>JAEEGJ010003986.1_pt1 | contig 52370 bp, 47 predicted proteins | sample 8958761 | NCBI WGS metagenome assembly JAEEGJ01 (sample SAMN16246546, study PRJNA631951) | gut metagenome | biome: gut microbiome; feature: rumen; material: RS-attached | host: Bos | place: Iran: Karaj | collected 2018-10
GGCGTTTTGAATCATAAATGTTGGTTTTCTGCTTGCAAAAATACAAAATAATTCACAAATAACCATCAACTATTCAAAAAACTTTCGTACTTTTGCACATAAATTAAAGAAAAGAACGATGGAAGAATCAATAATCAAGACCAATTCGCTGAAGGCGTGGCTGTTGGCAGCCCGTCCGAAGACGCTGTCGGGGGCGGCCGTTCCCGTGATGATCGGTGCCGCGCTGGCCTGGCAGGATGCCAAACTGTATGACGGTGATGTGTTCTCGTGGACGGCGGCACTGCTGTGTTTGCTCTTCTCCTTCGCGATGCAGATCGACGCGAACCTCATCAACGACTTCTTCGACTTCGTGAACGGCTCTGACGATGCAGAGACACGCCTGGGGCCGCGCAGGGCCTGTGCCCAGGGATGGGTGACGCTCGACGCGATGAAGAAGGCGATTGCGCTGACAACGTGTCTGGCCTGTGTCATCGGACTGCCGTTGGCATGGTACGGCGGGCTGGAGATGATCCTGATCGGTGCCATGTGCGTGGTGTTCGCCTTTCTTTATACGACGTTCTTCTCGTATGAGGGGTTGGGCGACGTTCTGGTGCTGGTGTTCTTCGGACTGGTGCCGGTGGGCTGTACGTACTATGTGCAGATACACGACATGACGTGGGAGGTGTTCCTGGCGTCGGTGGCCTGCGGACTGGTGATCGATGCGCTGCTCATCGTGAATAACTTCCGCGACAGGGACAACGACCGTCTGTCAGGCAAGAAGACGCTCATCGTGCGGATGGGGCCGGAGGCCGGTCTGCAGCTGTATCTGGGTGTCGGCATCGGGGCGATGATCCTTGGCGGCACGTTCTGGATGAACGGTCATCTGCTGGCAACGGTGTTTCCGCTGCTGTATTTTGTGCTGCACGTGTTCACGTACCTGCGCATCAAGAAGATCTATCAGGGAAAGGCGCTGAATCTCTGTTTAGGGGAAACGGCGAGGAATATTTTTATCTATGGCCTCTGTGTTACCATTGGCCTCCTTCTCTACTAAAGTACTTTTTGGAAGTTAAAGAAGTTAGAGCCTCTAACTCCCTTAATTGAAGAACACCCACGACACACCGAAGTGAATCACTGAGCCGTTGGTGGGGTAGTGGGGGGCGAGGAACCGCATCCTGCTGCCAGAGTCGGCATTGACGTGGCTCATCATCACGAAGAAGCGCACTTTCTTCAACACCATATTCGCATAGACATCAATCCAGGGATAGCCGCCGAGTTCGACACGGCTGGCATCGGTCTTCTGGATGGCGAACGTGTTGATCATCGGGCAGTAGTCCGGCGCATAGTACTTGCTGAACCAGATGGCATCGGCACCGAGTTCGACACCGAGCACTTTCGCAATCTTGAACTTCAGGTAGAGGTTCGTGAAGATATTCAGCGTGGGCAGCGGCAGCTCCTCCTTGTTGCTGGAGCTCTGATAGGTGATGATGTTCTCCCAGTTGAGGGGGCCGAGACGGAAGTTCTGGTGGAGCTGCGCCATCAGGATATTGATGTTACCCGATGCCTGACAGACGTTGGTGGTGAGGTTCAGGCGTTGTTCCCCATTGACGTCGTAGTTCATGCCGAAGTAAGTGTAGTTCTGTATCTCCTCGATGCCTACGCGCAGGGTGGTATTGGTTTTCTCGTAGGAGAATACTCCCTCGATGCGGGTCCGCGTCTCGGCAGAGAGGTCGGTGTTGTCCCACCACACGTGCTTGCCGTGGTAATGGCGCATGAAGAAAGTGGGCTTGTCACGGTGGAAGTAGGCATTGGCCGCCAGTCGCACGGTGTCGCCGAAGAGGGGGAAGTTGAGGTCGGTGCTGAAGTCGAGGTGCAGCTGTCCCGCGTTCTCACCGGCGATCCACGTCTCGGCACCGGCATTGAAGTGGAGTGTGCGGCCCTGCGTCTTGGAGAGCCTGGCGCCGATGGAGATGTCGTTCTCCTTCCAGCTGCTGCGGGTGTAGAGGCTCCCGACGGTGTCTGGCAGCTCGAAGCTGCGGTGTTCGTGGGCGATGTAGACTTTGAGTCCCGCCTTGACGTATTTGTTGAATCCTTCGAGCAGTCCGATGCCGAAGACATTCTTCAGCATCATGTGGTTCGACTCGTCGTTGATGGAGTCATTGCTCAGCCGGTCGAGATCGAGATAGCGGTTCTTGTAGTAGTCCTCGGGTGTGAAATACGAGAGGTAGATATGCCGGTAGTTGTTCCATTCGAGGGTGTGGAAGAAACTGGTGACGGGCACGAACTCGTCTTTCATCGTGGCATTGATGGAGTCTTGGATGGCCTGGGCCCGCGTCAGGCTGTCGAGCGTGGCTTGGTCTTCGATCTTGATGCGGGTGGTGTCGACGGCCTGTGCGGCTATGGAGTCGAGCTTGGCCTTCGGCTCAGCGCCAACGATACGGGCATCGTCAGGACGTCCGCTGGGTCGCGCCGAGGGCTTCGGGGCAGGCTCTTCACCGTTCTCTATCGCCTTCTTGGCGTCACGGTCCTCCTTCTCTTTCATGGCCGCCTGCGCAAACTGACGGGCCTTGATCTCCTCGTCGGTCATCTTCACCTTGCGGTAGAAGCCGATGTTGTAGCGGTGGGTGAAGAAGAGGTGCTGGTGGTCGTTGCGGTTCCAGGTATCTGAGAGGACGGTGGGAATCTCGTTCTCGCTATACGACTCCGTGTAGAGCTCGGGGTGTACGATGTAGTCGTCGTCGTCGATACCGCCGTTCTCCTCCGCCTTCTGGTGGCTGGTGGTGAAGAAGGCGTGCATGTTGTATTTGTCGCCGGTATAGGAACTGAAGAGCGTGGCATTGAAGTGCGACACGTTCTGGTTCATGAAGTAGCCGCGCGAATAGGCGTATTCGAGGTCGAAGCCGAAGTTGAGCCGCTTGTTGGCATTGACGGCGAACTTCGCGTCGACATGGTCCTCACCGCTCGACTTGTCACCGCAGTTGTCGTAAAGGATGGTGGTGTAGGGCGAGAGGGTGTTCATGAAGAGGAACTTCTCGGGGCGTTTCTCGACGAAGCTGTAGGGCTGTGAGAAGAAATAGGTTTCCGTGGCGGGACGGTTGAAGAAGATGCGGCTCAGGCGGGAGGTGTAGTTGCTGCCGATGTGGCTGTAGTCTCCGTACATGCCCGAGTTGAACGTGGTGTTCATAAAGAGGTGTGGCACGGTGTCGGGCTCGGCAGGCGTCATGTCACCGGTGGTACGGTCGATGGTCCAGGAGTGGAAGCCCTTGGGAATCTCCTTGTTGCGCGTCGTGTCGTTGTTGTGCTTGTTGAAGTTTTCGCTGCGCTGGGATACGTTGCCGTATTCGTCTATCTGGTTATAGGTGTCCTGGGCAAATGTAGAAGTGAAAAAGTGAAAAGGTGAAAGGGTGAAAAGCAGTGCCATCACCCTCAGTCCGATTCTCATATGATGTTTTTGTAACATGTCTCTCACTTTTTCACCGTTTCACCGTTTCAGTGTTTCAGTTGTTTCACTTCGTTATTTGTTGAGCATCCTCAAAGACGACTCGGCAATCTTGAAGCACATCGCAATCAGGATGATGTAGGTGCCTACCATCCGATCCTTCGTCAGATAGTAGATGACACCGATGACGGCCAACAGCATGAAGATGATGTTCAGACAGTTGCGAATCTTGTCCTTGGTCGTCATTTCTCGTTAATCAAACTGTTGAACTTGTTGAATATGAAGTCCTTACGGTCGATGGTCTTGCGACGGAACTTCGCAGAAACGGGATAGAGTTTCGTGTGCTTCTTGTTGACAGCGTACTTGTCGGTGATCCACTCCTCGGCAGTGTAGTGCAGGGGCTTGCGCTCCACGTCGTAGTCGTAGGTGACGTGATCCATGGAGACATCGGCTTTACCGTCGGCGATGGCTATGTGGATCTGGAAGGTCATCTGCGTGCGGTCGAGGGAAAACATTACGTTTTTGAAGACCAGCCACTCGCGGAAGATGGCACCGAGCTCGTGCTTCTCACGATCGTTGATGACCACGGCGCTGGGGCCAATCTGATTGGGCTCGTCCACCATCTTCGTCAGTTGCTTGAGCAGGATGTCGAAAATCTCGTCGGCGGTCTTTCCCTCAGCAGTGAGGGTGGTCTGCCACTTCACCATGCCGTCCACCTCGGGTACGGCGTTGGGTGCCAGGTACTTGGCGTCGGGGTTGTCCTTCGGCTGTTCTTCTACTTCGATGCGCTCCCAGGTGTTGTCCTGAGCGGATGCCAGCAGGGGCATCAGCATCAGCAGGGCTATCAAAATCTTTTTCATCTTTATCCTATTTTTTGTTTATTGGGTGCAAAAGTACAAAGAAAAAATGATTATAAGAAACGAATTACCATAATAATCACTAATTTTTATAATTATTTCAGTTCGAGTTCCTTCTGCAGGCGGATGATTTCGTCGCGGTACTGGGCGGCCTGGAGGAAGTCGAGGCGCTTGGCGGCCTCCTTCATCTGCTGCTGGATTCCGGCGATATACTTCTCCATCTGCGGTCTGGTCATGCGGGCCACGATCGGATCGGCCGCCATCGGCACACCATCGGCTGACAGTCTGAACTCCCGACGCAGTTCCTTCGTGTCTGCACGGTTCTCCTTCTGCAGGGCTGCCTGACTGATGTTTTTGACAATCTGCTTGGGCGTGATGCCGTGTTCCTCGTTGTAGCGGATCTGCTTCTCCCGTCGGCGCAGGGTCTCGTCGATGGTGAGCTGCATCGAGGCGGTGATGGTGTCGGCATACATGATCACCTTGCCGTTCACGTTTCGGGCGGCACGGCCGGCGGTCTGCGTCAGGCTGCGGTGGCTGCGGAGGAAGCCTTCCTTGTCGGCATCGAGGATGGCCACGAGTGACACCTCCGGCAGGTCGAGGCCTTCTCGCAGCAGGTTGACGCCCACGAGGACATCGTAGTTGCCCAGGCGCAGGTCGTTGAGGATCTGCACGCGTTCGAGTGTCTTCACCTCGCTGTGGATATAGTTCGTCTGCACGCCGTGCTTCAGCAGGTAGTCGGCCATCTCCTCGGCCATCCGTTTGGTCAGTGTGGTCACGAGCACACGCTCGCCACGCTCCTTGCGGATCTGTATCTCGTTCAGCAGGTCGTCGATCTGGTTCTCGCTGGGACGGACCTCTATCTCTGGATCCAAGAGTCCTGTGGGACGGATGACCTGTTCCACCACGATGCCCTCGGCCTCCTGCAGCTCGAAGTCGGCAGGGGTGGCGCTGACGTAGATCACCTGATTGACCTCCTGCTGGAATTCCTCGAAGCGGAGGGGACGGTTGTCGAAGGCGGCGGGCAGGCGGAAGCCGTATTCCACAAGGTTCTGCTTGCGGCTGCGGTCGCCGCCGTACATACCGTTGATCTGCGGCACGGAGACGTGACTCTCGTCGATGAAGAGGAGATAGTCGTCAGGGAAGAAGTCGAGCAGGCAGTAGGGGCGTTCGCCAGCCTTCCGGCCGTCGAAGTAGCGACTGTAGTTCTCGATGCCCGAGCAGTGGCCCAGCTCCTTGATCATCTCCATATCGTACTCCACGCGCTCCTTGATCCGCTGGGCCTTGATGCCGTCGCCCAGTTCCTCGAAGTAGGCGATCTGCTTCACCAGGTCGTCCTGGATGTCGTGGATGGCGATGTTCGTCTGCTCCTCAGAGGTCATAAAGAGGTTGGCGGGGTAGAGGCGGTAGTCCTGGAACTTCGCGATGCGGTCGTAGGTCACGCCGTCCAGCTCTTCGATGGCATCGATCTCGTCGTCCCAGAACGTGACGCGCAGCACCACCTCGGAATAGGCCATTGCGATGTCTACCGTATCGCCCTTCACGCGGAAGTTGCCACGCTGCAGGTCGAGGTCGTTACGGACATATAAAGACTGTACTAATTTCCTTAACAGGGTGTTGCGGCTCAACTTCTGACCGACCTGCAGGTCAATCACGTTCTCCTGTAAAGCCACCGGACTGCCCATGCCGTAGATGCATGAAACCGATGATACAACGATCACGTCGTTACGGCCTGATAATAAGTTAGATACGGCCGATAGTCTCAGACGGTCTATCTCGTCGTTGATGGACAGGTCCTTCTCAATATAGGTGTCGGTTGTCGGCAGATAGGCCTCGGGCTGGTAGTAGTCATAATAGCTGACATAATACTCGACGGCGTTCTCGGGAAAGAACTCCTTCATCTCCATATACAACTGGTGTGCCAGTGTTTTGTTGTGGCTCAGGATGAGGGTAGGGCGGTTCCAGTTGGCGATGACGTTCGCCATCGTGAAGGTCTTGCCCGACCCCGTCACGCCGAGCAGCACCTGGGCCTTGTCGCCCCTCTCCAAACCCTCCGTCAACTGTCGGATGGCCTCGGGCTGATCACCCGTCGGCTGGTAGTTGGAAATCAAATGATATTTACTCATAGCGTGCAAAGATACACAAATAATTCATAATTCGCCTGCTGTAATACATAATTTTTATAAAAATCTTTGTTATTTGGCTGAAAAGTCGTAACTTTGCACCCCGAAATGAAGAAAGCAGTCATTATAGCATCCGTCTCTGTCCTGCTGATGTGCAGTTGCACATCGGAGTTCAACGCTGTGTATAAGTACGGCGACAACGAGGCGAGGTATGAATACGCCAAGGAGGCTTTTGCCCGTGGCAAATTCTCGCAGGCATCGCAGTTGTTGGAGGATCTGGTGACGATGAAGAAGGGTAGTGACGAGGCTCAGGAGTGTCTGTATATGCTGGCTATGTCCCAGTATTGCAACCAGGACTACGAGGCAGCCTCGGAAACGTTCAAGAAATATACGACGAGCTATCCGCGTGGCCATTACGTGGAGCCTGCCTATTTCTATGTCGGACAGTCGCTCTATGAGAGTTCTCCCGAACCGCGTCTGGACCAGTCGCCCACCAACGGTGCCATCACCGCCTATCAGCAGTTTATGGACCTCTATCCTGACTCCCGCATGCGTCCGCAGGCTCAGGAGAGGCTGTATGAGTTGACCGACAAACTGATCCAGAAGGAGTATCTGTCGGCACAGCTGTACTATAACCTTGGCGGCTATTTCGGCAATATCAACTCCAACGACGAGAGCAACTATACCGCCAGCATCATCACGGCGCAGAACACGTTGAAGAATTATCCCTATTGCAGTCTGCGTGAGGACTTTATGCTGCTGATCATGAAGAGCAAGTTCCAGTTGGCTGAGAACAGTTCGGATGAGAAGCGCCTCGACCGTTACCGTGATGCCGAGGATGAGTGCTATGGCTTCATCAACGAGTTCCCCGATTCGAAGAATGTCGCCCTGGCCGAGAAGTATATCGTCAAGTGCAAGAAAGTGACGAAGGATTAAGTATTCAAGGAGTAAAGGAGTAAGGAGAAAAGGAGTAAAGTAATTAAAGAATAAGAATATGGATTACAAGAAATCAAAAGCCCCCGTAAACACAGTGTCGCGTAACATCATGGACCTCTGCCGTGATACCGGTAACATCTATGAGAGTGTGGCCATCATCGCCAAGCGCGCCAATCAGATCAGTATGCAGATCAAGGAAGACCTGAGCAAGAAACTCGCTGAGTTCGCTTCATATAATGACTCCCTGGAGGAAGTGTTTGAGAACCGTGAGCAGATTGAGATCTCCCGCTATTATGAGAAGCTCCCGAAGCCCACACTGCTGGCTACACAGGAGTTCATAGAGGACAGGGTCTACTGGCGTGATCCCGCTCGTGAGAATCAGGAGAATTAAGAAAATTATAAAATTAAAAGATTAAAAAATTAAAGGACTGTGTGGCAGCGTAAACAGACCATTTTTCTGGCGGTGGCGGTTATATTGACCGTCATTTGCCTTTGTACGCAGATAGGTTCCTACAATGCGGCTGGACTGGATGTGTCGCGGGTGTATAACCTGTGGTTCACCGATCCGTTGGGACATCGGCATTTCGATGTGTGGCCGCTGTTTGCCGTCTTGTTGCCTACGGCCGCTCTTGGTACGTATACCATCTTCATTTTCCGCAACAGGAAGATACAGGCGCTCTTCTGTGCGCTCAATGCTTTGTTGATCGTAGGATGGTATATCTGTTTCTTCGTGGTGGCGCAGACTGTTGATAATAAGTCGTGGGGGACGGTGGACTTCGTTCCGAAGTGGCCCGCCGTATTGCCTGCCATCGCGCTGATTTTCTATCTGATGGCAAGACACGCTATCCTCGCCGACGAGAAGCTCGTCAAGTCGATGGATCGCATCAGGTAGGTAATTATTTCTCCCCCTGAGTAGGGGGAGTCAGAAGGGGTCTGAGCGAAGGCTGATTCTGAGGCTGATCAGACCACCCCGCCCTGACGGGCACCCCTCCTACTCAGGAGGGGAAAGAGAAGACCAGACAAGCCCAGTCGTGGTCTTCTTTTTGTTGTTGGAGGGTGAGTCCGAGGGAGGCAGCCTTCTCGATGAGCATTGGGCAGTCGGCGGTGTAGAAACCGCTGAGGATGAGTGTGGCGCCTGGTGCCATCTTTTGTTTGAAGGCAGGCATATCGGCCAGGAGGATGTTACGGTTGATATTCGCCAGCACTAGATCGAAGGTGCCTTCCACCTTATTTAATATAGTAGCATCACCGAGAAGGGATGTGAAACGGTCGTCGACGCGGTTGATGACGGCATTATGACGGGCATTGTCCACCGACCATTCGTCGATGTCGTAGCCGATGGCCTCCTTGGCACCGAGTTTCAGGGCACAGATGGAGAGGATGCCGGTGCCCGTGCCGCAGTCCAAGACTCTTAGAGGTAAGAGGTGGGAGGTAAGAGGTGAGAGATTACTGAAGAGATCGAATAGGGTGGCGCAGATCATGCGGGTAGTCTCGTGAGTGCCGGTGCCGAAGGCCAGTTTCGCATCAATTTCGATTTCTATGAGGTGAGAGGTGAGAGGTGAGAGGTGAGAGATTTCTTCCGTCGGCAGGTGGCGGCCGTCGTGAATTATCAGTGCTTGAACATTTCTCTTACCTCTTACCTCTCTCCACTTACCTCTAACAATTATCGGTTCAAAGCCTTCCTGTTCCCATTGCTCGTTCCAGTCACGGTCTTCCGCCTCGCGGATGGTGTAGGTGATGTTGACATTGTCGAAGGGGAATTCGGCGAGGGCCGCCTGCAGGGTTTCCTGGTCGAACAGCTGTTGCTGCACATAGCCCTTGAGTCCTGTGGGTGTCTCCTCGAACGACTCGAAACCTGCCTCTCCTGCGATGGCTGCCAGAAGGTCTGCGGCATCGGGAGAGCAGGGAGAAATGACGAAATCTGCTTCAAAATACTTCATAAGGATGTTAATTTTACCGCAAAATTACAAAAAATAGGGAAAATCCTATCATAAGTTAGGGTTTTTCCGTACTTTTGCATTCAAATTCACAGTAATTTTGCATCGTGAACCATAAAAATTGTGTAAAGATGAAAAGACTGTTACTGATTTCGATGATCGCTGCTATGCTGCCGCTGTCGCTGGTGGCACAGGATGATGACCTCTATTTCGTTCCGACGAAGAAGAGTGTTGAGAAGGTGACGGACAATTACGGCATCCCCACCGATGTGTACTACTCGGGCAGTAACCGTAGTATAGATGAGTATAACCGTCGTACGAAGAGCCATTATGAGGTGATCGGTGCGGATTCGACACTCAATGACACCATCAGTTTTACCGCCGAGAAGGGTGTCTATCCCGACTCCATTTCCGATGAGGACTTCGAGTTGACGAAGAAGATGAGCCGTTTCGAGGATTACAGGCTCTCTGACTATGAAGCCTTCTGGGCTGGCTATTCAGCAGCTCGTTATGACTGGGCGTGGCATTCTCCCTGGTACTATATCCGTTATGGCTGGTATGACCCTTGGTACCATGGCCGTTGGCGCGGGTACTATGCCTGGTATGATCCCTGGTATGCTTACTGGTATGATCCATGGTACTATGGTTGGTATGATTCCTGGTATTACGGCTACGGCTGGTATGGTCCCCGGTATTACGGCTGGTATTCTGGCGGTAGCGTCGGACGTCCTCATGTAAATACCATTGGCGCTGGTACGATCCGTCGTGATGGTGTGACACATTCCGGCTATGGTAGGGGTGGCTCTCCGTCTCGTTACTCTAACGGCAGTCGTATGAGTGAACTGCGTAACAGGACTGTCAGTGGCAACAGCCGCAACGGCAGGGTGAATCGTGGTAACTCTTCGCGCACCTATGAGAACTCCAGTTATAATCGCGGAACCTTTAGTGGTAACACAGGCAGTTTCAGCAGCTCTCGCAGCAGCGGTGGCAGTTTCAGCAGCAGTAGTTCGCGCAGCGGCGGCGGCTTCAGCGGTGGCGGCGGTGGCTCCCGTGGTGGAGGCGGCGGCGGTGGCCGAATGGGAGGAAGAAGGTAATCTTTAGTTTATAGTATACAGTTTATAGTTTATAGATGATTACATTGCAGGATATAAAAGTATGATGATGAAGAAGTTATATGTAGCAGCATTGGCCTTGGCAGCAGTTCTGCCGGCGGCTGCACAGGATACGTATGAAAGTGCCCGTCTTCTGACGGACGACCTGAACGGTACGGCCCGTTATGTGGGTATGGGCGGTGCGATGGAGGCATTGGGTGCCGATATCTCGACCATCGCTACGAACCCCGCCGGTATCGGTCTGCTCCGTCACTCTACTGTCAGTTTTTCGGGAGGTCTCGTCTCGCAGCAGGATGTGAAGGAGTTCGCCGGTAAGAACGGTACGAAGATGAGTTTCGACCAACTGGGATTTGTCTATTCCTCACGCGTCAGCCGGCGATCGTTCGTGAATGTGGGCTTCAATTTCCACAAGAGCCATAACTTCAACCAGATCCTCTCGGCAGCCAACAGTCTGCGTAATGTGTCGCAGAATATGCTGTCGTGGCATAAGGCCAGCCTTGGTGACTACAGGAAAGGTGGATACTATTGGGACTTTAATAATAATGGCGAAGTGATGGGTTATGAGACTGAAAGCAGTCTTTTCAGAGCCCAGACCTACAGCCAGTCTGACTATATGAATATGAATGCGCTCAATCTGGATGAAGACGAGCAGGGCTATCTGATGAATCAGAATGCCGCCGACTACTATATGTTCGACCGTTCGCATCGCGGTTGGATCGCTGACTACGACTTCAACGTGAGCGGCAACCAGAGTGACCGTTTCTACTGGGGTGTCACCGTGGGTATCCGTGACGTGAAGTACAAGGGCTTCTCCATCTATACCGAGCGTCTGGTGAATGTGCTGAATGATAATACTGGTTATGACGGTAACGAGGATTATGTGGACTATCTGGATTCCCGCACGATCGAAGGCGTGGGTATCGACGTGAAGGCCGGCATCATCTTCCGACCCATCGAGACTTCTCCCTTCCGCATCGGTCTGTATGTCAACACGCCGACGTGGTATGAACTGACCGTCGAGAACAGTACCGAATTCAACAACGACTCCGAGTACGGCCTTGAGGACTATTGGTATACTGCAGAGAAATACAAATTCCGCTACTATACTCCCTGGAAGTTCGGCGCCAGCCTCGGACATACGATCGGCACCAATGTGGCCATGGGTCTCACTTACGAGTTTTCTGACTACAGCGCAGCCCAGAACCGAATCTTGTCTGACGATTCGTACTACGATAGTGAGCGTTCGCGTGCCGACGGCCCGATGGAGGTGAACACGAAGAACAGTCTGAAAGGCGTCCATATGGTGAAGGCTGGTCTGGAGTTCAAACCCGACACCGACCTGGCTCTGCGCTTCGGCTATAACTATGTGTCTTCTGCCTATGAGAAGAACGGTGTGCGAGATATGATGCTCGACTCTCCCGGTGTGACCTATTCCTCAACGACAGACTATGTGAACTGGAATGATACGCATCGCATCACCTGCGGTATGGGTTATAAGCTGAGCGGCTGGAATTTCGACGTCGCCTATCAGTATAGTTCGGTCAACGGTGAGTTCCATCCTGTGCAGCAGTTCGCGTCAGACCAGAATGTGGGTGTCAGCCAGATTGGCTTCAAGCGTCACCAGGTCTTGTTCACGGTTGGCTATACTTTCTAAAAAGATAAAAAGGTAAAAGGGTAAAAAGTGAAACGAAAGTGAATATAAATGCGGCTTTATGCAAATAAGGCCGCTTTTTTTTGTTTATTCGGCTGAAAAGTCGTACCTTTGCGCAATTAATTGGAAATCGGAAGTAAATTGTAAATCAAAATAAATAAATCGTAAATGAAAAAGCTTTTATTAGGCGATGAAGCGATAGCCCAGGGTGCCATTGATGCAGGCCTGAGTGGTGTGTATGCCTATCCCGGTACTCCCTCGACGGAGATTACCGAGTATATCCAGGAGTCGCCCATCGCCAAGGAGAGAAACATCCATCGCCGCTGGTCTACCAATGAGAAGACGGCTATGGAGGCAGCACTCGGTATGTCGTATATGGGCAAGCGGGCGCTGGTGTGTATGAAACATGTGGGACTGAACGTCTGTGCCGATCCCTTCGTGAACTCAGGAATGACTGGTACGAACGGTGGTCTGGTGGTGCTGGTGGCCGACGACCCGTCGATGCACTCTTCGCAGGACGAGCAGGACAGCCGCTTCTATGGCAAGTTCGCCATGATCCCCACCTTGGAGCCCAGTTCTCAGCAGGAGGCCTACGATATGATGCAGGAAGCCTTCGACCTGTCAGAACAGTTGAAACTCCCCATTCTGATGCGCGTCACCACCCGTATGGCTCATAGTCGTGCTGTCGTGGAGGTGAAGGATACGCCTCGTGAGCAGAATGCGCTCAACTACGACGCCCCTGCCAGCAACTGGGTATTACTGCCCGCCTTTGCCCGCAAGAGGAACAATATCGTCACGGCCCAGCAGCCGTTGTTGGAGCAGATGGCCGTCGACAGCAAGTATAACCAGTATATCGACGGTGCCGACCACAAACTCGGTATCATCGCCAGCGGTATCGCCTTCAACTATCTGATGGAGTGCTATCCTGACGGATGTCCTTATCCTGTGCTGAAAATCTCGCAGTATCCTATTCCCAAGAAGTTGATCCGTCAGATGACCGACGACTGCGAATATGTGCTGATTGCCGAGGAAGGCCAGCCCTTCATCGAGGATCAGGTGCGTGGTGTGATGCCAGGCAATGCGGTTATCAAGGGACGTCTGACAGGTGAGCTGCCTCGTACGGGTGAGCTCAATCCTGACTTCCTGAAGAAGGCACTGGGTATTGAGGGCGGTGAGAACTACGCTCCTTGTGAGGATGTGACACCGCGTCCGCCGGCACTTTGTCAGGGATGCGGTCACCGCGATGTCTACACCGCCATCAATGAGGTGTTGCGCGACTATCCCAATGCCCGTGTATTCGGTGATATCGGTTGTTACACCTTAGGCTTCCTGCCACCGTATAAGGCCATCCACTCTTGTGTGGATATGGGTGCTTCGATCACGATGGCCAAGGGTGCTGCAGACGCAGGTCAGTGGCCCGCCCTCGCCATTATCGGCGACTCAACCTTCACCCATTCTGGAATGACAGGTCTCCTCGATGCCATCAACGAGAATGCGGACATCACCGTGATTATCTCCGACAACCTGACAACAGCCATGACGGGCGGTCAGGATTCTGCTGGCACGAATAAGTTCGAGGCTATCTGCCGCGGTTTAGGACTTTCTGACGACCATCTGAAGGTGGTGAACCCCATTCCGAAGAATATGCCTGAGATCACACAGGCCATCCGAGATGAGATCAACTACCATGGTGTGAGTGTTATCATTCCCCGTCGTGAGTGTATGCAGACCTTGCAGCGTCATCTTAAGCAGAAAAAGGCGAATAAATGATTATAGCAACGGACTACACGACTTAAGGACTTTCAGATAAAAGAGTTTTGTTAGTCCTGTTGTCCGTTGCAAAATAAAGTAAATTATGAAAACAGATATTATACTTTGTGGTGTAGGCGGCCAGGGTATCCTCTCTATCGCCACCATCATCGGTGAGGCCGCCATGAAGGAGAACCTCTATATCAAACAGGCTGAGGTACACGGTATGAGTCAGCGTGGCGGTGATGTGCAGTCAAACCTGCGCATCTCCAGCAGTCCCATCGCCAGCGACCTGATTCCCCTCGGTGGTGCCGATGTCATCATCTCTATGGAACCAATGGAGGCGCTGCGCTATCTGCCCTTCCTCGCTAAGGACGGTTGGATCATCACGTCGAGCACGCCGTTCGTCAATATCCCCAACTATCCTGATGTCGAGAAGATCAAGCAAGATCTCAATGCAATCAAGAATGTGATTGTGCTCGACATCGAGCAGGCGGCCAAGGACAATGCCGTGCCCCGTTCTGCCAATGTGATCCTGTTGGGTGCTGCCCAGAAGGCCCTCGGCATCGAGTACGACAAGCTTGAGGATGCCATTCGTCGTGTCTTCGGTCGTAAGGGTGAGGCCGTCGTCGAAGCCAACATCAAGGCCCTCGCCATCGGTAAGGCTGCACAAAAGTAAATATTAGCAACGGACAACAGGACTTAAGGACTTTCAGAAATAGAGTCTTGTCAGTCCTGTAGTCCGTTGCAAAAAATAGAATAAAATGGAAACTCCTATTAAGAAAGAAATTGTCGACGGATTGGTGGCGGAACTTGGTATCAAGGACTTCGCCAAGGCAACGATCCGTGAGGTGAAGCAGGTGGCCGCGAAGTCGGAGAAGGCGAGTGGGGTAGAGTTCATCAAGATGGAGATGGGCATCCCTGGACTGCCTGCCGCACAGGTAGGTGTCGACGCACAGATCAAGGCCCTCGAAGACGGCATCGCCCATTCGTATCCCGATATCCAGGGCGCGCCCGTGTTGAAACAGGCTGCCTCACAGTTTGTCAAGGCCTTTATCGGCATCGACATCAAACCCGAGGGTTGTGTGCCCGTCAGCGGTTCGATGCAGGGCACGTTCGCTTCGTTCCTCACCTGTTCACAATGCGATAAAAAGAAAGATACGGTTCTCTTCATCGATCCCGGCTTCCCTGTACAGAAGATGCAGTTGCAGGTAATGGGCGTGAAGTATGAGACCTTCGACGTCTATGACTATCGTGGCGACAAGCTTGGTGCGAAGCTCGAGAGTTATCTCTCGAAGGGGAACATCTGTGCCATCGTCTACTCCAACCCCAACAACCCCTCGTGGATCTGCCTGCGGGAGGAGGAGTTGCAGGTAATCGGTACGCTGGCTACTAAATACGACACTATCGTGATGGAAGACCTCGCTTACTTCGCTATGGACTTCCGCAAGGACCTCTCCACACCGTTCCAGCCACCGTATCAGGCTACCGTAGCCCGTTATACCGACAACTATATGTTGCTGATTAGTGGCTCGAAGGCTTTCAGTTATGCTGGTGAGCGTATCGGCGTCACGTGTATCTCCGACGCGCTCTTCCATCGTCATTTCGAGGATTTGGCCAATCGCTACGAGGGACTGCCGTTCGGTCCTGTATTCTCCACCCGTATGCTCTATGCCCTGAGTTCCGGTACGAGCCACAGCGCCCAATATGCGATGGCTGCGATGCTGACCGCCGCCTATGAAGGACGTTACGACTTCCGCAAGGAAATCTCAGTCTATGGTGAGCGTGCCAAGAAGCTGAAGGAGATCTTCTGCCGCCATAACTTCTATGTGGTATATGACAAGGACCTCGATGAGCCCATTGCCGACGGTTTCTATTTCACTATCGGCTATCCTGGGATGACATCTGGTGAGTTGGCTCACGAGCTGATGTACTATGGTGTATCGGCCATTTGCCTGATCACCTGTGGTTCGGAACAGGAGGGTCTGCGCGTCTGCACCTCGTTCATCGAGGATCACCAGTATGCGATGCTTGAAGAAAGAATGAAACTCTTTGAAATAAACAATCCTCGGTAAGTCTAAGGATACCAGCAAAAAGATAGCCGCTCCATGATTGGGGCGGCTATTATGTTATTTGCGTGGTGGGGGTGGCATCTTTCCGTCTCGTGGCGGACGTTTGCCGTCTTTCTTGGGCTTCTCTTTTTTCTCAGGCTGCTTCGGAGCTGCTTCCTCTTTGGCTTCCTCCATATTGACTGTTACGAACTTGAAGTCTTCCTCCGAGATGAAACGGACGTCGTAAGTGGCTTTCTTGCTCTGGGTGTACATCTTTTTCATCTTCTCGTACTTTTTCTCCACCTTCTTGAGATTCTTATTGGCGATAACGACACAAGTGCGTTTGGGTTGGTCGAGTTTGTTTTCGCAGTAGCTGCGCAGCTGGCTTGAATAGTTACTACGGCCGGCAAGCATCTTTTTGGGGGTGAACCACACGCTGTCCACCTCCTGGATCTTGGTGAAGTAGACGATGGAGTCGTTGAACGAGGCAGAGAATCCGAACATATATGCCTTCTTCTCTACGACATTCTTTGCCTGTGCGGCAGAATATGAAAAAGCGAACAGCATGGTGAGTGCTGCGGCAATAGCAATGTGTCTGTTGGGTTTCATTATCCTAAATATGTCTTTAATATCTTATTCTTTGTGCAGGTGCGCAACTTCCTGATTGCTTTCTCCTTGATCTGACGGACGCGCTCCCGCGAGAGGCCGTACTTTACACCGATCTCTTCGAGTGTGAGTTCCTGGCCGTTGATGCCGTATGAGTCTTCTATGACCTTTCTTTCCCGTTCGGTGAGGATACTCAGCGCGTGCCTGATCTCTGACTTCAGTGACTCCATCACGAGCTCCTTGTCCGTCGAAGGGATATCCTCGTTCACCATCACGTCGAGCAGGCTGTTGTCTTCGCCCTCTACAAACGGTGCATCGACACTCACATGGTGGCCGCTGGCGCTCATCGCCTCGTCGATCTTCTCTGCCGGCAGGTCGATGTGCTCGGCAATCTCATCCAACGAGGGGCGACGCTCGTTCAACTGTTCGAACTTGCTGATCTCACGGTTGATCTTGTTGTACGATCCCACCTGGTTCAGTGGCAGTCTGACGATGCGGCTCTGCTCCGAGATGGCTTGCAGGATACTTTGGCGAATCCACCATACGGCATAGGAGATGAACTTGAAACCGCGGGTCTCGTCGAACCGTTCTGCGGCTTTCAGCAGTCCCAGGTTTCCCTCGTTGATGAGGTCGGGCAGACTCATGCCCTGGTTCTGATACTGCTTAGCTACTGAGACAACGAATCGCAAGTTGGCCCTTGTCAGTCGTTCGAGGGCTTTCTGGTCCCCCTTACGGATGCGCTGGGCAAGCTCTGCCTCTTCCTCGGCAGAGATCATCTCCTCTTTGCCGATTTCCTGCAAGTACTTTTCCAGCGAGGCACTCTCGCGGTTAGTAATCGATTTTATGATTTTCAGTTGTCTCATTGGTTGGTTTTTGTTGCCAATTTGCAAAGGTATGGCATTTTTCTGATACAACCAAAAAAAATGGCAAAAATTTTCAGTTTTTGCCATTTTTGTTTGGAATAGAGGTCTTAGTCGTTCTCGAGCGGCACTGCGAAGTAGCCCTTCTTGCCTGTCGGATAGATACCCTGCACGTAGAGCACAGGCTCCTTGCTTGTCGAGGCTTCCTTCACGGCGTTCTGCATATCGTCGATGCTCTTGATGCTCTTGTCGTTCACACGCTGGATGATGAATCCCTTGGGTACGCCGGCATCCTTCAGTTTACCACCGCTCACCTTGATCACCTCGAGTCCGTAGCCGATGTTCAGTTGCTCCTTCTGGGCGTCGGTGATGGCGCGGAAGTTGCCACCCAGTACGTCGAGGTCGGCATTCTTCACCACCTTCGTATTGCCCTGTTCGTTCTTCAGGGTCAGCGTGGCGCTTTTCTTCGACTTGTTGCGCAGGTAGTTCACAGTGATCTTGTCACCAGGACGCTTCTGGGCGATGATGTTCTGCAACTCACCGAACTTCGTCACCTTCTGGCCGTCAATGTGGGTGATCACGTCGTCCTTCTTCAGGCCTGCATCAGCGGCAGCTCCGTCTTCCACAACCTCAGCGATGTAGATACCCTCCATCGTGCCGAGGTCTACCTCGTTGCCCTTCTCCTTCTCAGAGTCCACATAGACGTTCACGTCCGAACCCTTGATGCCGATCATCGCGCGCTGCACGTTACCGTACTTCTTGATGTCGTCGACCACCTTGTTCATGATCGTCGTGGGGATGGCGAAGCCGTAGCCGATGTTCGAACCTGTCTGCGAGTAGATCATCGCGTTGATGCCGATGAGTGCACCATTGGTGTTCACCAGCGCACCACCAGAGTTACCCTGGTTGATGGCGGCATCGGTCTGGATCATCGACGAGACACCCTGTCCCATAGAACGGGCCTTGGCCGAAACGATACCAGCGGTCACGGTGTTGTTCAGGCCTAAGGGGTTACCCACGGCCAGCACCCATTCGCCGATCTTCACATCGTCAGAGTTGGCAATCTGGATGGCGGGCAGGTTCTTGCCGTCGATCTTGATCAGGGCGAGGTCAGTTGTTGCGTCGGCTCCGATGATGCGTGCGGAGTATTCCTTGTTGTCGTTCAGGGTCACCATCAGTTCGTCGGCACCGTCCACCACGTGGTTGTTGGTCACGATATAGCCGTCGGCCGAGATGATCACACCTGAACCGGCACCCACGCGCTTCGGCGTCTGTATCTGACGCTGGCGGCGACCGTTGTTGCCACCCTGTCCGCGACCGAAGAAGCCGCCGAAGGGATCGGAGAAGAAGTCCTCAAACGGATCGCTGTACTCTACGGTCTGCACCTTTGAGTTCTGCGTGTTCTTGATATACACCACCGACGGCAGCGCCTTCTCGGCTGCGTAGGTCAGGTCTACAGGCTGTCCGGCAGGAGCAGAAGAGACAACGGGGTTTGGAGAAGAGGGATTGGCAGCATTGGTGCTGGTGAAGGCTGCTACCGAGAGTACCAAGGCAACGGCGCATACTGCCGGCGTTGCCACATTGATGATTTTTTTCATATTCTCTGTCATTTTTATTATAATGTTTAATGTTTGACTTTTGATGTTTAATGATCACGTTCATCGTTTTCGGGTGCAAATATAGGTGCATTTTTTCGGATTATGACAAAATGTCGTGAATATTTGTCCCATTTTAACAATTCGCCTTTCAGGCTTAACGGCTCTTTGCGATTAACAGTTGAAATCTTAAATTACTGACAATTTTAAGAGAATGTCATATTTTTGATTGTATATTTGCAATTATCCTATTCTGATACTTTCGTATTTCAATAAAAATGCGTATCTTTGCACTCGAAAGCACTACCACGGTCTGTCGCTGGTGCCATTTCGGCACGAGAGGAAAGTCCGGGCAGCATAGGGCGCCCCACTTCTGAAAGTGGAAGCTATTGGTGACAGTAGGTGAAGGCAGAAGAGAACGACCGCCCCCTCTTCGTGAGGAGGTAAGGGTGAGAAGGTGGTGTAAGAGACCACCAGCCAATGGGTGATCATTGGGCTGTGCCTGCTGGGGGCTGCAAGTTCATGTAAACCGTCCCGAGAGAGGGTTGCCCGCCCGAGTTGACGAAGGTCTGAGCAGCGATGCAACACGGCTGGGGCTCATGCGGCGGAGGGTAGAACGCTTAAGCCCTGGGGTGACTCAGGGATTAGATAAATGACAGACGCCGTGCAAACGGTACAGAACCCGGCTTACAGGGGTAGTGCTTTCTTTTTTTCTGAATTTACACATTATTATATTTATAGATATGGCAACAGTAGACGACAAAAAAGTGATCTTCTCGATGGTGGGCGTGAGCAAGACCATCCAGCAGAACCAGAAACAAGTGCTCAAGAACATCTATCTCTCGTTCTTCTATGGGGCGAAGATCGGCATCATCGGTCTGAATGGTGCTGGTAAGTCGACGCTCATGAAGATCATCGCCGGCATCGACCAGCAGTATCAGGGCAACGTGGTGTGGAGCCCAGGATACACTGTCGGCTACCTGCCGCAGAATCCTCCGCTCAACGAGGAGAAAACCGTCAAGGAGAACGTGATGGAGGGCGTGCAGCATGTCTACGACGCCCTCGCCGAATACGATGACATCAACGTGAAGTTCGGACTGCCCGAGTACTACGAGGATGCCGACAATATGGACAAACTGATGCAGCGCCAGGCAGAGTTGCAGGATATCATCGACGCCACAGACGCCTGGAACATGGACTCGAAGCTCGACCGTGCGATGGCAGCCTTGAATTGTCCCCCAGGCGACTGGAGCGTGAAGAACCTCTCTGGTGGTGAGCGCCGTCGTGTGGCCCTCTGCCGACTGCTGTTGCAGAAGCCTGACGTGCTGTTGCTTGACGAGCCCACCAACCATCTCGATGCCGAGTCCATCGATTGGCTCGAACAGCATCTGCAGCAATACGAAGGTACCGTCATCGCCGTCACCCACGACCGTTACTTCCTCGACGATGTGGCCGAGTGGATCCTCGAACTCGATCGTGGTGAGGGCATCCCCTGGAAGGGCAACTACTCATCTTGGCTCGAACAGAAGTCGCAGCGCCTGGCTCAGGAGGAGAAGCAGGCTTCGAAGCGCCGTAAGACGTTGGAGCGTGAGTTGGAGTGGGTGCGTATGGCGCCGAAAGCCCGTCACGCCAAGGGTAAGGCCCGTCTGAACTCCTACGATAAAATGCTCAACGAGGAACAGAAACAGAAGGAGGAGAAACTGGAGATCTACATCCCTAATGGTCCGCGTCTGGGCAATAAGGTCATCATCGCCGACCACGTCGCTAAGTCCTATCCTGAGAAACCGCTCTTCAGCGACCTCAGCTTCAACTTGCCTCCCAACGGCATCGTGGGTGTCATCGGCCCCAATGGCGCAGGTAAGACCACGCTCTTCCGACTCATCATGGGACTCGAGCAGCCTGATGCAGGCACTTTCGACGTCGGCGAGACCGTCAAGCTCTCCTATGTCGACCAGCAGCATAAGGACATCGATCCTGAGAAGAGCGTCTATCAGGTGGTCAGCGGCGGCAATGAGACCATCCGCATGGGCGGCCGTGACGTGAATGTGCGTGCCTTTCTGAGTCGTTTCAATTTCAGCGGAGCCGACCAGGAGAAGAAGTGCGGCGTGCTCTCAGGTGGTGAGCGCAACCGTCTGCACCTTGCTATCGCCCTTAAACAGGAAGGCAACGTGCTGCTGCTCGACGAGCCTACGAACGATATCGACGTCAACACCCTCCGTGCCTTGGAGGAAGGTCTTGAGGCCTTTGCCGGCTGTGCCGTCGTCATCAGCCACGACCGCTGGTTCCTCGACCGTATCTGTACTCATATCCTTGCTTTTGAAGGGGAGGGGAATGTCTTCTATTTCGAGGGCAACTACTCTGAGTACGAGGCCAACAAGGCAGAGCGCCTGGGTCTCGATGAGCCTAAGCGCGCACGTTATCGTAAGTTGATGGAGGAATAAAAATCAGATTAACTTGAAATGGCGAAGGGCATTGCGGATGCCGTCTTCGTCAACGGAGGTAGTGGTATAGTCGGCTTCCTGCTTCAGGGAGTCGAGGGCGTTGCCCATTGCCACGCCGATGCCGGCTCTGCGAATCATCGAACTGTCGTTGCCGCCGTCGCCGAAGGCAATGGTGTATTGGGGATCAAAGCCCAGATGCCGCGCCATGTCCAGGATACCCTCGCCCTTGTCGGCCCCAAAGGCCGTAATGTCTGTGAAGGCGGGATGCCAACGGCCTGACGTACAATCAGGGATGCGGGCCATCAACTCTCGTTCGTAGTCGGCAGAGAAGAAGGCTGTCAGCTGCAGGATGCGCTGTTGCATAACCACGTCCATCGGCTTCACCTGGTCGAGGTTGTCAACGGCGATCTCCCGTCTGAACACCTCGTCCACCTCTCCCTGCGGATCAAAAACCGCCACATCGCGCTCGCCCACTACGATAATACCATAGTTTTTCTCCCTGGCATCGTCGACCACCAGTTGTGCCGCTTCGTGGGGAATATCCTTACAGCTGACGATCTCGTTGCCGACGAAACACAAGGCTCCGTTGATGGTGATCCAGCCGTCGATGAGATGCTCGATGGCTCCCACGTTGGTGATGATGAGTGGCGGACGGCCTGTGGCGATATACACCTTATGGCCGTTGGCCTTGGTCTGCGTCAGGGCCAGGATGGTGGATGGGGGGATCTGGTGCGTGTTGAAACTCACCAGCGTACCGTCGATATCGAAGAATAGTGCGTATGACTCCATGCTGTATAGATAAAAAAATTGAGGAGGTTAAAACCTCCTCGCGTTTTGGTAGTCGATAGGGGAATCGAACCCCTATGCCAAGATTGAGAATCTTGTATCCTAACCATTAGATGAATCGACCGCGCTGCATTCTCTCGGAGAACTCCCCTCGGTGCGGAAGGAGGGGGATTCGAACCCCCGGTACGGGAACCCGTACGGCAGTTTAGCAAACTGCTGGTTTCAGCCACTCACCCATCCTTCCAAAAGGACCCTGGAGTTCGAAACCTTGGGGTTATCTCCTCAAATGCGGGTGCAAAGGTACAACCTTTTTTTCAATCCTGCAAATATTTCGCCAACTTTTTTCAAAAAAAGTTATTTAAAAGCCACAACCTCCGTCAGTTCCTGATTGAGGTAGAAGGTGTTTTGCAGGGTGTCGCCCTGGTGTACGTAGCTCATTCTCAGATAGTAAAGCTCTCCGTCGGGTGCGTCAGGGTAGGAGATGCCCTGTTTGAAGAGCGGAGCCCCACGATGGCGCATCAGCTGGATGAGCGAGTCACTGATCAGGCGCGTGGTGCCGAGGTCGGCGAAGTCACGGTAGCTGATATCGTCGCCGCCATTCTCCATATTCGCCTCGACGAAGGCCTTGACGGTCTGCTCGGCACTATGCTGCCGTCCGCACGAGGCAAACAGCAGCACAAGGCCTACACATATTATAATACACGCGCGCGTAGTCATTGCTCTGGGATGTTACGGAGTACGTCGAGCAGATGATCCCAGACCATCTGTACGGTGGGGATGTGAAGTCGCTCATCAGGCGTATGGACGAAGCGCAGGGTGGGGCCGAAGCTCACCATGTCGAGCTGTTGATAGCGCTCTGAGAAGAGTCCGCATTCCAGTCCGGCGTGGATGCCGCGCACAATGGGATCCTTGCCGAAGAGTTTCTTGTAAGAGCTGACCACGATCTCCTGCAGCTTCGAGTCGGCCTTCATCTTCCAGGCAGGATAGCCGTCTGAAGAGATGGCCTCGGCACCTGCCAGCTCGAAGGCGGCCTGGATGGTGGCGCACATGTTGTCGAGGTTCGACATCACGTTGCTTCGCTGGGAAGACAGAATGTCGATGGTGGTCTCAGTGGTGTGTATGCTGGCGATGTTACTTGATGTCTCGACCAAACCGTTCAACTCCGGATCCTGACAGATGGCGTAAATGCCGTTGTCCACAGCCTGCACGGCCCAGACGAACTTCTTGGCGACGGCAGGATCGATGACGGTTTCGGCATCGGTCGACTCCATCGCGAAGACCATCTGCGTATCCGTCACATGGAATTCGTCCTCCACCTCTGCAGCGAACACGTTCCAGTCGGCGCGGATGTTCTCCTTGATGTCGTTGGGCACGGCGATCACGAAGTAGCCGTCGCGAGGGATGGCATTGTGCAGCTTGCCGCTGTGGAACTGGGCGAGCTGGATGCCCTCGTAGCGCTTCATCTCCTGGAAGAGGAAACGGCCGAGCAGCTTGATGGCGTTGGCGCGCTTCTTGTTGATGTCGTCGCCAGAGTGTCCGCCGATGAGGCCTTTCAGCGAGCCTTTGATGAAGAACGAACCTTCGGCTGCTGCCTGACGCTCGAAGGTGAACTTGGCCGTCGTATTACGGCCGCCTGCACAAGAAACAAAAATCTCACCCTCATCCTCAGAGTCGAGGTTGATCAGGTAGTCGCCCGTCATGAAGCCGGCCTTCATGCCCTCTGCGCCCGATAGTCCTGTCTCCTCGTCGCGGGTGAAGACGCACTCGATGGGGCCGTGCTCGATATCGTCCGAGCCGAGGATGGCCAGTTCGATGGCGCAGCCGATACCGTCGTCGGCACCAAGCGTCGTGCCTTCGGCCGTCAGCCACTCACCATCGACATAGGTCTTGATGGCATCCTTGTCGAAATCGAACTCCACATCGACGAGCTTGTCGCACACCATGTCCATGTGACTCTGCAGGATGACGGTCTTGCGACGCTCCATGCCCTTGGTGGCAGGCTTGCGGATGATCACGTTGCCCGTCTCGTCCACTTTCGTCTCCAGGCCGTGGCTCTCGCCCCAGTTCTTCAAGTACTCAATCATCTTCTCTTCGCGCTTCGAGGGACGCGGAATCTCGTTAATCTTCGCAAATTCGGCGAAGACAATAGCCGGTTTTAAATCGTTTTTATTCATTATTAATGCTATTTTTGAATTTATTTTTGGTATATTGCACGCTTATTCGTACCTTTGCACCCGCAAAAGTACAAAAAATGATCGAGACTCTGCTCATATCGACGTTAATAATTGCTATCGGCATGGCTTTTTTTCTTGTCAGGGTGCTGTTTGTGAAGGGTGGAACCTTCAAATCGCAGCATATCCACGACTCGGAAGCGATGAAAGAGCGCGGCATCCACTGCGTGATGGACCAGGATCGCGAGATGCGTAGGAAGAGTGAGTTCGCAGTAGAAGAGAAATTAGCAAGGACATCAGAACTACAGGAATAAGAAGTCCTTAAGTCGTGTAGTCCGTTGCAAAAAGAATAACAATAAACATACAAATAAACAAAAGATGAAAAAGTACATTTTCTCCGCACTGGCCATCGCAGCGATGATGGTGTCGTGCAACAACCAGAGTCCTAAGATGGACGAGCAGCCCGCTGCCGGCGAGACCTCAGCTTCAGGCTTGAAGATCGCTTACGTAGAGGTGGATTCCCTGATGACGCAGTACGACTTTGCCAAGGACTACAGCGTGACGCTCCAGAAGAAGTCGAACAATGCCCGTAACACGCTGACCACGAAAGGTAACGCCCTGCAGGCAGCCGTCAACAACTTCCAGCAGAAGCTGAACAACAACGGTTTCACCAGCCGCGAGCAGGCCGCTTCTCAGCAGGCCGCCATCGAGCGTCAGCAGCGTGACCTCCAGGAGCTGCAGGCCCGTCTGGAGAGCGAACTCGCCAGCGAGACCGCCAAGTTTAACGAAGCCCTCCGCGACTCGCTGCAGAACTTCCTCAAGGACTACAACAAGGACAAGCAGTTCAGTCTGATCCTTACCAAGCAGGGCGACAACATCCTGCTGGCCGACAAGAAGTTCGACATCACCAACGATGTGATCAACGGTCTGAACAAGCGCTACAAGCCCGCTGCCAAGAAGGCCGACGAGAAGGCTGACGAGAAGAAATAAATCAAAGGATTCATACAAAATAAATGAGGCAACCGATTGGCTGCCTCATTTGTTTTGTTAATGGCGCTGAGCTTATTCTCCACTCAGTCCGCGCACAAAGCCTGCATAGACGTGCTTGCGGTAGAAGTCGAGATCCCAGATGCCCACAGGCTCGCCGCCGCGCCATCCGCTGGTGGCAGGAGCGTCGGTCGTACACCATTGGCAGATGCCCCATTGCTGCTCAGGCGGGATGATGCGGAAGTACTCCTTAATAATCCACTCGTAGAAGTCGGCCATCTTCTGGTGCTCGGCCTCGGTCAGCTGCTCAGTCTTCACGGAACTTCCCCATCTGTTGGTGCCACGTACATAACCCATGTCGAGTTCCGACACACGGCAGAGCTTACCGCTTTGGGCGATGACCTCAAACATCTGGGTGATGTGCTTCTGGATGTTCTTCTGGATGCTGGCATCCTCAAAGCACGAGATGTGCATCTGCGTGCCGATACCGTCAATCTTCGTCACACCGTCGGCCTCCCACTTCTTGATCCAGCCCACAATACTCTTCACCTTCTTGTTGTTGTCCCAGTCAGACTCTAGGTTGTAGTCGTTGATGAAGAGCTTGATGTCTTCCGGACCGTACTTGCGTGCCAGACGACAGGCCTGACGCACGTACTCCAGGTCGCCCATGTGGTCCTGCCAGTAGAAGGCACTGCCGCCAACGTCCCATGTACCGCTCTTATAGCCCTCGGAGTGTTGCAGCAGGTAGTTGCCCTCGCCGTCGTTGCCGTCGCCAGCGATCGCCTCGTTCACGAGATCCCATGCCTTCACCTTGCCGTCGCAGGCCTCCATCATGCCCTTGATCCACTTGTCCATCGCCTCTACGAGCACGTCGTGACGCTCTTCCTGAGTCAGCGGGATGGTCTTGCCCTTGTTGCCCTCAAACGTGATGGTCTTGATATAGACGTCGCCCACGTAGTTGGGAACGTGCAGCAGCAGGAAACTGCTTGCCATCGTGGGCTTGACGTCCACGCTCACGTCCTGCCATTGGTCGTTGAAGGAGAAGCTCACATTCGCGCCGCCGCCCCAGTCGCCGACGCGGCCGTCCAGCTTGCCTGACTTGGAGCCCTTCACGGTCATCGTCATCTTGTAGGTCTTACCTGTCTCCAACAGGATGTTTTCCATCGCCACGAACTGCACCTGCCAGGGCCATGATTTCGTGGTTGTCGCCTTCAGGCCGTTTGTGGAGTCGAAGGTGAGCTTATAGTTGTTCTCGGTTTCGTCAGCTTTCCAGCCTACGCTCTTGTCCTTGCGGAAGTCCTTGCTGGACACCACGGTGTATTCTTCGCCGCCACTGGGATCTGGCTTGTCGGCCAGAAGCTTCAGCAACCAGCCCGTGGGCTGCTGCGAGTGCCAGGCGAGGGTGTGGCCATACACGGCGAGACCTGCCTCCGTGGCTGTATTCACATAGTCTCTCACCTTGGAGAAATTCATGTTGCCGTTGCCGTCCACGCAGCTGGCCATCTTCATGGCGTTGCCAGCGACGGTCTCTGAGAAGTTCTTGTTGGTCATATTATAGACCGTGGTCTTTTTGAGATACTCATCGACGGTCGTACCGGCACCCAGTTTGAAGTTGGGGTACTTCGCGTAGTCGATATACTCCTTCAGGGCCTTGTACTCATCGAGATAGCGGTAGTTGTCATCGTCGGGCTTGCCCAACTCGAATTTCTCCTTTGCCACGGGCTCAGGATCTGGCTCCGGATCAGGGTCAGGCTCGGGAGTCGGATCAATGATAGCCGGATTGTCCTCGATGCTGCTGCATGAGGTCATTGTGTAGCCGCCCAGCGTCAGACCGGCGGCCAGCATGAATACGTGTAATTTCTTCATTTTCATTTTTGTGATCGTTTATATGCTGCTGCAAAATTTCGATGCAAAGGTACAAAATTTATCCATGCAAACCAATAGTTCCCTCCAATTATTTTAGAGAAATCTTAAAATTAACATATTTCTTTTTATGCGCTCGCGCGTTCAGTCGAATTTCAAATTTGGCTGCATGGAGTATCAGGATTTGTAATCCGCTCTAAAAAACCCTAACCTTGCGTGCTTGGAGCGAGAATACTGCAATCTCCCTCGATGAATAGTTCAATCTATGAGATTGCAGTATTCCCGCTTTTCTGGGGCATCATTACACTATTTCTTACACAGACATCCCGTTTTCCCGTTTCGTCAACCGTTTTCCAGATGCGAAATTAATAATATATATTTATATTTCTATAAGATATAATTATAATTATATATTATAGTAAATAATAAAACGCCACAGATTTCCCAATTCAAAATCACGTCACGAAACGGGAAAACGGCACAACGGAAGACACTGTCTTGTTGCAAACGTGCCCGCTCGACCAAGGTCGCTTGCTAACAGCTGGGACGCAAGAACGTGCCATCGTGCCATTAGCGTTTTCACGCCGTATCACCGTAACATAAACACTGTGATGTCTTATACTGATATAGGTTCAATCCCATTCTGAATAATCGAAACCACCTTAATGGGACGATGGGACGATGGGACGCGTGACGTTTTCTATAAATACGACCTCTCTGCTAATTTTAACACATCAGCGCCCCTAAAATTTGGCGATTACAAATTTTATTTGTAACTTTGCAGCGGATAGTAAAATAACAGGGTTATGAGTAAGGAAAATATAATAATGGCCATTAGCCAGGTAGCGAATACCGGCATTCCAAAGGGTGCACGCGTGATTCTTTTCGGTTCTCAGGCGCGTGGCGATGCCAAAGAGGGTTCGGATTGGGATGTGCTTGTCTTGATTGACAAAGAGCGCTTATCCCCGTCAGACCATGACTTGTATTCATATCCTTTCTGGGAATTGGGCTGGAAGATTGATGCCATGATCCATCCAGCTGTCTATACCCTGAGCGATTGGAACACAAAGGCCAATCCTATCTTCAGAACCAATGTAGAACGTGATGGAATCGTATTATGCTGAACGAAGAAGAAAGAAAAGACTTGGTGCGCTATCGTGTAGAAAAGGCATATAAAGTGCTTGACGAAGCGCGAGACAATGCAAAGTTAGGGCATTGGAATCTAACAGGTAACCGTCTGTATTACTCTGTATTTCACATGTGTCAGGCATTGTTGTTAAGTGAAGGTGAGACCCCGAGGCGCCATGCGGGCATGATTCATAAGATTGGGCAGGACTTCATCCTTTCTGGCAAACTTAATGTGTCTTATGGTCGTTTAATCTCCCGTCTCTACGAACTTCGCCAATCCGGTGACTATGATGACAAATTCGATGCCACCGAAGAGGAAATCATGCCATACTTCGAGCAGGTTGAGAATTTGCTGAAAGTAATGGAAACTCTAATTAATAGTTTATAGTTACATAGAAGAACAATCCCTTTGTTATAATTTATCGAGAAATATATGTATCTATGCAGCGTAATTTACATACGATAAGCAAGGATATGTGTGTAATTTAGGTTGTAAAAGAAGAACAATAATGAGACGAAACATCAGGTATATTGTCATTATCGGTACAATTGCAATCCTTTTATTGGGGTTATTGGTGGGGTGGTTTTCCTCATTTGTCTACCCCGTGCCTATTGGTGAAAAGGTAGATTCTTCATATCCCACATATTATAAATCCATTCGAGGGTATTATTATATTTCTGTTAGGAATCCTTTGGCTCTATTTAACCATGGACACTTTGGTTATCTTGACCATGTTGATCCCAAAAGCTTTATCGTTTTAGCCGATAATTGGGCAAAAGATAAAGATCATGTATGGAATTGTGATAATATTGTTGAAGGAGCTGATGCCGCCTCTTTTATAATTGACAAGACAGGCCTGCCCAAAGATAAGAATCATGTATATGTTCAAACAGATTTATATGAATACAAGCCCACAGACTGCGGAATAGACGCTAGGAATGCAGAATACTTCGTTTTCAAACATGATGGTCAGGATTGGAGTTGGATGCGAGATAAAGATAATGTCTATTTTCAAGAAGTCAGAGTAGATGTGGATAGGAATTCTTTCAGACCATTAGGAAGTACTGCTTGGTGGGTAGACAAGGATTGGATTTATTGTGACTATTGGGATTCAAAACTTGAAAGATGTGTTTTAGAAAAGGTTGACTCGTTGCAAGAACCATTAGACACATTGTCTCGAGCATATCATTATTTGAGGAATGGTAGAAATGTAATCTATCTAGCAAAGGTCATCGCAAGGGATATTGATATCTTTCAATTTGAAGATGTGGGATTCGATAGTTGTAGAATTAACAATGTGCTATATGTCAATGGAGAATGTGAAATGCAGCAAACAATAAAGAAATGAAGATAGAAATATTATCTCAACTAAACGAATTATACACGGGGACAGGAACGTTGTGTAAATTGTCAAGCAAATGAGGAGATTATTAGTCGTAGCATTAATTCATGTTTGTTCTCTCACAGCCTTCACGCAAACAACCAATGATTGGCTTATGGAGCGTTTGAGAGCGGCAATAGAATGCAAGCATGTCGATTATGAAGCCTTGATAGACACCATTCAGGCACCAAACAAAAAGATTGATCCTTTAATCAGAAGTCTGGCCGTAATAGAGTATTGTAGAGCTTTTGGAGAAGATTCTTTGGCTTTAGAGATGATAGACTTTATCTTTTCTAAGTGCGACAACAAGAGAATAGAAGGAGTTGTATGGTATCTGCTTGATACAAAATACGAGTTGCTTGCTTTCAATAATAATTTTGTATCAATTGACAGTCTTTCTGACTATATAGCCAAGCGATGGGCTGTTGATAGCCGCTTTGTGGAACGGGCTACATATTGGAAAAAGGTCGCACAAGCAGGCAAAAGCATTATGCCTGTTAAAATAGCCTGGCAGAAACAAGAAACAAAGTTGGCTCTTGAAAGGAATGCATATGGTCAAGACTATATGTGTATCAACGTAGATATCGGAAAGTATAAAAACAGAAAGTTAATAGTTGATACGGGCTTGGGTTTTGGTACAGTCATCTTCAGGAAAAAAGCTATTGATGATGGAATAGCATTGTTGCCGGATTCTACAAAGAATATTTCAGCAAGTAATCCTGATATTACGTATAACATGCAGGCTGCCGTCTTAGATAGTTTACACATAGATGGTATTACCATTTACAATCTGCCAGTTTCCATTTCCGATGAAGAGTATGATTATGGATGTGACGGATTTATTGGTACTGCGGACTTATCCAGACTCGGCTATATGGAATTATCCGTAGATAGTATTATATTCCGCCAGCAGATACCTGACCAGAGAAATAATCCTAACATGACACTATATGGCGGAAAAAGAAATGGGCGCGTAATATGTGTTCCATATACATTGGATGGTGAGAGGACTTCATTTGTACTGGATACAGGTGCGGATAGCTTCCTTTTGCCCCAAATGTATGCTGATCGGCCTATGATTATGGCAGAAATAGGAGGACAGTCTATTTGGATTGAAGCAGGGAAATATCCTCATGCTTTTGTGCCGGACAAGAATTCAAGAAGCTACATTGGAACTCCAATTTTGGGTATGTTCAAGCGTGTCTTTATTAATTTCAGGGATTGCCATATAGATTTTATTGGCAAGCGGCAAGGTAAAGAGGTATTTTGGGAATACAGTAATCAGAAAAAGGAATAACGAATAACATGAAGAGAGCAGTTTATTTTGTTTTGTTTCTTGGGGTGATTCTATTAGTTAGTTCTTGTACATTTCCTCATTGGTTTGTGTCTCCAAGGCATATCTCAGTTGATGGGGCGGCAGGAAATGCACTAGAGATAGTGGAGGTAAGAGAGACGATGAAAAGAAAAAGTCATTTTAGTTTAGATCATTATTTCCCTTCCCAAACGCTAAATGTTTCAGAGAAATCTTTTTCCGTACTTTATCAAGGTAAACTTATTCAGCCAAAAGTGTGGGCTTGTTTCCCTGATAAGCAACTCAGATTGAAAAAAACTACCACCATTCCGCAAATGACACCCATACACATCTCTTTCAATGTCAAACGGAAACAAGGTGACACTATCCATATTGTTGAGCGTGATGTTCTGCAGATTAATGATAGCATAGTTATCAATGTGGAAATACCTGAGATGTACGAGGAATGTGATAGTATTGATGTACAGCATAAAAACGATAATCATGAACAATAAAATATTAGAACAACTGAATGAAAGTCAGCGCGTTGCTGTGGAATACTGCGACGGGGCGAGTCTGGTGATTGCGGGTGCGGGATCAGGAAAGACGAGGGTGCTGACGTATAAGATCGCATGGCTGTTGGAGAAAGGTAAGGAACCAGGAAGTGAGCCTATCAGACCGTGGAATATACTGGCGCTGACGTTTACAAACAAGGCGGCACGGGAGATGAAAGAGAGAATCGGCCGATTGGTGGGCGAGGAAGAGGCGAGATACTTGCAGATGGGTACATTCCATAGTGTGTTTGCGAGGATTCTGAGGGCAGAGGCTGAGAAGATAGGCTTCAATTCGAACTTCACCATCTACGATCAGAGTGATGCCCGTTCGTTGGTGAAGACGATCATCAAAGAGATGCAGCTTGACGATAAGGTTTATAAGCCGGCGTCGGTGGCTGACAGGATATCGATGGCCAAGAACCACTTGCTGCTTCCGCAGGCCTACGCACAGAGCTCATGGGCCAAGGATGATGCACAGCAAAAGCGGCCGCAGGTATATAATATATATAATAGGTACGCGGAGAGGTGCAGACAGGCCAACGCGATGGACTTCGATGATCTGCTGGTTCATACGTGGGTTTTGTTCCAGAACCATGAGGATGTCCGACGGAAATACGTTGAAAAGTTCCATTTTGTGCTCGTCGATGAGTATCAGGATACGAACTTTGCCCAGCAGGCCATCGTCTATCAGCTCACGAAGGAGCGTCAGAAGGTGTGCGTCGTTGGCGACGATGCCCAGAGTATCTATTCTTTCCGGGGCGCGAATATTGACAACATCCTCAATTTCCAGAGCCAATACGCCAACGCCCGGCTCTTCAAACTCGAACAGAACTATCGGAGCACGCAGCTCATCGTGCAGGCAGCTAACTCGCTGATACGGCGGAACGAGCGGCAGATTCCGAAGAATGTGTTCTCGAAGAACGAGCACGGAGAACGGCTGCAGCTGAAGCCAGCCTATTCAGACAAGGAGGAGGCGATGATTGTGTGTCAGGACATCAAGCGGCTGCGGCGTGAGGAGCATGGCAATTGGAGCGACTTTGCCATCCTGTATCGTACGAACTCACAGAGCCGATCGTTTGAGGAGCAGATGCGCAAGGACAATATTCCGTATCGCATCTACGGCGGTCTGAGCTTCTACCAGCGCAAGGAGATCAAAGACGTGATAGCCTACTTCCGGCTGATTGCCAACCCCAACGATGAAGAGGCCTTTAAGCGCATCATCAACTATCCCTCGCGAGGTATCGGCGATACGACTGTCAGCAAGATTATCCAGACAGCTCAGATGTATGGCGTCAGTCTCTGGCAGGTGATTAAGGAACCCGTGCTCTTTCCGATGGACGTCAGCAAGGGCACGATGACAAAGATTCAGGCGTTCCGCGAACTCATCGAAGGTTGGATAGGGCGCATCAATACGGAGGATGCCTACACGCTGGGACACGATATCATCATGACCTCCGGCATTAGCAAAGAGATATACTCAGGGCGCAATCCGGAAGACATTTCCCGTCAAGAGAACCTCGAAGAGTTCCTTGGTGGTATGCAGGACTTCGTGGAGAGCCGCAAGGAGGAGGATATGGGCGATGAAATCTATCTGCCTGATTTCCTGCAAGAAGTGGCGCTGTTGACGGATCTCGATAGCGATGAGGGTGACTCAAATGATAAAGTGGTGCTGATGACCATCCACTCGGCGAAGGGCTTGGAGTTCCCAACGGTGTTTGTCGTGGGCCTCGAAGAGAATATATTCCCGAGTCCGATGTGTACCAATTCGATGCGGGAACTCGAAGAAGAGCGCCGTTTGCTGTATGTGGCGATTACCAGAGCCGAGAAACATTGTATATTGACTTGCGCGCAGAATCGTTTCAGATATGGAAGGATGGAGTATGACACGCCATCGAGATTCATCCGAGACATTGACCAGGAACTGCTGGATGTGCATTCAGAATCGGGTGGGATAGAGACCACCAGTCGTAAGGCCTACAATCGATACGATGGTGGTGCTTATGGCACAGGCACTATTGGCGGCTATGGCAGAAGTACACGCGGCTTTGAGAGTGAGAGTCCGGAGTGGATGCAGAATCCGAGGCCCGTGGCCACGCAGTTCAAGGCCGATCCCAAGCCGAGAGTTGTGGCTCCGAGACAGCAGGAAAAGCCTGTGGATCCGTTTGGAGAGGGATTCAAGAGGCTGTATCAGCAGCAGACAGGCAAGCCTTTGCAGACATCACGCCCCAGCACGCCTGCAGGTGGCAATTTCCGTCCTGTGAATCGTGCTGCAAGTGCGGCTGCTCAGACCACCCCTGGCCCCTCCTACTCAGGAGGGGAAGGGCTGCGCGAGGGGTGCAAGATTGAGCATCAGCGTTTCGGTATCGGCACGGTGATAAAGATTGAGGGCACGGGCGAGAATACCAAGGCCACCGTTGAGTTCCGCAATACGGGCACCAAACAGCTGCTGTTGAAATTCGCAAAATTCAAGATTATAGCAACGGATTAAACGGACTTACACGGACAAGTCCGAGATATTCCGTGTTTGTCCGATGCAAAAGATTAGAGCGCCTCATCGTCGGGGCGCTCTATATTTCTGGTTTTTGCCTTGGGCAGATGGCGCTTCTTGCGTAGCCAAGCTGCCTTGCGGGCCTCATAATCGTCGTGATGCTTCTCCAGATAACCGTCAGCCATAATTGCTATTAATTATTGAACCGGCCATAGATCACCTTCACGTCGATGGGCGTATTGGAGCCACCCACCAACTTTGTGCTCACAAGTCCCATCTCATTGTCTATGACGGATTGTGTCACACTCGTGCTCACAACAACCGTAGTCACAGAAATAGGCATCAGCAGCACCTTGTTCCATTTGGGGTGCTTGTTCACCCAGTCTGGATCGGATTCCACGCCCTTCTTCTTTCTGTTGCCCATCAGCGTGATGAGGTTGCCGATGTTTGAGAAACTGTAACTATTGGTGGTGGAGAGGGATGTCGTGAAGGCACTCTTATAGTCATAGCTCTTCTCTTGCTCGAAGAATACTTTCAGACTGTCCGTAGGCAACATCATAATGTCCGACGGCGCATCCATAAGATATTTGCCCGTCATACCAGTGTTCTGACGCTGGAAGGTGATGTTGACAGAGAGCAGAGAGTCTGCTGAGTGGTTCTCGATGATTTCATCCACGGGCAGGGTCACCTCTGTGAAAATGCCTGCGGGTGCTTTCAGATAGGTGCAACTCTCGTCGGCTGCCAGTTGCGCCAGAGTCTTCTTGTCGTTGGTCACCTGAGTGGTCTGAAGTACCTCTTGCGTTGACGAGAAGGCTATGTAACCTTTATATTTACTATTATTCCTCACGTAATGGTAGAATACGCGCATCTCTAAGAGTTCAAACTTGGCCATCAGTCCCAAACCGTCAGCCAACTCGAAGAAGAAACCGGGGCATACATTGTTGGTGAAGGCGTAAGAGTTCTTGAAATATTCAGGATGGTCATAATAGTTACGGAGGATGTAGGTGCCGTAGTTGTTGTATTTCTTGCCGTTCTTGTCTGTATACTCATCAGAGAGCGAGATACGCACGTAATCGAAATAATCCGTAAGATTTCTGATGCTGTCCGAGTATGTCAGATTGTTCTGACTGAAGAGGATGCTCTTTTTTAAGCCGTCCTCCCGAATGTATCCCTCTTTTCTGGGGTCGTAGTTGCTATAGTAGACCTTCGCCTCGTCCATGGGCCTGTTCAGTTCGAGAACATTCATCTTCAGGGATGCGAGGGTGTCGCCATAGCAGGATACCTCGTCGAACGCCAGCCATATCTCGCAGGAATCGGCAATGATCTCACCTCCGTCGCTTGTCATTTCCTCGTAGGTGGGCAGCTTGAGGCCTTCTTGAACGTTGAACTGCGCCATAAACTCTGTCTTGACATAGGCGCCCGTCTCGGGGTCTTTTACACGTCCGAAATACGTGTCATAGTTGCGGGCGTAAACGGAGTCAATGAGTACGGATTTGGAGTAGGCGCTGTAGGTCTTGGTGCTTGCCTCCAGTTTATCCGAACTATTCGTCAACGATGCGCCAAGCGTGTCTGTGTCTGTACTGCAAGAAATTAACGCCATTGCGGATATTGCAATCGCTGTAAAGAATTTGTATTTCATGATTTTACGTTCTGTCTGTGTCTGTTATGTTGCCCTCGGCCTATTCTTCAGCAGGGTAGAGCGACTCGTAGAAGTCTTCGCAGGCTTCGGCGACGTTCTCGGAATAGCCGAGGAAGGGAATATTCTTTTCTTTAATATATGTCAGTAACTCCTTGTCCACAAGGCTGTCTGATTGTACGATACCGTCACTATAGTCGATGGCCAACTTGTAGAGCTCGTTCAGATCGAAGTTGTCCTTGTAGTCTTTCAAAATCTCCTGGGTGGTCTCGCGGAATTCCAGGCACTGTTTGAAATCTTCGCCTAAATTTTTGTCGAGCTTCTGCGAGAAGAGCGATGTGACCACTTTCGCGTCAGCAAACGAGGGCTCGTCTTGATAGGCCGTCTTCACATAGATGGGAACGACGGCACTCATCCATCCCTGACAGTGGATGACATCAGGCACCCAACGCAGTTTCTTCACCGTTTCTAATACGCCGCGTGCGAAGAAGATGGCACGTTCACCATTGTCGTCATAGTCTTCGCCCTGATCATCTTTCTCCATCAGACGCTTACCGAAGTAGTCGTCGTTGTCGATGAAATACACCTGCACCTTTGCCGACTGTATCGAGGCAACCTTGATGATCAGCGGGTGGTCTGTATCGTTGATGATCAGATTCATGCCCGACAAGCGGATCACTTCGTGCAACTGTCCGCGACGCTCATTGATGATGCCCCATTTGGGCATGAACGTGCGAATCTCGTGACTGCACTCTTGAATGGTCTTAGGCAGTTCTCTGCCCATGATTGACAATACGTTGTCGGGAACATACGGAGATATCTCCTGATTGATGAATAATATCTTCTTCTTTGCCATCTTTGATGATTTTACCTTGCAAAGGTACGAAAAAAAACTCGCATATCCGCCATAATATTCCTTTTTTAGCAAAAAAGGGGGCTTTTTTAGGGATTTTTGGGATAATTTTTGGCTTTTGTACTTATTTGGAGCGAAATAAAGTAATACTTAAAATGTTTAAAAAGTTGTCCACTTTATACAAAAATCATAAAAATAAAACGCAAATTGTTGCGTGATTCAAAATATTTGATTATATTTGCACATTAATCAACAATCCGTATAGTAAAAATGGCGAAGTACAACATTAATGAAAAAAAGGAAAAGGTGGCCGCTTACAGAAGTCTTGTAAGCCCAAAGATGATGGACGAGATGCAGGAGAAGATAATGAACATTATCGTCATGCAGAAGAAGTATCGCGACAAGGATTATTCCGCTAAGAAATTAGCTGAAGAATTGGGAACAAATACCCGCTACATTTCTGCTATCGTCAATGTGCGTTTCCATATGAACTACACATCGTTCGTCAACAAGTATCGCATCGAGGAGGCTATGACTATTCTTGTGGACAAGCGTTACCAAAAGTATCGCATGGAGGAAGTCAGCGACATGGTTGGATTCTCCAATCGTCAGTCGTTCTATGCTTCGTTCTTCAGAGTCGTGGGCATCACTCCGAGGGAGTATCGCCTGCAGCACCTCAAGCAGCATCCTTCTATGTTGGTAGCCAAACCCCGCAAAACGAAAGCGAAGAAGACAAGGGCAAAGTCAAAGGCAAAGACAAAAGTAAAGGCTAAGGAATGAAGCAAGAGGCAGGAATTCCCGATTTCAATTATCGGGATGAGCGGTTTGCCGACCTGCAACTGCTTAGGTATCAACTGACGGGCTTTGAGAAACTTGCCCCCAAACAGAAAGAACTGATTTATTATCTTTCGAAAGCCACACTATACGGCAGGGATATCACATTCGATCAGTTTGGAAAGTACAACCTCAGGATTCGTAAGATGATGGAGGTTGTTTTTACGGACCGGAACATCAACCACGACACAGAAGAGTTTCGTGCCGTGGAGGTGTATCTGAAATGTATCTGGTTCTCCAACGGCATATATCATCACTATGGCTGTGAGAAGATGATGCCCGGCTTCTCGTCAGACTATCTTCGTGAACAGTTGCAGAAGGTTGACGCTTGCCGTCTGCCGCTCAGGGCAGGGGAAACACTCGATGAAATGTGCGATGAACTCTTTCCGGTGATGTTCGATCCACAGGTACTTCCCAAACGGGTGAACAAGGCTGACGGCGAAGACCTGATTCAGACATCGGCTTGTCATTTCTATGAAGGCGTCACTCAGGCTGAAGCCGAAGCCTTCTACGATGAAATGAAGAAAAACGAACCGGCTAAGGATACACCACCGTCTTTCGGATTGAACTCTACGCTGGTGAAGGAGAATGGAGAAGTGAAGGAATTGGTTTGGTCTGCCAACGGTCTTTATGCCAATGCCATTCGTCATATTGTCTATTGGCTTAGGAAAGCGGCAGAATTAGCAGAGAACGAGCAGCAGAAGAAGGTACTTGATTTGTTGATAAGTTATTATGAATCAGGAGACTTACAGACTTTCAATCAATATTGTATTGAATGGCTGAAAGAGCATGATTCGTCTATCGATTTTATCAACGGCTTTATCGAAGTCTATGGTGATCCGTTGGGATTGAAAGGCTCGTGGGAAGGACTGGTGGAGTATATCGATGAAAATGCCACTCAGCGTACCCGAACGATCAGCAACAATGCCCAGTGGTTTGAGGATCATTCTCCCGTTGACCCTCGTTTCCGTAAGCCGGTGGTTAAAGGTGTCTCTGCGAATGTCATCTGTGCAGCGATGCTTGGCGGTGACGAGTATCCATCCACGGCCATCGGTATCAATCTCCCCAATGCTGACTGGATACGGGCGGAATATGGTTCTAAGAGTATTACCATCAGCAATATTACTGACGCCTATAATAAGGCGGCGCACGGGAATGGATTCCGTGAAGAGTTCGTGATTGACCAGATAACATTAGATTTAATCGGGAAATACGACGATGTATGCGATGATCTGCATACCGATCTGCATGAGTGCCTGGGGCATGGCAGCGGACGGCTCTTGCCTGGTGTAGATCCCGATGCGTTGAAAGCCTACGGCAATACGATAGAGGAGGCGAGGGCTGATCTTTTTGGGCTCTATTATATTGCCGACCCCAAACTGGTTGAGTTGGGTCTGACACCTGATATGGAGGCGTTTAAATCGCAGTACTATACGTATATGATGAATGGTCTGATGACCCAGCTCATTCGTATCACGCTTGGCAACCAGATTGAAGAGGCCCACATGCGGAATCGGGCACTGATAGCCCATTGGTGCCTGGAGAATGGCGATGCCGTGCGACTCGTCAAACGCGATGGAAAGACCTATGTGGAGGTGGTTGACTATGACGGACTCCGTCAGCTCTTTGCCCGTTTATTGGCTGAGATTCAGCGTATCAAGAGCGAGGGAGACTTCGAGGCTGCCCGTTTGTTGGTAGAACGCTATGCCGTTCAGGTGGATGCCGAACTGCATCAGGAGGTCTTGGAGCGTTATCGCCGTCTGGACTTGGCACCCTATAAAGGTTTCATCAACCCGATGATGCTACCCATCTATGACCAAAACGGTCAGATGGTTGACGTTCAGTTGTATTATGGTGAGAGTTATGCCCACCAGATGCTCAGATACAGCACGGAATACGGAACTTTGATTTGAAGGCGCATGAATCAGGATATCAATGATCAGGTGAAGGCCATCAAACAGTCGTTCCGTCAGATGATGGATGGTGCAGTGGCTCAGTCGATGCGTGAGAAGGGACTCGACTATCATCTGAACTGGGGGGCCACCTTGCCACGATTGCGCCAGAAAGCCGATGAAATTGGCAAAAACTACGACCTTGCCATCGCCCTATGGAAGGAGAATGTGCGGGAGTGTAAGATCCTGGCTACGATGATGATGCCTCCAGAAGTCGTGTTGCCTGAGGTTATTGATATATGGATGGAACAGACTCCTAATTCGGAGATTGCCGAACAAGCGGCATTTAACCTCTACCAATATCTACCATATGCTCCAGAGAAAGCCTATGCCTGGATTGCCTCCGACAAGGAACTCTATCAACTTTGTGGCTTCCACATCCTCTCACGCCTTTTCATGAACGGACAGGAACCCAATGAACGTGGAATCAATGAATTCGTCGATCAGGCTTTGGCTGCCCTTCAAGGGGAGAGCCTGATTGTCAGGAAAGCAGCAATGATTAGTATGCAACGCTTTGCTGAACTCGGTCTTGTATATCATCGGCTGGCCAAAAGCGCAATAAAAACCATTAATTTGGATTTTTTATAAATAAACTTTCGTCTGTCTCTTTGAAAATGTGTACCTTTGTGCGGTTTTCACGGAAACATCAACGATGACAGTATCGAACAAGCAAAGCGTGATTAGCGCCGTAGAGCGTATCTTGGACAACTATCTTGAGATGAACAATCATCGCAAGACGTTGGAGCGCTATACTATCCTACGGGCCATCTATAACATCAATGGGCATTTCACGATGGAGGAACTCAACGCGAGACTCCTCAAGGAAATGAATTTCCATGTGAGCCGGGCCACGATGTACAATACCCTCAATTTGTTTATGGAACTGCGCCTCGTGATCCGTCACCGTTTCCAGGGAACGACGAAATATGAAGCCTGTTACGACAACACCAGCCATTGTCACCAGATATGTACGATGTGCGGGAAGGTGAGTGAGGTCAAGTCGGCAGAGATCAGAGAAGCTGTGGAGAATATGCAGACAAAGAGATTCCGTAAGGACGGCTTTACGCTCTATGTCTATGGTGTGTGCAGCACCTGCCAGGCAAAGATTACAAAAAAGAAGAAACAGAAGACAAGTAAAGTAAAACTATAGATTATGAATAAAGGAAAAGTTGATGTCCTGTTGGGTTTGCAATGGGGCGACGAGGGAAAAGGTAAGGTGGTCGATGTACTGACCCCGAAGTACGATGTAGTGGCCCGTTTCCAGGGTGGCCCTAATGCCGGCCATACGCTGGAGTTTGAAGGTCAGAAGTATGTCCTGCGCTCGATTCCATCGGGTATCTTCCAGGGTGGTAAGGTGAACATCATCGGTAATGGTGTGGTGCTTGCTCCGGATCTCTTCATGGATGAGGCCAAGGCTCTTGAGGCAAGTGGTCACGATCTCCACTCACGTCTGCACATCTCTAAGAAGGCTCATCTGATTATGCCTACTCATCGTGTGCTCGATGCAGCCTATGAGGCTCAGAAGGGTAAGGACAAGGTTGGTACCACGGGTAAGGGTATCGGTCCGACTTATACCGATAAAATCAGCCGTAATGGTCTGCGTGTCGGTGACATCCTTGAGAACTTTGAGGAGAAGTACGCCAAGGCCAAGGCTCGTCACGAGGCAATCTTGAAGTCGTTGAACTTTGAGTACGATATCACTGAGGTTGAAAAGAAATGGCTTGAGGGTGTGGAGTATCTTCGTCAGTTCCCCATCGTGGATTCCGAACACGAGATCAACAATATCCTCAAGAGTGGCAAGAGCGTGCTTTGCGAGGGTGCCCAGGGTACGATGCTCGACATCGACTTCGGCAGTTATCCGTTCGTCACCTCTTCCAATACCATCTGTGCTGGTGCTTGCACGGGTCTGGGTATCGGCCCAAATAAGATAGGTGATGTTTATGGCATTATGAAAGCCTATTGCACACGTGTTGGTGCTGGTCCGTTCCCCACGGAATTGTTCGATGAAACGGGTAAGACCATTCGTGACTTAGGTCATGAGTATGGTGCTGTGACAGGTCGTGAGCGTCGTTGTGGATGGATCGACCTCGTTGCCTTGAAGTATTCAATTATGGTCAATGGTGTCACCCAGCTGATTATGATGAAGAGCGATGTGCTCGATGGCTTCGATACCATTAAGGCCTGCGTCGCCTACAAGCAGAATGGCGTTGAAATCGACTATTTCCCCTATGACATCGAGGAGGGCATTGAACCTGTCTATCAGGAACTCCCCGGATGGAAGACGGATATGACGAAATTCACCTCTGAGGATCAGTTCCCCAAGGAGTTCAAGGATTATATCGCATTCTTGGAGAAGCAATTAGAAACGCCCATTAAAATAATTTCCATTGGTCCTGACCGTGACCAAACTATTGTTCGTAAATAATTAATTAGGCACGGATTACACAGATTAACACGGCTTTATATAGACAAGAAAGAGCCGTGTTTCTACAAGAGCCGTGTAATCCGTGCCAAATAAAAAGAAATATGGCAAAACCAAGTATTCCAAAAGGCACGCGTGACTTCTCCCCGATGGAGATGGCTAAGCGTAACTATATTTTCGATACCATCAAGCAAGTGTATCAACTCTATGGCTTCCAGCAGATAGAGACGCCGGCGATGGAAACCCTCGGCACGCTGATGGGCAAGTACGGTGAAGAGGGCGACAAGCTGCTCTTCAAGGTGTTGAACTCCGGTGATTGTCTGGCTAAGGTGACAGACGAGGAACTGAAAGAGCGTAATGCCCTTCACTTAGCGGCAAAGATGTGTGAGAAAGGACTCCGTTATGACCTGACGGTACCCTTTGCCCGTTATGTGGTGATGCACCGTGAGGAACTTCAGTTGCCGTTTAAGCGTTACCAGATGCAGCCTGTATGGCGTGCAGACCGTCCGCAGAAAGGCCGTTACCGTGAGTTCTGGCAGTTCGATGGTGACATCGTGGGTTCAGACTCTCTCTTGAATGAAGTGGAACTGATGCAGATCGTTGATACGGTATTTAGCCGTTTTGGCGTTCGTGTGCAGATTAAGATCAACAACCGCAAGATCCTTACGGGAATTGCCGAAGTCATCGGTGCTGCAGATAAGATTGTGGATATTACCGTCGCTATCGATAAACTCGATAAAATCGGCCTTGACAATGTGAATCAGGAACTGCGTGAGGACGGTCTCTCTGAGGAGCAGATCGCCAAACTCCAGCCTATCATCTCCCTCGAAGGCTCCAATGACGAGAAGCTTGATACCATCGCCGAAGTCCTCAAGGACAGCGAGGTCGGCCTAAAAGGAGTAGAGGAGAGCCGTTATATCCTCGACACCTTGAAGCAGACGGGATTGAAGAACGAAATCCAACTCGACCTCACCTTGGCTCGTGGTCTGAACTATTACACAGGTGCTATCTTCGAAGTGAAGGCTCTCGATGTGCAGATCGGTTCCATCACCGGTGGTGGCCGTTACGACAACCTCACTGGCATCTTCGGCATGCCGGGCATCTCAGGTGTAGGCATCTCCTTCGGTGTAGACCGCATCTTCGATGTACTCAACGCCCTCGACTGCTATCCTTCAGATGCTGTCGTCGGCACCCAATTGCTCTTCATCAACTTCGGTGAGAAGGAAACAGCCTATTGTCTGCCTGCTGTGGCGAAGGCTCGTGAGGCTGGCATCCGTACGGAGATCTTCCCCGACAGCACGAAGATGAAGAAGCAGATGTCGTATGCCAATGCTAAGCAAATTCCGTTTGTCGCCCTGGCTGGTGAGAATGAGATGGCAGAGGGTAAGTTTACCTTGAAGAATATGTTGACTGGTGAGCAACAACTCGTTGTAATTGAAGAACTTATAGAAAAGATTAAATAGAGAATAATGAGAAGTCTGAAGGTCCTAATCAGTGTCATCTGCGTCATCTGTGGCTTCATTGCTGCCACACCCGATAAGCACACCACCATCTTTGTGATTGGCGATTCCACCGCTGCCAATAAGGACACTACTGGTGGAAAGGTGGAACGTGGCTGGGGTATGATGCTCCAGCAATGTTTTGATGCCGATTTTATCGTTGTTGACAACCACGCAGTCAACGGCCGTTCTTCGAAGAGTTTCTTGGATGAGGGCCGATGGGATAAGGTCTTGGAGAAGATTCAGCCTGGGGACTATGTTATTATCCAGTTTGGCCATAACGATGAAAAGGCGCAGCCTGCCCGTCATACCAATCCAGGTTCTACATTCGACTATAACTTGGCCCGTTATGTCCGTGAGACGAGGGAGAAGGGTGGTATCCCTGTGTTGATGAATCCCGTGGTGCGTCGTAACTTCTTCGTTCTTCCGCCTGAGATAGCTGACGATGAGCAGCTACGCAACATGACCTTCAGCGATACGGAACACCTTGTCGAGGGTGATTCACTCAATGACACTCATGGCCTTTATCGTGTGGCTCCCCGTGACGTGGCCCGTCGCATGAACTGTCATTTCATCGATGCCAACCGCATTACCGAAAACCTTGAGAAGCGTCTTGGCCGTGAGGGTTCCAAGAAACTCCACATGTGGTTCCGTCCCGGAGAGGAGCCCAGTCTTCCCAAAGGCAAGCAGGACAATACACATTATAATATATATGGTGCAAAGGTCGTGGCCAACCTCCTTGCCGATGCCCTTTGTGAGGAGATTCCTGTGCTCAAGCCCTATCGTGTGAAGGGAGTTCAGGGCACGAAATAAGTTAAACATATATAAAATGATGATTAATCCTGCAAAATAGTTGCGGGATTAATTTTTTATACGTATCTTTGCGGTGATAATGTAACTATTTATTTTATTATTAACTAAAAGAGACAAATACGAGTATGAAGAAAAAGTTCATTTGCGCCGTTTGTGGATATATCTACGAAGGCGATGCTGCACCCGAGAAGTGCCCCATTTGTAAGGCTCCCGCATCGAAGTTCTCTGAGTTGAAGGACGAGGGTGAGACCACGTATGCTACCGTTCACCGCATTGGCGACGGCAAGCCCGAGGGTGTTAGCCAGGAGATGATTGACGACTTGCGTAACCACTTCAATGGTGAGTGCAGTGAGGTTGGTATGTATCTGGCTATGGCCCGTCAGGCTGACCGTGAGGGCTATCCCGAGATTGCCGAGGCTTTCAAGCGCTATGCTTTCGAGGAGGCTGACCATGCTTCCCGTTTCGCAGAACTGCTGGGTGAGTGCGTATGGGACACCAAGACGAACCTTGAGAAGCGCGCTGCTGCTGAGGCTGGTGCTTGCGAGGACAAGTTCCGTATCGCCAAGAACGCCAAGGCTGCCGGTTTCGATGCTATCCACGACACCGTTCATGAGATGGCAAAGGACGAGGCCCGTCATGGTGCAGGCTTCGCCGGACTGCTGAAGCGCTACTTCGGTAAGTAAGGGATTATTTTTGGACCACGAATTACACGAATTTCACGAATAGAAGCTGCGCCATCAGTGGATTAATTCGTTTAATTCGTTTAATTCGTGGCTTATAATACAATAATCAGCGTTATTGTCCGTTTTATCATTACGATGAAACGGATTTTTTATGTTCTTGCGATAGCATGTTGCCTCGTGGCTTGTCAGGATGATGATAAATTCTCGACAAGTACGGGCTTACGTCTGACCTTTCAGGAGGATACGTTGAAGATGGACACCGTCTTTAGCCGTACTCCCTCGTCCACCTATACCTTCTGGGTGTATAATCAGAATGATACAGGCATCCGTATGGAACGTGTCCGTCTTAGAAGAGGCAACCAGACGGGTTATCGGGTAAACGTTGACGGCATCTATCTCGACAATGCCAATGGTTCGCAGACATCCGATGTGGAGATACGTCGCAATGACAGCATCCTCGTCTTCGTTGAACTAACAGCCAGCGAGACGGGCCAGCAGGATCCTGTCCTATTGGAAGACGATTTAGTATTTATCCATGAGAGTGGTGTCGAACAGAAAGTCTGTTTGCGGGCCTGGGTGTGGGATGCGAAGAAACTCTATTCGCCGGTGATTTCGAAAGATTCGGTCATCGAGTCATCTGTGCCCTTGGTCATCTTCGGCGATCTGATAGTGGAGGAGGGCGCTACCTTGACTATCAAGAATACAACGCTTTATTTCCATGATGGTTCCGGTCTCGATGTCTATGGCACCTTACGGACAGAAGACTGTGTTATGCGTGGAGACCGCCTCGACGATATGTTTGACTATTTGCCTTATGACCGTGTAAGCGGTCAGTGGAACGGTATCCGTATCCGTGAGACCTCCAAGGACAATCACTTCCTTCGGACGGAGATACGTAATCCGCTTTATGGTGTCGTCTGTGATTCGGCAGCGTTGGATACGGAACATTATCGCTTGGAGATGGAACAGTGTATCATCCATAACTGCGAGGGTGCTGGTCTGTCGGCTGTCAATTCCATCGTCAATCTGGATCATTGCCAGCTGACGAACACAGGAGGCGACTGCTTTGCTATCTACGGTGGAATCGCAAAAATCAGCCAGTGTACGTTCGGGCAGTTCTATCCGTTCTCGGCTGATCGTGGTGCGGCCTTCCGCTTTACCAATTTCTACGGAGAAACCGACATACCGCTCTACATCAGTTGTGTTGGTTCCATTATGACAGGCTATGCCGAGGATGTGGTGATGGGCGAAACACATAATGAAGATGCAAGTACCTTCGATTTTGAGTTCAATAGATGTCTGATGCGTACCCCGAAGGTTGAAGATGACACAGAGCATTTCATCGATATCATCTGGGAGACGCCCAAAGATTCCATCGAAGGAAAGAAGCACTTCGTGAAGATTGATGAAGAGAACCTCATCTACGACTTCCACCTCGACTCCTTGTCCACTGCCAAGGGTTTGGGATGTTACTAAGATTTATTAGAATTCAGCGAAGGTCAGGGGCATCAGTTTCCTGATTCCATCGATGATGTAGACGCACCGCCTTCCGTAGAGAAGGATACGGATGGGATGTTTAGCACGGGTTTCCGACTCGATGATCACCTGTCTGCAACTGCCACAGGGTCCCGTCGGCTCTTCCGTCAGTTCACCGTCAGTTCCTCTGGCTGCGATGGCAAGCGCTTCAACGGCACAGTCAGGATACTGCGCTCCGGCAGCGAAAAGTGCCGTTCGTTCGGCACAGAGTCCCGATGGATAGGCCGCATTCTCCTGATTACAGCCGATGACCACCTCACCGTTCTCTAACCGGACGGCAGCGCCGACACAGAAGTGGGAATATGGGGCATAACTGCGACTGGTAGCTTCGATGGCCTGCTTTAACAACTTACGATCCGAGGCACTGAGTTCCTCCATCTGACATTCCTGGATGACCGATTTTAGCTCTACTTCCTTCATAGATTGAATATTTTTGTGCAAAAATACGAATAATTCGAGAGAATTCACTACTTTTGCACAAATTTTTAACTTATGAGGAAGTTTTTTGTATCAATTGCCCTGCTGACAGCCCTTCAGGCTCAGGCTCAAACAAGCTGGAACCAAACCTATCAGCAGTATATCAACCAATATAAGGACATCGCTATCGAGCAGATGCAGCGTTACCATATCCCAGCATCCATTACCCTGGCCCAGGGGCTCTTCGAGAGTGGGGCAGGCCGGAGCGAACTGGCACGTAAAGGGAACAACCATTTCGGTATCAAGTGTAACGGTTGGAGCGGTCGTCGGATTTATCACGATGACGACGAGCGGAATGAGTGTTTCCGTTCCTACGACAATGCCTATGAGTCGTATGAGGATCATTCGAAGTTCCTCAGCGGCAGCCAGCGTTACCGTTCCTTATTCAATTTGAAGATTACAGACTATAAGGGCTGGGCAAAGGGCTTGAAGGCGGCAGGCTATGCCACCAATCCGCAGTATGCCCAGAAGCTGATAGATCTCATCCAGTTGTATAAGCTCTATCGCTATGACTCGGCCAAGGACTACGACAAGTTTATGGCCGAACACACGAAGAGTACCGTTAATAGTGCATCCCTGCATGCCATCAAGATCTTCAATAAGAACTACTATGTCATCGCCCGCCGTGGGGATTCCTTCAAGTCGATTGCCGATGAAATTGGGATCAGTTACAAGAAACTGGCCAAGTACAACGAACGTGACAAGAACGATGCGTTGAATGAGGGAGAGATCATCTGGCTGAAAAAGAAGCAGACGAAGGCACCGAAGGATTACAAGGGCCGATTGCATTATGTCCGTAACGGGGAGTCGATGTACAGCATCGCCCAGAATTACGGTATCCGTCTGAAGAACCTCTACAAGATGAACCATCTTTCGCCAGACTACCAGATCCGTGTCGGCGACACCCTTAAATTAAGGTAGAGACAAGAGAAACTAATGACCGTAATTAACCATAATAACACTGCGACATAATAATTATGGGAATTACGAATAATTATGGGAATTAGTTTCTAAGACGAGAGCGGAATACGGGAATCGAACCCGCCTCCCAGGCTTGGGAAGCCCGTGCACTACCGATGTGCTAATTCCGCAAAAAAAAAGTTTCCTGATTTCCTTTGAGCCGATACCCGGACTCGAACCGGGGACCTACGCATTACGAATGCGTTGCTCTACCAACTGAGCCATATCGGCAATCCCTTGTGCTTGTACACCCGCAGGGGCTCGAACCCTGGACACCCTGATTAAGAGTCAGGTGCTCTACCAACTGAGCTACGGGTGCATCAAAATTTCAAAAAGAAAGGAGGGTCGCTTGCCTCCTCTGTACACCCGCAGGGGCTCGAACCCTGGACACCCTGATTAAGAGTCAGGTGCTCTACCAACTGAGCTACGGGTGCATCTTTTTCGTTTTGCGGGTGCAAAGGTACACACTTTTTTCCATTCCACCAAACTTTTTGGGGATTTTCTTCCAAAAAAGTTATTGTCTGGTGGTATGGAAACCGTCTATGTTCTCATAACGGCGCTGCATCATCCGTTTGTAGATGTGACGGATCCATATCGGATGGGTGACGATGAAGGCCAGTCCGATCAGCGACATAAAGATGAAAGTGTAGGTAGGTCCGACCAGCAGGAAACCGATGGTGGCGATGGCACCGGGGGCGAACAGCGACAGCAGTTCAATCACCAGTTGCATACCGTTCTCGAAGTTGCCTTTGGCAGTCACTTTCTGCTGCAGGGGCAACGTCTGTTTGTTATATACCGCCAGCTGGAAGATGACGAAGTGCAGCACACCTGCCGTCAACAGCATATACGCCACGAGCATCAGCAACGTGAACTTGCCGGTAAACACCGCAGGCAGCATCACCAGGAAGGGGATGAGCAGCACGGCACTGTAGAACCAGAACTTCGCCTTCAGCAGGGCGATGATATTCTCGCGGTGCATCATCAGCAGGTCAATGTAGTTGCCTTCCTGTCCCATGATCTTGATGAGGGCCGTCACACTGTAGATGGCAAAGCAGTAGAGGCACCAGAAGTTCTGCATATACACATTGTCATAGATCGTCGTATAGGCGACGAGCATCGAAAAACAGATAATCGCCACCAGACTCATGATGCAGCGTGCACGCATGGTCTTGTTGCGGAGATTCGACTTCACCTCAATCTTCAGATATTCACCCACGAGACCGAAACGGTTCAGGAAGGCGAACTGCGACACATGCTTCAGTGCCCGCTCTTTCTTCTTCGAGATTTCCTCATACACATACTTGAACTGGAAATGGCGGTTTACCATAAACAGCAGCGCTATCACGACGACGACGGCTGGCAGGAACCACCAGGCGCGTCCGGCCTCAGCATAAGTGTCGAGCAGCCGTGCAGCCGTTTTCTTATTAGGGTCGAGGATCCAGGGGATATAAGGGATGGCATACACCGCGACACCGGCGAGGAACCACAACACATTGCGGTTGATGAGCGTACGGAAGAACAGATACACCTGACTGTTCATCATGATCAGCAGCAGACAGGTCACCAACTCCCAGATGACCGCCCAGCCGGCACCGGCAAAGAGAAGGATGATAGAGTAGGGCACGAACATACAGAGCCAAAGGAAGTTGTAGCCGCTCAGATGCGACGACAGCAGGAAACACTCGATGGCGGTGTATCTGGAGATGGGCAACAGGATATAGGGTTTCACCATCATACCCGGCGTGGTCTGGACCACAAAACGGAACAGATAGTCGATGACAAGGATCAGCGGCATAAATGAGATCATCCGTCCAGCCTCACCTTCAGCCGTCAGGGCGATGATACAACCGTAAAGGATCATATACAGCGCCAGCATAGCGGCACCGAAATAGGTCATCACCTTGGCCCATTTGTTCTGCTCGAAGATCGGGCTGCGCTTATAGCTCAGCATCGTGTTCTTCCGCAGCAGCCTATACAGCTTAAGTCTATTCATCTGTAAACCGTAAACCGTAAACCGTAAACTATAAACTTTAAACTCTAAACTATAAACTATCTCAGGTCAATAACCTCAGCGTGTGGGAAGTCCTTGGCATTGAAACGGAACATCGCGTCGTTGGCAGACTGCTTCTTCAGGTTGCTGATGTCGAAGATGGTCCACTTCTTGCCCTGCAACAGCTTCACCTGCGTGGGGTGGTTCGTCTTCTTGTCGATCGTGATAAACAGTTCCTTGATCTTATTGCTGGCCGTCGAGGCGGTCAGATGGACTACATGGTTATTGCCGTTGCTGTTCAGTGTGGCGTTGTAACCCTTCTTATAGAGGTTGAGGAAGTTGTAGGGGTTAATGGTCTGCAACTGTGCCTCGGTAGGGTTGACGATGTTCACCTCGTCGTTGTCTTTCATATAGGTCCACTGCGTCTTGCCGTCGAACCAGACACTGGCCTGCGGGGTGGTGGCGTGGAACTTCTTGCCCTTGATGATGATGGTGCCGCTGGTAGACCCCATACTGCCCGTCATCTTGAAGTCGGCCTTCACACCGTCCTTCATCGTCACGGTGGCGGCTGCCTTGTCAAGCACACTCTTCGCCGTCTGGGCCTGCGCTTCGCTAAATGATAAATGACAAATGATAAATGATAAACTTATCAGCAGGTATTTCTTCATATCATCTATAAACTATAAACTGTAAACTATAAACAATAAACTACCTCAGGCTTGCCAGCAGATTATTCAGGCTGTTCTCATCCTGGATCATCACCTCACGGGGCTTAGAACCCATGGCGGCACCGACGACACCGGCCTTCTCCAACTGATCCATCAGACGGCCTGCACGGTTGTAGCCAATGGCGAACTTACGCTGGATGAGCGACGTAGAACCGCTTTGGTTGATGACAATCAGACGGGCGGCATCCTCAAACAACGGATCGAGGTGCTGCATATCCACATCCTTGTCGCCACCGCCGTCGAAGTCGGCCTCTGGCGTATCAGGCTCGGGCAGTTCGAAGGCCATATTATAGCTCTGCTGTTCAGCGATGTACTCATTGATGCGCTCCACCTCTGGTGTGTCGACGAAGGCACACTGCACACGGATAGGCTCTGCACCGCCCAGATAGAGCATATCACCCTTACCGATCAGCTGCTGGGCACCAGTACGGTCGAGGATGGTCTTCGAGTCAATGCCGGCACTCACCTTGAAGGCGATACGGGCGGGGAAGTTGGCTTTGATATTACCGGTGATGATCGTCGTCGTAGGACGCTGGGTGGCGATGACCATATGGATACCCACGGCACGGGCCAGCTGGGCGATACGGGCGATAGGCAACTCAATCTCCTTGCCGGCGGTCATAATCAGATCACCGAACTCATCGATGATCACCACGATATATGGCATATACCCGTGACCACCGCGAGGCGGGATCTTACGGTCGATGAACTTCCTGTTGTACTCCTTGATATTTCTGGCACCCACCTCCTTCAGCAGGTCGTAGCGGGTATCCATCAGCTTACAGAGCGAGTTCAGCGTCCGTACCACCTTCGTCACGTCGGTGATGATGGGATCGGCATCGTCATCGGGCACCTTCGCCAGGAAATGGTTGATCAGTGGATTGTAGATCGAGAACTCCACCTTCTTCGGGTCCACGAGCACGATCTTCAGCTCTGCGGGGTGCTTCTTATATAATAAAGATGTGATGATGGCGTTAAGACCTACTGACTTACCCTGTCCCGTAGCACCAGCTACCAGCAGATGGGGCATTTTGGTTAAGTCAACCATGAATACCTCGTTGGTAATGGTTTTCCCTAACGCCATAGGCAGTTCAAAGTCTGTTTCTTGGAACTTACGGCTATTGATGACGCTTTCCATCGAAACCATCTGAGGCTTGGCATTAGGCACTTCTATACCTATGGTGCCTTTGCCAGGGATAGGAGCTATGATACGTATCCCCAATGCGCTCAGGCTCAGGGCTATATCATCTTCCAAACCGCGTATCTTGCTAATGCGGATACCAGGGGCAGGCGTAATCTCATACAGCGTAATGGTTGGCCCGATGGTTGCCTTAATGCTGGAAATCTCTACGCCAAAGTAGGAAAGAACCTTTATGATTTTGTTCTTGTTGGCCTGTTGCTCCTCCATGTCGATGTTCGACTGGATATTATCATAATGTTTCAGCAAGTCAAGGGTAGGGTATTTGTAGTGCTCCAGATCCAGTTTCGGGTCGTAGGGCTCTAATGTTCCTTCACCTGAGATATCGGCTTTTTCCGGCTCTTCACCTACCACAACTTTCATGTCATCAGTAGAATTAGCGAACTCCAGAGGCAATGCCTGCTCCCCAATTTTAAGTGGAATCTCCATTTCTCCTTGGGTATTGCCAAAGTCAATGGTTGTGGCAGTCCTTGACGGTTCATCCTCAAAGGGTATCGTCTTTTCTGTTTTCTGTGCTACCTCTTCTCCTGTTGTTAATGGAATTCTTGTATCCTCATCTTCTGTGTTCTCTTCCTCATCGCCTTCCTCTATTTCATCCGTTTCAGACAGATTTTTCTTGGCGTTTCTGTTGACAATATTTCTGATGGTGGTAATAACTTCGTCACTCAGATAGAATATGTAGAGTAGGGCAGTAACACCTAAGGTTATGATAGCGCCCAAGCTACCCACTTTCTCTATAAGCAAGGATATTTCGTTATCTCCAATCATTCCGCCCCAATTGATGTAGCCCTTCTGCATCATCTCAAATT
>JAEEGJ010003987.1_pt1 | contig 52325 bp, 39 predicted proteins | sample 8958761 | NCBI WGS metagenome assembly JAEEGJ01 (sample SAMN16246546, study PRJNA631951) | gut metagenome | biome: gut microbiome; feature: rumen; material: RS-attached | host: Bos | place: Iran: Karaj | collected 2018-10
TGTGGGTGCCACCTTGAGCATTCCCCTATTCAATCGCCTGCAGACCATTACGAGCATACGGAAGGCCAAGAACAACTATCGTATTGCCCAGGAGACATACAAGCAGAAACAGCTGGAGTTGGAGAAACTCAGTCGTGAAGCTTGGCAGGACTGGCAAGGCTATCTGAAACAGACAGTGCAGATGGTGGAGAAAGTAGAAGCCGACAGCATCGCCTATCAACTGACGAAACGCCAATTTGAAGAAGGGTTGAGCACGGCTATCGACTTGCGTACCACTTCAGCACAATTGCTGAACTCAAAGGCCACCCTGCTGCAATGCCAGCTGATGGCAATGGTAAAAGAACAATTGGTAAGATATTATAACGGAGAAACGATATGGACAGAATAATAGAAAAGACAAAGTCGCAAAGACTGATGAAGTATTGGCCGTATGCTGCAGGCGGTGTATTGTTGCTGCTAATAATCTGTTGGCTGGTTTTTGGCAATCACGCCTCTACGCTGAAAGTCAATGCCGACGATCTGACAGTAAGCGAGGTAACGAAGGCTGAGTTCAAGGACTATGTGCGCACCAACGGACAGGTAATGCCCATCCAGGTGGTGCAGATTTCGCCCGAGGAAGGCGGCATCGTGATGGAGAAGGTAGTCGAAGAGGGTTCGCACGTCAAGAAGGGCGATGTCATCGTCCGTCTGAGCAACAGCAGCCTCGACCTGCAGATTCTGAATGCCGAAGCAGAACTGGCTGAGAAACAGAACCTGCTGCGAAACACGCAGGTCGCCATGCAGCAAGACCGTCTGAATAACCAGACAGAGCAGGCTCAACTGGATATGGACACCCAGCGCAAGCAGCGGACCTTCGAGCAGAACAAACGACTCTACGGTGAGAAGCTTATCAGCAAAGAGGATTACCTGCAGTCGCAGGAGGACTACCAACTTTCTGCCAAGAAACGCTCGCTTGTGACGAAGCGCCTGAAGCAAGACTCTATCTATCGTACTGTTCAGATGGATCAGATGGAGGATAACCTTCAGAATATGCGTCGTAACGTGGTACTCGTGCGTCAGCGTAAGGATAAGCTCGAAGTACGCTCTGCCATCGACGGCGAGTTAGGCCTGCTCGATGTGGAGTTGGGACAGAGCATCAGTCCAGGACAGAAAATCGGTCAGCTCAATGACCTGTCTGACTATAAGGTACAGGCTCAGATAGACGAGCACTATATCGACCGTGTGCGCCAAGGTCTGACGGCCACCTTCACACGTGGCGATAAGACCTACCAGTTACAGGTTCGCAAGGTCTATCCAGAAGTTCGCGAGGGCAAGTTTCGCTGTGATTTCATCTTCAGTGGCGAGCGCCCAGAGAACATCCGCACAGGTCAGACCTACTATATCGACCTCGAACTTGGTCAGCCCGGGCAAGCCGTCATCATCCCTCGCGGCACCTTCTTCCAGACCACAGGCGGACAGTGGATTTTCGTGCTCGATAAAAGCGGGACCAAGGCATATCGGCGTCAGGTTCGCATCGGCAGACAGAATCCACAGTACTACGAAGTGCTCGAAGGCCTGGAATCAGGCGAGCGAGTAGTCACCAGCGGCTACGAGGCATTCAAAGACAATGAAGTGTTGGACATCAAATAAAAAGAATATTATGAATATCTTCAGAAACATGCTTTACATGGCCCGTCGCTTCAAGACGGCGACGGTGCTCAATTTCATCGGACTCTCTGTGGCTTTTGCCGCTTGCTACCTCTTTTTGACGCAAGTCACCTATAATCACTCCTACAACAAAGGACTGACCCACTATGAGCAGTTGTATCGTGTTGAGGTGCCTGGCATGGCTTCAGACCGTGAATGGCAATCACATGTCAGCCGTTACATCGCAGAACAATTGGCTGCCATGCCTCAGGTAGAGACCATGGCTTTGATGGAGGGGTACAACAAATGTACTGCCAAGAAAGACCTGACCGAGTTTTCCTTTTTATGGTGCCGTGTCAACAATGACGCATTGACAACTTTTGCCCCTCGGCTGCTCGATGGTGAACTCACCTGGAAGGATGGTGACCAAAAAGGATTGGTCATCCCGGCGTCGATAGCGATGCAGTATTTCGGTTCTGTACAGGTGGCGGGCCGCCACATGATGTGGGAGAGTGGAGACAGTGCCATGGTAAGAGGCGTGTTTGCCGACTTCCCGGAAAACTGTTCCGTAAGAAATTGCATCTATTCCAACATGCGCGATGAAAATCAGGGCAACATCAGTAATTACAACTACGTTTGTTACTTAAGGCTCAATGCTCAGATAGATACAGCCCAAGTCAACCGCAGCATGCGGGATGCCATGATGGAGAAATGGCATCAGCTGTTTGTTGAAAACGGGATGGAGGCCCAATGGGAAGAAGAGAAAGGCAGCGTGTCGTTCGCCATGCGCCTGCAGCCCATCACGGAAACGTGGTACTCGGGCGTAGATATGGAACTGGACAAGGGGAACAAGATGGTAGACTGGATTCTCAGATTCTCGTGCCTATTGGTCATCATCATCGCTACCATCAATTTTCTTAATTTCGTGCTGGCAGAGAGTCCGATGCGCATCAAGAGTGTCAACACTCGAAGGGTGTTGGGCAGTAATGTCAGTTCATTGAGAATGGGACTTATTGCCGAGACGATTATCATATCACTTCTGGCGTTCCTCATGGCCATGGTCATCTGCTGGCTGCTGTCATACTGGCCATTTATCAGCGAACTCATGGTGGATAGCATCGCGCTCAGCAATCATGTCCTGCTCATCCTCGCATTGTCGTTGGTCGCTGTTTTGGTAGGCGTCATGGCAGGTATCTACCCCGCATTCTACGTCACCTCGTTCCAACCGGCATTGGTGCTGAAGGGCGCATTCGGGCTCTCTCCACAAGGTCGCAAACTACGTACAGCTTTGCTTTGCCTCCAATTTCTGATTACAAGTATTATGGTCGTTTACATCGGAATCCTCTATCTGCAAAGCCACTACATCTTCAATTCCGACTATGGCTTTTCTAAAGATGAAATCTTATATGCAAATACCTGGGAACTGAAGGACAAGCAAGATGCTCTGCGGTCTGAGCTCATGCAACAGATGGGTGTGGTTGATGTTGCTTTCTCTCAATTCGCTTTGGGTTTCAACGACACGTATATGAACTGGGGGCGGAGCGACAAAGACCATAAGATACAGTACACGGTGCTGCCCGTCGACTGTCATTATCTTCGCACGATGGGTATCAAGGTGGTTGAAGGCCGTGACTTCACAGAGCACGATGGTGATTGCTATATCATCAACGAGGCGGCCCGTAAGAAATGGAACTGGGTGGAGATGGACAAAAAACTGTTGGATGATGACCTGCCGGTAATTGGTGTGTGCCGTAATATTCGCTTCGGCTCTACGCGCATTGACAACAACGATTCGCCGTTGGCATTCATCGTAACTGGTGATATCATAAAGAGCGAAGGATGGGTTCCTCCATTGAATATAATGAATGTGCGTGTGGCAGCAGGCACCGACAAAGTGCAGATGCGACAGAAAATCAAAGATATTTGCATGAAGTTGGGAATGCAACATGAACCTGAGGTGAAGTTCCTCGACCAACATTTAGAAGAGCTCTATCAAGAGGAGTTCCGCTTCATGCGGCAGGTATTGGTGTTCAGCGTCATCTGTCTCATCATCACGCTCATCGGTGTGTTCTGCATGACGATGTTCGAGACGGAGTACCGCCGCAAGGAAATCGGCATCCGCAAGGTGATGGGCAGTTCTACCAGAGAGATTCTCGCTATGCTGTGCCGCCGCTATGTCTGGCTTTTAATCATCAGTTTTGCTATCGCTGCTCCATTGGCATGGCATTTTGGCAATCAGTGGTTGCAAGGCTTTGCAGAGCGAACTCCTATCTATTGGTGGCTCTTTCCGCTGGCTCTCCTTGCCGTTAGCACTATCACTCTTGCTACCGTGATTATCCAAAGTTGGCGCACCGCCAATGAGAATCCTGTCAATAGTATCAAAAACGAATAGTAAATGAAGAGCTATTTTAAATTCCTGTTGCGCAACAAGGTCTATACATTTATCAATGTCGTGGGCCTTTCGGTTTCGTTAGCCTTTGTCATCATCATCGGCCTCTATTCACAGATGGAGTTTGGCCGTGACAGGTGGCACAAGAATGCCGACCGCATCTACGTGACGTGCAATTACTATGAAAAGGAAAACGAAACAGAGGAAGTGGGCCATTGGACACTGCAACAGTTACTCTGTCCGCGCTTTCCTGATGTGGAGGCCTCGTGTGCCATTGCCAGTGAGAGGGAGACGGTGACACTGGGCAATCAGGAGAAGAAAGAGGTGCAGGCGATGTTTACCGATGCGTCATTCTTCCAGATTTTCGACTTCCCCCTCACGATGGGCGACCGCCAGACCGTGCTAACCCGCCCAGAGGACATCGTAATAACCGACGAGATGGCCACGATGCTTTTTGGCGACTCCAATCCGATGGGCAAGACAGTTGTGCTGCGCGATACGGTGACATTCACCGTTTGCGGTGTGATGAAACCGCTGAACCATACCTACCTGCGCCCTGTGGACATCATATTGCCAGCGCAGTACTTTCCAGCAGTAAATGGAGCCTACAATGACGCGACCATGAGTTCTTATGGAAATTGGAGTGTCTATTTCCTGGCCCGCGAAGGGGCAGATCTGACGAAAAGTCAAGACGCCATGCAGCAGGTGATGGCTCAGAATGTGTGGCTGTTCAAACCCGACTGCATCTTCGGACAGGCCCACTTGCAACTCAAACCACTCAAGGAACTCTACTTTTCCACCATCAACTCGGCACCCGTCACCATGCGTGGCGACCATAAGCAGTCGCAGATGCTCTTCCTGGGCGGCCTCATCATCCTGCTTTTTGCTGTGATGAACTACGTCAACCTGACCATCGCACAGAGTCGTTTCCGCATGCGCGAGATGGCCATGCGCCGTCTGTTGGGTTCTCAGCGATGGCAGGTCGTCACACGGCTGATAGCCGAAAGCATTCTACTGTCGCTCGCCTCACTGTCGCTGGCTGTTTTGCTGGTGCTGTTTGCCATACCCTATGCCAACCAGATGCTTCGCTCTGTAAGCACGGGTATGACGTGGATTGACGAAGATTCAGGTCTTCAAATAGACATCATCCAGTCGGCAGATTTACTCGCGCCCGTCGTCATCTGCGGTTTGGTGGTCTTTGCATTGCTGTTAGGCTTGGTGGCCGGCATCGGGCCAGCATGGCATATCTCGAAAGCACTTCCCATCGACATTGTGAAAGGCACGCCCCAGACTGGGAACTATCGTGGATGGCGAACCTCAGGGCAGGCACTCTCCATCGTCTTCCAACATGTCATCACCATGGTGCTACTTGCTGTGGCATTGACGATGATGCTGCAGATGCGCCATCTGATCAACGCCCCATTAGGTTACAACCACGAGCGGCTGATGGAGGTACGCGCCCTGCAATTTGGAGATCCGCGGATGACATTGTTGCTTGACGAGGTGCGAAAACTGCCGTGTGTGGAGGATGCCGCTTTGGGACTGGGCAGTCCGTTACATGCCGGCAGCAACAACACTTATGAGATAGGCGGGCGAACGATTGCCTGGCAATTGTTCCGTGAGACGGAATCGTGGATGAGAATGCTCGACCTGAAGATTATCGCCGACTATGGCACAACAGGTCCTAACGGTGTCAAGACTTACGTTACTGCCAACGCCCTGGCGCTGCACGGTCTGCCTGACGATGCCCGTGCGTTCCGCTACAACAAAGACTCCGTGCTGACCCAGATTGACGGGCTGATAGAACCGATACATCTGCACAACATCCTGGAAACCACTTACGAGGGACGTCCTCAGATGGTACAGCTCTATCAAGAGCCTCTCATCAAATACTGCCTGATGATGCGCTATCAAGGCGACAAGCACGAGGCAAAACGACAGGTGGGCGAGGTCTATCGGAAGGTGTTTGAGTGCGATATGGGCAACAACTTCAACTTCTACGACGACCAGTTGCGCTCGTGCTACGACAAGGAGCACCGCATTCTTTCTCTGGTTGAAGTGTTCACCGTTGTGGCTTTCCTTATTGCCATGCTGGGACTTCTGGCCATGTCCACCTACTACCTGCAGCAACATCGTATGGAGATAGCTGTGCGCAAGGCATTCGGAGGTACGAGCAGTGAAGTGCTGTGCCGACTGCTCAGCCGCTTCATGGCGTACGTCGTTGTTGCCTTCATTATCGCTATACCTATTATATATTACATAGGCAACGACTGGCTCTCGAACTTCAGTTATCGCATTGTGCTCAGCCCCTGGATATTCGCTGCCGCTGGGTCGGCCTGCTTTATCATTTCCCTGCTCACCGTCATTATCCAGAGTTGGCGCGCTGCATCAGAAAATCCGATTAACAATATTAAAACAGAATAAGATTATGATTAAATTAGAAAACATTCAAAAGGTGTTCCGCACGGAAGAGGTGGAGACCGTAGCATTGGGCGGTGTGTCGCTCGAAGTAAAGAAAGGTGAGTTTGTGGCCATCATGGGGCCTTCGGGCTGTGGCAAATCGACCTTGTTGAATATATTAGGCTTGCTCGACAATCCCACCAGTGGCAATTATTGGCTCGATGGTGAGGAAGTGGGTAAGTTGAAGGAGAGTCAACGCACGAAGGTTCGCAAAGGACAGATAGGCTTTGTGTTCCAGAGTTTCAACCTCATCGACGAACTGAACGTGGAGGAGAACGTGGAACTGCCGCTAACCTATCTCGGCGTTCCCAAGAAGGAACGCAAGCAGCGCGTAGAGGAAGTTCTGCGCCGCATGGCCATCAGTCATCGCGCCCATCACTTTCCTCAGCAGCTCTCTGGCGGTCAGCAGCAACGCGTCGCCATCGCCCGTGCCGTCGTGATGAATCCCAAGCTCATCCTCGCCGACGAGCCTACTGGTAACCTCGACTCTAAAAACGGCCTCGAAGTGATGCAACTCCTGACACAGCTAAACCAAGAGGGTACTACCGTCGTAATGGTCACCCACTCTGAGCGAGATGCCGGTTACGCCCAGCGCATCATCAACCTCCTCGATGGTCAAGTAGTTCCGGAAGTCAGTCTATAAGGATTCTCTCTTTGGTGGGCAGTAGTTGGTTTCGTTCCAATGCTGCCCACGACTATGATGATTCGATATCATTAAATAATGTTATCACGCCAAAAACACGCCAAAAACATGTGAACGCCCAAAAGAAAAGGTGGCCGATTACTCGACCACCTTGCTTTTTGATGTCGGGATGAGGCGACTCGAACGCCCGACCCCTACGTCCCGAACGTAGTGCGCTACCAACTGCGCTACATCCCGATTTTCAAAATCGGCTGCAAAGGTACGGAGTTTTTTTTAATTACGTGCAAGAAAAGCGATAAAAATTCAGAAATACTGGAAATTTATCGCTTTTCCTGATATCGGGACCTTAGATGTTGCGCAGTTTCTTGAACGTGTTGAACTCATCACAGCGAGACACATAGGAAGCTGGTGTGCGGCTTGCCTCGAAGTCGACGAGTCTGTTGAGAGCTGCATACTGTGGCGACTCTGTGTCGGGCTCAATATCGTATTTATAGGTCTCGCTGTTCCAAACGCTCCTATACCAGCAGGTGGTGTAGAGATTGCCATAGGAGAGTGCAAAGATGGTGCGCTCTTTCAGTGCAGGATCCTGGCTCAGACTGGCTTTCTGCAACAGGCCGACGGCTATCTTTGCAAGGTCGGATTCACCTTCACGCAAGGTGTCGTCAACGCTTTTGCCGTTGCGCATCAGCCACCAGCAATCGCCACGGAAGTGAGCCTGAGCATAACGGACGGCCAGATCGTAATAACGTTGGCAGGCGGCTTGGCCACTGAGCACATTCAGTTCGCCCTCCATCTTCTGCATCTCTTGAGCGAAGGTGAGCTTTGGATTATTCCTGAGCTGCCATTTCGTGTCGCTGTATTCGACGCTCTGCTTCAGATACTGACGCTTTATCCAGGGTTCCACTTGCCAGCTGCGGTTGGCAGCATAGACGACATAGCCTCTGTTCTCGTAGAACGACTTGGGAATGTCCTTTAGCCAGGTGATGGCTTTCTCCCACTGGCAGATGCGCATGTATTTGGTGGCAATGAGGTCTTCTAACTCGTAAGGCTCATGCTTCACATGGGCCTTGAGATAACGGTCCAGGTCGTTTTTGGCAGGAGTGTTGATATAATAAAGGTATTTTTGCAACTGCTCCGTCTGCATGGTGTCTGAATAGGCATAGTGTTCATAGCTGCCACAGACCTTGTAGAGGGCGAGCAGACGGGAGGGCTGTGAGGCATAGTGCTTCTTGAGCTTCTGATAGAGCACACGCTCTCTGACATAGTTGTAGTCGGGGTTGTCATCCAGCCACTTCAACTCGTCGGTGAGGTAGTTGTCGAAGGCCTCGCTGTCCTTGGCCTGATCAGCGGTGATATAGAGGATCAGCGAACGGGTGCAGTTCTTCATACGTTCTGTGCCGTTGAGGCTGGCGGCGGCAAGGATGTCCTTTGTGGCCTGGCACTTGTCGGCGAACATAAATTCCAACCAGGCCTTGGCGGTCTTCCACATGATGGGGGTCGTGGTCTTGCCTTCATTTATTACCTGTTCGCAGAAGTCGTGCATCTGAAGTGCCTCGGTTTTAGTGATGTCGCGGATGAAGAGCTTGCCATTCCCAGAACCCTCGGCATCAGGGCTGGTGGCGTCAGCGGCCTCCTGGGCATTGTTCACGAAGTCCTGAAGTAAGAAGGGTAACACCTTCGCATTGGGATTGTTGAGGTATTCCTGACGGATGGCAGCGAAGGAGCGCTTCTTGTAGTATTGCGTCATGAGACTGTTGTAGTCGCCCATCTCTGCAAAGAGTTCTCCTGCCTCAGCGCCACGGCCTGTCTTGTAGAGGGCTCCAGCGTAGATGTTCATCATCATGTCCTTGTAGACAGTCTCGATATACTGGTTGGCGGTCTCCTCCCAGAAGGTGACATTCTCCTGATGCTTACCGAGGAGCATGTTGCAGCGCATGTAGAGCAGCGCATGCTGAGAACGAAGGCGCGACTTGATCTTGCTGAGGGCATAGGTGCGGATACCCTGCAGCGACTTGTTGCGGTCGGCGAGTTCCTCCTTCGTCGGATATTCCCATCTCTCATCGCTGACGCTACGGGCACAGTCGAGATACTTCTGAAGGTTCTGTACGTAGCTCACCATCAGCGCGTCGCCTTTGTCTTGGGCGAACTTGATTACCTCGTCGGCATCGAACCAGTACCAGTCGTCTGCTGACTTGCCGAGGTAGGCTTTCCAGTTGTCGTTGCTAATCTTCTGGACGCGATTGCTGAACTCTTGACTATCGTAAATACGGTACAGATAGAAGTTCGTAGTCCATCCTCCAGCGCAGGCCAGCATGGGGAGAACCATTGCTGCCAGTAAATTAGTGATGATAAATCTCTTCATAGGTTTCTGGTTTATATCTGTTAATATTATCTTTATCCAAATGATAGGTAATGATGGAGCGGCTCAGGTTCTGCCGTTCCTGCTCCACCATGTGCTTCACTTGCAGGATCTCTGAGGCTTCCACCGTGTGTTCTATCTCTACGTTGCCGATGATGCGCAGCCAGCTGAACACGGGATAGGCGGCAGCCAGGGGGAGGGGGAAGTCTTCTAAGTGGCGCAGATAGGGGGCCACATCGCGATGGTCGAGAATGGGATTACGTTCCGTCCATTTCTGGGGATCGCCTGTGTTGTAGAGCATCAGTGCACCGTAGTCTACGGGTGGTGCCTCCATTGAGAGCTGATGCAGACGGATGGTCGTCGACAGCGTACCGCCCCAAGCCTGCTTCACTTCGTTCAGGAACTGATAGTAGACTTTCATGTTGCGGGCGGTATAGTCGTGGTCAATCTGTATCTCCCTGACGCCACTGATGTCATTGGTCTCGTTCATCTGCTTGATGCGCTTCACCAGCCTGGCGGCCAAACCTTGATGTGGCTTTTGCAGGCATTCGATGGTGATATACACTGTTGGGACGATCTCCACGGTGGCAGGCAGGGTGTCGGAGAAGGTGATGGTGGCGTTGGGCATGGGCTCCCCGTTCTCATCCATCACCACATCGAAATATCGGCAGTACACCTTATTTATATTATATATACGGAGGAATGCCCGTTCCGTGGAGTCGAGCCTCAGGTCTGTGCGCCAATAGTAAACGGCGTTGCCTTCATCCAACTCCATACGAATCTTCGTATCCCTGCAGCCCATTGCCAGCAGACAAAGGAGCAAGCAAATCCATACAGCTGATGGTCTTTTCTTCAACATGCCTCGTTTTAACGGTTTCGGGTGACAAAGGTACGAATAAAAACGCAGACCACCTAAACTTCTCGTCATTTTTTGGAAGAACCATCCATCTTCTATGAAGTTTTTTATAGAATTATTTGGAAAAATCAGGAATTGTTGTATCTTTGCAACGTATTAATGAAGAATCATTGTATACCGTATTTTAGCGGCAAAGAAATAACTAAGACTAAATATTATATGATGAAGTACTACAACAAATATGTATCTATGCTTTTCGCTGTGCTGCTGGTTAGCAGCGCATGGGCTGCCGAGGTTTCGGACAGCTTGAAAACGTTAAACACCATTGGCCAAGCCACGACTTATGTCTATAATTACCCGTCGAAGAATGCTGCGGGTGAGGACGTAGTGCTCTCGTCGGCACTCGTTGCCTGGTCGCCGGAAGAGCCAGCAGACCGACCATCGCAAGGGACTGAATACCATGCCGATGGTGGTGCCCATGATCATCAAGGGTATGATCGACACGCACCCCGACATGAAGGACCATCAGCTGACGGACTACCTCTCGCAGCAGTTCCTCGACACGGGCATCATGGAATGGTTAGAGAGCAAGGAGTACGTTATCAACGACATCCATGAGAAATGGTACGAGCAGCTGCAGGAGGGACTTGATGCCGGTGATCGGCAGTACACCAAGGAGCAGATGGCAGAATTGTTCCAGTCGCCCAAGGAGAATCGTGTCTGGGCTCACCTCGATAAGCTCTTCACACCTGGCTTCTACGAATACATGACGGATGCCGCCAACTTCGATGCTGTGCCGACGGAGAAAGGAAATGTCTATCAGGATCTGCATCGCGCCCTGATAGACAATAGCGTCTGTACGGGATGGGAGCCCAAGCACCGCATACAGTTCGTGCACTCGAAAGGCGACATGGTGGTGCCATACGGCAACTACCTCTCATTCCGCGATGCCCATCCCGACGGTGAGGGTACGCTTTACAGGATAGATGATAGTGCCAATGACGACCATATTGACATGGGAACACAGTTCTTCCTTTACCTCACCACCTTGGGCAACTACGGTGAGTACTTCCAATGGCTCGACAACAGCGAGACCACAGGCATCAAGAATGCTCAACGTTCAATGTTCAATGTCCAATCAGGAAGCTGGTACGACCTGCAAGGCCGCCGTCTGAACGGAAAGCCATCTCGCGCAGGCGTATATATATATAATGGTAAGAAACAGATTATCAAATAAAACGTAAACCTGTCATTCCTGAAAACAAAACCACAGTCATTGTTTCAAAGAAACTCAGGCAGCTGGAAAAGCTTGTTGCTGTTGGAGCCTTTGATGAGGATGTAGAAACCCTCAGGGCAGTGCTCTGAGATGGCGGCCTTCACCTCCTCAACGTCATGGAACTTGCGGAAGGGACATTCGATGTCGCGGAAGTTGTCGCCTACGAGCCATACCTTGTCATAACCCGCAGCCTCGAGGTAACTCACCAGCTGACGGTGCTCCTGGTCGCTTTCTTCTCCCAGTTCTCCCATTTGTCCGAGGATGGCCATCTTGTGGTCGGCCTCGATAAGGCTGAAGTTGTCGAGGGCTGCCTGCATGGAGGTGGGGTTGGCGTTATAGGCATCGACGATGAGGTGGTTCTTTGCTGTGACGGTCATCTGCGAGCGGTTGTTGCTGGGTACGTATTCCTCCAGTGCGGCACAAATCATCTTCCGATCCACGCCGAAGTTGATGCCTACGGCGATGGCTGCCAGAAGATTGTCGATATTATAGGAGCCTATGAGATGGGTCTGGACCTTATGCCATTTCGTGCTGCGCCCTTCTTCCTCAAGTATCATCAGAGGCTCACGCCAGCGGAACTTCAGGAATGGGTTACACTCGATGACCTCGCCAGAGATGCAACTGTACCAGTTGTTTGGATCCGAGGAGTAGGGTGTGATCCAGATATCCTCTTCGTCATCGATTTGGTTCATCAAGTGCTCATTGTCGGCATTGATGAAGATGAGGCTGTCCTGACGACTGCGGAGGAAATCGTAGAGTTCACATTTTGTCTTGATGACGCCCTCGAAGGAACCGAATCCCTGCAGGTGGGCACGGCCAACGTTAGTGATCAGACCACAGGTGGGTTCTGCTGTCTCAGCGAGGGTTTTGATGTCGCCAGGATGGCTGGCCCCCATCTCGATGACGGCAATCTCGTGGTCCTTCGTCAGGCGGAACAGCGTCTTGGGCACACCAACATCGTTATTGAAATTGCCTTGGGTATAAAGCACGTTGTACTTCTGTGAGAGCACTGCGGCGATGAGTTCCTTTGTGGTAGTCTTGCCGTTGGTGCCCGTGATGCCGATGACTGGTATGTCGAACTGACGGCGGTGCTCACGAGCCAGGTCTTTGAAGGTCTGCAGACAATCCTCAACGACTATTATTTTAGACGACAACTCGGACAACTTGGACAACTCTTTTTCCTCAGGCGACGAACTGTCGCCTAATGTTGTCTTAGTTGTCGTAAATAAACTCTTGTCGTCAACTATCGCATAGGCACAGCCTTTTTCAAGGGCTTGAAGTGCGAACTTGTTTCCGTCGAAAGTCTCACCTTTCAGGGCGAGGAAGATGCTCCCTTCAGGACAGTTGCGGCTGTCAGTAGTGATGCACGGATGCTGTTGATAGAGCTTATAAAGTTGCTTAATATCCATAAACGTTGCAATTTTCGCTGCAAAGATACAAAAAATTCGTAAATCGTAAATCGTAAATCGTAATTTTGTTGTATCTTTGTGGCCGATTATGGGTGAAATGATAAATGTCAGAGACCGATTGGTCAGTTTGTCTGAGCCTTTGGTGATGGGTATCCTGAATGTGACGCCCGATTCTTTCTACGCCGGAAGCCGTAAGCAGACGGAACAGGAGATCGTCGAACGTGTCAGGCAGATAGTCACTGAGGGCGGTGCCATCATCGATGTAGGCGCATGTTCCACCCGTCCGGGATTTCAGGAAGTTTCGGAGACGGAGGAGATGGATCGATTGCGCTTCGGACTTGGTATCGTACGGCGTGAGTTGCCTGACAGTGTTGTGTCAGTAGATACTTTCCGCCCAGATGTTGCGAGGATGGCTGTTGAGGAGTTCGGGGCTGATATCGTCAATGATGTGAGTGAGGGTGGTACGGCAATGTTCAGGATGGTCTCCAACCTGCGTGTGCCTTATATATTAATGTCGCAGCAGCCGACCATACGCGAGATGCTTCTCTCTTTTGCGGAGAAGGTGCAGCAACTGCGCGATTTCGGTGCAAAGGACATAATTCTCGATCCTGGCTTCGGCTTTGGTAAGACACTGGAGCAGAACTATCAGGTAATGGGTGAACTGGAGAAGTTGCAGGTGATGGAATTGCCGTTGCTTGTTGGCGTGTCCCGCAAGTCAATGATTTTCAAGTTGTTTGGCGTCACGCCTAACGAGTCGCTGAACGGCACGACAGCCTTGAATGTCATCGCCCTGATGAAGGGTGCCTCTATCCTTCGAGTCCATGATGTAAGGGAGGCTGTGGAGTGTTGCAAGATAATGAATCGGGTAAATAGTAAATAAATTATAAAGTGTTATTCGAATTTGGAATCAAAGATGTCATCGACATACTGCTTGTCGCTCTGATACTTTATTACATCTACCGCTTGATGCGTGAATCGCGTTCGCTGAACGTGTTCATAGGCATTATGGTGTTTGTTGTCACGTGGCTTTTCGTGTCACAAGTGCTGCAGATGCGACTGCTTGGTTCCATCCTCGACAAGTTGGTCAGCGTGGGTGTCATAGCACTGATTGTGCTGTTTCAAGACGACATCAGGAAGTTCCTGTATAATCTGGGAGCCCATCGGCGCATGAAGGCACTGACACGATTCTTCACCTCTTCCAAGGACAAGGATCAATCAAAGAAGATCGTTAAAGAGACAATCATGCCCATAGTGATGGCATCGATGAATATGAGCAAGGCGAAAGTGGGGGCGCTGATTGTGTTTGAGAGGTCAATGCCACTTGACGACATCATCATTACCGGTGACCAGATTGATGCGAATATTAACCAGAGGTTGATTGAGAATATCTTTTTCAAGAACTCGCCTCTGCACGACGGAGCTGTTGTCATTTCTAAAAAACGAATCAAGGCTGCAGGCTGTATCTTGCCGGTCAGCCATAGTCTTGATATTCCCAAGGAGTTGGGACTACGGCATAGGGCTGCAATGGGTGTGTCACAAGAGAGTGATGCAGTGTCAGTAGTGGTGTCTGAAGAAACTGGTGGCATCTCTGTGGCAGTTGACGGTATGTTCCATCTGCATCTCTCTGCAGAAGAACTTGAGAGTATTCTCACGCAAGAACTTTAAAACGTAAAGGTTTTCATTTAAATTTCTGAAAAAACTGACTGATATAGTGCGGTATTCGGAATTTTTTTATTAACTTTGCAGACTACAAGACAAACTGAAACATTTAATATTGGCAAATTATGGATTTATTAGCTCAAATTGTGGCGCGTGCTAAGAGTAACAAGCAGCGCATCGTGCTCCCCGAAGCAGAAGAGGAGCGTACACTCTGTGCAGCCGACAAGGCATTGGCCGATGACATCGCAGACATTGTCCTGATTGGCAACCCCGCTAAGGTGGAGGCTCTGGCCAAGGAGAAAGGTCTCGCTCATGTTGGCAAGGCTACTCTGATTGATCCGGAGAATTATGAGAAGAGTGAGGAATTGGCTGAGAAACTGGCAGAGATCCGCAAGTCGAAGGGTATGACCATCGAGGAGGCTCGTAAGCTGATCAAGAACCCCCTGTACCTGGGTTGTATGATTATCAAGACCGAGGGTGCTGACGGCCAGATCTCAGGAGCCCTCTCCACGACAGGCGAGACCCTGCGTCCTGCCCTGCAGATCATCAAGTGCCAGCCTGGCATTACCTGCGTAAGTGGTGGCCTGTTGCTGATTTCGAAACAGAAGCAGTATGGTGAGAATGGTGTGCTTGTGGTGGCTGATGTCGCTGTGACCCCAATGCCTGATGCTGCCCAACTCTCGCAGATTGCCGTTTGTACAGCCCAGATGGCCAAGGCTGTGGCTGGTTTCGAGGATCCCCGCGTGGCTATGCTGAGCTTCTCTACGAAGGGTTCTGCCAAGCACGAAGTATGCGACAAGGTAATCGAGGCTACGCGTCTGGCTAAGGAACTCGATCCGACCCTGAAGATTGACGGTGAGCTGCAGGCTGATGCCGCACTCGTTCCCTCTGTCGGTGCAAAGAAGGCTCCTGGCTCTGATATCGCAGGTAAGGCTAATGTGCTTGTGTTCCCCAACCTCGAAGTGGGAAATATTGGCTATAAGATGGTTCAGCGTCTTGGTGATGCCATCGCCATCGGACCTGTGCTCCAAGGTATCGCGCGTCCGGTGAATGACCTCTCTCGTGGATGCTCAATAGACGATATCTATTATATGATAGCCATTACGGCTTGTCAGGCTATGGACGCAAAAAAGTAGTTCAGAAATTAGAGGAAGATAAAAGAAGTTATGAAAATATTAGTATTGAATTGTGGCTCGTCGTCTATCAAGTATGCGTTGTATAACATGGATGACAAGTCTGTGATGACCAGTGGTGGTGCTGAGCGTGTGGGACTTGAAGGGTCTTTCGTGAAGGTGAAGCTTGCCAATGGAGAGAAGAAGGAAATCATGCACGATATTCCCGAGCATACAGAAGGTGTGAAGTTCATCTTCTCGTTGCTGACGGATCCTGAGATTGGTGTCATTAAGAGCCTTGACGAAATTGATGCTGTGGGTCATCGTATGGTGCACGGAGGTGAGAAATTCAATAAGTCAGTGCTTTTGACTGACGAGGTACTGAAGGAGTTTGAGAAGTGCAGTGACTTGGCTCCACTTCACAACCCTGCAAACTTGAAGGGTGTGAATGCCGTGAAGGAACTGATGCCTGGTCTGCCGCAGGTGGGTGTCTTTGATACTGCCTTCCACCAGACGATGCCTCCGAAGGCATATATGTATGCCATTCCCTATGAGTTATACGAGAAGTACGGCATCCGTCGATATGGCTTCCACGGTACCAGTCACCGTTATGTGTCACAGCGTGCCTGTGAGTTCCTTGGTATTCCTGCCGAGGGTACAAAGATGGTGACCTGTCACGTTGGTAATGGTGGCTCTATCGCTGCTGTGGTCGATGGTAAATGTATAGACACTTCTATGGGTCTTACTCCGTTGGAGGGTCTTGTCATGGGTACCCGTGCCGGTGATATCGACGGTGGTGCCGTGACATTCATCGAGAAGAAACTTGGTCTGGATGCCGACGGCATGAGCAATCTGCTCAACAAGAAGAGTGGCGTGGCAGGCTTGACAGGTGGTTCCAGCGACATGCGTGACGTGGAGAGTGCTGCCAAGGCCGGCGACCCTCGTGCCAAACTGGCTCAGGATATGTATTTCTATCGTATCAAGAAGTACATTGGTGCCTATGCTGCAGCGATGGGCGGTCTCGATGTGGTGGTCTTCACAGCTGGTGTTGGTGAGAATCAAGTCTCTATGCGCTCTGAGGTCTGCAAGAACATGGAGTTCCTGGGCATCAAGTTCGACGAAGAGAAGAACAAAACTCGTGGCGAGGAGGTCATCATTTCCGCTGACGACTCGAAGGTGAAGGTTGTTGTCATTCCTACTGACGAGGAACTAATGATTGCCACCGACACGATGAATCTTCTGTAAGTCATCGTATTGAATCGTTTTAAAAAGGCAGTTTCTTGTGGAACTGCCTTTTGTTGTGCATAATCCTTTCATTCTTTATGTTAAAATGCAAATAAATGTTGTATTTTGTAAGGAAACAATAGTAAATTGCAGATATTTTAGTACCTTTGCGGCCATCTTTGTATTGAAGTCAAAAAACAAAAGCTTTTATAGAGTTTCAGATGGTAGTTAATTCATTAGTTTTTCTGCTGTTCTTTACGCTGGTCTTTGCCGTCTACTATATACCTGTTGGGAAAAACAGTCCAAAGTTACAGAATATATGGCTATTGCTGGCCAGTTATTTTTTTTATGGCTTTGCTGACTGGAAACTGATTCTGCTTCTTATTGGAACAACAGTCGTGTTCTATGGAATAGGATTATGGTTGAATGCTGAAATGAAACGGCAGAATATGCGTAAAGCCTCAATGATTACTACGTTAGGTGTTTTGATTGGTGTGGGCATATTGTTTTACTTCAAGTATTTGAATTTTTTTGCCGATTCGTTTGCTCAACTATTGAAAGCCATAGGATTTAATGTGTCGTGGGCTACATTGAACATTGTTTTGCCTATTGGCGTCAGCTTCTTTACATTCAAACTGATTAGTTATGTTATTGAAATACATCGTGAACGTATAGAGGTCTGTGAGGATTTGGTGGAGTTCGCTTTGTATATAGCATTCTTCCCTACAATCCTGTCTGGACCTATTGACCGACCAAATAAATTCCTGCCCCAGTTAAGGTGCTATCATACTTTTGATTATAATCTGGCAGTTGATGGTTGTCGGCAGATACTTTGGGGTATGTTCACGAAGATGTGTATTGCCGACAACTTGAGTGTTGCCGTGGATTATGTATGGGATGATTATTCTGCTCAGAGTGCGATGGCGTTGACTGTTGCGGCATTGCTTTATCCGATACAGATGTATGCAGACTTTGACGGATATTCCAACATGGCGATAGGAGTTGGTAAACTTCTTGGATTTAGGGTTACCCGAAATTTCAATCATCCTTTCCTTGCCAGGAATCCGGCAGAATACTGGAGACGTTGGCATATCTCACTTACGACATGGATAACTGAATATATATTCATGCCGTTGAATATTGCTTTCCGACGTTTAGATAAAGTCGGAATAATATTGGCAACAATCATTAATATGGTGGTTATTGGCCTGTGGCATGGCGCAAATTGGACATATGTTTTTTTCGGCCTTTATTATGGCGTTTTATACATACCATTGATAATGGATGGTTCTTTTGCAAAATCCAAGAAACTCAGGCCAGGTACTAAAGGCCTCCCGAAATTCTCCGACTTCTATAAAATGGTGTGTAATTTCGTGCTTGTTGCCATAGGCTTGATTATCTTCCGTGCACCGTCATTGTCTGACAGCTGGCAATATCTGATGTCAGTCATTACACTCAATAATGGTGTACACATGGGTGTTTTAGGTTCTATGATTTTCTCAAATATCTGGATTTACCTGTTTGTCATTATTATCCTGATTCTGGAGTGGACTACCCGTGAGAAGGAACATCCTTTACAGTTTACTAACACAGGGTTTCTCAGGTATAGGTCTATGCGTTGGAGCCTCTATTTTCTTATTTGTTTGTTATTGTTCTTCTATACGAATCCAGGAGCAAGCCAGGATTTCATTTATTTCCAATTCTAATAAGAAATGAAAAAGTTTTTAAAATATATTATCATTTTCTCCTCGGTTTGCTTTCTCGCATTATTGTTATTCGAGTTGTATCTGTTACGAATACCTAATCGCTATTCATACAAGTACAATTATATAGAGAATCATAAGGATGAAATTGAAGTATTGTTATTAGGGAATTGTCTTATTGAAGACGGTTTGATTCCACAGTTGTTGGGTAATCATACGTTCAATGCAGCGATATCAGGACGTGAAAAGAAATATGATGCCGAGTTGGCAAAGCAGTTTGTGCCGCAGATGAAGAATCTGAAGGTCCTGGTGTTATCAATTGAGTATAGGGATTTCTCCTTCGGTCGTGGAAAGGTTAATCCTCGTGACCATAAGAAACATGGAGGTCTGGAGAGCACGATAAAATGCATGCATTATAAATATATGAATTGCCATGTGGATCCTTTTTGGTATTGGTCTGAGTTTTTTAATTCAGAGCTTAATTACAAGGAACGCATTCACATGACCTTTGAACAGCAGATAGAGACTGACACTTTGGGTTTTGTGAAACTACGTGATGCCAATAGAGGAAATAATTGGGAGCACTGGGACTTGCCGGCTATTGTCGACACATCCCTTCCTGTTGACTCTGAAAAGTATGAAAGCTTGTATCAAAGTTATAGGACAGTGGCACAAGCTTGTTCGGATAATCGTGTGCGTTTGATTTTGGTATCACTGCCAGTGTACAAAACATTCAAAGATGATATGAATCCTGTAGTGGAACAGGAAATGTCTGATTTTGCCCGAAGGATACAGCATGAGTTCCCGAGTGTTGAATACTACAATTTCTTCCATGATGAGCGCTTTGTAACGGAAGACTTCCATGATGCTTTGCATCTTTCAGAGTCAGGATCTGTTAAATTCTCTAGGATAATGAAGGATGTTCTTGTTCATGAGAAGTCAAATATATAATAGTTATGGAACGGGATAAGTATTGGGATTCACTTAAGTTTATTCTGATTTTTTTCGTTGTATACGGTCACATTGCTCCTCATTATCTGGGTAACAGTCATTTTAATATGGCTATATACAACCTTATTTATTTTTTTCATATGCCCTTGTTCATATTTATTTCTGGCAGATTCTCACATATAAGGGACATAAAAAAATATAAAAGGGGTATAATACGTCTGGCAGAGACATACGTGGTTTTCCAGATTCTACGTACAATTGCTTCCGTGTTATTTGAAAATGCGGAATTATCTTGGGACTGTCTGATAATACCCAATTGGATATTATGGTATATTCAGGTCCTTATCTTTTGGAGACTGATGGTCTGTTTTGCCTATTTAAGGCTAGGACAGTCGTGGATTCAGCTGCATTGTCGTAAGATTGTTGTGGCCAGTTTCGGAATAAGTCTTCTGGCGGGTTTTATTCCCATAGGTGAGGAATTTTCTATACAGAGGACTTTGTCTTTTCTGCCTTTCTTTGTGATGGGGTACTATTCTGTTGATTTTGACATTAGGAAAACAATAAACAGAATACCCGTTGTTGTTCCAATAGTGGTATTCATTGTGTCATTTGGTATACTTTACAAGTTGCATTTGAATCTGGACTATGTACATCATTGTTCTTTCCCATATTGGGCAGAAGATAATTTTCAAACAATGCTTAGGTTGGGTTTAAGATGCTTGTTCTTTGTCATTGCGATTATATTAAGTTCTCTTGTGATGAGGCTGGTTCCTTCCAGTCCATTGTTGGCAGGATGGGGAAGTGCCACGATGTTTATTTATATTTACCACTCGTTTGCGCTTAGGGAGGTCTTGTTCCCGCTTATTGTCAGCAGTGCCATTATGCAACATCCATTGATATTGATAATTCATGCTGTTTATATAACTGCAATTTTGCTGATGCTTTCGTATTCAAAGTATCTTAATATCCTGATAAATCCGATAAGTTATTTTTTCAGTAAGAAACGATAGAAGTATTCTCTTGAAAATAAAGAAACAAAATATGAATGCAGCTTTTTTCCGTTCATTGAATTCGAAGATAGTATTACCGGTAATTAAGGAATTACCTGTTATCTTGGTTTTTTTCTTTCTGATTAAAGCCAATCTGATGGAGTTCTTCCAAGACAATGATTACGATTCTGTATGGGACTATGTGTCTGTGTTCTCAATATGGTTCTTATATGCCTATATTATAGCTGTAATAATATGTATCTCTAAGAAAACATGGGTTCGTTGGCTATGGTACATGTTATTATTATCCATATATGCCGTATCTTGTTTTTTAGCTACCAATTTTGAGATGAAGATTGGTCCTACCTTAATTACGCTTCTGGTAGAGACAAACAAACGAGAGGCTGGAGAATTCATGAGCGTATACTTTCTTACTGCAGCAAGTTTAAAAGTCTATATTAAAGTTGCTATATATATTGCTTTAATATTTTTGGTTGAATTAGGGTATCGAAAATATTGTTTAGAAAGAATAAAACGGTTTAGGGGTATTTATGCGTCAATATTGATAATATTCCTGCTATTTGCTGGAATTATTCGTTGGAGCCATTATTCTGATTATTTCAATTTCAACAAACCAGATGATGAAGATGCGTTAGAATATCCTGCAAGCGATATTTATACAAGATTATTTTGCTCTTTATGCATAGAGTCTAAGCAGTCAAGTGTCGTTGAAAGGGCCATTGATGTCTCACTTAATGCAGGTAAGGCTACTACTGTCTATGAAAAAGGTGACTCGTTGAATGTGATTTTTGTTATCGGCGAGTCGTTTATTAAGTCTCATGCCAGTTTATATGGCTATCCGCTTGTTACCACACCGAATCTTCAACTCCAGAAAGAGAAGGGAAATCTTTATGCTTTCACGGATGTAATTACTCCATATAATTACACCAGTATGTCGGTAAAAAATATGATGAGTTGTAATAGTCTGAGGGAATCGGAAAAATGGTTTAACTGCCCCTATTTCCCTGTTTTGTTCAAAAAAGCTGGCTATAATGTATATTTCTGGAGTAATCAGCATGAAACGACAGATGGTACTGTCTACGAATATGCACTAAACAGCTATTTGTACCATCAGAAGTTTTCTGATTCTATCTATGAGAAGACAAATTCTAAGCCATCAGAGTATGATGGGCAATTGTTTGATGATTTTAAGCAGTCTTGTATTGACAGTCTGAAAAGCCCCAACAATTTATTCTTGTTCCATTTAAGTGGTCAGCATATGGTCTTTACCATGCGTTTCCCCCAGACTGAAGAACATAAGCGTTTCACGATTAAAGATATCCAGAACAATCATTCTTATATAGACGAGAAGAAGTTGCAGTATATTGCCGACTATGACAATGCAATACTATACGGTGATTATGTATTAGCCGAAATGATGAAATCGTTTGCTGATTGGAATGCAGTCCTTGTTTTCTTGTCAGACCATGGCGAAGAGGTTTATGATTATCGTAACCGTATGGGACGGAGTTATACAGATAAGATTGACAGCCTATATCTCAAGTATCAATATGAGATACCATTTGTCATCTGGTGCTCAGATCGATTCAAGAGCAACTATCCAGATGTGGTGAATAATATCCAGGAAGCTGTTGCCAAACCATTCATGATTGATGATGTTTGCCAATTACTGTTTCATCTTGGTGGTATACGGAGTGATTATTACCATCCGGAGCGAGACGTTCTGAGTAAAGAATATGTCCCTAAAGAGCGAATAATTCGGGGTGGTGAGATTAATTATGATGGATATTTTAAAAAAAGTGTTATAAATTGATGGGAAGTCGGCTTTTATTTGTAACTTTGCGCCCAAATAATTTTTTTAATAAGAATGAAGACAAAATTATCAATCATGCTGACAGCATTGTTAATGTTGATATGTGTCAGCGCAACAGCACAATCAGGAAGTGCATTAAATGGTATAACAGGTAAGAGCGCAGTCAACAATGTTGGCAGTGTTGCATCTTCCGTCATGAGCGGCTCTTATCAAAGTACAAGTGATTTAAATGGCGACAATAAGGTGAACGCTGTTGACATCGTTCAGTTTGTTAATATGACGCCTGTGAACATTAAAATCAAAAATGCGACTTCAGCAGCCATTTCATTAAGCCCCCGAATCAGGTTCGTTTTAAAAAATAAAAGTACTGATGCGGCATTGTTTGGTGTTCCGGGAACTGTCGTCACTATCAATAGTAATGAGATTAAAGAATTTAATAATGTATTAATATCCAATAGTAAAGCGCTAAGAGGTCAGAACTTTGCAAGTAGTTCTGAATTGGATGGACTGTCAAGTAATGTTGTATTATATGATACTCCTGCAAACGACTGGAATTCTACGACAATAGTTCCTGGTATGATGGATTCTTCTGTTAAGTTTGAGGCAGGAGGAAACTATGAAATAGTTATTGGTGCAAATAGTTCTGCTTCAGAACCTGTTAATCCCCAACCGGCAACACAAAATGTTACAACTACCGTAACTATTAAGAACAACTCGGGAAGTACAAAGACGTTCGATGGCAAAATCTGCTTTGTTACATATGGTAGCCATCCCACAGAAAATTATACCGGCCATTTCACTGTGGTAGGAACTTGCAGTGGTAATGACTTCACGATTGCAAACGGTGCCGAAAAGGTCTATACCGTAACATTTGCAAAGGACGATAATCAGACTCCTACTATTGCTTTAGGCATGCCTTTTGCAGGTACGGGACAGCTCGCATCGTATAGTGCGAACAATGGTTATTATGTAAACGGCGTTTTCACTCCATGTACAAACTTTAGTACGAGTATGACGTTTACTCAAGGCGGACAATATACAATGACCATACCGGGATCTGGTAGTACAGTTGATCCGACACCGACAACAGACAATGTCACCACTACCGTAACCATTAAGAACAACTCTGGAGCAGCCAAGACATTCGATGGTAAGATATGTTTCTTAACCTATGGAACGTATAAGGGCTATACAGGTTATTTCACTGTGATAGGAACTTGCAGTGGTAGTGACTTTACGATTGCAAGTGGTGCCCAAAAGGTCTATACCGTAACATTTGCAAAGGACGATGATCAGACTCCCACTGTCGCTTTGGGTATGCCTTTTGCAAGCGCAGCACAGATTGCATCGTCATCGTATAGTGCGAACAATGGTTATTATGTAAACAATGTCTTCACCCCATGTACAAATATTAGTACGAGTATGACGTTTACTCAGGGTGGACAATATACAATGACCATACCGGGATCCGGTAGTACAGTTGATCCGACTCCGACACCGCCCCCAACAAATGGCAGCGTCACCACTACTGTCACCATTAAGAATGAGTCGGGAGTAGCTAAGACATTCACAGGTAGGGTCTGTTTTATAACCTATGGTACATATGATGGCTATACAGGTTATTTCAGGATTAAGGGTACCTGCGCTAGTGGTTCCGACTTAACCATTCCTGCCGGTGGCAGTCGGACTTACACTATAACATTTGCAAAGGACGACAAGCAGACTCCTTCTGTTGCGAATGGCATGCATTTCGCAGGTAGTACACAACGTGCACAGTTCCAGTCCAACAATGGTTACTATATGGCTGATGGAGGCTGTTACACATGTAATGATTTTAGCACCAACGATACCTTCAGGAATGGTGGACAATACACAATGGTTATCCCTGCCAACACGCATGAGTGGTCATCAAGTTCATCAACTCCCTCAACCTCTGGTAGCAGTGTTACCACTACCGTAACCATAGTGAACAACACGAGAGAAGCTAAGACGATCGGAGGTAGGGTTTGTTTTATAACCTATGGTACATATAGTGGCTACACAGGTTACTTCAGAATTAAGGGAACTTGTTCTGGTGCCAGTCTCACCATCCCCGCAGGTGGCAGTCGTACTTACACTGTGACATTCCCCAAAGACGACAAGCAGACTCCTTCTGTTGCGGTTGGTATGCATTTCGCAAGTCAGGCACAGCGTAATCAGTTCCAGTCTAACAATGGTTACTATATGCCTAATGGAGCTTGCTATACATGTACTGAATTTAGTACAAACGATACCTTCAGGAATGGAGGGTCATACACGATGGTCATCCCTGCCAACACGCATGAGTGGTCTTCAAACTAACCGCGAGTTTATAAAAACAAAGAGGAAAGATCATAAAGGTCTTTCCTCTTTTTAGTTTATATAATGCCCAGACTATTTCAGAATCTTGTTGAGGTCATTACCAACTCTCTTTGAAAACAGATCATTACCCTTTGTATTCAAATGGATATCATCCTTAAAATAAGTAGTGTCATTCTCAAACAGATCTTGATAATTCAAAATTGTAAGGTCGTGGCCTTTCGTAATGCTGTCTATCAGATTCCAAAAACCATCCATGTCAAAGTAGGTCGAAGCCACTTCAGACATAATGGGAGAGCATATTAACATCAACTTAATATTATTTGCGGAACATTCGTCAATGAATTGTTTGAACAAAGAAATGTTTTCTGGTGTACATTCAAACTTCTGCTTACCTCCAATTAATGCATTCTTGTGAAATCCTACATCACCTGATGAGGAGGTATTACCTTGGCTTTCATCCAGATTATCAATCTCGTCAATCACCTTTGTCAATTTCCCGGCATATCTTACAAGCCTGAAGTTGTCTGAATATGACAACTCTGGAGTTATCTCTTTCAGAAAACTGAAATTCTCCCGTTCTATATAGGGACACATGTCAATACTGTATTTCGGCATCACATAGTCAAAGAACGCCCATGGTCCAATCTCTTGTATGATATAGTCAGGACGGGAATTGTGGGCTATGTACGTCTCATACATGATATGATATTGATAAATGAAAGGGTAACCGGCAAAGCCAATGTTGAAACATTTCATCCCTAACATATGGCTGAGAATGGAATCATTGTAGGCCGATGCACGTGAGTTGCCCATAATGATCAATTTGGCATTGTTACCCTTGGTCTTATAAATCATATTGATTCTGGAGTAAGGGGCAGTGGTTTGACATTGATATGCCCTTCGTTCAAACTTCAGTGATATGGGATAAACTACTGCGGAGATGAGTAGCAGTACTATCGAAATAAACAATAACGCATTCTTGAGGAACCTGGTCATGGAGCGTATTCGTTAGAATTGGAAATATATGAACTTACTGATGCTGTCTGCCATATAGAAGTAGGAGAAAACTGCAATACCAATGCAAATTGCCCATTTGACGAACTTCGATTTTACGCCTTGCATGAGGAGAACAAAGGGTTTGTCTCTCTGCCACCATTCTATAGTTAAGAAAGCAAAGCATAATATCAATTCCTTTAAGCCGTATAAGGCAGACGGATCGAAGAACTTATTTGTGCAAATGGATTGTAAGAATCCAGCGGCTTGACTCATGGAGTCTGAACGGAAAATAATCCATCCTATAACGACCAAGAAGAATGTAACAATCATCTGCATGGCCTCCCTAATGTTTGGCAGATAATGACCAAATGCAACAATGTGCTTATACTTTGAATTGATGCCGAGGATAATGTAGAATGATAGCAGTGTCGCGTGGAACAATCCCCAGCATACAAATGTCCAGTCGGCACCGTGCCATAATCCACTGACACCCCAGACAATAAAAACATTTCTGATGACCTTCCATTTCGAGCACCTGCTTCCTCCTAACGGTATGTATATATAATCACGAAACCACGTCATTAAGGATATATGCCATCTGCGCCAGAATTCGGGTATTGATCTTGAGAAATATGGATTGTCGAAATTCTTTGTCAACTGGATTCCAAATAGTTTTGCGCAGCCAATGGCAATGTCACTGTATCCAGAGAAATCACAGTATATTTGGAAGGTGAATAGAACGCCCAATATGAAAAGTGTCAGACCCGGTAAATCCTGATACTGGTTCCAGTAAAAATCTACAATGATGGCACATCTGTCTGCAATCAATATCTTTTTCACAAATCCCCATAGAATTTGCTTGCCTCCGTCCACAGCTCTGTCATAGTTGAACGTGCGGCTATGCTGGAACTGTGGCAACAGGTTGGTCGCTCTTTCAATAGGACCAGCTACCAATTGGGGGAAGAAGCAGATATAGGCAAAGAATTCCACAATGTCGTGAGTTGCAGGCAACTTCTTCTTATAGACGTCAATGGTGTAGCTGAGTGCCTGGAAGGTATAGAAACTGATTCCCACGGGCAGTATAACGTCCAGCGTCACCCAGTCTATTTGATAGCCAATACTACGGAATAACCCCTCAAAACTTTCCATGAAGAAGTTGTAATACTTAAATACACCAAGTATCAACAAATTCAGTGTGATATTGGCAAAACTCACCATCCACTGCCATTTCCGTCTCCCCTCGTAACGCTCTAGTAAAATGCCGCTCGCATAACTGCAGATAGATGTGATTGCAATAAGAAACAGGAAGCGCCAATCCCACCATCCATAGAATACATAACTTGCTGCTACGAGAAATAAGTTCTGTATTTTTCTTGACTTAAATACGAACCAATAGAGTAAAAAGACTATTGGTAAAAATAGTAAGAAATCAAAAGAGTTAAAAAGCATTTCTTCTTATTTATTTCTTTGTGGTCGGTTCACTTTAATTATGGTTTACTTTCTCCCTCGATGTACTGTGACATCAAGAGATGGTCACCGTCGTAAACAACATAAGTGAACTGATTGATCCAGTCGCCGAGGATGATCATTCGTGCTCTTTTGGTTAGTTGAAGGTCCAACTCGATATGGCGGTGGCCATAGATAAAATAGTCGACATTGGAGTGATATTGGATATATTTCTTGGTGTAGAGAACCAGATGTTCACGGTTTTCACCCATATAGGCAGGCTCCTCACCATTATTGTGTTTCAACCTGCTGTGCTTGGCCCAGTTCAGCCCAAGCCACATGCCCCAGCGGGGGTGGATTGCTGAGAAACCCCACTGACAGAAACGTGAGTGGAAAATGGAGCGAATCAGTTTGAACGACTTACTGGGATCGCCCAGCCCGTCGCCATGGGCCAGATAGAACATCTTGCCGTATATCTCTGTGGTCTCGGGCTGTTTGTGAAGAATCACGCCACATTCCTTTTCCAGATAGTCATAGGCCCAGATGTCGTGGTTACCGATGAAGTAATGTATTTCCACGCCCATGTCCGTCAGTTCCGATATTTTTCCTAAGAATCTTGTGAAGCCTTTCGGCACCACGTATTTGTATTCGTACCAGAAGTCGAACATGTCTCCCAGCAGATATATTGCGGCAGCTTTCTCCTTAATGGAATCAAGGAACCTTACGAGCCTTCTCTCCTGCATCCTTCTGTGTGGGATGGCAAGCGACCCTAAGTGGGCATCGGATAAAAAGTAGATATTCTTCATCTGTGATTCTCTTTGTAATCTGTCGCTTTAGTCGAAACCGAGTTCTACCCTTGCTTCCTCACTCATCATACTCTGGTCCCATGTGGGCTCAAAGACAAGATTGACGTTTGCCCCCTTGACGCCTTCAACGCTCTCCACTTTCGTGCGGACATCTTCTAAGATATAGTCTGCGGCAGGGCAGTTGGGGGCTGTGAAGGTCATTTCGAGCTCGACGATGGCATTCGGGCCATCGTCAGGGTCTGTATGATCCACGGAAGCATCTTCTTGCACGTCGATTTTGTAGATCATTCCCAGGTCATAGATGTTGACGGGAATCTCGGGGTCGTAGACGGTCTTCAGCACATCCACGATCCGCTCTTCTATCTGAGTCTTCTCTTCTTGTGTCATAATCGAGTGCAAAGATACGCATTTTTACTTAATTATTCATAAGTTTGCAGAAAAATGTGTGAGTTAACTCAAATCATCGAACGAGTTAACTCATTTGATTGAATGAGTTAACTCAGCATTTTTCAGAACCTTTTTACGGTAAGTGTGCTCATGAGCACTTGCTTTACCAAAACTGACGAGGAAGCCCCTCCGAAGCTGTCGCACCAATGGATTTATATCCCAGAGGAAACGCAGAAATGTTTCTTTTTCTTAGTTCTATTTATATCTTTGTATCGTGTTTTTCAGCACCGGCCCTGTTCGTGGAAGGAATAGTATTGCCCGTCTGTGACGATGACGTGGTCGAGGAAGTGGATATTCATCACTTCGCAAGCACGGTCAAGGCTTCTTGTCAGTATCTCATCGGCCTTGCTGGGGGAGAGATTGCCTGAGGGGTGGTTGTGACAGACGGCGAGAATGGTGCAGTTGGCGAGGACTGCCTCCTTCATGATGATGCGGATATCAACGGCTGTCTCCGTGATGCCGCCATGCGAGATGCGCACTTTCTTGATGAGACGGTAGTGCTGGTTCAGCAGCAGTGCCCAGAACTCTTCAACGTCAAGATCCTGCATAACGGGATGCATGTGGTTGTAGATACGGGTGGCTGTGCCTAAGTCTGGCCGTTCCTCTGGCGTCTCAGCCTGACGGCGCTTGCCCAGTTCGCAGGCAGCAAGAATGGTGATGGCCTTTGCCTCACCGATGCCGTTGTACTGGCAAAGTTCTCGGATGGTCATCTTACCCAGCGTGTTCAGGTTGTTGTTACAGTCGGCGAGTAGCCGTTTCATAAGGTCTACGGCACTCTCCTTCTGAGAGCCGGAACCGATAAGGATAGCCAGAAGTTCAGCATTGGTAAGTGCCTCAGTGCCAGCACTTGCCATTTTTTCGCGTGGACGGTCTTCTTCCGCCCATTGATTGATGTTGAGTTTCTTCATAGTGTTTAATTTAAGTTTATAGGGTTTGTGTTATTTGTAGAAGTTTTTTTCAAAGGCTGTAAATTCGTCTTGCTTTAGAATACATCGTTTCCACCATGATTCGATGAAGCCCAGTCCGTAGCCCATCAGTTGGACGAAGGCCGCAGGGACGGAGAGGATGCCCACTCGCAGACTCCGATTCTTGATGGTTGAGTCAATACAGATCAGCAGACTATATAATATAATAGGTATCCAGGGGGCGAAGCACATCCAGTAGAACTGGTCGCGGTCCACATAGTGCATCAGCGCCCGTCCTACGGCAGAGATAAGTATTAGGGCGATGACACCTATGGTGAAGACCGTCGGCAACAGGTGGACGAGTTTCATCGTGCCCGGATGGCGTTTCTCGAGATTGATGCGGGCGATGCCGCTGTTATACACCTGACGGAAGAATTTTCTGAAATCCGTGCGCCGCTTGTGCCACACCCACGCATCAGGGAAGAGTTGCGGTCTGTATCCTGCCTCCACGATACGATAGGAGAAGTCGATGTCCTCACCGAAGCGCATCTTCGAGAAACCTCCAAGTTGGAGATAGACATCACGGCGAATGCCCATGTTGAACGAGCGGGGATAGAATTTGTCAAGTTTGGCCTTGCCACCTCTGATGCCGCCGGTCGTGAAGAATGAGGTCATGGAGTAGCTGATGGCTTTCTGCACAGGGGTAAAGGAGGGATGTGCCGCATCAGGACCGCCAAAGGCTTCTACAGGATTTTGTCTCAATGCATCTTCGACAGCCTGAAGATAGCCTTCAGGCAACACGACGTCGGAGTCAAGAATCAGCAGATAATCTCCGTTGGCACGCTCTGCACCGTAGTTGCGGCTTTGTCCAGGACCACTGTTCTCCTTGGCGTAATAATACAAAACAAGGATGTCTGCGTATTTGTCGCAAACATCCTTGCAGGTCTTTACCGATCCGTCCTCCACAATAATGACCTCGAAATCCTTATGTGTCTGATTAGATAGGCTTTCGAGTAGTTCGTCCACTTCATCTGGACGATTGAAGACAGGAACGATAATGGAGTATTTCATTATTCCTTCACACGCTGCAGGTAAGAACCGTCGCGGGTGTCAACCTGGATGAGGTCGCCTTCGTTGATGAACAAGGGAACGCGTACCTCAACACCTGTCTCCAGTGTGGCGGGCTTCAGTGTGTTGGTGGCGGTGTCACCCTTGATACCGGGCTCTGAGTGAGTAACGCGAAGGACAGTCTTCACAGGCATTTCAGCATAGAGAATGGTGCCGTCAGTGGTGTCGGAAACAACTTCCACGATGTCGCTCTCCTTCATAAACTCATGACCGATGACGAGTTCGTTGTCGATAGGAATCTGCTCAAAAGTCTCCTGGTTCATGAAGATACGGCCGCTCTGATCCTCGTAGAGGTACTGATAGGGACGACGCTCGATGACCACGTCCTCCAGTTTCTCACCGATGTTGAAGCGACGCTCCAGCACACGTCCGTCGGAAACGTTCTTAACCTTGATAATCATAATGGTGTTACCCTTGCCAGGTTTGCGGTGCTGGAAATCGATACAAACCCAAATGCCACCGTCCATGCGAATGGCAGTGCCTTTTTTAATGTCTTGTGAATTAATCATATACCTAAAATGTTACTATTATTTCGTTTTCGGGTGCAAAATTAGTGCAAATTGCGCGAAAAACCAAATTTTATTTCAGTTTTTCCGAAATGCAGCCTGATTTCGTGCGATTTCTCGTGCAAAGGTACTGCTTTTTTGGAAAAAAACATAAAAAGTTGCACTAAATTTCGCATATTTCTTGCGTAATTCAAAAGAAATGAGTACTTTTGCACCCCAAATCGTTGAATTTGAACAAATAAATAAGTATAAAAGCAATGAAAAGAACATTTCAGCCGCACAATCGCCGTCGCGTGAACAAGCACGGCTTCCGTGAGAGAATGGCCACCAAGAATGGTCGCCGTGTATTGGCTTCCCGTCGTGCTAAGGGTCGCAAGAAGTTAACGGTTTCTGATGAGAACCACGGCAAGTAAATCTGTCGTTTCATAAAGGAAAATCGAAAGAAACAGAGTGGAGTGGAGAGTATTCTTCACTTCTTTCTGTTTTTTTTAGTTTATTTGTGCTCACTTAATCGTTTTTTTCGTACCTTTGCACATGAGAAATCGATAATCAGATGAAAGCAAAGGAATTCTTCGGTAAGTTTGGGAGTACCTTCCTGTGGGCCAACCTGCTGGCAATGCTGCTTGTTATCGTGCTTTTGGCACTAGGTGTTAAGTACGGACTGGACTGGTACACCCGTCATGGAGAGGGTGTCAAGGTGCCCAAGTTGGAAGGTATGGATATTAATAAAGCCCGCAGTCTGATGGAGAACTACGGACTGAATGTCATGGTCAGCGACTCTGGTTATAACAAGCAAATGGCTGCCAACAGTATTCTTATGCAGAATCCTGGAGCAGGTACGATGGTAAAGGGTGGTCATACCATCTATGTGACGGTCAACTCTCCTTCGTCGCCGTCGTTTCCTATTCCCGATGTGGTAGATAACAGCAGTTACCGTGAGGCTGAGGCCAAGCTGACGGCTTTGGGCTTCAAACTAATGCCGCCTGAGGAGGTTCCTGGTGAGAAGGATTGGGTCTATGGCATCCTCTGTAAGGGACGTCGGGTGGCGGCTGGCGATCATATATCCATAGACAACCCGCTGACGCTGTTGATTGGCAGTGGAACCTACGATTCTGACGAAGACATAGACTACATAGAGCCAGAATACCGGATGATGGAGAGTGGTAACATCGACGAGTTTGAAGAGGTGATTGAGTGATGGATTTCGAGGAGGACGATGAACAATTGTATGAACACTTCCGTATGGAGGTGGACAAAGGTCAGGAGCCGGTACGTATCGACAAGTTCCTGTCCGAGCACCAGCCGCATTCCAGCCGTAACAGGATACAGAAGGCTGCCGACGCCGGATTCATACATGTAAACGACCGTCCTGTAAAGAGCAACTATAAGGTGCGTCCCGGCGACATTGTTACACTGATGCTCGACCGTCCGCACTACGACACTACCATCGAACCTGAGGACATCCCTCTGGATGTGGTATATGAGGACGATGACCTGATGGTCATCAACAAACCTGCAGGACTCGTGGTACATCCGGGCTGTGGCAACTTTAGCGGTACGCTGGTGAATGCCATTGCATGGCATCTGAAAGATCTGGCGAGTTATGACCCTAACGATCCCGAGGTGGGGCTGGTCCATCGCATCGACAAGGATACAAGTGGTTTGCTTGTCGTGGCGAAGACCCCTGACGCCAAAACCTCGCTGGGGAAGCAGTTCTTCAACAAGACGACGCACCGTAGTTATAACGCTTTGGTATGGGGTAACTTCGTGGATGATGAGGGACGTATCGAGGGTAATATTGGCCGTGACCCGAAGGACCGCCTTCGGATGGAGGTCTTTCCGCCAGACTCCGAGACGGGCAAACCGGCTGTTACCCATTATAAGGTGATGGAGCGCTATGGCTATACAACCCTTGTGGAGTGTGTTTTGGAGACGGGACGCACTCATCAGATAAGAGCACACATGAAGCACATCGGTCACCCGTTATTCTGTGATGAACGCTATGGTGGCACGGAAATTCTCCGTGGGGAGCGTACGGCCAGCTATAAGGCTTATATCCAGAACTGCTTCAAGCTCTGTCCACGTCAGGTGCTGCATGCCAGGACTCTGGGTTTTGTCCACCCCACGACTGGCCGTCAGATGGACTTTACTTCAGAGTGGCCGGATGATATGGCAGCCCTCATTGACAAATGGCGCAAATATGTTCGTCATAACGAAATAACGTCATAACGTAATAACGAAAAAAATTATAATATCGAAATTAAAATGAAAAACTTGAAGAGAACTATTGCCATCGTCTGTGGTGGCGACTCATCTGAACACGATGTCTCACTGCGCTCGGCACAGGGACTTTACTCCTTCTTCGACAAGGAGCGTTACGATGTCTATATCGTTGATATCAAAGGTCAGGACTGGCATGTCGAACTGCATGACGGCACGACAACTAAGATTGACCGCAACGATTTCTCCTTCGTCGAGGACGGCAAGGCCAAATTGTTCGACTACGCCTATATCACCATCCACGGCACACCAGGCGAGAACGGTCTGCTGCAAGGCTACTTCGACCTGATAGATCTGCCATACAGTACCAGTGGCGTGTTGGTGGAGGCCATGACTTTCGATAAGTTCGTGCTCAATCAGTATCTGCGCAGCTATGGTGTCAGCGTGGCCGACTCCCTGCTGATTCGCCAGGGCTACGAGGAACTGGTGAGTGATGACGAGATAGAGGAGCGCATCGGTATGCCCTGTTTCGTGAAACCAGCCGCTGACGGTTCGTCGTTTGGCGTTTCCAAGGTGAAGAACAAGGATCAGTTGGCTCCTGCCATCCGCAAGGCAATGCTGGAGAGTCCTGAGATTATGGTCGAGAGTTATCTTGAGGGAACGGAGATTACGCAGGGTATCTACAAGACCCGTGAGAAGACCGTCATCTTCCCCATCACCGAGGTGGTGACGAGCAATGAGTTCTTCGACTACGATGCCAAGTATAATGGGCAGGTGAAAGAGATCACGCCGGCACGCATTGCTCCTGAGATTGCTGACCGTGTGTCGAAGATTACCAGCCACATCTACGACATCCTCCATTGCAACGGCATCATCCGCATCGACTATATCATTTCTCCAGAGGGTAAGATCTCGATGCTTGAGGTGAACACCACGCCGGGTATGACTGCCACCAGTTTCATCCCCCAGCAGGTGAGGGCTGCTGGCCTGAACATGGCTGATGTCTTGGCCGATATTGTAGAGAATCAATTTTGTTAAGGTATAATAGTCCGTAGATGAGAATTCCAGAAGAGTTTAACGACATCCGTCCTTATGAGCCGGAAGAGATGAAACAGGCGTTCGATGATTTGTTGAACGACCGCCAGTTTCAGGTGTTGCTGAAGGGCTTTGTGCCCTGGTTGCCGAAGTCGCTACGCAATGGGCTGTTGCGACTGGCCTTCATTGGCGTGAAGACACCCTTGGATTTTCAACTGCGGTTCATGAAACCTATCGTCAGATATCTCATCCGTAAGCATACAGACGGCTGTACCTTCGATAATCGTTTATTGTCAACTGTAAACCAAAGATATACCTTCGTCAGCAACCACCGAGACATTGTGCTCGACTCGGCCTTTCTCGATGTCAAGCTGGTGGAGACCGGTCATCCCACGACCGTAGAGATTGGCATCGGTGACAATCTGCTTATTTATCCTTGGATCAAGAGGCTTGTCCGTATGAACAAGGCCTTTACCGTTCGCCGTGGTCTTTCGCTTCGTGAGACTCTCGCTGCTTCGCAGTTGATGAGCCGTTACATCCATTTCGCTGTGACGCAGAAGAAGGAGAATATCTGGCTTGCCCAACGAGAGGGTAGGGCAAAGGACTCCAATGACCGTACTCAGGATTCAGTATTGAAGATGTTGGCGATGGGTGGTGACCTGAAAGAACTGAATATCGTACCTCTCACCATCAGTTATGAGTACGACCCCTGTGACTACCTCAAGGCACAGGAGTTTCAGCAGAAGCGCGATAACCCTGCCTTCAAGAAGTCGCGCCAGGATGACCTCGACAATATGAAGACGGGCATCTTCGGCTATAAAGGCCGTGTGTATTACCACTGCGCGGCTCCTGTTAACACATGGATCGATGAACTGTCAGGCCTCCCCAAGACCGAATACTATAAGGTACTTGGAGAGCGTATGGATCGTGAGATACATCGTGGCTATCGGCTTTATCCCTGCAACTATATCGCCCTCGATGAACTGAATGGTGACAATGGTCAGGCTGCCAATTACACGTCAGCCGATAAGAATCGCTTTGATGACTATCTCTCTGCCCAGCTCTCTAAGATTACCCTTCCCGAGAAGGACGAGCCGTTCCTTCGTGAGTGTATGCTTAAGATGTACGCTAACCCCCTGCTCAACAAACTTGCCGCCCAATGAAGAAACTGTTCCATATCCTTTTTGCATTCATTCTCACTGCTCACTTCTCACTTCTCTATTTGTCCTGCACTCAGGACGGTTATGAGAAGGGAGATGGTGTCTATTCTCTGATGCAGGGCGATTTCGTTGAGGCTCAAGTGGGAGCAGACAAGAAGATGGTCTCTTTGACTACCGACGATGGCGTGACATTGCCACTTACTCAACCCTACACAGCCAGTTGGATTACCAAGGCCGATACGCTCTATCGTTGTATGTTATATTATAGTAAGACAAAAGATGCCCAAGGCCGTACTGCTGCAGAGATCATCTCCATCAGTCCCGTGCCCTGTGCCTCACTCGTGAGCCTGTCAAAGTTCCGGAGCAAGAGAGAGTTGAAGACCGATCCCGTCAAGCTACAGAGTGTTTGGATGAGTAAGTCGGGAAAGTACCTGAACATGCATCTTCAACTGATGATCGGCAATCCCGATGATACAACCGCCATTCAGCAGATAGCTATGGTCTGTGATACTGTTTATGCTTATCCTGACAGTACCCGCACCTGCAGCATTATTCTTCACCATGACCAGAATCACCAACTCGAATATTACTCTACCGATGCCTGGCTCAGTTTGCCTGTTACTGGCCTCCCCGTCGACACCTTCCGTCTGTCCGTCAACACATACTCCGGCCCGGTCGTCAAGACCCTACCCTCTCGGAATTAGTGTATTATTTACATTTATTGACAAAAGGAGCGGTATTTGGTATTGTAGATTGTACACTTAAGGTAGGAAACGGTTGCTATTTTTGGTTTTTTATGTTAAAAAACATGCTTTAGCAAAAAAGTATCACATTTTGTTAAGATAAAATTGTTTATTATTGGAAATTTGTATTAATTTTGCGACCAAATTCGAATCAAAAGAATACATAACTAAATATAACTCATTAAAAAAAACTAAAAACGTATGGACCAAAACAACTCCTCTTAACAATTGGAGAGTCGCGCGTACCTTATTTATATTAATAAGGCGGAAGGACTCAGGTGTGTGTTTACGCCAGCAAATTCGAATGTGTTTATTAAACCAATTTAATCTATAGTAAATACTTAAGTATGAATCGAAAATTTAGAAAGACAGCGCTGCTGATGAGTGCCATGGCTCTTTTGGGTCTCGGATACTCATCAAATGCCAATGCCGCTAGCTCCGTACAGGAAGTTCAGCAGGCAACGAAGAAGATCACAGGTACTGTGGTCGACGCTATGGGTCCCGTCATCGGAGCCAGCGTAGTGGAAAAGGGTACCACTAACGGTACGGTTACCGACTTTGACGGTAACTTCTCTCTCAATGTGAACCCGGGTGCAACGATCGTTGTGTCGTTCATCGGCTTCGAGACCCAGGAAATCAGGGTTGGCAATCAGGAAAACTTCAACATCACGATGCAAGATGACAATGCCGTGTTGGAGGAAGTGGTGGTTGTAGGTTACGGTACCCAGAAGAAGAAGCTGGTGACCGGTGCTACGGTTCAGGTAAAGGGTGAGGATATCGCCAAGCTGAACACAACCAACGCCCTGACAGCCATGCAGGCCAGCACCCCTGGTGTGAACATCACACAGAGTTCTTCTCAGCCTGGTAAGGGCTTCAAGGTGAACATCCGTGGTGTCGGTACTATTGGTGAGAGCTCTCCTCTGCTGATTATTGATGGTATCAATGCTGGTACGGCTGACGACGGTCTGAATGGCCTGAACCCGAACGATATTGAGAGTATCGACGTGCTGAAGGACGCTGCTTCTGCAGCTATCTACGGTGCACGTGCTGCTAACGGTGTGATTCTCGTGACCACCAAGCAGGGTAAGGCTGGCGCTCTGTCAATAGAGTACGACGGCTTTGTGGGCTGGTCTAACGCCTACAAGGTGCCTGGAGTAGTCAATGCCCAGCAGTATATGCAGCTCATCAACGAGACCAACTTCAATACATATGGAACCGCTACCAACTGGTCAAGCCTCGTTCCCCAGAGCATTCTCGACAAGGTGAATCAGGGATGGGAAGGCACTGACTGGTTTAAGGAGTATGAGAACAAGAATGCCCTTCAGTTCAGCCACGCTGTGACGCTGAATGGTGGTACAGAGCGTTCCAAGTTCTCTATGTCTCTGAACTACAGCTCTAACGAGGGTGTCATGGGTGGCGACAATGCCTCTTCTTACAATCGTTATGGTGGCCGTATCAACTCTGATCATGTTGTTTGGAGAGGTAAGGACCTGTTTGGTGAGGAACACGATCTGGTGACTATCGGTGAGAATGTCTCTTACTGGTATCACAAGAGCCATGACCTTGCTGAGAGCAATGGCTATTGGAACATCATGCAGGCTGCTTATATCGCCTCTCCGCTGGTTGAGCCTTACGATGCCAACGGCAATTTGGCCAGCTATAAGAATAATGGTGCAGGCTACAGCACAATGATTTATAGTAACCCTCTGAACCACTTCCTGAATGGAGGATTCAATTCTCTGAATAAGAACCGTGACTTCGGAGTTGGTGCTACTTTCTATTGGATCATCGAGCCGATTAAGAACCTGAAGTATCGTGGACAATTCAACACGGGCTATAGTGCCGGCAATAACCGCACAGTAGGATATCCTTACTCTTCAAGCTTTACCAGCGCAGGCTCTAACTACACTATTAGTCAGAGCAATTGGCAGAGCTCAAGCTTCTCGATGGATAACACTTTGTCTTATATCTTGCCGAAGATTGGTAAGAACACCATCGACGTGCTGATTGGTCAGTCGTTTGAGCGCAGTGATTGGAGTACAGGTTTGAACGTCTCTGCTACTGTCACAGAAGAGAACCTTAACTCTCTGGTTCTGAAGGGTTGGAATTATAATACCATTACCAACTACGACTATGCATACCATTCCGCTTCTGGCGGTTATGATTATCCCTCTCAGGGAAGCATTGCTTCGTTCTTCGCACGTGCTAACTGGAACTACGACGAGAAGTACATGGCAACAGCCATCATCCGTGCTGATGGTTCTAACAACTTCGCCAGCGGCAAGCGTTGGGGTTACTTCCCCTCATTCTCCGCAGGTTGGGTGATCACCAATGAGAAGTTCATGGAGAGCACTCGTAGCTGGATGGATTTCTTTAAGATCCGTGCATCTTGGGGACAGAACGGTAACTGTAACATCGACGAGCCTTTTGCTTATCTCTCTAACATTGGTTTCTCGCCCAGCGGTTATCCCGACTATGGTTACAAGTTCTCGAGCGACATGACCGCCACTGTGACCGACAATGTCTATACCACAGGTGCATATGCTAAGAACGTTCCTAACCCCGACGTAACATGGGAGACTTCACAGCAGATCAACATCGGTTTCGATGCACGCTTTATCAGCGGCAAGCTGGGTGTGAACTTCGACTGGTATAAGAAGACCACTAAGGACTGGCTGGTACGCGCTCCAATGAATGTGGTGCTTGGTTATGAGGAGGCTGCATGGGTAAATGCCGGTGACGTGGAGAACACTGGTTTCGAGCTCGCCCTCTCATGGCGCGACAAGATTGGTAGCGACTTCAACTATTTTGCCAACGTCAATATGGCTACCAATAAGAACGAGGTAACTCGTCTGGCCAATAACACTGGTTATATTGATGGTGATGTCGATGCTATTTTCGAGAACTCTTCATATGTTTCCCGAGTAGAGGTGGGTCACCCCATCGGCTATTTCACCGGTATGTCCTACAGCGGCATCTGGCAGAATCAGGCTCAGATCGACGCAGCTATTGCTAGTGGTAAGGCCGTATTACCAGGTGCACAGCCTGGTGACTGTATCTGGGACGACTGGAATGGCGACGGTCAGATTTCTCTGTCTGAGGACCGTCACGAGATCGGTAATCCTCATCCCGATGTGACCCTCGGCGTTAGCTTGGGCTTCGACTGGAAGGGTCTGGACTTCGGTGTGACCGGTTCAGGCGCTTTCGGACAGCAGGTGATGCAGTGCTATCGCACCGCTCTGTTGGCTAATCAGTACAACAGCTACACTGTAGATGCATTCGATCGTTGGCATGGTGAAGGCACCAGCAACACAATGCCTCGTCTGGCTGTTGGTTCAATCAACGAGCAGTGGGTATCTACCCGCTATATGCAGGATGCTGACTACTTCAAGATTCAGAACGTGACCTTAGGCTACGACCTGGCCCGTCTTTGGAAGAACGAGTTGTTCTCCAAGCTGCGCGTCTATGTGCAGGCTCAGAACCTCTACACCTTCACCAAGTACACGGGTGTTGATCCTGAAGTCGGTTCTAACGGTGGTCATAACGCTTGGGCACGTGGTATCGACGTAGGTCTGTATCCCTCAGCTCGTACTTTCATCGTAGGTGCCAGCATCAACTTCAAGGCTAAGGGCGAGAAGAAGGCTGCTGCAGCTCCCGCAGCTCCCGTCATCCAGCTGGACAACAGTCAGATTGACCGTCTGAATGCTGAGATTGCCCGTCTGCAGGCTGAGAACGATCAGCTCCGCAACCAGAAGCCTGAAAAGGAAGTGGTGGTTGAGAAGGATATTGTGACCTTCCCGTATCTGGTGAACTTCGTAGTTAATACGACCGACGTGGTGAATCGCGAGAAGGTGAACCTCGAAACGATTGCCAAGATGATCAAGGCTACTCCTGAAAAGAAATATAGTGTTGTAGGCTATGCTGACATGCAGACTGGTACAGCTGAGGGTAATGCCCAGTTGGCACAGGGCCGTGCACAGAACGTGTATGACATCCTCATCAATCAGTATGGTGTGGCTCCTTCACAATTGGTTAAGGACTCTAAGGGTGGCGTTGACTATATGTACTTCAATGATGAGCAGCTGAGCCGTTCAGTCATCATCTCTGAGGTGAAGTAAACTACACAGCATAAACTTAAAAACTCAGAAAATAGAAGATAATATGAAAAAGATATATTTAATGGCTATCGCGGTTCTCTTCGCTGTAGGTCTGACATCCTGCGAGGACTTCCTCGAGCGCGAAAACTATACTGAAGCCAATACGAGCAACTATCCTGCTTCTCCTAGTGACCTGAACAAGGAGTTGGCAGCCCTGTATGGCGTGATGAACCAGATGAGCACAGCCCCGCTGGAGACCCCCTGGTTTGTGAACTATATTATGTCTGACGATGCCAATGGTGCCGGTGGTACTGGCGACGTTGAGTCTCATGCTGTTGGTCACCTGATGTCCAACAAAGAAGATCTATATTATGATGCTTGGAAGAATACCTACGTGGGTATCGCCCGTGCCAGTGCTATCATTAGTGCTGTAGATGCATTCGACTGGACAGGTCAGGAAGCTGCCCGTAACCAGATGTTGGGTGAGGCTTACTTCATGCGTGGTCTGTTATATCTCTGGGGTGTACAGTTCTTTGGTGATATTCCTGCATATTGGGCTCCTGCTGCTCCAGATCCCTGTCCTCAGCTGAGTGCGGAGACGGAGATCATGCCGCACATTCTGGCTGACTTCGTCAGTGCTGCTAACCTGATGACTCATGGAGCTACAACCCGTGGTGACGGTCACGCTACCAAGGGTGCTGCCGAGGGTATGCTGGCTCGCGCCTATATGTTCTACGAGGGCTTCTATAAGAAGGCTGGTGAGTTGGCTACTGCCTCTCTCGCGGACGTTCCCTTCGACTTCGAGCAGGAGGCTGCTGGTTCTTCTCTGAGCAAGGCTCAAGTTGTTGCTTTCCTGGAGGATGCCATCAACAACGGTGGTTACAAGCTGGTTGAGGACTTCCGTCTGCTCTGGCAGTACTCCAACGAGCTGACTGCTAAGGACGGAAAAGATGAAAAAGGCAATGATGTAGCAGGCTATGCATTTGTAAAGGATCTGGCTGATGCAGGAAAGTTCTGGGCTGGTAATGGCAATGAGGAGGAGATGTTCCAGGTGCAGTACATGAACTCTGGTTCTTGGAATGGTACCATCGGAATGGGCTTCGTGAACCAAGTAGAGCTTTACTGCGCTCTCCGTTGCGATGACGACGGTGCTGGTACCGCCAATGGTGATCTGAACACCTTCCCATTCGGCCAGGGCTGGGGTCAGGGTACCATCAATGCCACCCTTTGGGACGAGTGGAGCGACAACGATCCTCGTAAGAAGGCAACCATCCTTGATGCACAGGCAGAATGTGAGAAGTTCGTGTTCACGACTTCCTGTTCTGAGGATGCCGGTTATTATAACAAGAAGTGGATGACCGTTACATGTCCGCAGTCGTCTTGGTCAGACCATAATACTGCATACACATGGTGGGGTGCCTATCGTGTACTGAATACCAGTGCTCCTAACACCAACGGTAACTCTATGCAGGGTGATCACTTCTCTGATATCGTACTGCTCCGTCTGGCTGACGTCATGCTGATGCACTCTGAGTTGACTGGTGACGCTACACAGATGAATAAGGTACGTGCTCGTGCCGGACTGCCTGCAACGACCTACTCTTGGAAGAACATCAAGGATGAGCGTCGTTGGGAATTGGCAGGTGAAGGTCTTCGCTTCAACGACCTGCGCCGCTGGTCTGGTAAGGACGGTGGCAGTTCCTGCGAGGCTGCTGTAGCCCTGCAGAAGCAGGAAGGTTCTCGTGTGAACTACTGCGGCGCATGGACAAAGATGAGTCATGGTAAGGGTGTAGGTGGCAGCAGCTGGGCTCAGCGCTATGCTGATACTGATGGTTTCCTGCCGAAGCCTAATTCACAGATAGCCCTCATTAATGATGCTTCTATCCTCAGTCAGAACAAGGGTTGGTACGATGGTACAGCCTGGAGCATGTCTGGAACACCAGTTTATTAATATAGAGTTAATCATTTAGAATTAAGAAATAGCATTATGAAAAAATCAATATTATTGTTCGCAGTAGCGCTGGGTATGCTCACGGCCTGTGATCCTATCAAGGAAGACGGCGGCATGGACATCGACAGCTTTACCCCTGCCAACCTGCTCGACGGTGCTCAGTTCTCGCAGTATGCTGACGAGGCTTGCACGACACCTAAGGCCGACGGAAACTGGATCAAGTACGACATACCCAAGGCCTCTGCTGTCTTCATTTATTATTTGAAGCCCGATGGAACAGAGTTTAAGCTTGCCAGCGGTTCAGCTGGTGGCGTGTTCAACTTCGTGCCTGCACGTGGTTCTGATCCTAATCAGACTGTATATTTCAAGTATATCAATGCCAACCTTGATGAGGTGGTGGCCTCTCATGACTTCACGGTTGAGGTCGCTCAAGAGCTGAAGCCTGAGATCCGATTCCTCGCTTCTAACGATTATGGTAAGAAGACCTGGAAGTGGGATCCCACTATCAATGGTGTAGTTTGGGGTAATATGGGTTATTGCGGTGGCGCTGGTGCTGACGTTGCTCTTGCAGCTAACGGTCAGTGGTGGGGCGTTGTTGCTGAGTCTGAGACCGAGGCTGGTTCTGGTAACGGTTTCCTGCAGCAGCTTCAGCACACCGAAGATGGCGCTTACCATGGTGACGGTGATGTGGAGAAGTCTTATATGATCTTCACCGAGGACGGTATCCTGACATCATACGATGCTGGTGGCGGTGTGATCCGTACCGATGCTTACGCTGTGGAGGGTTACAACCCCAATGGTGAGTGGAAGGTCGGTGACCTGGTTACCAAGGCTATCCTCTGGCCGTATGAGATCAACTCTGGCGGTAACATTCCTGGCAGATATGAGATCTGCTACCTGAGTGCCGACAAGATGTGTCTGGTATATCCCGATGGTGGTGACTTTGGTTCACTCGGCGGCTGGGGCGAGGCAACCTTCTGGCACTTCCGCAGCGACAGTGATATCAAGGGTATGGCTTACGGCTATGAGAATGGTAAGGACTGGACCTGGGATTCTGGTGTTGATGCTGACGGCAATGAGCTGGTCGTTTGGGGTAACATGGGTTACTGCGGTGGCGCAGGTGCTGACGTTGGTATCTCTCATAACGGCCAGTGGTGGGGCGTTGTGGCTGAGACTGAGACCGTGGCCGGTTCTGGCAATGGCTTCATGCAGCAGCTGCAGCACACCAATGACGGTTCTGCTCACGGTGACGAGAGCATGGATGCCTACTTCACTCTGACTCCCGACGGTGTCATCACCCGTCATGCCGGTGACGGCTCTGTCATCAACAGCGGTTCGTTCTCTATCGACGAGACTGTTGCCAACGAGTGGAAGGTTGCTGACCTGCACACGACAGCCGGTACCATCCTGTGGCCGTACGAGATCAACTCTGGCGGTAACATGCCCGAAGTCTTCGAGATGGTCTACCTGACAGGCAGCAAGATGTGTCTGGTTTATCCTGACGGTGGTGACTTCAGCACCAACGGCGGATGGGGTGAAGCTAGCTTCTGGCACTTCAAGGCTAAGTAAGCAAGCGTAAGTCTTACATCTTTATATTTCCGCCCCGTAGCGCTCAAAAACGCCACGGGGCGGAATTTTTATGGAAGATCATTGTTTTTTCATACGAAAAGTTTGCATTTCTGCAATTTAAGCTGTATCTTTGCAGAGCGAACTGATTAATAATGATTCTAATATGAGAAAACTGTTTTTTGCCTTTTTGATGCTTTTAGGGGTTCTTCCTTTAAAAGCACAGGTCAACCCTCAGTCTGGTTATGTCATCACAAACGATAATGATACGCTGCGGGGTACCATTGATTATCGGACTGATGCTAAGAATGCACGCTCCTGTCGTTTCATGGCTGATGGTGAGACGGCCTACAAAGAATATCTCCCCAATGAGATAAAAGGTTATCGGCTGTCGGATACAGGTGCCTGCTACGTGACGAAAACCTTTCCCGTCGACGGAGAACAGCGAACATTCTTTGCAGAGTATTTGCTGGAGGGTGGAGTGAGCCTTTACCGGCATAAGGAGAGTACGTCGGAATACTTCTATCTGGTTGATGCCGATGGCAAGGTGGCAACCATCCGTGAGACAGGTGATGTGATTCTGCGTCGTGACGACCAGATAACGGCTCAGCGCCAGAAACTTTTGGAGGCCACAAGGATCTTCCAGAGGAGTCAGAGTACGCTCAAGCAGTTATGGGCCATGCCTCAGGTTAGCGCTGAACAGTTGCTGAAGCTGACGAAGGCTTATAATCAAGAGTTTTATGCAGAGGCAGGCGAAACGGAGTTCTATCAGAAAGACATCAAATCCTCCGACGGCTTAATCGCCCGCTTACGCTTCGAAGCCGGTGTGGGCATCACCGATATGAAGTTCTGGCCCAATGCGGAGTGGAACGATCCTATTTTGACAACATCTCTTTTACCTGTCGTTGGTGTGGGTACTGATATGATTCTCCCGCGTTTCAGTAAGAACTTGTTACTACAGGTGATGCTTTACTATAGTTATAACAAGGGGGATCCAGAACAAGAGAAACATTATCTGTACAAGAGGGATTGGACATTCCACGATGTGAGTCTGCAGGCTGGTGCAGCCTATAGTTTCTTGCCAGAAAAGTGTATCTCTCCGTTGGTGAGGGCAGGTGTGTCCCTCGACTATATGTTTGGTTTAAGGACCACGCACATGGAAGGCTATTATAACATGGAGCGAAATTCGACAGACACGAGTTTCAGTCCCAGATACTATGTCGGTTTGGGTGCGGAATCTTTGGTGGGCAAACATAAGGTCAGCCTGACTGCGAATTTCTGGATGCGTTACTTCGGAACGTTAGGCCTCCAGGCACCCGTGTTCAGTTTGATGGCTGGTTTCGTATTGTAAGATTTTAGTTTTTGCTCACTTAATCGTACCTTTGAGCTTCGCTCGAAGATAGGCTGCATCTCGGTAATACCAAAGAAAAACATGTTTTTCTTTGGTATTTCGCTCGATTTGCACTACCTTTGCAGCGTTTATGGAAAAGGTGATGGGAAGAAGCTTAGATTGGGGATTGTCGGTGCTGGTCGGCATCGGGATATTCCTGTTCTGGTATGTGGCCTATCCCCATGCATTGTCGTATCACGAACAGTATCAATTGTTCCTTTGGACCTGGGACTACTTCGTGGAGCGAATGAGCCTGCCGGGGGGCTTTGCGGACTGGCTTGGAGAGTTCATCGTACAGTTCTATTATATAGAATGGTTGGGAGCACTGCTCTTGGCTTTGCTCTTTGTGGCTATGCGGAGACTGGTGACACGGCTCTTGCCTAAAGGTGTTTTGTGCCTGCTGAGTCTGTTGCCAGTGGTGTTGGTCCTGTGGCTGTTAGGTGACATCAATGTCTTATTATCGTTGCCCGTAGCAATCATCCTGGCTTTGGCCTTGGCTTGTATCCGGCTGTCGAAACCTCTCTCATGGATAGATCTATTGATATTGCCCATCGCCTACTGGCTCATCGGACCAGCGGTATGGATATATGTCATCATCCGCGTCATTCAGCTTGGTTGGAAACACCTCTGGACGGCAGGCTGGCTGCTTGCTGTGCAGCTGATGGTCTATGCCTGGTTGCTGCCGCAGTGGCCGTTGCAGCAGGTGATGACGGGACTGAACTACTATCGTATTCCGCTGCACTATCCCCAATTCAGCGGTTACAATAAAGATATGTACGAACTGATCCGTCAGGACTATCTGGTGAGGAATGAGCGCTGGGACGAGATTGTGAAGCGGGCAGGTGACTATCAGGTGAAGACCCCGTTCTGGTCTAACTGCGTGAATCTGGCCCTGTCTCAGAAACGGCTGTTGGCTGACCGCATGTTCGACTTCTGGCAGAGTGGGGAGGATGCGCTGATCATGCCAAGGACCAGAGACCTGACCTCGATGCTGCCGTCAGCGGAGACTTTCTGGCGTCTGGGTATGGTGAACTCGGCACAGCGGTATATGTTTGATACGCAGGAGTCGATCCTGAACGGCAGGAAGAGTGGCCGCTGTACGAAACGTATTGCGGAATGCATGATCGTCAATGGCCATTATCAAACAGCCGCGAAGCAACTCGACCTGTTGAAAAAAAGTCTTTTCTATCGCAGTTGGGCTATGGATGCTGAAGCGATGATGAAAAATGAGGCGACCATCAACGATCACCCCGTTTATGGCAGGCTACGCCGACTGAGATACAAGGAGAACTTCCTCTATAGTTATGAGGAACTGGACAAGATGTTCGGACTGCTTTTTATGAACAATACTGAGAACAAGATGGCCCTCGACTACTTCATGGCGCAGATGCTCCTTAAAGGAAATCTGCAGGGCTTCCAGCAGAATATGGGTGTGGTGCAGCAGTATGGCGGTTATCGCCAGATGCCGCTGGGCTATCAAGACGTGATGCGCTGTATCCAGATGCAAGGTCGTGTGCCCGACTCTCCATACGCAAAGTATGTTCAACGGATGACGGAAAGGAGGGGGAAATGAGGAGAGGTTTTTGTTTACAGTTTACAGTTTACAGTTTACAGATGATTACCTGGCAAGCCATTCTGATTGTTGGTATCATCTGTATTTCCTGTACATCTTCGCCAAAGGATATTGCCAGGCTTGGGAAGTTGCCGGAGATTTATCCTGACTATATCGGTGTAACGATACCTGCCGACATCGCACCACTGAACTTTAACTTGACAGATGACACTTTCGACTGTATGGATGTCGTGGCCTTTGGCAGCAAAGGTGGTGAGATCCATACTCATGGTAAGTGGGCCGATTTCGATATGGACGACTGGCATCAGTTGACGGAACAAAACAGAGGCGGGAAGATTACATTCACGGTTCGGGTTGAGACAGACGGCCATTGGGCGCAGTATGACGACTTTGACATCTTTGTCAGTCCTTATCAGCTTGACGACTGGGGCCTGACCTATCGGCGTATCAAGCCAGGCTATGAAGTGGGTGGCGACATCGGCATCTATCAGCGAGATATCCATACCTTTGATGAGTATGCTATCCTGACGGAGACAGTGGTGCCTGGACGATGTTTCAACTGCCATACGGCCAACCGTACGAATCCCGACCGTATCACCTTGCAGATGCGAGGTGAGGGTGGGGGAACCATGATCCAGAAGGACAGCCGGCAGACATGGGTAGAGACGAAGACCGACATCACGAAGGCGGCAGGCTCTTACAGCTACTGGCATCCCGATGGTGACTATGTGGCGATGGCAGTTAACTCCGTGCATCAGAGTTTCTTCACAGGAACAGGCCAGCGTATTGAAGTCTATCATCGTTTCAGCGATGTGGAGGTGCTCGACACCCGTAGCAACGAACTGATCCTCTCACCGTTGTTGTTTACGGACGACCTGGAGATCTTCCCAGCCTTCTCGGCTGACGGCAAATACATCTATTACAGTACGTCGAAACCCTGTCGGGTGCCTGCTGAATATGAGAAAGTGAAGTGCTCGCTCTGTAGGATTGCCTTCGATGCGGAGAAGGGAACCTTCGGCGAAACGGTGGATACCCTGCTTAATGGTCCTACTACGGACAAGAGCTATGTGCTGGCCCGTCCCTCTTATGATGGCCGCTGGCTGATGTATTGTGTGAGCAGCCGTGGTAATTTCCCCGTCAGCCAGGATGATGCCGACCTGTGGCTGATGGATCTGAAGACTGGCGAAAGCCGGGAACTGAAGGAAGTGAACAGCCGTCAGAGCGAGAGCTTCCATAATTGGAGCGAGAATAGTCGTTGGTTCGTCTTCTCCTCCAAGCGTGAGGACGGTATGTACACCAAACTCTATTTTGCCAGCATTGATGATCAGGGAAACGTGTCAAAGCCGTTTCTCCTGCCCCAGAGGAATCCGAGGAAGTACTATCTGGAGATGATGGACGCCTATAACTGTCCTGACTTCACGAAGACGAAGGTGGAACTGGACGCACACGAGGCTTACAGGCAGGTGTTTGACAACCGCAGAACGGATGTAAAGGTAAAAAAGTAAAAAGGTAAAAAAGTAAGAAAGTAAAAGAATAAATATGGAAAGAGAAATTTTAAAAACAGTCATGAGGGTAGGCAAGAAGGTTTTACCTTTTTACCTTTTTACCCTTTTACTTTTATTTGGCAGTTGCCAGGAGGCTAATGACGGGAAATGCTACGTCGAGGGCGTTGTGAAGGGTGAGCAGTATGAGGGCAAGCGTATCTTCATCGTACCGCTCTATGGTCCCAAGACAGCTGAGTACGTAGACTCCATGGAGATTACGAATGGTAAGTTCCACTTTACAAAAGACACGATGCAGATGTACAAGATCCTGCTCGACTACCATTACCGCATGAATATCCAGCCCTTGCTCGTTGTCGGTGAGCCAGGTACGATAAAGGTCGTTATAGACAGTGTGAGTCATGCTGTAGGTACGCCTCAGAACGACTCGCTGGAGAAGTGGAAGGTGCGTACTGAGATCCATAATCGTGAGTTGGCCAAGATGCACAAGTATATCGGCCATCTTCAGAAAGAGGGCGATACAGTGCAGGCTAAGTACATCCGGCAAAGGGCTGACAGCTTCCATTTAGTGTATAAGAACTATACCCGTCGTCTGGTTGAGAACCTCAAAGAAGGTACGTTGCACGACTTCCTGAAGGATCTCTATCCTCTCACCTATAAACGTAAGTATCCTGACGGTCGCACTGTTACGATCAATGCCGACACGAATGAAGAAATTCCTGAGTAAGCATACACCGCTGTTGTTGACGTTGGTGTTCGGACTGGTAGTGTTTCTCTTCTGGAGAATCCTCTACCCGTTTGCGCTGACTTATCAGGAGCAGTTGCAGTTGTTCTTGTTCGACGGCGACTATTTCTGTAGCCGAATGGCTGAGCCGGGCGGCTTCGCCAGATATGTGGCGGAGTTCCTGATGCAGTTCTATAACAGCGTTACCATAGGTGCATTGATAATAGCCGTTCTTTATATGTTGGTACAGCGGCTCACTTGGCGCCTGATGGGCTCGGACAGTTACTATGTATGGAGCTTTATCCCCGTCATCATGCTTTGGTATGCGATGGGCGACGAGAGCGTGATGCTGACGTATGTCGTAGCCTTGCTGATGGCCTTATCTGCCGCCCTGGCCTGGAGACTAGTCCAACTAGTTCGACTAGGGAAACTAGTCCGCCTAGCCCTAGCCCTAGTCACCATCCCGCTGCTTTATTGGCTGATAGGGCCGATGGTATTGCTGGTGGCTGTGCTGATGATGCCGTGGGCGGTGGCTGTTCCAGCTCTTGTCTATGCCTTGGCGCTGATATTGCTGAGTGCCCACTATCTGCCATTCCCGATGTTGAGGGTGGTGCTGGGTATCAGCTATTATCGAATCCCTGAGACCATGCCATATATGTTGATGGCTATTCCGGTTGTGATATGGATCATGGCGCTCTTTATCAAGAAACTGCCACAGCCTAAGCCATGGGTGGCCTGTGTACAGGCGCTTGTCGTGGCGGTGTTGGTGCTGGTGCCCAAGGCGTTTGGGTTCGATGCGAGGAAATATGACCTGATAGAGTACGATTATCTGGTGCGTATCGGTGATTGGAAGGGTGTCATCGCCAAAGCGGAGAAGCGCATGCCGGACCTGCCGATGAGCGTTAGCGCCACTAACCTCGCTTTGGGTATGACGAATCAGTTGGGTGACCGTGCCTTCAACTTCTATCAGAGGGGTTCGGAGGGACTGTTGCCGAAGTTCGAGCGTAACTTCGCCACATCACAACTGACGGGCGAGATCTATTTCAATCTTGGTCTGGTGAACACGGCCCAGCGCTTCGCTTTTGAGTCGATGGAGGCCATACCTAATTATAATAAGAGCGCCCGTGTGGTGAAACGTCTGGCAGAGACCAATCTGATAAACGGCCAGTATGAGGTGGCCAGGAAATATCTGCAGATGTTGGAGAAGACAATTTTCTATCGTCCATGGGCACAGCGCACGATGGCGATGCTGGGCGACGAGAAGGCAATCGATGCCCATCCGCTCTATGGGAAGTTGCGACAGTATCGTCTGCAGGAGGACTTCCTCTTCAGTGACAGGGAACTGGACAAGATCTGCGGACTGCTCTTCATGCACAACCAGCAGAATCAGATGGCAGCGCAGTATCTGCTCATGATGCCTTTGCTCGACAGGGATATCCCGCGCTTCATGTCGTATGTCAAGGTGGTGCAGAACCGGATTGGCTATAACCCGCAGCATTGTCAGGAGGGCATCGCCTTTGCCTTCATGCAACAGCGGCAGCAGCCTCCAAAGGGTGCGGTCAGTCCGTTTGTGCTTCAGCAGATGAACGACTTCGCGCAGACCTATTCCAATGACAAGAGTGCCGCTGGGCTGAATCGGTTCAGGAATACAGCGTGGTATTATTTAACGGTAGGGAAATGAGGAAGAGAATTATACTAGTCTTACTAGTGCCACTAGTCATACTAGTTTTACTAGGTTGTACTAGTCAGGTGGAGAATCCGACGGTTGTCAATGAGCTGCCGAGAATCTATCCTGACTATATCGGTGTGACGGTGCCTGCGGAGATCGCACCGTTGAACTTCAATGCTGTGGATGGCGAAGCCGATGCAGTAGATGTTGTGGTGCGTGGCTCCAAGGGCGGTGAGTTGCATGTCCAGGGTGACTATGCCGACTTCGACATCGACGATTGGCACGCTCTGACGACACAAAACAAGGGCGGTGAACTGAGTTTCACGGTCTGCATCAGGAAAGACGGACAGTGGACACAATACAAGGACTTCGCTGTCAGCATCAGTCCTTATCCTCTCGACGAGTGGGGTCTCACCTACCGCCGCATCGCTCCGGGCTATGAGGTGTTCAGTCACATGGGCCTCTACCAGCGCGACCTCTCAACTTTCGATGAATACGCCATTCTTGAGAACACCCAGGTGCCGGGTATGTGTGTCAACTGTCACAGTGCCCATCAGACGGAGCCCTCGAAGTTCGTCTTTCATGTCAGAGGCGATCATGGGGCCACGATGTTTCAGATGGACGGGAAACGCGAGTGGCTGAAGGCAAGCAATGAGCAGTTAGGTGGCTCAATGGTCTATCCTTACTGGCATCCCAGTGGGAAGTATTGTGCCTTCTCCACGAACCAGACGCGGCAGGGATTCCACAAGGTGTCCAACGAGCGCATTGAGGTGTTCGACCTGTCGAGCGACGTGTTTGTCTACAACCCTGCTACTCATGAGATACTGACCGACTCGCTCCTGCAGACCAAGGACTGGAGTGAGAATTCTCCAGTGTTCTCTCCCGACGGGCGTACCTTGTATTATATGACTTGTCTTCAGCAGGACTATCCCGCCCATTATAAGGACGAAAAGTACAACCTCTGCAAGATCGCCTTTGACCCGGAGTCAGGTCAGTTCGGTGAACAGGTGGATACCGTCTTCAACGCCGTGTCGATGGGCAAGAGTCTGACATGGCCGAGACCATCGTACGACGGCAAGTATATCCTCTTCACGCTGATGGACTACGGTTATTTCTCCATCTGGCATGAGGAGAGCGACCAGTGGCTGCTGAACCTTGAGACGGGTGAGGCTCGGGAACTGAAGGAGGCGAACAGTGCGAAGGCCGACAGCTATCATAACTGGAACCTGAATTCTCATTGGATAGTCTTTACCAGTCGTCGTGACGACGGACTCTATAGCCGTCTCTATCTGGCTTCGATTGACGACCAGGGCCATTGCTCAAAGCCGTTCATGTTGCCGCAGCGGAATCCGCAGGAATACTATTCAGAGAGCATCTACTCTTTCAACACTCCCGACTTCACGAAGTCGAAGGTGGACTTCGACGCCTATAATGCAGGGTGTGAGATTACTTCCGACCAGCGCATAGAGACCAAAGTTCGGTAACTTACATACAGCGAAAACCGGGTTCTTCGTCAATTTGGGTGGTAATTCCAGTCCCACTTCATACCACTATAGAGGAGTTTTGCCCTCAGGACATCAGCATTTGCCCTGTTGAACATGCTCCTCTTGATGGCTTTGGTCTTATTGACT
>JAEEGJ010003988.1_pt1 | contig 52323 bp, 29 predicted proteins | sample 8958761 | NCBI WGS metagenome assembly JAEEGJ01 (sample SAMN16246546, study PRJNA631951) | gut metagenome | biome: gut microbiome; feature: rumen; material: RS-attached | host: Bos | place: Iran: Karaj | collected 2018-10
CCTTTTTATCAGCCTCTTCTTTCGCGCGCTGTTCCATTTCCTTGATCATAACGGCAGTGTCATGCTGTACATCGTCGCGGACTGCAGCCAGCAGTTCCTGCTTCGCGTCTTCGCTGCTTAAACCGGACAACCGTTCCAGTTCCTGCAACTGTCTCTGGTAAAGGGCGTCGACCTTTTCCTGTGCAGCATTCAGTTTGGATTCTTTTACTGTAAGATTTTCTTCTTTCTTTTCGAAAGCCTCAATCTTGCGGTCCAGATTTTCCTCTTTCTGTACCAGACGGCGTTCCTGTCTTTGTAGATCGTTGCGCCGTTCTTTATTTTCACGTTCCATATCGGAACGTAAACGATGAATCTCATCCTTAGCTTCCATTAAGGATTCTTTTTTCTTTGCTTCAATTGTTTCTTCGGCTTCTTTAATCATGCGGTTCGCTTTTTCTTCCGCTGTGGCCAACTTGCCTTCCGCCACATTCTTGCGTAACACATAACCTGCGCCGCCGCCAACGGCCAAAGCTACAACTGCAGCAATCACTGTTTCGAAAATTTTCTCTCACCTCCTTCGTTTACGACATAAAAATAAGGCAACCGATACGGTGGTTCGCCTCGTGAAATACTACTTTTTAATTATAGGAAATACTGATTAATTTTACTTACACGATTGGCAACTATAATTGTAATGAAAAATCCCCAAAAAGTCAAGGCGGCAATCATGAAATACACTGATTTGCCGACCCGGATTTTTTGGGGATCGTGCATTACTTAATTATTAGTAAGGAACCGCCGCTTATGCTTAATCTTATTACGAGCTTGCAACTGCATCGCACAGGTTCATTTCATATGCGCTTCCTTTAAGGAAAATCGCTGCTGACATTTGATCTGACCGCACGCTTGCTGTTGCATCGCACAAATATTCAAATCATATGCGTTTCCTATAAGGAAACGACGTTGACGCTGAATGCACGCCTGCTGCATCGCACAGGTTCATGCCATAAGCAATTCCTTTAAATAACTGTTTACGAATCATACAACTACTTTTCCTGCCACACTGTCCCGGCTTCTTCTTTGGCCAAAGCCAGACCCAGGCGGATCATGGAAGGACCGAACCCCCTGGCGGAGAAATACCGTGCCAGTGCCGCCATGCCTTTTTCCGTCGTGCAGTCATATTTTTTATCGCGCCTGGCCGCAATCTGCCGGTACGCAGCCTGTACGCGCCAGGATTCTTCTTCTTCGCTCAGCATGGACAGAATGACGGGGATATATGCTTCACTCACCTGCTTTTTTATGAGTTCCGCCTGCAGGTGCAATCTGCCGTAAACTTTCCTGGCGCGCCAGGATTCAAAAACACGTCTGGCATACCGTTCTTCGTTCAGCAGATCATATTCTTTCAGCTTTGCCACGGTCTCACGAATCAGTTCAGAAGAGGAGCAACGCCGTTTCAGTTTCTGCACCAGCTCCTTTTCACTGTGTTCCCGCCGGTCCAGCAGACTTAACGCATATTCGTAAACTTCATCACTGGTTGTCAGGGATTTGCTGGCGTTCCGGAACATCTGCCGCTACTCCTTCCGCATCCTTCGGTGCGATCAGTTTATTGACAGTCAGCTCGCGGATTTTGGCTTCCACTTCCGCGGCCACTTCCGGGTTATCCCGCAAAAATTCCTTGGCTTTTTCCCTACCCTGTCCGATGCGTACGTCGCCGTACGAGAACCAGGCGCCGCTCTTCTGCAAAATTTCCAGATCCACGCCCAGGTCCACCAGACAGCCGGTCCGGGAGATCCCCTGCCCGTACATAATATCGAACTCCGCCTGTTTAAAGGGCGGGGCTACTTTGTTCTTGACCACTTTGATGCGGGTGCGGGACCCGATTACGTCATTGCCGTTTTTAATGACTTCCACCTTGCGCACTTCCATACGGATGGTAGAGTAAAATTTCAGCGCCCGGCCGCCGGTGGTGGTTTCGGGATTGCCGAACATGATGCCCACCTTCTCGCGAATCTGGTTGATAAAGATGGTAGCACATTTGGATTTGGCAATGATACCTGTCAATTTGCGCAGGGCCTGACTCATGAGACGGGCCTGCAGACCTACATGGCTGTCACCCATCTCCCCTTCGATTTCCGCCCGGGGCACCAGCGCTGCCACAGAGTCGATGACGATGATATCAATGGCGCCGCTGCGCACCAGCGCGTCACAAATCTCCAGCGCCTGCTCCCCGTTGTCCGGCTGGGAGATCAGCAGATTGTCAACGTCTACGCCTAAACGGCGTGCGTAATCCGGATCCAGGGCATGTTCCGCGTCAATAAACGCCGCATAGCCGCCCATCTTCTGGGCCTCTGCAATCATATGCAGGGCGACGGTCGTTTTGCCGGAAGACTCCGGTCCGTAAATCTCTACCACACGTCCCCGGGGAATACCGCCTACCCCTAAGGCAATGTCCAGCGACAACGCGCCGGTAGGAATGGTTTCCACATTCATCTTGGCGCTGGCTTCGCCCAAACGCATGATGGAACCTTTTCCGAAATCCTTTTCAATCTGCCGCATGGCGCTGTCCAGCGCCCGTAATTTATCGTTTGAAATACCTGCCATAATTAACCTCCTGTATTCGTCGAGAACTTTCCTGTAAGTATTATACAAACAGAAGTTCGTTTTGTCAACTGTTTCTAATTGAAATTCAGGAGAGTTAATTTGTCTGCGTGATTATAATTGAAAGAGAAAAACATATTCAAGTTTTATAGATTATTACAGGGCCTTCATTTTATCCTTCCGGTCACTTCAGTGACCGGACTTTTTTCGCAACTCCAGCAGTGACGCGGTTTTTCATCCTGCTTTCTGTTATAAATATAGACAGTCTATTTGTCTGTCTCCAGATGACACTTCTTTCGTTCCTTTTATTGCTTTGTTCGGGAAAGCTGCCACTGCGCTGACGCGTTAAATCTGAGTTATGCAATGAAAGCTATACCACTAAAAAAGAGGAATGGGAATTTCCCACTCCTCTTTCTTCATATTATATTGGGTAGTGTTTGCCCTTACACAGTATCAGAACGTCCAGTTGGCCTGCACGTTGGCAGTTATACCCCGTTGCTTGCCGACCCAGCCCGTTACACCCAGGTCGATGGTCATCGGACTCTTGCCTGGCTTCACCTGCCAGCCTAATTCAATCATACCGCTGCTTCCCTTCACGCTAGGACTTGGCGCCTCGCCGCTCACACTGTAAGTGGCGCGGGCGTCACCCTTGAATTCATACTGCCACGCCAACCCGCCATAAAGTTTGTTCTTCTCATTCAATGCGTGGGTCAGCCGTGCACCCAGACGGATGCGATGGCTGTTCACCGCATCAAAGTTTGCCGTTTCATTGGCGCCGTTCAGGTACGTGCTGTCGCTTCCCGTATGGCTGTAGAAATATTTCCCGTAGTAGTCCAGCGTATTGCTGTGACCGATGTCTACCAATTTACCTGCACCCAGATGCAACGCCCAGTATGTGGCGCTGCTGTCATAGTTGACATGAAGCCCGGGCCTGAGATCTGAATTATAATCGGATTTCGTGCGGCCTGCCCGCAAGCTTCCTTCATAGTAGAATCCGTTATCGTTCGTCTGCTTTGCGATCACACCGATACCCCAGTAACTGGACTTGCCGTCCGCCTTGATACCGCTGTCCTGATAGCTGTCATAGCTGCCATGTCCGTATTCGATGACCGGGCCTATCAGCAGCTTTCCGCTCTTGTTTTCAATCTCCCGGGCAAAACCCAGATTCATCCCAATCCCTTTGTTGTCCACATGAGAACCGCTTTCAGCCCGCAGCTTGCCAAAGCTTACCGCCGCGAAGGGAGCAAAGCCGCCAGCCCTCGGCGCCGCTGCAGCGTCACCTTCGGTTCGTTCCGCAGCCGCTGCATCTGCCGCATTGCTCATGCCCTGACCGATCAAAAGGTCTGCTCCGGCATTGATCATGGTCACAACACCGGCACGGGTTTCAACCGGCGATTTCAAAACATCCGGAATAGAAACAGCTTTTTCGCCGTTTCCCCCTTCATCCGCTTTTTGCTCCGTCACATTATCCACCGTGGCAATAATGGTATTTGCATCCTTCTTGCTGATACTCAGTTCATATTTATCATCCGTGGTCAGGCTGTTGGCGGAAAGGAATTCTGCCTTTGCCAACGTAGCGCTGTCAGTCGTCTTTAATGTGTCGTCCGTTGTCAGACCGTTGGGACTGGTAATCAGGTTCACCGTATCACCTTTCTGAAGGCTCACGCCCTGCAGTGCCGCCACGCCAAATGTTACGCCTTTCACATCTGTCGCGCTGCTACCGTTCACCGTCAGCATAGTATCGTTGTTAGCGATGTCAGAAGGCAGGTAGAAGTTCATGTTTTGGAAACCATAAACCGCTCCTGTTGTGACACCCTTCGCCGCAATGTTCAGTGTGTTGCCGGAGGATGTGGTACCATCTCCGCCCATAAACTCTGCTGCCACTATCTTAGTTAGTATATTAACTGTATTATTGTTCGCAATGCCATCCATTCCTTTAGACTGCCCGCCATAGATACGCACATCTCCTAATAGCTGAACGTCTCCACTAATGGTAACAGTGTTATCACTTGCACTCTTTCCATTCCCGCTCGTATAACCACCAACAATATTTGACCAAGCACTTGCTTCACCTATCGTACCGCCACTGATGGTGACTGTATTTTTGTTGGCATCGCCGGCCAAACCGATACCATAATACTCAGAAACGTCAGAATTGCCACCATAAACATAAACACTACCTGTTATTGTGCCGCCCGTGATGGCGACCGTGTTGTCCGTGGCGTTGCCGCCTTTACCATTGCTTCTCCCGCCATAAACGTCCAGATTTGTACCAGTAATAGAGGCATCGCCCCCAATGGTTACAACATTTCCTTTTGCATTTTTCCCATCGGCGGACGTAGAGCCGCCTTCTATCACGGCCGGAAAAACCACGGCCGGAAGACTTATACCGAGCGGACTTGTTGTACTGAGCGGAGGTGTTGTACCGATAGAACTTATCTTGCCACCACTGATAGTTACGGTATTATTTTCAGCACCTCCGTAAGCACTGCCCCCGCCAACTATTGTACAACCATATCCGCCATAATTTATCGTTCCGCCAGTGATGTTCACATGATTACCTGAGGCAATGCCTCCCCTTCCACCACCAATGATTGTAGTAAAGATTGTTCCAGATGCAACATTGACTGTGTTCCCTTCAACACTGACCGAACTGCCCGAAGCATCCAATCCTCCATAAATCATAAGAACGGTAATATTTGTCCCATTGTCTTTGACATTGATCGTTTTCCCGCTAACTCCTGCGACCGAGCTGTATCCACCTAAAAAGCCTAAAGTATCTGTACTGAAAGTGCCTTTAATATTCAAGACATCAACATCAGCAGCAGTGGGAACGCAATAATCAGTTGAATCTGGTTTTACCCATCCCACTGACCCGTCCGGGTCGCAATCGAAATTATACGACCCCGAAGACCCAGTCACATTCTTGACCGTAGCTTCCGTTGCCGATGCCGCCGACGGAAGACTACAAAGCCCCCCCGCGCACATCAGTGCCATGGAAATCAGCTTTGCCAGCCGTTTCTGATTTTTCTTGCTCAACTTTGTCATACTTTCTTCCTCCCTTGGCTTTCGCCGTTTATAGTTTATATTAGATTTTTGATGATACCTGATACTATGTCACCTTGATCTTGAACCGGAACCTTTCCCGGTATTTCTCCGGGATCAGCTCCGACAGGATCTTTTCGCAAATGCCGCAGCGCTCGCACTCCCTGCACTCGCAGGTCAGGAGCTTGTCCGGCACTTTGTCGATAGTGATTCTTCGCAGGATTTCTGCGGGCAGCATGTGCGACGCAAACAACATCGTTCCGGAGATTTCCAGCTCCAGCAGCAGGGCATGCACCAGCACCGCAATCCGTTAGTCGGATAAAATCAGTCCCTCCAGCTGGTAACTGTTGTTCCGTTGTAAGGAAGGGAGTAGATGCGTCGGTTTGCTTTCATGATGTTTCCTTTCAACTGTAATAAGGAAAGCAATTTTAATGTTTTTCTTCCTTTTACTAAAATGTCCTGCTGTACCCTAGTACAGTTTTTCCTATACTTCTATAAATTCACCTGTACTTCTGTGGATAACTTTTCTGCGTTTTTCTAAGCAAAATTGGGTCACTTTTATGACCGGAAATTTTTCGCAACTTCAGTCGTAGAGCGGTTTTGGGACCTGCTCTCTATTAATAGATATAGATAGGGTTATATGTCTGGTCTCTAAGTGACAGTTTTTTCGCAAATTTGAACTCCTTTGTTCGAGAGAGCTGTCAGTAAGGTGAGCCGAAAATCCGGGAGAGGTTGCTTTGATTTACAACAAAAATATAGCGGTGGAAAAGACTGCGCAAAAACGATCCCATTTGCTATTCCATGGATTCATTTGCCTGCGTCTTTTCTTTTACAGTTTTTATTAAAACTAAAACTAATTCATCAAAGTATTGAAGAGGCGTGGAATCCCACGCCTCTCTTTTCATTTTACAGTTTCACTTAGAACGTCCAGTTCGCCTGCACGTTTGCAGTGATGCCCCGCTGCTTGCCAACCCAGCCTGTTACGCCAAGGTCGATGGTCATGGGGCTCTTGCCCGGTTTCACCTGCCAGCCCAACTCAATCATACCACTGCTGCCTTTCACGCTGGGGCTCGGCGCTTCCCCGCTCACGCTGTAAGTGGCGCGGGCGTCCCCTTTGAATTCATACTGCCAGGCTAACCCGCCGTAAATCTTGTTCTTCTCATTCAACGCATGGGTCAGTCGTGCGCCCAGACGGATGCGATGGCTGTTCACCGCGTCAAAGTTTGCCGTTTCATTGGCGCCGTTCAGGAATGCACTGTCGCTTCCCGTATGGCTGTAGAAATATTTCCCGTAGTAGTCCAGCGTATTGCTGTGACCGATGTCTACCAATTTACCTGCACCCAGATGCAACGCCCAGTATGTGGCGCTGCTGTCATAGTTGACATGAAGCCCGGGCCTGAGATCTGAATTATAATCGGATTTCGTGCGGCCTGCCCGCAAGCTTCCTTCATAGTAGAATCCGTTATCGTTCGTCTGCTTTGCGATCACACCGATACCCCAGTAACGGGACTTGCCGTCTGCCTTGATACCGCTGTCCTGATAGCTGTCATAACTGCCGTGTCCATATTCGATGACCGGGCCTACCAGCAGCTTTCCGTTCTTGTTTTCAATCTCACGGGCAAAACCCAGATTCATCCCAATCCCCTTGTTGTCCACATGGGAACCGCTTTCAGCCCGCAGCTTGCCAAAGCTTACCGCCGCAAAGGGAGCAAAGCCGCCAGCCCTCGGCGCCGCTGCCGCATCACCTTCGGTCCGTTCCGCAGCCGCTGCATCTGCCGCGTTGCTCATGCCCTGACTGATCAAAAGGTCTGCTCCGGCATTGATCATGGTCACAACACCGGCACGGGTTTCAACCGGCGATTTCAAAACATCCGGAATAGAAACTGCTTTTTGGCCACTTTCCCCTTCATCTGCTTTTTGCTCCGTCACGTTATCCACCGTAGCAATAATGGTATTTGCATCTTTCTTGCTGATGCTCAGTTCATATGCATCGTCTGTCGTCAGGCTATTGGCGGAAAGGAATTTCGCCTTCGCCAGCGTGGCGCTGTCAGTCGTCTTTAATGTGTCGTCCGTGTTCAAACCGCTGGGATTGGTAATCAAGTTGACCGTGTTGCCCTTTTCCAACTTAACGCCGCTTAAGGCCGCCACACCGAAAGTTACGCCCTTTACATCTGTTTTTTGGCTGCCATTTACCGTTAACATGGTATCGTTGTTAGCGATGTCAGACGGCAGATAGAAGTTCATGTTCTGGAAGCCACCGATGCCATCACTGCCTACCACCACATTTTTTGCCGCAATGTTCAGTGTATTGCCATCTCCAGCACCCGAATCGATGCCGCCGTAAAGTCCTTTCACGGAAATCTGTGTCAGGATGTTTATGGTGTTGTTTTTCGCGATAGGTGCGCCCGTACCACCGTATATGTATGCGGAATCCAAAGCGTTGATTATCGCATCGCCCGAAATAGTTACGGTGTTGCCGCTGGCCTCGGTACTGCCCATGCCACCGTATATATAGCCGTTGATTGTGCCGCCGGAAATTTCCACCGTGTTGTCATTGGCTGCCCCATAATCGGATTGACCGCCGTAAATAGAAGTATTGCCATTTCCAAACGTGCTGTTGCCGCTGATGGTGACCGTGTTGCCTGTGGCGTTGCCATTTGTTGCACTGTTATAGCCGCCGTAGATGGCCACATTATCATTTGCCCCCGTGTCAAAGGTGGCCCCCTTAATTTCGACCATGTTGCCTGTCACGTTTTTTCCGTCTCCCATCCTCGCCACGCCGCCCGCGACCGTGACCCCGAGAGACGCGGAAGGAACTGCCGTGGCGAGTGTGCCGCTGATGGTCACCGTATTGGCATCCACGCCCCCCCCGCTTCCCGCGGCTTCCCTGCCGCCGCAAATTGCAACGCCATATCCTTTATATTTTATGGTACTGCCTTCGGCAATATTGACATGGTTCTTCGACACATTCGCCCCATTCACCCCGTCACCGCCGTAAATTAGCGACACCGTAGTCGTCCCACCGAGAAAATTGACATGATTCCCCGTCACGCTGTAGTTCTCATTCGCCGATCCGCCTGCAATGGTGCCAACGGCTATATCCGTTCCCGTTCCGGTGATATTGACGGTTTTTCCACTGGCTCCTTCGTTATAGCCGCCGTAAAACATTATACTATCGGCAGTGAATTCGCCCGTGATATTCAAGATATTGGCGCTTGTTGGATACCATTCGGTCTTAAATCTCGCACCCGGCGGATTCGTCATCCCTCCGGCCGGGTCTGAAGTGACTTCATACGAAGGCATCAACACGGTGACATCGGTTACATTCGTGACCGTGACTTCCTCCGCCGACGCCACCGACGGAAGACTACAGAGTCCCCCCGTGCACATCAGCGTTAGCGCCACCAGCTTTGCCAGCCGTTTCTGATTTTTCTTGCTCAACTTTGTCATACTTTCTGCCTCCCTTGGCTTTCGCCGCTTATAGTTTATATTAGATTTTTGATGATACGTGATACTATGTCACCTTGATCTTGAACCGGAACGATTCCCGGTATTTCTCCGGGATGATTTCCGAAAGGATCCGCTCGCAAAGGCCGCAGCCCTCGCACTCCCTGCACTCGCAGGTCAGGAGCTTGTCCGGAACCTTGTCCACGGTGATTCCTCGCAGGACTTCTGCGGGCAGCATGTGGGTCGCGAATAGCACCGTGCCGGAGATCATCAGCTCCGCCAGCGGCATACTGTCGTCCTCGGCGAGATACGCGTCGAGGGTCCTGAACGGGTAATCCCCTTCCGTGTTCCGTCCCGCGATTTTATAAATGTCCACCATTTCGTCGTAGTGCTTCTGCCAGCGGGGCAAAATCCAGTTGGCGCGGAACAGGTCGGCCACGCCGTTTTGGCAGCAACTGAGAAGCACCGGCCGCTGTCCCATGGCAATCGACAGATTATGATTGAAGGAATTCGGGCATCCCATCAGGCAGGCTTCGTTGACGAGGCATTTGAGCCGGAATCCGGCGTCGTGCATCTCTTTCAGCCTGCTTGGGCTCCTGAGGATTTCCCGGGGGGGATTGAATACGGTCGCGCCACATTTCTCCCGCCAGATTTCCATTTGCCGCAGATTCCATTGGTAGGCGTTGCATGAGGTGTGTATCTCCGCCTCCGGCAAGAGCGCGTGCAAGAGCGCCGCCACCCGATAATCGGAAAGGATGAATCCCTCGAACTGAAGCTCCTTTGCCGCCCGCGCCAACATGACGACGAAATTCTTGACTTCGTCTTCGGCGGCGAAGGGATAGCACATAGCGTTGACGGGACAGATACGCCGCACCTTGCCCCTGGAAAGCCGCAGGAACTCGAAGCAGTTTTTCAGGTAAAGAGCGCGCATCGCATCCACGTCGGTCGGATTTTCTCCCGCCGTTTTTTTATCGTCAAAGGTGAACCGCACGTGAGAGATCATCTCGTTGAAGGGCAATTCGCAATACACGTGGTCAATATTTTGTTTTCGTTTTTCCACTTCCTGCAAAAACCAGGCAGGGTTAGTGCCGTTATACGGAAGGGAATAAATCCTGCGCTTTGGGTTCATAGTATCTCCAAATCTCCTGTCCGGTCATTCCAATGGCCGGATTGTTTTCATCAGCTTCTTCTTGCGTTTTAATCCATCTTATAAAATATATATCTTTCAACTCATGCAACTGTTCACTTGTAAGCGTAATAGTTCCCCCCTTTGCTATATGTTCTAATCTCTCTATGAGGATATACCCCGGCTATTCGATGCTGACAGGAAAATTTCCTTTTGCCCTTTCGTACAGTTTTGCCTTGTAAGGAGGGGGAAAACGGTAAAATAGACCTGTACCCGCGTACAGTTTTGCAATTATATCCGCGAATCGGTGCTTTTTTATTGCTAATACAAGATTTTTGGCTTATAATATTCATGTGAAATTGTTATCCTTAACAAGAAATTATTTGCATTTTATTTTTTCATTTTGATTGCCAATTTGTTGATTACCAATTTAAATAGAAAAGGATTTGATGAACGTGACTCCTACATCTTTATCGCCGATATCGCGTTCCATTATCTTACAAAAAACATTCGGCGCAGATAGATGCACCGTGTCCCTGTTCGTGGCCAATGCGTTGTACTTTTTTTGGGCCACCACGGTGTACATGGCGCTCCATTTTGCCGGCATCGACTGGCCACAAACCTTTTTCTCTTCCATTATCCCCGGTACGGAAATGTTACCGGATCTTTGCATGATGTTGGCAGTTTTCTCCGGCACCGTGTGCTATGGGCTCCGGCCTGCATGCTGGCAGCGGTATCTGCTTCCGGTGTTGGCAACGATCATGCTTTCCGTAGTGGCGTTCCCCTTCGTGGAAGCCAGCCCTCGCCTGTTGCTGCTTGCTTTCTTTATGGCACTTTCAGGGGGCGTGTTTGCGCTGATTTTTCATTTGGTTTCCCTGCACGTGGCGCCGGACGTGACCGGTCGTTTCTTCGGTTTTTCGACCGCCTTTTCCCTGCTGTTGCAGTCAGGTTTCCATGCGGTTCTGAATGCCTCGTTGACTGGCTTTCTGACTGCCTCGGTGCTGTGCATGGGCGGTCTGGCAATGCTATTGCCCAAATGCCTGGAACAACTTTCCCCGATGGAAACGCCAGCGACTGAACAACCTGCGGAACAAACACCTCCCCGTGTCGATATATCCGTTTTCCGCTGGTCCGTACCCTTGACGCTTTTGATTGTCGTCCTGCTTTCCCTGCTCCATGGCATTGGGGACCTGTATATGGACGCTTATCACGATTTTAATGATTTGTTCGGATTCTCCCGCCTGTCCTATTGCGCAGGTTCCATCGCAGCCGGTTATTTTGCCGACCGCAACCGGCTGTATTTGCCCTTGGCCGCACTGTTTGCCAAAGCGCAGGACATTTTGGATATCTGGGTCGGACAAGAACAGGTTTTGTATTACCCACTTCATTATTTTGGCGATTTCATGAATGGCTTCTTTACCCTGTTCATCATTCTGGCCTTTGTAGACCTCGCCGCCCACCGGCCATCGCTGAAGCCCTGGGCCGTAACCGGTCGTTCCTTGCAGATGTTTACCGTCAGCGTGGCCACTGTTTTCGGCGCTTTTATACTGGATGCGGACAAACTGTTCTTTACGTTGCTATATGTATTAGCCATTGTCGGGTGCCTGGTCATTGTTTTTTACAACAGTGCCTTGCGTTTTACCCTTGGTTCCGCCGCAGCGGATTCTGCCGCAGCGGAGATAATAACCCCGCTCCCCGCCCCGGAGGCGACAACCCCGCTCCCCACAGCAGAGGTAACAACCTCTCTCCCCGCCCCGGATTACTGCGCCCGCTATGGGTTGACCCAGCGAGAGACTGAGGTGCTGGATTGCATTCTTTCTGGCCAAAGCATTGCCGAAATCAGCAAAGCGCTTTTCATCAGCCAGCGAACTGTCAAGTTTCACATCACCAACCTGCTGCGCAAGACCGGCGCCACTTCGCAAAAGGAATTGCTCCTGCTGTTGTACGAAAAGCAGGGAAAATAAATTACAAAGGGAACACAGACTAAAGGGGCTGTTGCACTAATTTGGTGCAACAGCCCCCTTTTTCTTTCGCCTGCGGTTTCAAAATATTACAAAACAGAAGGAGGGTTATCTTTGAAAAATATTCAGCCTTTCCCGCCACTTTCCACTCCGTCAGGTTCCGCGCTGCGGAATCATAGTTCACGCCAATCTTAAACAGCTTCCGCGTATCCGCCGCTTAAGGCAGCGCATACTGCTTTTCTACAATCTGCGCCAGCGCCGCGTCCGCGCTCTGGTCCAGTTTGAATTCAAAAAGGTAAAAACTGCGGCCCGCCATTTCTGACAGACCGCAGTGGAAACAATGCCCAGTCTATTATTTTTATTATTTGAATCTAACCAATCGTCTTTCCAACATAGTTACAGCGCCACAACTTCACGCAAAGGAAGAGCCGTCACTTCGGCAATTTCGGAGTCAGACAACTTGCCCTTTTCTTTCAGGGATTTGGCAATTTCAAGCGCTTTTTCCTTTTTACCAGCTAAACGACCTTTCTTTTCGCCTTTCTTTTCCGCGTCTTCCTGTATAATCTTTAAATCCATTTCCCAGGTCACGTATCTCTCCCTCCAATCTTCATCATTTGTCACACGCTTCGTTTCTGCATCGATGGCCTGCGTAAACTCGCTGCCGGCCTTTCCGCTGTTCACATAACACAGAAAGTCTGCCAGTGCCGTATCCTCTGCTTTATCCGCAGCCTTAGCGTTCAGGAAAATGTTTTCCGTTAAATCACCCATCTCCAACGTATTGTCCTCTTTACACCGATAGGTGAAATGATACATCGGCAACCCTTTACCGAACGGGTCAAAGGTGCAGATAAAAATAACGTAGGACTTACGCAACTCGCGATACTTCATCCCCTGCTTCAGCATGTCCATACTGATCAGGCTCTGATAATACCGCGTGCGCAGGGGCAGCCCTTTGATTACCGTAGCCTCATCTTTGTCGAAATACACCGTGCTGTTGTCACCGGTCACCTGCATTTCGATGTCCAGTACCGTTCCTTCCTGATTCTCCACATACACATCAAGCCGAATGCTTTTACTGCTGATTCTCGCGCTGTTGATATGTCGTTCTGCTATGAGATAGCGGATATCCTTGATTTGTATGTGTAAAATCCGTTCAATCAGGTACTTGCAAAGCTCTTTGTTCTTCAGCACCTCCTGAAATACGTAATTATTTACAAACGTTAAAGACTCCCAGTCAATTGTTTTCAAACTTTACCTCTTTCCGACCGGGGCATTGTTTCCATTTATATTGTATCGCGATTCGTATAAGGGTGCAAGGGAATGTGTGACGGTTTTATGAACATTTTGCTATCCCCGGCGGGGAAAACTCTAATCCTCCACACTCTTGCAGTTTGACAGTTGTATCTTACGGCTTCGCCTGTACAGACATATAAACTGTCTATCCTTTATATATTAAGAGGTAGCGGAACCAAAGCCCTGTACCCATGCGTGTTTTCACCTCCAGGTTGGTCGTTTTTACGACCAACCCACATACCGGATTCCATCGTCATAATAAAAGAGGAATGGGATAACCCCACTCCTCTGCCTATCATTTTGACTAATCTAATATCCAATCAGACTTTAGCTGAAACATCACTGTTTCCCTTATTGTTTTAGCTGCTCGCCTTCATCAGAACATATACGCTACGTTCACGCTGCCACCAAAGCCCCGGTGCTTGCCGCCGTACCCGTAGATGCTGATGTCCGTCTGCCACGGATTGGTCTTCGTGGCGCTCATGCGCAGGCCGATCTCGCCCCGCACACTGCCGCCCTTGACGCTGGCCGCGCGGATCCCTACACCGTCCACCGTGCCTTCGGACTTGCCGTCGAACTCGTACTCATAGGCAAGGCCGCCATACCAGTTCCACTTCTTGTCCGTCGTTCCGTACCGGGCGCCTACCCGCAGCACACTGCTGGCCACGCTGTCCAGGCTGTAGTTGTTGCCGCCCGATGTAAAGTCTACGCCATCACGTTTAGTATAGAAATACTTCCCGTACACATCGAGGCTCTTTCCGCCTTTGTAGTGGATGATCTTGCCAATGCCCACATGGGCGCCGAAATAATTGGCATGCACGTCATAGCCGTAACCGTTCCCCGCCGCATCCCGCAACAGGTTGCTGGCGGTATCGTTCAAACGGCCCAGGCGCACGCTGGCCTCTGTGTACACATCATGCTTGTTGGTCCATTTCGCCATCAGACCGCCGCCGGCATAATGGGAATCCCCATCGCCCCGGCCTGCGTCGCTGTGCAGCGTGTAGTTGCTTTTTCCGTATTCTCCGAAGACGCCCCACTCCAGCGAGCCCTTCGTTAACTCCCGTTTGGAGCCTACCGCCACCGCCACGTTCCAGCTGTTGGAGTCCACATGGCTGCCGGTCTTGTATCTGGACTTGCTGCCGCCCAGGGACGCTGCGGTAACAGTTCCGTCCACAGCCGCGTTCTGCGTATTTCCAAGTTCTGCCATGGCCTGGCCCACATGCTCGTTGCCTGCAGCCAGCACGGCCATGCCCGCTTCCATCACCATCAGCGTATTGTGGGTCTGCTCCTGGGCCGCCAAATCGTTAGTACCTGTCTTTGTTGTGAAAACCAGGTCACTGCCGGACAGGGATGCCGCGCCTTCCCCTTCCAGACCGGCGCCCACCGTGTACTTCGTACCGGTAATGGTTCCCACGCTGTCGCCAAAATCAGACACCAGCGTCATCTTTTTGTTCGCGTCCAGTTCTTTCACATTCTTGAAATGAATCTTTGTTGTATCTACATCCGCACCCGCGAATGTAATATTGGAAGGACGGGCCAGCAGCGCGCCGCTGTCCTTCCAGTCCACATTGGTAAAGGTCAGCTTGCTGGCCTGGTTGGCTGTTGCCGTATAGGTTACGTTCCCGCCTTTTGTCTCCAGGCTTCCTGTAACCGTCGCATCAATCGTCACACCGCTTACCGGTGCAAAGCTGTACGAAGTCTGCTTCAACTGCTCCGCCATATCTTTCAGCGTCGCATTCGCCTGCAGCAGCGTCATGGAATCACCCGCCGCAACCGTTTCCGGACTTGCATAGGAAACTGCAAACCCGTCCGTTCCCAACGCCGCCACGCCGGCGTAATTGTATCCCGCGCCGCTGCGGTCAAACAGTGTGGAACCTTTTACAAAATCAACCTTGCCCAATGTAACCGTGTTCACATCTTTTGTGCCCACCGTATAGGTCAGCTTCGTCATCGCCGTATCCTGCGACAGCGTATCGGAATGCGTGCCCGCGATGGTTACGTTCTGATCCGTATTCGTCTCAGAGAACGCAACCGTATAACTCTTGTCCGCAAACGCAACCAACGCGGCGCCACCGGATTTAAATGCAGCGCTGGCGTCCAGGATCGTCATGGTATCGCCCGTTTCCATGGAAGCCGCACTTGCTTCCGTAAACTTCAGATTATCCCCATTGATGGTCGCGGCCGTTGCGTCATAAGTATTGTCAAAGGCACGGGCCGTTCCATCCTTTGCAAAGGTTACTTCGCCCAGTGTGATGCCTGTCACACTTTTCTTCGTCTCTTCGTAAACAAGCTGATTGGTATTAGCCTCATTAACTTTTACGCCGCCTGCGGTCTGCGTACCTGTAATCGCCACGCCGTTTTCTGCCGTAGTTGGCAGACTGCTGCCATTCTCTTGCCACTTAAAGTCTCCGTTTATGGTAATGCCTTCCAACGATTCACCCGCAGTGAGGATGACCTTTGTCTCACCAGGGGTAAGACCGCTGGGAGTCGTCATGGCCGTCGAACCGGTACCGGTTTCCACTGTAGCTGCAATAGTGCTTCCCGACTTTTTCAGCACCCAGCCTGTTGGCAAAACTTCTGCTGTGTCAGTTACCTGTTTTACATTAATCTTGTCAATTGTCACTCCGTTCACAGTATATTTAAGGTCTCCGCTGTCAATCACCGCAGATCCGGCAGCCGTTGCTTCCAATGTTGTATTGGTCTTTGCCAGCGAAACGCCAAAAGATGCAGGCGCATTGCTGACAGTTCCGGCCATATTCCCACTGATCAGCGTCATGGACTTACCGTATGGGTCTGTCGTTACGGTTCCAAATGTAAGCCCGCTCAGGTTTGTTTTTGAAGTCGAGTCAAAAGTGTATTTCGTATTTGTATAATGCGGAGTACTGTCATTCCATGTTATCGAACCCGTTAAAGCGGCTGCGTCATCCCCGCTGACGACTTTATTACCAACCGTATAAACCATCTTGGTTTGGTCGTTGGACAACGTATCTGTGTGCGTGCCTTTGAAGGTTAATCCTTTATCCGTAACTTCATCTGTAAAACCAACAACAAAACTGGTTTTCTGCGTGGTAAATACCGGCAGTGCATGATTGCTTCCGTCTTTGATTGCGTTGCTTGCATTCAGAATCGTCATGGAGTCTCCGGCTTCCATCACGCTGCTATTGGTGAAAGCTAAGCCTTCTGTGGTAATCGTCGCGCCAGTTGCATCATAACTGCTGTCAAATGTGCGCCCTGCGATTTCGCTTCCATTGTCTTTTGCAAATATGGCTTCGCCCAGTGTGATGCCAGTCACGCGCTTTTTCGTTTCTTCATAAATGATCTGATTCTTATTAGTATCGTCAACCTTGATACCGCCTTGCGTCTGTGATCCGGTCACTGACACACCATTTACTGCAGTAGTATCCAACGAAGATCCATCCGGGTTTCCATTCCAAATGTTATTACCGGTAAATTTAATATTTTCAAAATAGCTCGAATCATCAGCAGTAATAATAACCTTCTTTTCACCCTTTGCCAGTGTCATACCAGTTGGTAACGAAAAGCCAGTTGTATTTACTACAGCATCTACGTTATTCTGAGCATCAGTTGACAACACCCAGTTATCTGCAGAAGCGATATTATATGCCGTACCGGTCCACGCTGCAAGATTAATATTGTTCAACGTTACGCTGTCAACAACATAATTTACCTTATCTGCCGCCGCTTCCACATGACCTTTAGCGGTTCCAACAAAATTGAAGCCACTGCCGCCGGTACCGTTATCTGTGAAATTCATCCCAACGGTCTTAGTTGCTGACGCGCCAGTATCTCTGATAACACTGCTGCTCGTTGTCAAACCTGTTGCATTCAAAATAACAGCTGTATCGTTTTGTTTTAACTTCGTATTGGCATTTCCCGTATAAGCAAAGTTTGTATCATCTATCTTCGTTGATGCTGAAGCTGTCCAGGAAGAATCCGGCATATCCACTGATGTCCCCCATTCATATGTACCCAAAGTAACCTTATCCAGTGCAACGCTTGTGATTTTAGTCTTAACGGTTTTCTCTTCAACTATTATATCTCCGTAAGCCGTCGCATCAAATGTTGTTGTGCCACTGGTCACCGTATTTGGTACGGTGACCTTTCCTGAAGAAGGCATCAAAATACTATTTATTGAGACTTCCTCATTTGTATTTAGAGTAACGACAGCGTGCTCATCGTTTACTTTTTTTGTAGAATAAGATTTTTTATAAGTCATATTGGTTGCATCAATAACAGCATCACTGGTAAGCGTCCACCCCCAGCTCCCAAAGGAAAGTCCGTAAGTATCTGCCCAATCTGTTTCCCCAAGCGTTAGTTTCCCTACCTTAACTTCACCAACTGCATATTTAACAACATCCGTACCAGCAGATACAGTACCTTTGGCCGTTGCATCAATAATCATTCCAGCACAGGGAAGCTGAATTGGCACCGTCCCTTTTCCAGTAGTTGGCGGTGTGATACTATTGCCAGCAGTAATGCCCGTTGCATTTGCTAACAGTGACATCTCGGTCCCTGTTTTTATGCTTGGAGAGTTAAACCAGCTCAATGCACCTTCTTCCAGTTTTGCAAACTCCAAGTTAGACGCATCAATAGCAGCACCTTCAAAAGCGAAATGATGTCCGTTTTCAAGCGTTCGACCAGTTCCCCACGACATGGAACCAAATGTTACGCCAGTCACATTGTCTGCTATTGTATATAAAACATTTTTATAATTATTGGCAGAATCAATAGAAACAGTATGTTCTTTTTGGTTATAGGTTAATTTCACGCCATTTGTAAAGTCGTCCTCCGGTGTTGAAATTCCAGCCTTAACAACCTGCTTTAGTTTCTGAGTTGTAGCAGTACTATCCAACGTCGCCGTTTTCACTGTACTGCCTTCTTTGTATTTCAGCGAAAGCGTAGTAAACTCATCATTTTTGTCTGACGCAAGCAACGCCATCCTACCATAATCAAGAGTATCATTTGTGTTAAAAAAGTCTGGACCTGAAATGTCAAGTATTGGTTTTGTTCCATTTCCATTTGCAAAATTAACATCATTATAATATGGGCGGCTAACAGTCAGAACAGTCCCTCCATCTGTCCACGTCACATCTTTGGTAATCTGGATACTTTCAAAATTATATACTCGCCCATTCGTAATTGTATTCCCTTCTTTTGAAAGGATCAATTTATTCCCGGTAATTGCATCACCACCTGTTTCGCTATTTACTGAGCCACCCCTAACACTGTATGTGACAGTAGCTCCATTTAATTCAATAGTATTATTTATTGCATTGCCGGTTCCATTATTAACACTTCCACCGGTAACGTCACTAACTTTGACTCCGCGGATTATAACTTTATTACCTGTAGCAGAACCTGTACTTCCAGCATAGTTTTCAATATAACCGCCAATTACTGTAGATACTGTTCCTCCCTCTATTGTAACAATATTATCTTTAACGTCACCTGTTTGAACGCCCTGTACTCTAATGAATCCGCCAACAACAAAGCCACTATAAACTGCCCCATTATATATGGTGACTGTATTACCAATAGCACTGCCATTGCCGCCCTCAATAAAACCTCCCGCAACGCCCTGACTCACGACGGTGTTACTGCCATCTATATAAAGGTGATTATTTCTAGCAATGCCAGATACCGTTTTACCACCATAACTAGCTTGATTCACAGTTCCATCATTACTAATGTTTACAGTATTATTCTCAACATTACCAGAACTAGATTCACCACCTAAAACCGTACGATTTACAGTCCCACCCTCGATATTTACTGTGTTACCAGTAACAGTACCGGTTTCCGAATAACCGCCATGTACATGACTATTAGAGACTGTCCCATAAATCGTCACAGTATTATTGTTCACCCCGGCTTTAAATCCGTTAATAGGTGCATAATTACCACTTTGGTTACCAACTACCTCACCACCGCTTTGAATGATGATGGAATTGCCGTCTTTCTCACTTGAAATAGTTTTAATTTTGCCATTGGAACCTAAAACAAATGTTACGTTATCTGCAGTAATAACAATCTCTTTAGTTTTAGTGGATGAATTGTAAGGATGATTAGCATCGTACGTATTGTCACTAACATCCTCCGCCCACGCAACGCCACCGCCTGTCATCGACAACGATAGCGCAATCGCAAGCGCCACCCCCGCATGCCCGCGGTTCGCTTTGGCGCCGCAGTTCACACTGGTGCAGCTCTTGCCGTTGCGTTTGGCAATTTCACTCACCGCCACGTAGCAGTTTCTCACTTTGCTCCAGATCACTTTGTAAATCTTATTCATGGTGGCTTCTCCTTTGCAGTACAATGAGGTTCACAAATCTGTGGGTAACGCCTTCTCGTTTTCTTCACCAACGGATCACGGTAACACTGGAATCTGACACATACGGAAAATTTCATACTTATCCATTAAAAATTATACAACGGTTTTCCGGCGATTTAAACCTCTCCGCTTCATTTGTCATTGACAATTTTTTGGACAAAAATGACACTTTTGTCAACAGTTTGTCGTTTTTTAATCCTCGCAAAGCAGGTTGGTTACTTGCCTGGCAGCACATTTTCAAACGTCGCAAACTTTATGGAACTAAAGCGTTCCGCGGGCAGCAGGGAGGGGTTGACGGCTTCTTTGTTTTATAATCCAAATAGTCCGCACCCCCTATATAGCAAAAACTGCGGCCTGCCATTTCTGACAGACCGCAGTGGAAAGATAATATTTAAAGTGCCTCCAAATTACCTAAAATTGGCTAAGTCTACTCATAAGTCTACTTTTCAGTAGACTTAGCCTTGTTTTTTGGTAGACTTAGCACTTAGGCAAGAATCACTTTACAATCCATTGTGAATCATTTTTAGCACCTTTTCGTTCCAATAACTTCAATTCCTGCAACTTCGCCACAATCTTTTTGACCCCGCCCAGACTCATTTCACCCGCTTCCGCAACCTCTTTCAGCGTAGCCTTTGGATTCTGTTTCAGGAAAGAAAGCACTTGTGTTTGTTTCACGCTCAAAGAACTACGAATTGCCTCCTGTGAAAGCCGAGCCGTCACATAATCCGGCTCATAGGCAAAAGGAAGCGTGACGGTTACCATACCATCCCGGAACGCAAACGCTTCCTTCCCATAATACTTTACAATTTGCGGAACGCCGTGTCCGCTCTGCTCCGAAAAACCACAGCCGATAAAAATCGTGAACAGTCTGTTATTTACCGGCTTACTCGTTCCGGCAAAAAAGCCCTCTTCACTCAAACCAAAGGGCAGACCGCCATACGACACTACCTCAAGACGGTCATCATAAATATAAACAGACGGCGGAACCTGTTCAATCCATGTGTTATGAACACAAGCATTAATCCATGCTTCACGGAACGCTTCCGATTCAATCAATGGAGTTTCTTCCCTTATGCCGACATTGATTGTGATTTTTTTAGAAAGATTGAACAGGGTAAAATATTCTAGCACCTGCTGAACTGTCAGAAGCAGGCACTGCCCCTTAAACTCCGCCCGCTGGTCAAGCGTTGTTTTATCATTTCCTGCAAAACGTATAACTTTGATAACCATCTCGTTCTGGTCGGAAAGCAGATATGCAAGAAGGTTGTACTTTCCCTCTTTATTAAACAATCCAAAACTATGCAAGAACTCAGGCTTATCCGCAGCATGAATTCCCTTTTCGGTTAAAAAGGAACACATCCCGGTAAAACTGAGAGTTTGATTGTCGGAAGTCATCTGCGAAAGCAGATCGGTTTTTCCGGAAGCAAGCATTTTTCTCAAAATATCATTTCCTATTTGCTCATCTGCCGAAACAGTACGCAAATAATAACGTCCGTCGCAGGCATAAGGAATATCCGAGCCCTGCGCACTGACACGGACATATGACCGGCCTGCTTCATCTTTTAATTCTTGTATGTCGCAGATGACTTTTGGTTCAATTAAATCAGCAATCCGGTTCCTGATATCCAGTAGTGTCTTCTTCCCAACATCAATTCCCCTGACTTCGCCATTATCGTCCACGCCAAAAAAAACGGTTCCTTCTTCATGACGGTTTAACATAGCCGCCAATGACTTCAATCCTTTATCCAACTGGCCAAGGCCAAGTTTAAACTCCTGTCTTTCATTTTCCGTTCCAAGATTCATGACGATCCTCCCAAGGTTCTACCCATACAATTAGCTGACAGTTAAACGTTCTGATGGTGCTTTATTGGAATTATATCATAAATTTCATCGCTAAGTCTACTGCTAAGTCTACTATTTAGTAGACTTAGCAATAGACTTTAAAAAAGAAGAACGGGCGACTTAACGGTTTTTTTACTTCACTTTCACCGTAGGCAAGTAGCGGAACCAAATCCCAGTATCCATGCAGGTTTGCGCTTCAAGGTTGGTCGTTTTACGACCAACCCCAATACCGGATGCCGTCTTAGAGCCTTCGAACCTCTGATTCCCTCTCCCGGTCACTTTAGTGACCGGACTTTTTTCGTAACTCCAGTCGTGGTGCGGTTTTTCAGCCTGCTTTCTGTTATAAATATAGACAGTCTAATTGTCTGTCTCCAGGTGGCACTTCTTTCGTTCATTTTATTGCTTTGTTCGGGAAAGCTGCCAATGCGCCGACGCGTAAATTGCAGGCTATGCAATAAAAAGAGGAATGGGGATCACCCCACTCCTCCTGTTCATCGTTTTGGCTAATAATATCCAATAAGAGTTATCCATTAAAAATGATACAACGATTTACACCTCTCCGCTTCATTTGTCATTGACAATTTTTTGGACAAAAATGACACTTTTGTCAACAGTTTGTCGTTTTTTAATCCTCGCAAAGCAGGATGGTTACTTACCTGGAAGCACATTTTCAAATGTTGCAAACTTTATTAAACTAAAGCGTTTCGCGGGTTGGAGGGAGGGGCTTGACGGCTTCTTTGTTTTCTGTTTTTATGTTACACTGGTAACAGACAGATATGACTTACGTTTTCTACGGAAGAGGATGTTCCCCTTGCGCGTCGCATACGCCGGAAAGGATACGCTCATGAAACATCTCATTGCAGATAAGCTGAATTTTTTGATGAAGGCCACCGCCACCAGGAACAATATGCTGAGCCGGGCCCTTGCCTTTGATGCGTCTCATATCAGCCGCATCCGTAACGGCGAGCGGGGCCTGCCCAGTCATCGCGAATTTATTCTGCCGGCCGCCGGCTTTTTCGCCCGGGCGGTCCGCACGGCGTCCCAGAAGCGGGTCCTGGCCGCACAGCTCTGCCCCGGCAAGCCCTGGCCGGAATCGGTGGAAGCTGCCACGCGTTTGATTGCCCGGTGGCTGGGAGAAGGCAGGCAGATCGATCACGATGAATGGAATCTTTATCTGGAACAAGCAGACCCGAATGGGATACCGGCTAACGGTACAGGTGCTTCTGCGGAGGCTTACGTCACAAACTACTATCCGGGCAACGAGGGCAAGCGCCAGTGCGTCATCCGTTTTCTTTCAGACCTGGTTGCGGCGGAAGAACCGGTGACGCTGCTGCTCCATTCGGAAGAGCGCATGGAATGGATTTACGAGAATCCGGATTTTGCAAAACAATGGGGCGCCTTGCTGGTCACGCTGTTGCAACGCGGCAGCCGGATCGTTATCGTCCACACCATCAACCGTTCCTTTGAGGAAATGGTGGAGGCCGTGTCCAAGTGGGCGCCCCTGTATGCCGCCGGCGCTATTGAACCCTATTACACTTCCCGGCTGCGGGACAGTGTGTTCCAGCGCACCCTGTTCATCGCCAAAGGGAAATCGGCCATCATGGCCCACAGCACCGGCAACCCCGGGGTAAACCGGCTGAATATTCTCACCAACGATCCGGTGGCGGTCAATGCGCTGGAGCAGGAGTTCAACGATTTCCTGGCTATGTGCCAGCCGCTCATGCAGATTTTTACTCCGTCCAGTTTCCTGAAGATTATTCCGGTGCTGGGCACGTTCCGCAAAGCAAAGGACCCCCTTATGCAGTTACACATCACCCCGTCCCTGATCACCTTGCCGGACGCCGTGGCGGAAAGTCTGTCCACCCGGCCCGGCTGCCAGGATTTCAGCGAATACCTGGCCAATCACAAGAAGTGGCTGTTTATGCGGGGCAAGGCTCCTGCCAGCGACATCACGGATATCATCTGCCTGCCGGAGATATCCACTGTACTAAAGGGGAAAGTGCCGGTACCCCTCTCCGTCCTGTTCGGGCTGCCGCCGCTGTTTTATACGCCGGAAGAGTATCTGCAGATCCTGACCAGTGCGTTGCAGTGGATGAAATCATCCAAATCCTATCAGGCCGTCGTGCTGCCGCCGGGCGCCATCGATCCCGTCAGCGGCCGGCCCCTGTCGCCCACCTATTCCATTGTGAGCAGCCTCCAGGCCGGCGTTCTTCTTTACAGTACCCAGTCTCCTTCCGTGCTGTTCTACACCAGGGAACAGTTCCTGACTAATTCTTTCTGGGAATACCTGAACCAGCTGACAAAAAGCGCAGCCTCCCGGGAAGAATCCATCGAAAGGCTGCAGCAGTATATTGATAAATTGAAAAGCGCGATGGAAACGAAAAAAGACAAATGAAAATGGACAGGAAAACAAAATACAATCGTTCCCTAATCCAAATCGTCCGTCCGGTCACGTTACGTGGCCGGGCATTTTTCTTTAGCGCAAATACAAAACCACTCCTATATAGCAAAAAAAGCGGCCTGCCATTTCTGACAGACTGTTTTCACAGTTTTATTGCATTTCAGAGTAACGCAGCGCGTAAAATGTGATATAATAAGTTATTACAGATTTAATCTGATTCTTTGCAAAACATTCAAGGAGTACCTATCATGTTTTTTAAATCATATTTGCCCAAACAATATCTGGCTGCAGCCATCGTCGCATCCCTGTTGCAGGGCGTTGTGACCGCTGCTCCCGTGTTTGCGGAAACGGCCGCGAAAACTGAAGCAACGGTTACGCAGGAAGTAACAGCTGCACAGGATACTACGTCTGCGCAAGAACCAACAGCAGCAAAGGATACTGCGTCTGCGAAAGAACCAACAGTTGCAAAGGAACCGGCGTCTGCACAGGAACCCATGCAGAGCAAATCATCAGCGGCAGCAGATAAAAGGTCTTCGCCGGCAGACATGGCTGAGCAGAATACCATTGACCATTCCGCCGAATCCAAACCGATTCAGAATGAATTCCTGAAAGAGGGAGAAGGCATTCCCGGCACTGAGGTTCCCTATCAGAACGAACGAAAGCTTTCCTTAGCAGAATGGAAAGAGATTGACCAACTGGAAAAAGATGTTAGGATACTCCAGCGGAAACGCGAGGATTTTTTCATAAAACGCGCAAAAGAAAAAGCAGAGAAAGAGAAAGCGTTTACCAATGCGTTTAAAGGCAGACAGGAATACAGTATCGTGTTTAATCCGGAGGATTATTCGACAAAAACAATGAATGCCAACGGCGAAGACGTAACCTTCCGTGCCTACGAGCATCTTGTGTACGTGAAAAAGCCGTATGTTCCGGAAAGCCAGATGCTGAGCATTTACATTCCGGAAGCATACCTGAAAGGCGGAACCGTAAACGGCTTTACCGCAGAAACAGCTCCCATTTTTATGCCGAACGGCGTGGGCGGGTATATGCCGGGAACCATTGTAGAACCACAGGAAGATTCCCGTTACGGCGGAGCCAATGCCGCGTTATATGCGCTGAGCAACGGGTACGTAGTGGTCTCCCCTGCAATCCGGGGGCGGTCCCTGAAACATAAAAACGGCTATGAAACCGGTAAGGCGCCTGCACTGATTGTCGATTACAAAGCTGCCGTACGTTTTGTGCGATTCAACCGCAAGGCCGGGCGCATTCCCGCCGGCGATACGGAAAAGATCATCGCCAGCGGCACCAGCGCGGGAGGCGCGTTGTCTGCATTGTTAGGGGCAACGGGAAATGCAAAAGATTATGTTCCCTATCTTAAAGAAGTGGGCGCAGCCAAAGAACGGGACGACATTTTTGCATCCATGGCCTACTGCCCTGTCACCAATCTGGAAAATGCAGATATGGCGTACGAGTGGATGTTCCATAACGCGAATGAGTATTACAACGCCGGCCCGGCCAGAAGAATGCCGTCTGCCGACAGCAACGCTGCACCCGAAGGCAACGTACAGAACAGTCCGGCCAACGCTCCGGCGGAAGCAATTCAAGGCACAGCCATCACGCCGGAACAGAAAGAGATTTCCGCAGAATTAAAAGAAAAATTTTCGGAATATCTGAATTCCCTTAACCTTCGCGATTCCATCGGCAACCGGCTGAACCTGGCGCCGGACGGATACGGTCTCTTCCGCGAATTCATTGAGTCCCTGTATCTGGAAGCAGCCCAGGATGCCATTGACACCGGGGAAGATATCAGCAAGACGCCCTGGGTCACTGTCAGTGAAGGAATGGCAGTCCATATGGATTTTGACAAATACATTGCCGCGGTAAAACGTCTGAAAGGCGTTCCCGCATTCGATGCCTTTGACATGACAACGGGCGAGAACAACGAATTCGGTACCTATGATATTGCAAATAAGCATTTTTCACGCTATGCGCTGGAACACAGCCAGCTTGTTACAGTTCCGAAGGAAGAAGAAGAAAAAAAGATTGCAGAAGAAAAGGCCCGTCAGTACGGTCTGGCAACTCCTGTTGAAAAACGGCAGTTGCGGAAAGCCAATCTGGAAGAACAAATGGAAAAGGAGAAACTGGACCTTTCCCAATACATGGCCAACGGGCTGGTCGTAAAAATGATGAACCCCATGCGCTATATCGGAGCCCGTAATGTGCAGACTGCTCCGCACTGGCGGATTCGCCACGGCGCACTGGACAGAGATACCGCTCTCGCCATTCCGGCTATGCTGGCGGTCAAGCTGAAGAACAGTGGCAAGAAAGTTGACTTCAAGGTAGCCTGGGGCTACGGCCACGCCGGCGATTACGATCTGCCGGACCTGTTTGCGTGGACAGACCGCATCTGCAAAATCAAAGACAAAGCAGACGCAATTTTAAAAGAAGAACAGATGAAAGCGAAAGCAAAAGCAGAAGCAAAAAGCTAAACAAGTGAAAAGCACAAACAAAAGAAGAAACACTAATAACGGAACAAACACAAACAAAACGAACAGGCTTATATAAAAAAGAACAGGCATAAGCAAAACATAGGAACCGATTGCGCAGAGGAAGCGCTGATTAAATGAGTTCGTGCGATGGCCGAGGGCTTTTTGCGAATGACCAGGAAATGGCTCGAAGGCGAAGCGGTGCTTCGTCAAGAGACATTGACACAGTCATTCACAAAAAGCACCGGCAAGCGTACGGATGAATTAATCAGCACTTCCTCTTTCTATGAGACGAAATGAGACGCCCGTGGCTTCGACTGTTTGAGGTGCAAAGCACCGAGTTTCGAAGCCACAGGCGAATGAGTTCATAGAATAGCAATCGGTTCCGTTTTTGCGTTGCCTGTTCTTTTTTAATAAGCCTTACTTTGCCTTTACGTTATAATCTAAATTACATCTGAATTCTATTCATAAATTCTGTTGCAAAAAATCACTCAATGTCTTTCTTCAGCGCCGGCGGCGTAATAGGTTCCTTGTCAATAACGCGCACAACCAGCAGCGTGATGGTGCAGATAATCCATTCAAAGTAAATGGGATGCGGCAGAATCCGCACCGACGGGAATATCTGCCAGGCCAGAAGTCCGATAAGCCCTACCAGCGTGGTGTAGAACGCCGTGTTGCGGCGGCACAAGTCCGGCGCAAACATGGTAGCCAGAAAAACAAGCGTGAAAGCTGTGGTCAGGCTCAGTCCCGTCAGCATCATCTTCACGATGCCCACCGCATTGAAAGCCATCCACAGAGTCACCAGACCTACCGCGAAAATGATGAAGCGGCTGGCCTTCATGTATTTATCCGGGGTGATGTCCGGATTAAAAAAGCGTTTGTAAATATCCTGCGCGATCAGCGTGCCGGCCCCCAGCAAGATGGTGCAGGCTGTGGAAACATCCGCCGCCCACAGGGCCGCCAGGGTAATGCCGGACGAAAACGGATCCAGGCTCATGATAATCTGAGGCAATGCCAGCGTGGGATTGATATCCGGATACTGGGCCTTGGCCGCCATACCCAACACAGCGGAGAAAAAGCCGATGGGGAAAATGATGAGACCGCCCAGGATAAAGCCGTTCCGGGCCGCGCTTTCCGATTTGGAGCTGGTGGCAATCTGCACCGGCGCGCCGCTTACAGTCTGGGTCATCATGACGATGATCCAGCCCATCAGCATGGCCATGGTCAGGCCGCCGAAAGGATCCGCCCAGTCAAAAGGCATAGGCGGCAGTTTGGCCACGATGTCCGCCATCCCCCCGTCACGGATCAGGATCTTCACCATACAAAAGATGATACCCAGGTAAATGATCAGCACGCTCAATACGCTGGACAGGCCCGAGGACCACATGCCGCCGATGACCGTAATGCCGATAAACACAACGGCGCTGGTGATCATGCCCGTCTTCATGGTGAAAACGTCGGGCATCAGGGTGGAAAGGATGGAACCGCCCGCCACATACTGCAGCGAAGTGATGCAGGATAAAATGATGGCCAGACCGATGACGCTGATGATGCGCGCCTTTTTGTCGTAGCAGCGTTCAAACAGTTCCGGCACCGTGGTGCATTCCAGGGTGCGGTACTTGCCCGCCGCCACCAGGCCCATGAAGATGGCGCCGATGGACCAGGCTCCGTTGTACCAGCCGGCAGACAGGCCGATGCGGGTAGCGCTTTCCGCCACGCCTACGGTGGATGCCGCCCCCACCGCCATGCCGGTGACGCTGACGGCGATCAACAGCGCGCCAAACTTGCGGCCCGCGAACTGATATTCCGTGGCGCTGGCCTCTGCCCTCCTCTTCACATAGAAGGAAATCGCAAACAGCATCGCCACATACAACACAACAATCATCAATTGAATTGACATGATAAAACAACCCCTCTTATTCCGCCAAACTATCTCCGGCGTTTTCTGCAAAATCACGCGGCAGCGCACGACATGAACATCTCCAGAGAAGAAAGCATCGTGCAGGTAGAGAAGATCTTCCCCGGCAAAGGTAAAACTCTGCGCCAATTCGCTCCGCAGCGTGTATATACAGGTATTGTATCATAAATATGTAAAAAGAGGAACCGCCAAACTGCGATTATTTTATCTGACAGGCGCAATTGCCAAAAAACATCTTGTAACTTCCTGCCGGTTTGTGCTAAAATTTAGAGTGTGTTAATTGAAAATAACCGGACTTCCCATGCAGGTTCACAAAGTCCGGTTATAGAAAAAAGGAGAAAAGAACATGAAAGAATACAAACCCTTTAAATCCGGAAAAGTCCGGGAGCTGTACGATCTGGGCGACAGCCTGGTCATGGTCTGCACGGACCGTATTTCCGCGTTTGATGTTATTTTGAAAGACCCGGTGCCGGAAAAAGGCGCCGTGCTGAACAAGATGTCTAAGTTCTGGTTTGATTTCACCAAAGACATCGTGCCGAACCACATGCTTTCCATTGACACGAAAGACATGCCGGAATTTTTCCGGACTCCGGAATTTGAAGGCCGCAGCATGAAGACCCAGAAGCTGGAAATGCTGCCCGTTGAGTGCGTGGTCCGCGGGTACATCACCGGCAGCGGCTGGGAAAGCTATAAAAAGGAAGGCAAAATCTGCGGCATCGAACTGCCGGCAGGCCTGAAGGAATGCCAGAAATTACCGGAACCCCTCTTCACTCCTTCCACGAAAGCACCGGTAGGCGAACACGACATGAACATCTCCATGGAAGAAGGCATCGTGTGGGTAGAGAAGTTCTTCCCCGGCAAAGGCAAAGAGTACATGGAAAAACTCCGCGACCTGACCCTCACCCTGTACAAAAAATGCGCGGACTATGCACTGGAGCGCGGCATCATCATCGCCGACACCAAATTTGAATTCGGCCTGGATGAAAAAGGCAACATCGTGCTGGCCGACGAAATGCTGACTCCCGACAACAGCCGCTTCTGGCCCCTGAAGGGTTACGAAGCAGGCAAGTCCCAGCCTTCCTATGACAAACAGTTTGTCCGCGACTACCTGAAAGCCAACAACGCGGAGATCCTGCCCCAGGATATTATTGAAAAGACCATTGCCAAATACAAAGAAGCTTACGAACTGCTCACCGGCAAGAAGTTCGCGTAAGAACGCTCAGGTGTTATCCCTCCCTCCCCCGAACCGCATCGCCGACTCACCGGCAAGCAAGCTTGCCGTTCGTCTCGACACGATTCGACGGGGCGAACCCTTCCGGGATAACACCTTCGCTCAATATGTATTAAATTTATAAACAGCTGTACCATCGTGTGTGGTACAGCTGTTAATTATTTAAAGATAAAAAAACGCTGCAGCCGGTAAGGCGTAAGCAAAACGTCGTGAGCGTTTGCGTAATTTCATGAGGTGAAATTTGCCGTGGTGGCGAGACTGTCTGAGGTGCGAAGCACCGAGTTTCGAAGCCACAGGCAAATAAGCCCTTGAAATAGCAAACGCTCACGGTTTTGCGACGCCGTACCGGCGCAGCGTTTTTTACTTTGTAAATATTAATGAATCAGTCCGTGCCATTCCTGCAGGGACAGCACTTCGCTGTTTCCGTGCTTGTTCATCTGGTTGATGCCTTCCGCCGCCGCTTTCGCCGCCACCATGGTGGTAATGTAAGTGACCCGGTGTTTGATAGCCCCTTTACGCAGGTAGCTGTCGTCATGGGCTGCCGTCTTGCCGGCCGGCGTGTTTACGATCAGCTGGATCTTGCCGTTGATGATCCAGTCCTCAATGTTAGGCTGGCCTTCGTAGATCTTGTTGACCCGTTCCACAGGAATGCCCGCTTCACTGATCAGTTTCGCTGTTCCTTCCGTAGCGATGATTTTGAAGCCGTCTTCATAGAAAGCTCTGGCAACCGGCACCGCTTCCTCTTTATCCCCGTCGCTGATGGAAAGCAGTACGGTACCTTGTAAGGGCAGTACCGCTTTGGCACCTTCCTGCGCCTTGAAGTAAGCTTCGCCCACGGTTTCGGCCAGACCCAGCACTTCGCCGGTAGAACGCATCTCCGGTCCCAGGATTGGATCCACTTCCGGGAACATGTTGAAGGGGAACACGGCTTCTTTTACACCGTAATACGGAATCTTACGTTCTTTTAGTTCCGGCACCGGCGACGGACGCCCGGTCAGGGAACCGGTAATGATATCCGTTGCCAGCGGTACCATGCGGATGCCGCAGACTTTGGATACCAGCGGCACGGTACGGGACGCGCGGGGGTTGGCCTCCAGCACGTACACCTTGCCGTCTTCGATGGCGTACTGCATGTTCATGAGGCCTACTACGTTCATCTCTACCGCAATCTTGCGGGTATATTCTTTAATGGTATTCAGATTTTCTTCCGAAATCTGCCGGCTGGGCAGGATGCAGGCGCTGTCGCCGGAATGGATGCCGGCCAGTTCGATGTGTTCCATGACCGCAGGCACAAAGGCGTCCTTGCCGTCGGAGATGGCGTCCGCCTCACATTCCAGCGCGTTGTGCAGGAACCGGTCGATGAGGATGGGCCGGTCCGGCGTTACGCCAATAGCAGCTGCCATATAATCTTTCATCTGCTCGTCATCGTGGACCACTTCCATGCCCCGGCCGCCCAGTACAAAGGACGGGCGCACCATGACCGGATAGCCGATGCTGTGGGCCAGTTCAATGGCCTGTTCTACCGTGCTGGCCATACCGGATTCCGCCATGGGAATGCCCAGCTTGTCCATGACTTTGCGGAACTGGTCCCGGTCTTCTGCCAGGTCGATGACTTCCGGCGTGGTACCCAGAATGTTCACGCCCTCTTCTTTCAGCTTGGCCGCCAGGTTCAGCGGGGTCTGTCCGCCGAACTGGGCGATGACGCCTACCGGTTTTTCCTTATAGTAAATACTCAACACGTCTTCCAGCGTCAGGGGTTCAAAGTACAGTTTGTCGGAAGTATCGTAGTCGGTGGATACGGTTTCCGGGTTGCAGTTGACGATGATGGTCTCAAAGCCCAGCTTCTTCAGGGACATGGCCGCATGGACGCAGCAGTAGTCGAACTCAATACCCTGGCCGATGCGGTTGGGGCCGCCCCCCAGGATCATGATCTTCTGTTTATCGGTTACCGGATTGTTGTCCGGCGCATTATAGGTGGAATAGAAATACGCACTGTCCTGGGTGCCGCTCACATGGACGCCGTCCCAGGCTTCCACCACGCCGATCTTTTCTCTTGCGTGACGGATATCGTCTTCGGATACGTTCAGGATCTCGCTGAGGTATTTATCGGAGAAGCCGTCCTTTTTGGCCTGGGCCAGGGCTTCCGCGGGGGGCACCGTGCCTTTGTACTGCAGCAGGGCTTCCTCCTCCTCCACCAGTTCTTTCATCTGTTCCACAAAGTAATGCTTCACCCAGGTGATGTCGAAGATCTCGTCTACCGTAGCGCCTTTGCGCAGGGCTTCGTACATCTGGAAGTAACGTTCGGAGGAAGGCGTACGCAGCAGGTTCAGCAGTTCTTCTTTGCTGAGTTTATCAAAATTCTTCACATGTCCCAGACCGTAACGCCCCTTTTCCAGAGAACGGATGGCTTTCTGGAACGCTTCCTTGTAATTTTTGCCGATGCTCATGACTTCGCCCACAGCGCGCATCTGGGTACCCAGTTTGTCATCCACGCCCTTGAACTTTTCAAAAGCCCAGCGGGCGAATTTTACGACAATGTAATCTCCGTCGGGCACGTACTTGTCCAGGGTGCCGTACTTGCCGCAGGGCAGGTCTTTTAAGGTCAGCCCGCTGGCCAGCTTGGCAGATACCAAGGCGATGGGGAAACCGGTGGCCTTGGATGCCAGGGCGGAAGACCGGGAGGTACGGGGATTGATTTCAATGACAATGATACGGCCGTCTTTCGGGTTCCGGGCAAACTGCACGTTGGTGCCGCCGATGACGCCGATATGTTCCACGATTTTATACGCCTGACGCTGCAGCTCCTGCTGCACGTCTTCCGGAATGGTCAGCATGGGCGCGGTACAGAAAGAGTCGCCGGTATGCACGCCTACCGGATCCACGTTCTCGATGAAGCAGACCGTGATCATGTTGTTGTCCTTGTCCCGGACCACTTCCAGTTCCAGTTCTTCCCAGCCCAGGATGGATTCTTCCACCAGCACCTGACCGATGATACTGGCCTGCAGACCCCGGGCACAGACAGTTTTCAGTTCTTCTTTATTGTAAACCAGGCCGCCGCCGGCGCCGCCCATGGTATAGGCCGGGCGCAGCACCACCGGATAGCCTAACTCGTCGGCAATGGCCAGGGCTTCTTCCACACTGTAGGAAACCTCGCTGCGGGCCATGCCGATGCCCAGCTTGTTCATGGTCTCTTTAAATTCGATGCGGTCTTCACCCCGTTCGATGGCGTCTACCTGCACGCCGATGACTTTAACGCCGTATTTATCCAGCACGCCGGCTTTGTACAGTTCGGCGCACAGGTTCAGGCCGGACTGCCCGCCTAAGTTCGGAAGCAACGCGTCCGGACGTTCTTTCGCGATAATCTGCTCTACCCGCTCCACGTTCAGCGGTTCGATATAGGTTTTATCCGCCATCTCCGGATCCGTCATAATGGTAGCCGGGTTAGAATTCACCAGTACAATCTCATAGCCCAGGCTTCGCAGCGCCTTGCAGGCCTGGGTACCGGAATAGTCAAACTCGCAGGCCTGGCCGATGACGATAGGGCCGGACCCGATGATCATTACTTTATGGATATCTGTTCTCTGTGCCATACTTCTCTCCCCTGTATGAATTTAAAAAACAAAAAACAATTTTGCTCTAACGTTTATTTTACCATATTTACTATTAAAAAATCCAGCGCAAAGAAAAAGTGCGGAAGAATTTCTACCGCACTTTTAAAAATCTAAATTATGGCAATCAGCCGGTCCCGGGCGTCTGTCACTTTCTTATAGGCTTCTGTATAATCCCGGTCTTCCCCGGCCCGCAACGGCTCCACGATTTCACATATGGCGTCGTATAAGGGATCCAGCGCCAGGTTCCCGGCAACGCCTTTTAACGCATGGGCCGCTTCAAAGGCCTCTTTCAGATCCTTTGCTTCCAGCGCTTTGCCTAATTTATCAAAGTTCCCATCATTGACGCTGGCTGTAATCATTTTAAAATAAAAGGCCTCCATGTTGCAGCATCTTGCCAGACCTTCATTGGTTTTCACGCCATACTCTTTTAATGATTCCATTGACAGCATAATTACACATTTCCTTTCTGCAATCCTTGCATTCTTTCCTTTTGCAACAGCGGTCAGCCGGGTTCAGCAGTTCTGTTGCAGCAGCTTCTCAAACTCCGCCGCAGGCATGGGCCTGCCAAAATAATAACCCTGGATCATATCGCAGCCGATCGCCTTCAGGTAATCAGCCTGTTCTTTATCTTCCACGCCTTCCGCGATCACGGGCACCTTCATCACTTTGGCAAAGTCGATGATCAGCCGTACCATGGCATCCATGATTTCGTCATTGCCTGCATTCCGCTGGAAGAATTTCATATCCATCTTTAATACATTGATAGGCATCCTGGACAGCATGTTCAGCGAAGAATAGCCGCTGCCAAAGTCATCCATCTCAATTTTAAAACCATGATCCCTGAGATTTCTTACCACAGAAAGAATCGTTTCCGTATCGGCAGCACAGACAGATTCTGTAATCTCCAGGGCCAGGTCGCGGAATGTGAGGCCGTGCCGGTCAATGATCTGCTCTATCTCGAGCAATAGATTGGGTGAATACAGGTCAACACGGGACACATTCACGGAGATGGGGAAAGTGAAAGAATACTTTTCTTTCCATTCCTTCATCTGACGGGCCACTTCTTCCCAGATATACAGGTCCAGCTTGTAGATCAGCCCGTTCTGTTCAAACAGCGGGATAAATTTGCCGGGGGAGATCATCCCGCCTTCCGCCTTGCTCTGCCACCGCACCAGCGCCTCGGCCCCTGCCAGCCGCGGCGTGTCGCCGGTCATATCATACTTGGGCTGGTAGTATGTGATAAATTCGCGCTGCTTCAGGGCATCCTCCATGGCCGAAATGTATTTCTGGGACTCCAGCTGCTGACGGTGGGATACTTCGTCATACACCTCGTACGGATGGGAGTAATTATCTTTTGCCTTGTCGCAGGCAATATGCGCTCTGTCAAACCGTGTCAACACATCGATGGTCTGGTCAGCGCATTCATAGATCCCAATCCTAAGACGGATGTGGGCATTACCCAATGCCGCATTCACCGCTTCGTTCAATTGCGTTACAAACGCATCATAATCCTGCAGATGGTCCTGGTAGATCAGGAAAGTATCCGCATTGGGACGGCAGACGAGACCGTTGTTTTTACGTACCATATCCACCAGGATCTCGGCAATTTTAATCAGTACCTTGTCGCCAAACGCTTTGCCGTACAGTCCGTTGATCAGTTTAAACCGGTCGATATCCAAGGCGAGCGCATCTTTTTCCCCTGCAATGTTTCGGTCAAGCTGCTCGCAATACCGATAGAAAAAGTCCCGGGCATACAGTCCCGTCAGCGCGTCTTTTTCCGCAACTTCAATAAACTCGCTGTCTTCCGCCATTTTGATTGCGTTGGCTACCCTGGCCCGGATGACTTCCGGCATGTCGTACGGCTTGGCGAAAAAGTCACAGGCCCCTTCCTGCAGGCACTGCACCTCTTCCTCTTTGACCCCTGTGGCAACCAGCACCGGAATACGGGACGTAAGCGGGTCCGCTTTCATCGTCTTCAAAAGAGTGCGCCCGTCCATATTCGGCATGTTCAGATCCAGCAAAACAGCAGAAAGGTTCCTGTAGTTTTCCTGTACGAACTTCAGTGCTTCCACGCCATCGACGGCATAGGCAATCTGATACTGGGGTCCCATGATGTTGCCCAGGATCAGCCGGTTAATATCCTCGTCGTCCACAATCAGGACAAGGCGACGGACATTCCCCACTATGTCTCCGATGCTTGAAAACTTACGTTTATTCCTGCCCATAGCAAATCTCCCTGAGTTCTTTTTTGCTGTCAGCCGGCAGCGTATCACTGTAGTATCAATCCATTAAAAAATGTAAAACAATGGTTCTTACCATGCAACACTGCAAGGCGCATTATCCTTCTTTGCATTTGGTCAGGGCCACGGTTCCGGAGCGTGTGATTTCTACTATTTTTATATGGTTGATGCTGTCCAGGAAAATCTGCGCCCGCTCCGGCGTATCACAGATCTGGATCGTCATCATGTTGTTGCCCATGTCGATGATCGTTGCGTTCATCACCGCACAGTTATCAATGATGTCCCTGCGGTTATCTCTCGTGTATTTCACTTTGATCAGCATCAGCTCGCGGCAGACCGCTTCTTTTTCATCAAAGGTCTTGACCTTGATTACGTCGATCTTTTTATTCAGCTGCTTTTCGATCTGCTCCTGGGTATGATCGTCCCCCGTGCTGACGATGGTCATATTGGATATAGCCGTATCTTCCGTTTCACCTACCGCCAGGGAATCAATGTTGAAGCAGCGCCTCCAGAACAAACCGGAAACCTTGCAGAGAACACCGGACTGGTTTTTTACTAATACATTATAAATTCGTTTCATGTCAGGCCACCTCGTTCGGATCTACATCACACTGGAGCAATACAGATTCATCTTTTTCCAGGAACGCTTTGATGGTTTCCTCCATCTTCTTTTCGTCATTCAGGTGCAGGAATTTCATCCCGTAGGCCGCCGCGATGGATTCCAGATCCGGGCTGCCGGTCAGGTCGATGACGGAGAACCGGTCTTTATAGTTAAAGTGCTGGAACTGCCGTACCAGGCCCAGTACATTGTTGCGTATTACGGCAATCTTCACCGGTACTTTGTACTGGCGCATGGTTCCCAGTTCCATCATGCACATCTGGAAGCCGCCGTCACCGCAAACGGCAACCACCTGCCGGGACGGATCGCCTACCTTGGCGCCCATGGCCGCCGGTACGGAGTAACCCATGCAGCCCATACCGCCGGTGGTGAAGAACCGGCCATCCCGGATGATGCAGTTGGCACAGGACCAGAGCTGGTTCTGTCCCACGTCCGCCACATACACCGCGTTCTTATCCATGGCATCGGACAGCGCATGGATAAAGTGTGTCGGGTCCACGGTTCCCGGCGTTATCACCAGGTCCGCTTTGGCTTTTTTGGCAGCTTCCGCTTCTTCGCGGTAGCCGGCCAGGGTAGCCAGCCATTCTTCCGTTGCCGGACGGATCTCTTCTTTATCCAGATCCATGAACACGTGCTTCAAATCGCCTACCAGCGGAATGGAAGGACCTGCGTTCTTTCCGATTTCTGCCGGGTCTACGTCGATATGGACCAGCACCTTGTTGTCTTCGATTTCATTGGGACGGGCAATGGAACGGTCCGCCACCCGGGCGCCGGCCAGCAGGATCATGTCCGCCTGGTTCATGGCCCGGTTGCCGTAGGCCTGTCCGTTATTGCCCACCATGCCGAAAAACATGGGGTGTTCCGTAGGCATGGTTCCCAGGCCCATCATGGTGGAAACCACCGGGATCCGATGCTTATCCGCAAAGGCACGGATCACATCCGCCGCGCCGCTTAAGTGGGCGCCGCCGCCGGTACAGATCAGGGGGCGTTTGGCCTTTTTCAGTTCCCGTACCACCTTGTCGATCTGTTTCGGATTCCCCTTGACCGTGGGTTTATAGGACGGCATGGAAAGGTTGTCCGGATATTCAAACTTGTTTATTTTCTGATTCTGAATATCAATGGGGAAATCAATCAGCACCGGCCCTTTCCGTCCTGTGTTGGCAATGTGGAACGCTTCTTTCACGACGTAAGGCACATCCTCCGCCTTACGGATGATGTAACTGTATTTAACAAAGGATTCGCAGGCGCCGGAAATATCCGCTTCCTGGAACACATCGCTTCCCATGAGTCGGCTGTCTACCTGTCCGGTGATGACCACCAGCGGGATGCTGTCCGCGTAGGCCGTGGCAATACCGGTGATCACATTGGTGGCGCCGGGGCCGCTGGTAACCGCTACCACGCCCACCTTCCCGGTCAGGCGCGCATAGCCGCTGGCCGCGTGGGCCGCATGCTGTTCGTGGCGCACCAGAATCGTTTTGATGTCCGCGTTCAGAATACTGTCATAAAAAGGACAGATAGCAACGCCCGGATAGCCGAATACATATTCTACGTTTTCCAATTCCAGACACTTTACAATTGCGTCCGCACCATTCATGTTGGTTCCCCCTCGCTTATTTAATATATTATTACATACTGACTTATCACGGTTTCCAATTTTCCACAATCGGAATGATGACATCATATCTTCTCTGGAAGAAGTTCAGCGTGGAATTCATGCAGCGTTTCCGCAGATTCGCCGTATCGCCGAACCGCTTGTAGAAATCAGGCATCAGCGGCCCCCACATTTTATCGTAGAAATCCATTTTATCCCTGACTTTATCATAACTAAAGTTCTGTGAGCCGATTTTCTTCAGGGAAGACAAAAACATATCATAGAAGTTTTTATTTTTCAATGCCGCCGCAAACAACGGGAATTTTTTCCGGATCATGGCGAAATGATCCGTGTTAGCGGAAGTTGATCTTTCATCATAATGCCCCGCGCTGTAATCCAGATCATGCAGTATGTACTGCCACCGGCCTTCGTTATAGAACTTATCCCTGGTGCGCCAGATGATATGGTTATGATCCGGTTCACAGTCTGCATTGCCGATGTAAACCTGCAACGCAAAATAATCCGCCATGGACTGTACGTCCACCACATCACAGAACTGACGATAGATGTCCGGATCTGTCAGGTCCTTATCCTTAAAGGCCTTCATCTCTTCATAAAGACGAATGTCTTCCTTTTTGCCTACATCCAGCTCCGCTTCCTTGAAGACGATCAGGTTCTTTTCATCCACCCCGTACCGGTCTTTCATCATGTTAGCTGTCGTAATCTCGCACAGTGCATAGGGTCCCCAGTATTCCCCGTTCAAGAATACAACCGCCGGCCGGTTCCGTAGCACGGTATATTTTCCGCCTTTGGCCAGGTCCTGCAGCATGACGTCCTTAAATTTCGTATACTGGGAGTCGTCGCCGCCGTTCCGCAGGCCGAACCGCTTAAAATCCTCTTCTTTATCTTTATCAAAAAGTGCGAAATGAAGCATATCCGGTCCATAGGTATCTCTGAAATACAGTGTAAAGGACTTCTGGTTCTGTCTCCGGGACATGCCGCCCCGGATCCGCAAACCCGCGTCCAGTTCAATGGCCGGTTTCTCGCCGGTCGTATACAACTGCAGCTGGCAGGGACGTTCCCACTTCTTACCGTGCTGACTGCTGTTCGTTTCGGCCTTCCACCATTCCTGGCCCGCGATGATCTTCTTTCCGGCATCTGTCTGCTTCCACGCGTCATATATGGCTCCGGGAGCCATAATGCCGGTTTTGTGATCCAGCAGGTTCACCGGGTCGATGGTAATCGAAATGACCGTGCAGTTCGGGAACCGGTCCGCTAACTTGTCCTGCATCAGGAAGTAGACCATGGTGCGGGGCTCTTTGACCACCGCGCCCTTCCCGTCGACCAGCGACGCATTCAGCACTACGCCCACCGGCAGTTCATTGCTCTCGTACAGGACGGAATTATAAAACTCCGGGGTCAGCATCAGCTTTTTGTGATCCATAAGGTAACCGGACATCCCGCCGTTCAGTGTGACTTCCACTTCCGCCTTGCCGCTGGCATCCTTAGCCGTCGGCTTCGTCCCGTTTGTCGTATAAGCGATGGTATATCCCGCCGGTGCTTTCATGCGCACCTTCAGTTCCGGCGTATGATAGACTCCGGATTCCTGGGAAAAGGCAATGCCGTTATCCTGTTTATGCAGTATCTGGGTTTTCACCTGTTGGGGTTTTGGTTCCTGTTTATTCGTTTCACTCTGACAACCCGCCAGAAGGAAAAAGCTCGCAGCGAAAAGAATATACAGTGTTTTTTTCAGTCTGAGCTTCCACATAGAAGCGTCCTCCTGCGATATATATGTTACCTTATAATATACTACTTTTTTAGGAATTTGAAAAGGTTATATTATATTTCACTGTGTTTTCAATCGTTATGGAACCTGTTCTTCGTGTATCCTCAAACTTTGTATATCTCACAGGCAGGGAACCGGTACGGTGTCAGCGTGACAGGGCTTCCTGTACGATCCGCTCAATGTTCTCCGCGGAAAGTGCACCCTGGACTCTGCCGATGATATTGCCGTTACGGTCAATCAGATAGGTAGTGGGAATGGCCCGGATGCCGTATGCTTCGAACAGTTTGCCTTTCTTGTCCATCAACACAGGGTAAGCATATCCGTTTTTATCCATAAACGCTTTGATACCGGCTTCATCTTTTTCACCTCCCAGTTTCGGTGCGGCTACGCCTAACACGATTACCGCGTCCTTACCGTCCCGGGGAGAACGTTCATACAGCTTCTGGATATCCGGCATTTCGGCCCGGCAGGGCGGGCACCATGTGGCCCAGAAATTCAGGAAGACGATCTTGCCTTGGTAGTCGGCCAGAGTGTGGGTTTTACCGTATTGGTCTTTTAACGTAAACGGGATCGCAGCGACTGCGTTTTGATCTTTTTGTTCCCCTTGCGTTGCATTTTGGGTTTGCTGTTCGCTTTGGGTTTGCTTATCATTTTGCGCTGCATCCTGATGTGTATTTTGCGCTGCGTCCTGCTGCGGCGCGGCAGTCCCTACGCCGTCCAGTTTTCCGGTAAACAGCAGCAGCCCCAGCACGATCATCAGTACGCTGCCCGCTTTTACCGTAAAGGCCATAACGCCTTTATGCTTTTTCACCAGATTCAGTACGGTTTCCGAAAACAGACCTAACAAAAGAAAAGGAATCACAAATCCCAGTGTGTAAAACAAAATCATCACCATTCCTTTCTCCGGCTCCGCCGCCGCCAGAATTAAAACACTGCTGAGCATGGGGCCCACACAGGGCGTCCAGGCAAAACTGAAAACAAATCCGAAAACAAAAGCCATAACCGGAGATGCTGTCATCGTTTCAATCCGGAACGGCAGTCTCCGCTCTCTGGTCAGAACCCCCCACTCGCCCAGCAACCCGGACTGGTACAGTCCTAACAGGATCATGAGGATCCCGCCGATACGCGTAATCAGCTTCTGCTGTTTAATTAACGCACTGCCCGCAGCGGAAGCGCCCAGCCCCAACAGGAAAAACGCCGTGCTGATGCCCAAGACAAAAAGCAAGGTATTAAGGAGCACTTTTCCCCGGTCAAAGCGCAGGCTGCCGTCCGGGTTACGCTCCCCCGTACCGCCGGACAGATACCCGAAATACACCGGCAGCAGCGGCAGCACGCAGGGGGAAAAGAAGCTGAAGAGTCCCTGCAGAAACACGGCAACGGAAGAAAAATCAGAAGTTAAAACAGCATTCATGAAAGACCTCAATTCACGTCCCCGGTCACTTCAGTGACCGGACTTTTTTTGCAACTCCAGTCACAGAGCGGTTTCTGAGCCTGCTTTCTGTTATAAATATAGACAGTCTGTTTGTCTTGTCTCACAGTAGCATTTCATACCTGCATCTAATTTCTCTGTTCGGGAAAGCTGCCATTGCGCCGAGCCCCTGTTTCCACACTTTTCCGCAGCAGCCAGCCCGCCGCGGCCAGGCAGAGGAACTGCAGCACCGCCATCCCCTGGGGCGGTATGGAAAAGCCTTTATAAAAGACGCCCGGCAACAGGCAGCCCGCCGCCAGACCGAACATCATGCCCGGATACCGGGGGTTGCACCAGTGTACCAGCCGCAATGTCAACGGCATGGTCATATTAAACGCCAGAACCAGAAGCACCGCTGCCAACAGGCCGGACAGTTGCAACGCAAGAAAACTTAACAGGAAAATAAATAGGATAGTCTTCGGATATCCTGCCCTGTCGCAGACAAGGCCGCCCAACGCTTTTCCCGCTGCAAAGACGCAGGGAAAGAGCATCACATACTGACTGGCCGCGCCGCCGCTGCCAAAGCCCCGCAACACAATACAGCCTAACAGCAGAATCAGGCAGAGGCCGGTAAGCCAGCGCCGGGGAACCGTTGTTGAATTACTGTCCGGAGTCTCAGGCGGGCCAAAACCTTCTGTTTCTGTCTGTAGCGTTTTTTGCGATGATAATGCATCTGACACAGTATCTATTGATAAATTCGTAAGCACCGTTTGCACTGCAACAGCTTCCGGAATTTCTGCACGCCACAAACGCCGGGTCACTACAGCGCACAGCACGGCGCAGGCAAACAAAAAGGGATACGGGCCCACAATGCAATTCAATCCCAGGGCCAGCCCTACCGCACCGCTGGAAACAAAAATCCCCAGTTCTTTGTACGTCGTGTAACGCCGCAGCACCAGACTGCCTGCCGCTACATGGAACACGCTGTTGCCGATCCCCAGCAGCAGCGTTTGCGTCCGGATGCCCAGCGCAGACTGAGTACCCAGTCCTAATGTCAGCAGGACAAACAGGAACGCGTACCGTAACCAGTTTTCCTTTTTATCAAAGAGCCAGCCTGTCAGCCACTGGGTGCCAAAGGCAATGGCGTTATACAGGCCGAAATAATAAACTATGGGAGCCAGCAATGGCTCCTGTACAGCATAGGCAGCCATGGCCGCCGCACAGATGCCGTCCACCAGAAAATGCAATACCGTAAAGATTGCTAACAAATCTGCCTCGCTTACATACCGTATCAAAAACAGGAAATATTTTGAAAAAACGTTTCAAAAAACGACGGAGCCATTACAGGAATCCATCCATTTACACAATATCAGAATCCTGTTTATTGATTCAGTATCTGCTTCCCGTCCACCATTGTCAATTCATAAACACGATCCAGTGATTCAACTTTCCTTTCCGGTCCATATACTTTGGGACCGTAGCGGGTTTCCCGGAATCGGTACAGGCGAAAATCCACAGCCATCAGGAATTTTACTTTTTCCTTGTCCTTTGGAAGCGGTATTAAAAATTCGCGGCTGTCCGTTTCCTTCTTTACGTCAGGAACGGGAAACCATCCTGCTTTCTCCAGCAATATCATGGCCGTGGTTCCTTCTTCTTCCACAAGCACACGGAACCCCCACTGGCAGGGACCGGGCAGGGTCACCTTCAGCAAATAGGTTCTGTCCTTTCCTGGGACCTGGGTCAGGGTAAAATCCGGTTCGCGCTGTCTGTACACCTGTGTAGCCGGATGTTCCAAATCCGGACGGTGCGGTCTCCGGTACGGATTCCCCGGATCGATCACATCAGCATGGGCTGCGGGAAAGAAGGATAACAGTGACAGGACGACAGTCAGTAAACCTACTAATGCACGCATAGCTTTCCTCCTTAATTGTATTCGGTATCACAACACGCTGTCATGTTTGTTCATCAAAGATCTCTTTCATTTTCATTATAACTTGTAATCGTGCCAAAATTGTGTATGAAATTCAGGATCACGCTTTATCATTCTGCTGTAAGCTTACCGGGCTTCCCGTTTCAGAATTTCCGCCAGCACTTCGATGCCCGCGCAGATATCTTCTGTCTTTGCGAATTCTTCCGGGTTGTGGCTGATGCCGCCCTTGCAGGGAATGAACAGCATGGTAGTCGGACAGATGGCCGGCATGTGCATGGCATCGTGACCGGCGCCGCTGTTCATGTGCAGGAATGATTTCTTCTGTTCTGTACAGATTGCTTCCGACTGGGCCGCCAGTTTTTCGTCCAACGCCACCGGCGTGTCAGAGGTCAGCATTTCTTCTTTGATTTCCACGCCGTCGGTCCGGGCTGTGCCCTGAACCGCCTGCCGAATCTCTTTCAGGGTGCGCTGTATGCTTTCCGTATTCACGCCCCGCACATCTACCCACAGCGTCACCTTGCCCGGCACTACGTTAATGGAACCGGGATCCACTTCTACGATACCCACCGTACCTACCGTTCCGTTATCTTTTTCGTTGATTGCCGCCGTCTCCACTGCCAGCACCAGCTTGGCCGCGCTGACCAGCGCATCCTTCCGGAAACCCATGGGCGTTGCGCCGGAATGGTCGGCCATGCCGGTAATGTGCAGCTTGAACCGGGTGGGCGCCGCTATATTATGGACGATACCGATCTGGTTTCCGGTTTCTTCCAGCACCTTGCCCTGTTCGATGTGCATCTCCGCGAAGCACTTATAGGCTCCCGGCTTTAACAACGCCTTTTCGTATGCATCCAGATTACCGCCCCACTCTTTCACGGCTTCCTTAAAGGTAATGTCGTCTTTGCGGCAGGCGTTGGCAAACTTCTCCGGCGCAGCCTTGCCTGTAATCAGTTTGCTGGCAATGGTGGCAAAGCCGAAACGGCTGGACTCTTCCGCCCGGAATACGATTACCTCGATGCTGCGCCGCAGCGTTTCATCGACCAGCATGTGCAGTGCTTCCAGGGCGCCCACAACGCCGCACATTCCGTCATAGGCGCCGCCGTGGATCACCGTATCCAGATGGGAACCGCAGGCAACCGGGGGAATGTTCGGATCCAGTCCCGGACGGCGCAGGAACAGATTTCCCAGCACATCCTCCCGTACTTCCAGGTTCAGGTACTCAATCTGTTTCAACAGCCACATCTGGGCCGCCTTGTCCGTATTGGTATAAGCCAGACGGGTAATGCCCGCTTCCGTTTTCCCGAATTTGGCCAGACCCCCGATGAGCTCTTCCACACGCTTTTTGTCTACAGGTAACATACTTGTTCTCCTAAAAATCATGCGCTGTACTTTACAGCCAGTTCCGTCAGGGTCGCCGCGGCTTTCCACAGCACGTCCTCATCAAAGTCGAAGTGACTGTTGTGGTGCCCTGCCGCAATCGGCGTTCCGTACATCATGTACGCCGCTTTGCCGCCGCGCTTCTGCACCCGGTCCATAAAATACGTACAGTCTTCGCTGCCCCCCATGTCCACATAGGTCAGCACATGGGCGTAGCCGCACTTTTCTTTCACCAGCGCCGCAATTTCTTCCGCCAGTTCCTTATCGTAAATGCTGGCCGGAGCGCCCCCCGCTAACGAGATGTCTACTTTCACGTCATACAGATCCGCAGCCGCCTGCAGCATACGGCGGGCCTCTTTCACCATGAACTCATTGATTTCCGTGTTGCCGCCCCGGGTCTCTATTTTCATGGACGCGATATCAGGCACTACGTTCCGCCCGGTTCCCGCATTCAGCACGCCGACGTTGATACGGCTGGAGCCCTGGCTGTGCCGGGAGATCGTACTTAAACTGATGGCTGCCTGGGCCGCCGCCAGCAAGGCGTTCTTCCCTTCTTCCGGCGCCGCTCCCGCATGGGCGGAAACGCCGTGGAACTCCGCATCCAGTTTTGTGGTGGCCAGGAAGCCGTCCGTCATAGTGACCAGTGTGTCCGCCTGGGTACACTTGAAGCCGATGTGCCCTCCGAACAGGTAATCCACATCGTCCACCACACCGGCATCCACCATGGCCAGCGCGCCCCGCACGCCTTCCTCCGCAGGCTGGAAGATCAGTTTGATCCGTCCGTGCAGTTTATCCATGTTTTCTTTCAGAAGTTTCGCTACAGCCAGGCCGATGGTCACATGCCCGTCGTGCCCGCAGGCATGCATGGCTTTTGTATGGGTAGAACAAAAACCTTCGGCCGCCGGGCGATGTCCTTCGCCTTTGTCTTCTTCCACATCGTTGCAGTCCATGTCAAAGCGGAACGCAACGGTCTTGCCGGGTCTGCCCGTATCCAGAATGCCAACCACGCCGGTCTTGCCGCCGACCATCTTTTCCACCAGCGCCAGGTCTGCCCCTTCGGTGACGGCACGTTTCATATACTGTTCCAGCTCTGCAGCAGAGGGACGGCCCATCATGGACGCTTCCGCAACCACTTCTGCGCCAAAATGCACTTCATAGCCCAGCGCCTCCAATTCTTTAATGATCAGGGAAGCCGTACGGAATTCCGTCCAGCCTGTTTCAGGGTGGCTGTGCAGGTTACGCCGCCGGGCCACCAGTTCTTCTTTTAAGTTTTCTGCCTGTTTCCAAATTGTTTCCATAGTCACCATTCTTTCTTTACCCTTTACCGTTTTATTTCAATACTCATATTACAGGTTCCGCGTACCCGCACGGAACGGATACGCGGAAGCATATCATCTTTACACTATATACTGCTTTTTATGCCTGAATCAGAATGCCAGGAACATCATGCCGATAATCATGGCGAAAACCATGGGGATCGCATTGCGGCGGGTAACTTCCATGGGGCTGATGCCTGCGATACCGGCTACGATGATGGTAGCGCCGGCAATCGGGGACATGGTACGGCCCAGGGTGCCGCCCAGGGTAGCCATGGAACCCATCTGCACGATGGACATACCGAAGTCTGCCGCATGGGGCGTAACCGCTTCGTTAAACGCAAAGGTCGCCGCATCGCCGGAACCGGTGATCAGACCCAGCAGGAAGGGACCTACGGATGCGCAGATCTTAACGATAGACGGATTGTTGACCATGGCGGCGATAAACGCCTTGACCAGACCCATGGCATTCATACCGGCTACGAACACGCCTGCCGCCAGAATGATACCGATGATATCGCCGTAGGCTTTGCCCATGCCGTCAAAGAAAGACTTGGTCAGCGCCGCCGGGTTGGTCCGGGTCACGATGCAGGTCAGGATGGCGCCGATGACCATAGCCTGGGCTACCCCCATCTTGAACATGGGAACCATCTTGGTCGCGCCTAAAATCAGAATTGCGATGGGAACTACGGGCATCAGAGCGTAGAGCGGATTTACCTTAAATTCCGTATCCAGTTCCAACCCTTCTACCACATGACCTTTATTTTCCTTCAGGAAGTAAGCAATCGCAGTTAAAACCACAGCCCCAACAAGCAGGGAAGCGATATTGGCTTTGTAATGGAATGCGATGACGTCCATTACATTGACGCCGGCAATCTTCGCCACAAACGGGTTGTGGGCCAGACCGGGGTTCAGCATGGAACCGTAGGTACCGCACTTAACCGCAGCCGCTGCCATAGCCGGGTGCACGCCAGCGCCCATCAGGATAGGAATGAAGATGGCGCCTGCCGCCGCCGCCGTGCCAGCCGCACTGGGCAGCGCCACGTTCACGGCATAGGTTCCGAAGATAACACCGGGAATCAGCAGCCAGTTTACTTTTAACAGGATTTTTGCCAGGGCGTTGATCAGATGTTTATCGCAGCCCGTAAAACGCATGGCCAATGCAAAACCCATACTGGAGCAAGCAGAAGCAATCATGCCGCTGCCCATGCCTTTGGCAAAGGCATCCAGCGCCTTCATGGGAGCTCCCGACACCAGACACATCACGATACCGGCGCCTACCAGCACCATCCTGGCTTCATAGCGTTTCACCAGCAGGAACAGCGCCGCCAGAACAATAAGACCACCTAAGATTAACATAGTTTTTCCCCCTTTGCCGGATGCAATCTAACCCAATCAATCACCCGGCTAAACTTATGGAAACGCCGGTTGAGTTAATCAGCATCCCCAAAATAATCAGGCATGCTCGCCTATATTATTACTTATTAGTATAGCACCAGGAAAATCTCTTCACAATATTTCCTGCTCAGAAATACTGTATACAAAATGAACCGCGGTCAAAGGTCACAGCAAAAACACCAAAGAAAAAACGGAAAAGCATAACGCCTTTCCGTTTCGCAACACTAAATGACAATCTTCCCTTTTCCGTCAGCAATCTGAATCGCGGTTCCGTATTCTTTGGACAGATCCGCAATATCCGCCAGAATCTGTTCGCCATACTTCGCGTCCGCCAGTTCCGGACGTCCCCGGAGGCTTCTGCCGTTTTTGAAGCCCAGACTCAGAGGCTGCAGTTTCACTTCCCGGATCGCGCCGTCTGTCACCGTTAAGGAAGCCAGGGCTGATTCAAACACAAAATGATCGACTGCAAGGCCCCGGGTCCCGTTGGCACTGCGGGCATCCAGGCCGTCAGCAACGGTGTTATCCGGTCCCAGGTCATACAGATCGTAAAACTCCGTGGGCTGGCGTTCCACCGAATCGTTCTGGAAAATGAAATCCCCCAGACTGTAGAATACGGGTTTATCTTTGTAAATCTCAATGCCGCGCCAGATGTGGGGACCGTGTCCGATATAGGCCGTCGCCCCGGCATCAATACAAAGTTTTGCGAAATCGCGGCAGAAATCCGCCGGCCGGTTCTTCGCCATCCCTTTGCGTTCGTGGCTGTGGTGGCTGACAAATACAAAATCCGCCTGCCGTTTCGCTTCTTCAATGGAACGGACGATCCGGTCCGCATCCTTTTTGTTCATGGTGGTGACGGTACCGGGCATCTCGCCGCGGGCCGTAGCTTCAAAGCGGATCTTCCCGATCAGGTAACCGCCGGTCAGCGGCTTATTGAACCCTTCTTTTTCCAGAAGCATACGGTCGGCATTCACTTCGGTCTGATCGACGATTTTGCGCAGGGTTTCCAGTTCTTTCGGTTTTACCTTGTGAACCGTCTGGTACCGCAGCACGTTGGCGCCGGGGCGTCCCAGCACATCCCGCCGCGGGTTGGAAGCCATCCCCCACTCGTTCATGGTAGAGGTCACACCGATAATCGCCACACGGCCCCGGGGCAGATCCAGATACCGGGGCTGGGCCGCTTCCTCCAGATTGATCCCGCAGCCGGCGTGGACAACACCGGCTGCATCCAGATGCTTTTTGGTAGTTAAAATCCCTCCCAGATTCCAGTCAATGGTATGGTTATTGGCCCAGGTATAAAGGTTGAAGCCAAGATACTGCAGATCCTGCAGTACGGCCGGACGGGCGCAGGCCCAGGTACCGCCGCTGACCGGAGCCGGAAACACTTCAAAATCATGAAGAAGGATCTCAAAATTGGTAAACCGCACATCAAAACCTTCCAGATATTGTTTCAGTGCCGCCAGCTTTGCATCCCGGGGCAGCCGCTGCGTAATGAAAGAATCCCCTGCCAGTACTATGGAAACCGTCTTTTTCATTTTTTGCATAATGTACCCCCTTTGTTACCACAACTCATAAAACCCTGTGCATCTCCGCTGTCATCCCTTGCAGGTACGGATTCAAAAAATGCCCCGCACACGCGAGGCATTTTTTTCCGTATAATTAATACTCATCCGTTTTCTTTCATCGCTTTTTTATCCTGATACATGGCATGGTCCGCCCGCCGCAATACATCTTCCGGAGACGTATCGGACGGTTCGCATACAGCCAGCCCTTTCGCTGCGGAAACCCGGTTCCAGGCACGAGGCTCCTTTAGCGTCTTTTCCGAGAGACGATTAAATTCAGCTACCAGTTCTTCCCGGTGCTCGTAATCCTCGTTTTCCAGCAATACCAGGAACTCATCGCCTCCAATGCGGAACACGGGGCTGTGATCGAATACCCTGCAGATCAGATGGCAGCAGGTCATCAGATATTCATCGCCGTGATCGTGCCCGTAGGTATCATTGATTTCCTTCAGGTCATTCGTATCCAGCATCAGCAGCGCAAATTTAGCATCACCCGCTTGCATCTGACGTTCCAGCCGTTCCTTTTCCATTTCGTAGGCATTTTTGTTCTTTACATGGGTCAACGGATCACTGTACGCCTTATACCGCATACCGGAAATATATTTCTTAAGGTTCTGCACCGTAACGTCAAAGCTTCGGGTCAGAATCCCCACTTCATCGTGGGTAGGCCTGGGCAGCTCCACATCCAGATTGCCTTCGGCGATCTGTTTGGCAGCTTCCGTCAGCGTCTTTAACGGCCGGGTGATCCGGGTAGATACGATCAGGTTAATGATGGCTGCCAGTAAGGCCATGACGATCGACGCGATAGCAATAATACGGAACATGGTGTTCTGTCTTGCTTCGATTTCGTCGGTCTGAACGGAAAGGAGCAACACCATATCGTTCTGCAGCCGGCTGAACACCAGCTTCTTTTCTTTGTCCTTATGGGTATAGGCGTAAGTTTTGGGACGGCCGCCGCCTCCGTAATATTTCATATCATTGACTAATTCCTGCAGTTCCCCGGTATAATCGGAAACGGAAGTTCCGGGATCATACGAAGGATGGTAATAAATTTTCCCTTCCCGGGACACCAGGCTTGTATATCCCGTTTTGTACGGGCTGATGACGCTAACATCGTTCACGATCAGGCCGAAATCCATATCCATGCCCACTACGCCGATAAACCGCCCATCCTTATACAATGGCGTCACATAGGATATCATATCCATGTCTATGTTTTTATTATAATACGGTTCCATCCATATGGACTTCCCGGCGGCCTTGGGTCCGTAATACCATCCCACATGTTCCACATCGGACGGATCGAAATCCAGTATCTTCGTCAGCGGCTGCTTGATGAATGTTTCCACCCGTTTCTTCTTTGTATAGAAAAAGCCGCCGTCTCCGGTTACTTCATCTGCCAGTTCCGGTGCAATACGCAGATAATAACAGACTACGCCCTTGTTATGACGCACGATATCGCCGATCAGCTTTTCCATCTCGGATACATATTGCCGACGCACGGCGGCATTGGTACCGAGCACTTCTACCGGCGGCATCCGGTCCGTTGCCTGATCCGCAAATATATTGATAGAACGCTGGATATCAATAAACTCTTCATTCAGGAAACTGGTTTCCTGTTTGCAGGTCAGCTGCAGGATTTCATCAGAATATTCTTTTTGGGAACGGGAAGTAAACCACAGGCCTGCCCCGCCCACGATAAACGTACAGAGGAATATGATTACCAAATTCAAAACGGTAAACTTTTGACGGATTGAATTCATGAAGCCGCCTCCGACTCTATGACAAAACACAGAAGAAATAACACCGCTCAAATCAACACGAGTCTCATTCTATCATTATTGAAGAAAGCGATAATGTTACAATATTTTATAAATTAATAGTATTATAACATTAGCCCATGCATTACTCAAATAAAATCAATCTTTTGATTTAGTCAGTCTGCCTGTCGTCTCAAAATGCCACAAGACGCAAAAAAGCAGGCCAAGCCTTGGTCTGTTGCCTGATGCAAAAAGCACCGTTTATACCAACAAAAAAAGCCCGCCACATTTCCGCAGCGGGCCGGGAGTCACGTATTATTTTTTACCTTTTTTAGCCGGTTTAGCGTTAACAGCTTCCTTGAAAGCTTTGCCTGCTTTGAAAGCGGGAACGGTAGAAGCGGCAATTTTGATGGGTTTGCCGTTCTGCGGGTTCTTGCCGGTACGGGCAGCGCGTTCGCGGGCTTCAAAAGTACCAAAGCCGATCATCTGTACTTTGCCTTTCTTGGCTACTTCGGCAACTACATTACCAACGATGGATTTCAGCACTGCTTCTACGCATTTTTTAGGCATGCTGGTTTCTGCAGCAACTGCTGCAACGAGTTCTTGTTTGTTCATAATTTACACTCCTTTTTTATTAAAAATTCGAAAGTGCATAAGCACTGGACCACAAATATAATAACAGTATTTATCAGGGTTTGCAAGAGTCAAAACGTAGTTTTTTCCAAAAAAGCCGAAATTTACAGACGTAAGATTAGGCAAACAGGCAAAAACCTAAGCAAACCATCCGTTATTTTTTACGTGTCAGTTTAACTACCGTCTCCACATGATGGGTCCGGCTGAACATATCGCAGGGCTGCACCCTGTCAATCGAAAAACCGTGTTCATGCAGATACGCCAGATCCCTTGCCAGAGTTGCGGGATTACATGATACATACACCACCCTCTCCGGCTTCACCTTTACAATTGCGGACAGTACCCGTTCCTCACAACCGGCCCGGGGCGGATCCAGAATCACCACATCCGGACGCAGCCCGTCGGCAGCAAGCTTCGGCATTTCCACCGCAGCATCGCCTAATAAGAAGTCCGCATTTTCAATATGGTTGGCTTGCGCATTCTTCTTTGCATCCCGTATAGCGGAAGGAACGATTTCAATCCCCAGCGCCCGTTTTGCTTTCTGCGCCATGAACAGGGTGATGGTCCCGGTGCCGCAATACAGATCGACTACCGTTTCCTTCCCTTTCAGATCCGCAAAATCCAGGGCCGTGTTATACAACTTCTCCGCCTGTTCGCTGTTCACCTGGAAAAATGACTGGGCAGAAATATTGAATTTCAGGGGACCGATCTTATCCTTAATTGTGGGGTTACCTGCAATCAGCCGGGTTTTCTCGCCTAAAATCACATTGGTGCTTCGCTTATTTACATTCTGTACCACGCTTTTGACGCCGGGAATTTCGGTCTTCAGCATCTGCACCAGTTCTTTCATATGGGGTACGGTATCCCGGGCCGTAACCAGGCAGACCATGATTTCCCCGGTGTGCACGCCGACACGACCCATGATATGACGAACCGTGCCGGTTCCTTTGTCCTCATCATACGGCAAAATTTTAAACTGCTTCATCCACTTCCGTACCACGGCAGCAATGGCGTTGTTCTTTTTCTTTTGGATACAGCAGTCCGTTACGTCAATTACATTGTGCGTATTTAACGCGAAACAGCCGATTTGCAGTTTTCCCCGTTTTCCCGATACAGGAAACTGCATTTTATTACGATAGTACAACGGCTGGTCGGAACCAATTGTCGGCATAATTTCGACATCACGAAGATGCCCAATCCGTTCCAGCGCGGCTTTTACCTGCTCCCGTTTTTCTTTCAGCTCCGCCTCGTAAGACAGATGCTGCAGCTGGCAACCGCCGCAGGCTTCGTAAACCGGGCAGACCGGTTCGACCCGGTCCGGGGAAGCCGTAATGATTTCCTGCAGTTTTCCGACTATGAAACTCTTTTTGATAAATGCAGCCGCAGCCCTTACCGTTTCACCGGGGAGGGCTCCCGGCACAAATA
>JAEEGJ010003989.1_pt1 | contig 52322 bp, 40 predicted proteins | sample 8958761 | NCBI WGS metagenome assembly JAEEGJ01 (sample SAMN16246546, study PRJNA631951) | gut metagenome | biome: gut microbiome; feature: rumen; material: RS-attached | host: Bos | place: Iran: Karaj | collected 2018-10
ACGGATTTCATGTGACGAATCTGAATATTGCCCAGGTGAAACAGAAGCACGGGATCATCGAGAGGGAAAACTATAATAAGCCAAAATCTGAGAACAGCAACCAGCCGGGATGCCCGGAAGAGAAGATTAAGGCGATAGAAGATGCCATGCAACACTTTCAAATGATATAGTATCAATTCAGAGCAGAAGGCTATATGGTATAATTTTTATAATCATTCACTGCGAAAAATTGACCGTTCATGACATGTGATTAAATTATTTAAATGACTCTTCCGAAATAACAAATAATCGGTGTATATCTTAGGAGACAGAATGTAACAATGCCAGGGAAACGAAAAGAAAAGATATTTGCGTACATTGTGATGGGAATATATTTATTATTCCTTTGTTGGTTGATCCTTTTTAAGTTGGCAGACAGTATTAACAAGATTCCGTCAATGAGGGGGATTAATCTAATTCCTTTTCATTATGATCATGATCAAATAGCTGAATCGAGGTTTCATTTTAACGAAGTGCTGTATAATACAATCGTATTCATTCCTGCTGGATTTTATTTTACAGTGATGGGGAAGAAAAAGTTTCTTTCTGGAATAGTGTTAAGTGCTTTATTGAGTTTGAGCTTTGAAACTTTGCAGTGGATATTTGCCTTAGGTGCAAGTGATATAACTGACCTAATTATGAATACTGTAGGTGGGGTGATTGGTGCCGGAACATATTGGGTTTCAGCAAAACTGTTCAAGGGGAACGAGGTTAAAATCATCAGCATTATAGGTGCTATTCTGGAAACTCTTTTGGTGGGATTGTTGCTCGTGCTGATGATATCTAATTTGTAAGTTTCCGTAGAAGATATAGTTGTTTTGAAAAATGCCTTTGTTATTTAGCTGGATGATTGTATCTCGCAAGCAGTGCATCTCGGGCCCTCGATGCAATATCGCAAGCAGTGCGTTGCGATATCGCTGCGCAAAGCGGCAAGCAATGTCTGTGTCCAGACAAAGCCTGCGTAGCCTGTTGGGGTCATCACCAAATTCCCGGGAACATCTGCATAAGCAGATGAGCTACGCGATTAAGAATCGCTATCATACAACTTAGAAATTTTTGAAAAAAACAAAAAACTCTTGATGTCAAAGAACACATGAGCCGCATGAACAGCTGGCAAGCCAGGATGATATGGACAAATTTTAATTAAAATCGGCTAAAAAGATAACTGCCGAAATTAGTTGAAATATTCCTTTGAATAGTGTATAGTATAGGCGGAGGTGATTCATGTGAACGCAATCGCTGAAAATAAGAAGTTTATCACAACCGCTGAACTAAAAGATATGGGCTATTCATATTACAAGATTGGCAAGCTTGAAGAGCAGGGCATACTGTCACGGGTAAATCGAAGCACTTATGAGAACCTAACCTATAAGGGCGATGAAAACGACTTCTTCAGCGCAGAAGCTTTTGTACCGAATGGTGTTATATGCCTGATGAGTGCAGCACGGTATTACGAACTTACCAATTTTCTGCCTGATGCCGTGGATGTTGCTATTGAAAGGAAGAAAAAGGTTAATACACTGCCAGAATGGCCGGAAATCAGGATTTTTTATTTTGATGCATCCCGGATGGATCTCGGAGTAACTGAAGTCAGGGATGGCGATAACTGCTTCCACATCTTCGATATCGAGAAAACCGTGGTCGATATCATTTACTACAGGAACAAGATCGGGATTGAGGAAACTTCTGAGGTGCTTAGGAATTATCTGAAGCGCAGGGACAGGCAGATTGACAGACTTTATGCCTATGCCAAACGCCTGCGCTGTGAGAAAATCGTAAGAACGTATCTGGAGGTACTTGTGTAATGAATGCTGATTCAGTAAAAGTGAGGCTTAAGAACTTCGCAGTAAAAAACGGCTGCACTTTTCAGGAAGCTCTTACATATTATGGGCTGGAAAGGACAATCTACCGCATTTCCGTGTCCAAATATGCGGAACAATTTGTTTTGAAGGGCGGAATCTTCTTGTATGCGGTATTTGATCGCAGGTATGAACGGGCAACTACAGATGTGGATTTGCTTGCAAGGCGTATATCCAATAGCGGGGAGGAAATGAAGACCGTATTCCGGGAAATTCTCTCTCTTGATATCGATGATGCACTTGTATTTGAAACGGACTCCATAACTGTGGAGGACATAACAGAGTTTAAGGAATATCACGGTCTTCACATCTCAGCTGTTGGATATCTTGATCGGACAAAGATTCCGGTCGGCATAGATATCGGATTTGGGGATGTGATCTATCCTGATGCAGTGAAAATGGACTTCCCTGTCATACTTGATATGGATCCGCCGAGAGTAAACGCCTACTCTCTGGAATCATCCATCGCGGAGAAACTGGAAGCCATCATACATAACGGTTATCTGAACAGCAGATATAAGGATTTTTATGACATCTATGTTCTATCCCAAAAGTACGAATTCTCTTATGAAGAGCTTCGGAATGCTGTCGTAGAGACCTTTGAGAATAGAAAGACTCAGATGACAATGGATTCTGCTGCATTCGGGGCTGATTTCCTGAATGATCCAATGCATCAGACAAGATGGAACTCATTCCTGAAAAAGAAAAAGGCACTTATACAGGTATCCATGACAGATATGATGGACAGAGTAAAAGTATTTGTTTGTCCGGTGATTGAAGGAACAGCGAAAGTAACATGGAATCCTGAAAATGGAATCTGGGAATAACGTAATTTGAGACGCAAGACGCGTCTTCAACCAAATACATATCTTATGAAGAGTCGAGCAATCGGCTCTTTTATTTTGCAATAACGGAGGAAGGGGGCTGAATACATGGCTGGTGGGCTGACCGGGTATTAAACATAAATATTGACATTGAGATATAAATGTTGCATAATTGACGATAAAGAGTTGTATAAGTAAGACGTTATTCCGTTGGGGCAAAACAGGGTTTGACCGGCAGCATGTGACAGGATGAGCAGCAGTAAAGGAGTTTGGATTTATGAAATATGAAGAGATCATAAACAGCAGGTTTGCGGAGCCTGCGGCAGTCATCGGCTATAAGGACGGGAATATCAGGATTGTCGAGATCAATGAGAAGTTCCTTCCGGAATTATGGATGAATGTTTCCGTTGAAGAATATGTTAATTCAACTCCCGATAAGATTTTTGATGAAGAAAACCTGGAAAAATTTATCAATGCCATAAAAAAATGTGTTGAAACCGGAGAAGAACAGGAAGTGGAATCCTGGCGCCGGGTTTTTTCCGTATGCTGCGGTTTTGATAAGATTTGTTTAAAGAGCAGGTTGATCCTGATAGAAAAAACTCCCGAAGAGGCGTTTGTTTATGAATCCGTAAGGAATGTTTCGAATGAGAGAAGGACTCAGGATACCCTTGCGGATGTAGAGTACAGGTATAAACAGGCAAGCGAGCAGATAAATATATATAATTGGGAGTATATTATTGCGACCAAGGAGATGCGTCCCTGCTACAGATGTATGAGGGATCTCGGTCTGCCGGCTGTCGTACAGAATTATCCGGAGCCTGCCATTGAAATGGGTATATTCCCTCCCGATTACGCCGATATGTATCGAGACTTGATGCAAAAGATTGATGCCGGTATACCCGAGATTGAAGCGGATATCCCTCTTACGGTAGGCAGGGTTCCGTTCCGTATAAAGTATACGACTGCATTTGATGAGAACGGGGAACCGGTTAAGGCATTCGGTTCGGCAACGCTCATATCCGAGACTGAGCTCGGACATATAAAGCTCGATAATCAGATCATAGATACACTTGCGGGAGAATATAAGTGTATCTATCTTGCGGATTTTGTAAACAATTCTGTAAAGATCATCAAGCAGGACGATATCGTTTCGGTTCCCGAAAGTGCGGACTGTAAGAGCCTTTTGAAACATATGGCATCAAAACTTCAGGAAATATCCGAGGATAAAAAAAGGCTTATAAGCAACGTGAAGCTTTTCCGTACCGAGCTGTTCAAGAACGCTGAAAAAAGAGAGTTTGTTTATAAAGATGACGCAAGTAAACGTTGGATAAGGATAGAATATCAGGTTATTGAAAGAGGAGCCCTCGGAATTGACCGTATTCTTATCATGGTATCGGTAATCGATGAACTCCGTGCCCAGAAAATGGATGCGGACAGACTTATCGCAACGCAGAAGGTAGAACTTGAGAAAAGACAGCAGATGCTGCTTGCAGCGGTGGATGAGGCTAACAAGGCCAACAAGGCAAAAACTCAGTTTTTCTCGAATATGTCACATGACATAAGAACTCCGATGAACGCTATCATGGGCTTTTCAAAGCTTGCGATAGAGGAGATAGATAATAAGGAAAACCTTAAGGATTATCTTACAAGGATAGATTCGGCAAGTGAGCACCTGCTGAACCTTATAAATGACATTCTTGACATGAGCAGGATTGAGAGTGGGAAGATGGAGCTTTCCGCAAATCCGGTTAATCTTAAGACGCTTGTACTTGAGTGCACGGAAATGATCCGTGTCAAGATGGATGAAAACAAGTTAAGATTCAATGTAGATGTTGATGAAATGGGTGATGATATTGTCGAGTGTGACAAACTGCGGTTTGATCAGGTTATTCTGAACCTTCTTTCAAATGCCTACAAGTTTACACCCGAAGGCGGAAGTGTATCAGTATCGGGCAAACTGTTAAAACGCGGTGACAAGCTGACTTATGAGATAAGGGTTAAAGATACCGGAATAGGCATGTCAAAACAATTTACGGAGCATATCTGGGAAGCTTATTCTCGAGAAAAAACAGCGGCAGTACGTGAGACACAGGGAACCGGACTCGGTATGGCAATCGTGAAGAATATTGTGAATATGATGCATGGAGCCATAACTCTTATCAGTGAGCTCGGAGAGGGAAGCGAGTTTATCATTGAATTGCCTATGGTACCCGTACACTCAAAAAGCACGGATGATACGTACAATAAAGATGTTGAAGATGCAATGAAGAAGGATTACAGCGGAGTGACCGTTCTGGTCGTAGACGATACTCCGTTTAACCTGAAGCTTGTTGAACGGCTGCTTGTCAAGTTCGGAATAACCGTAAAGACCACAGAGAGCGGAATTGAAGCCCTGCAACAGCTAAAAGCATCAAAACCCGGAGATATAAATCTTATCCTGATGGATGTCATGATGCCTGTCATGGATGGTCTTGAAGCAACAAGAAGGATAAGAGCCATGGAAGATCCCGGTCTTGCATCCATTCCCGTTATCGCTATGACGGCAAATGCTTTTGAAACAGATGTCAGGAAAGCTTTTGATGCGGGGATGAACGCCCATATTCCCAAGCCGTTTACCGTGGAGGAGCTGATCACCACGATAAATAAAAATCTGAAATAACAAAAAGACTATCAAAAGAGGAAGAGTAAAATGAAAAAGTTTGTTTTATGTATCATGATCATAGCTATGATCGCAGCAGCCGCAGCGTGCGGAAAAAAAGAAGATACGTCGTCGGGCGGAAACAATGAGCCCACAAAATCAGCGGAAGCAACTAAGCCGGCAGAGACAACGCCGGAGCCTACAGTGACAACAGCTCCTACCGAAGATCCCGTATCGGGAAAAGAACCCACGGTAACCGAAGAGCCTGCAGCTACAGAAGAACCCACACCGGAGCCTACGGCAACCCCTGAGGTTACGGAAACACCGGAACCTACTCCCACGCCGGCTACGGACAATGACATTGCCGATCTGGTCGGCTCATGGTATGAGGTAGATTCTGCATTTACAAGAACACTTGATATAAGTGCGGAAGGTGCGGTACAGATTGTTTATGAGGGCGGCGGGATAAGGTATGGGTCGGTTGTTCTGCGTCCTGCTGACAGCGGTGATCTGTATTATTACTTCTTTGATACCGAAGGGACTCTTTTTGCGGCGGCACCCAAGAAAATTAATGACGGTGTGATAGTGATCGATATCGCGGATGAAGGCGAAGCAAGCTTCAAGAAGGATGACAATCCCGTACCTGCGCCTGCGTTAAACGCGCTTGAGGGCAGCTGGGTAGAAGAGGATGTTGAAGGTGGATGGGATCTGATCGTAACCGAAGACGGTTCATGGACAGCTTCCAGAAACGAAGAAAATGCAGAGGGTTATGTAAGAGTTGTAAGATACGGACTTAATGATATCCCTTATGCTTTCAGTTTTCGTACATTTGACGGAGGATACTGGACCACTGTTGTATGGGACTGGAACTCAGAGACTATAGAAAACATCAATGCTCTGGATCTGGGTGACGGGGGGACTAAGTTCAGGCGTTTTACCAGTGAGGATGAATTCCCGAGCAATGTACCCGGAGATAAGTATGTAGGTGAATGGGCGAACGGCAGATGCTCAATGACTGTATACAGAGAGGGCGCCGGAGCATTCATTTTTGAACTGATCTGGGCCGACAGCGCTTCCGAGTGGAATAAGTGGAGCTACTGGACATTCTACTCCGAGGAAAATAAGACATTTACATCGGACGGAATGAGTTCATTATACAGATGTACATATGATTCCGAAACCGGTGAAGAAAATACCGAAGTTATATCAAATGAGGAAAGTGCCGTATTTACCGTTTTCGGCGAGGATAAGCTCATCTGGCATGACAATACCGGGAAACAGGGCGAACTGGAGTTCGAGAGGATTCGGGATATTTCGGAGAATTAAATTAAATAGTGTGACAGCACCCCGTCTGTGATTCACAGACGGGGCATTTTTGCTTACGCATCTTTTCTTTATTTTTCTGCAGGGATTCTTTGTCTTGATTTTCTGAATTCCGCTAAAGCAGCTCTCCCTTCGGGAGTAACCGGCTTTATCCATTTTCCGCTGTACAGGTGGAACTGCATAAGCACATAACGTATCGGCTCATCTATGTAACAGCAGATAAACACGACATAGGTAGGCGCTCCCCAGACCATACCGGTAAGATATACGAGCGGCACAAGCATTACCCACATAAAAACAATTTCAAGTACGGTTCCGTAAACTGCGTCTCCCGCAGAACGGAAGGTGTCGTTCTGTGTCCAGTTCCCCATCCTGATCATGGCTGCGACCATATAGACAACGATAAACATGAATGCAATATCAAAGCTTTCACCCTCCATACCCATGAGTGTAAGGATGGGCGTATGAAGAAGTATCAGCAGAACTCCCATAAAGGTAATAAAGCCCTGGCACAGATAGACGATACGCCATGCCCTTTTATATGCGATATCAAGGTTCCCGGCTCCGACTTCCTTACCGACAAGTATTGAGGCTGCATTTGAAAACCCTGCAAAAAATCCTATTATCAGGCCTTCCAGTGTTCTGAAAACCGCAAGAGCGGCTATGGTTTCTTCAGGCTGTCTTCCGAGGACTACGTTTATCACCATGTTTCCGACACCGATAAGGACTTCGTTCATTATAATAGGAAAACATTTTTTAAAATACTCAGGCAGCAGTCCCTTACGTTTGGTAAAATGCCTTCTGAAAGCAAGCAGGTACGGATGACCGTTCTTTTTTGCAAGGATTACGATAACGATCGTACAGATACCTTGCGCCAGAACAGTGGCAAGTGCGGCACCTCTGACGCCCATTTCCGGGAAGCCGAGATTTCCGAATATAAATACCCAGTTTAAAAATACATTGAGAAGCACAGTAGCTATCGAACCGTATAACGGGATCCGAACCCTTTCGGTACATCTGAGCAGTACTGCCATTGCCATGTTAAGCACCATGAGTATGTAAGAAAAGCCAACGATCTTTAAATACTCAACACCTATTTCCTGAATACTTTGTTTATCCGTATACAGACGCATGACATATTCAGGAAATACTACCGCACAGGTACAGAAAACTATCGCAACGGTCATCATACAGGTTAGAGTAAGTCCGTAAGCCCGGTTCAGGCCGTCTTCATCCTTTGCACCCCAGAATTGTGAAATGAACAGCATTCCTCCTCCGACGAATCCCCAGTAAGCACTGAACATCAGGGATGAAAACTGGGCACACAAACCTACGGCTCCGATCTCGGTCTGTCCGAGGGAAGATATCATCATGGTATCTATCATGGAGCCTGTGGTGGTCAGCAGATTCTGCAGCGCTACCGGAACAGCTATGACCGCAATGCTTCTTATGAATTTTTTCCAATCGAAATATTGATCCTTCATTTTATGTACTTTCTGTATATAAATTCCCAATCCTATACTGTTACAACAGACTTTTTCTTTGTTACCGAGGAAACGCTGAAAGCGTTTTCGAGGTGACTTTGACGCATCAGACCGTAGTATTAAGAATGTTATGCCTTAAAAGCGTAAAAGTCAAGGCTTTTATATCATTTTTTTCAAAAAATCCTTTTGACACTTGCGAAAAAACTTGCTATAATATACTTTGTTTTTGCAGTTTTAAGATACTGAGGGAAAGGAAGTCCGTAAGGACAAGGTAAGAGTATGATTTCAAAGAAGATGGAAAACATGGTTAAGAACGGTTCTGCTATCAGGGCAATGTTTGAAGAAGGCAAAAAGATGGCAGCAAAATACGGCGCGGAAAATGTTTATGACTTTTCTTTGGGGAATCCCTCGGTTGAACCTCCGAAGGAGATAGAAGAAGCTGTAACTAAAGTGTTATCCGATTACAAACCCAACTATATTCACGGATATATGCTTAATGCCGGTTATGAAGAGGTAAGAGAAAAGATAGCTGACAGCCTCAATAAGAGATTCGGTACCGCATTTGCGGCAAGAAATATAATCATGACAGTAGGTGCAGCCGGCGGCATGAATGTTATCATGAAATCACTTCTGAATCCGGGTGATGAGGTTGTTGTTTTCAGTCCTTATTTTGGTGAATATCGCAGCTATGCGTCAAATTTCGATGCAAAGATCGTGGAGATTTCTCCCGATACGACCAGCTTCCAGCCCAAGCTTGACGAGTTTGAGGCAAAGCTCACCGATAAGACAAGGATTGTTATCGTTAACTCTCCCAACAACCCTACAGGAGTTGTTTATTCGGAGGATACAATAAAGAAGATTGCAGCCATACTTGAAAAGAAACAGAAGGAATTCGGTGCTCCCATTTATCTGCTTTCGGACGAGCCTTACAGAGAGCTCGCATTTGACGGCGTTGAGGTTCCTTATCTGACGAAATATTATAACAATACGATAGTAGGTTATTCCTTCAGCAAGTCGCTTTCTCTTCCCGGAGAGCGTATCGGATATCTGGTAATACCGGATGAGGCTGAGGATTCCGAAAATGTCATCTTGGCAGCAGGCGTTGCAACCAGGATACTGGGCTTTGTAAATGCACCTTCGCTTATGCAGCTGGTTGTTTCAAAGTGCCTTGACGCCAAGGTTGATCTTGAGGTTTATAACAGGAACAGGGAGCTTTTATATAATTCCCTGATAGAATACGGATATGAGTGTGTTAAGCCCGAGGGAGCGTTCTATCTTTTCGTGAAGGCTCTTGAGGAGGATGACAAGGCGTTTGTCGCAAAGGCAAAGGAGCACCGTCTCCTTATAGTTCCCGGTTCAACCTTCGGGTGTGCCGGATATGTAAGGATAGCATATTGCGTTGATTATGATATGATAAAGAGATCACTGCCCGAGTTCAAGGCTCTCGCTGAGGAGTATAAATAATATGGGATTTGAACAGAATTTGAGGAAGATAGCGCCTTATGTACCGGGAGAGCAGCCCGGGAACGTGAACAAGGTGATAAAGCTTAATACAAATGAGAACCCGTATCCCGCAGCACCCGGGGCAGAGGAGATAGCATGTAATCTTAAAGATAAGGATATGCGTTTATATCCTCCGACCGATGCAGGTAAGCTGTCAAGGGCTATTGCAGGATATTACGGGATTGATACGAAGAATATCTTTGTCGGAGTCGGTTCGGATGACGTTCTGGCTACGGCTTTCCTTACATGCTTTAATTCTCAGGTTCCGATATTGTTTCCGGATATCACATATTCGTTTTATGATGTCTGGGCGGAGCTTTACAAGATCCCTTATAAGCAGATCCCTGTTGATGAGGATTTTAAGATAAAAAAAGAGGATTATCTTCAGGAGAACGGCGGTATCGTTATAGCAAATCCGAATGCTCCTACCTCTTTGGCAATGCCGCTTGAGGACATAGAGTTTATAATAAAGAACAATCCGGATTCGGTTGTAATCATAGATGAGGCATATGTTGATTTCGGAGGGGAAAGCGCACTTCCGTTGTTAAAAAAGTATGATAATCTTATGGTAGTACAGACTTTCTCAAAGTCGAGATCGATGGCGGGAATGAGGATAGGCTATGCTTTTGCGGGCGACAGGATCATTCAGGCAATGAATGATGTTAAGTTCTCAATCAATTCATATACCATGAATTATCCCGCAGTAGAGATGGGCGTAGCCGCAATAGAGGATGAGGAATACTACAAGGCCACCATAGCAAAGATCGTAAAGACCCGCGAGAAGGCAAAGAAGGAATTTACGAAGCTCGGGTTTAAGGTTTTGGATTCAAAGACAAATTTTTTATTTATTTCACATAATGGGGTTAAGGCGGAGACCATTTTTGCCGATTTAAAGAAAAGAGGTATTTTCGTCCGTCACTGGAATAAACCGAGGATAGATAATTATCTGAGAGTTACGGTGGGAACCGATGCCCAGATGAAAAAACTGTTTGAGGCATTAAAGGAAATACTGTAAAAGATTTTTGATTTTTTCGGATGACAGGCAGTTTCAGGATGGAAAACAGGATAAATTATCATAAGGAGCTCGAGAAGGAAATGAGAAAATGGTCGGAGAAAGGTATTTGTCCGACCTTACTTTTGCATTCCTGCTGCGCTCCCTGCAGCAGTTACTGCCTTGAATATCTTAACTCTGCTTGCAGGATAACGGCATTTTATTATAATCCGAATATTACCGACTGGACGGAATATGAGCACAGGGTTTCGGAGCTTAAGCGCCTGATAGATGAGATGCCGATGGTAAACAGGGCGTCGTTTCTTGAAGGAGAGTACGAACCGGAGCTGTTCCTTGAAGCAGCAAAGGGACTTGAGGATGAGCCGGAGCGTGGGAAGAGATGTATTAAATGCTATGAACTGCGCTTAAGGAAGACCGCCGAGGAGGCAAAACGGGGCGGTTATGATTATTTTACGACAACGCTGACCATAAGTCCGTTAAAGGACGCACAGGTTTTGAATAATCTTGGGATACATCTCGGGGAAGAGTACGGTGTGAAGTACCTGCCCTCGGATTTTAAGAAAAACGGCGGATATCAGAGATCGATAGAGCTTTCGTCAAAGTACGGGCTTTACCGCCAGAACTACTGCGGCTGTGAGTTCTCACGCCGATAGAGAAAAAATTGAAGAAGTCTGACTTATTTTGGGGAAAAGGAGAACGGCATGGAGATTTCTGTAAGAAGAATGCAGGAAATGCGTGAACATGAATACTTAAGTCCCTATGCGACTTTCAGTGACAGATCCAAGGGACGCAGGATAGACGAGCCCCAGTGCGACATCAGGACGTGCTTTGAGAGGGACCGCGACAGGATCATCCATTCAAAAGCATTCCGGCGTCTTAACGGAAAAACCCAGGTTTTCTTAACACCCCAGGGCGATCATTACAGGACAAGAATGACTCATACGCTGGAGGTTTCTCAGATTGCGAGGACCATTGCCAAGGCGTTGCGTCTGAACGAGGATCTGACCGAGGCCATAGCTTTGGGACACGATCTTGGGCATACGCCTTTCGGACATGCCGGAGAAAGGGCACTTAACAGTGTTTGTCCCGGAGGGTTTGAACACCATCTCCAGAGTATACGTATTGTAGAATTCATAGAGAAGAAAAACGGAAAGACCATGAATCTTTCATGGGAGGTTAAGGACGGTATCGAAAATCATCAGACGGAAGGCCATCCTGCAACCCTTGAAGGAAAAATAGTAAGGCTTTCCGATAAGATAGCATATGTGAATCATGATATTGATGATGCGGTAAGGGGGCATATAATAGAGGAAAAAGATATCCCGAAAGCTTATACGGATATTCTCGGCAATTCCTTAAGCAGCCGTTTGAATACCATGATACACGATATAGTTTCAAACAGTGAGGGCAAGAACGATATCATCATGTCGGATAAGATTTATGACACGATGCAGGCCTTAAGGAAATTCATGTTTGAAAATGTATATACGAATCCGATAGCAAAGGGGCAGGAAAAAAAGGCCGAAAAGATGCTGATAGATATGTTTGAGTATTATGTGGAGCATCCCGAAGCCCTCCCCGAGGAACACCGTAACGCTCCGGAAGGCAGGGAGAGAGCAGTTGCCGACTACATTGCATGCATGACCGACCGTTATGCGGTAGCGAAATACAACGAACTCATGGTTCCCACCGGCTGGCAGGTTTTTTGAGCTAAAGGAGGGTTCCGATGCCATTTGACAATGATATAGTCGATCAGGTGCGTTCGTCAAACGATATAGTGGATGTTGTATCTTCCTATGTTCCGCTGAAAAAGATAGGGGCCAGATACAGGGGGCTTTGCCCTTTTCACAATGAAAAGACCCCGTCCTTTTATGTAAACGGGAGCATGAAAATATTCAAGTGTTTCGGTTGCGGAGAAAGCGGAGATGTTTTCAGCTTTATAGAGAAGATAGAAAATGTCGGATTCTATGAGGCACTTGAGATACTTGCAAAGAGAGCCGGTATAACTCTTCCCGAACGTAAATATGACAGCGAGGGAGCTGCAAGGCGAAGCCTTAAGGAGAGTATAGCGGTCATAAATAAAGAAGCGGCCACATATTATTATATGATGCTGCGCGGACCTAAAGGGACAAAGGCCTACGAATATCTGAAAAACCGCGGGCTATCCGATGACACGATGCGGAATTTCGGACTCGGGTTCGCAGGGAATTACTCGAACGGACTGTATAATTACTTAAAGGAAAAAGGCCATTCGGATGATGAGTTAAGCAAGAGCGGGCTCTTTTCCATGGGTGAAAAGGGTATTTACGACAAATTCTGGGACAGGGTAATATTCCCCATCATGGATGTGAAGGGAAGGGTGATCGCTTTCGGCGGAAGGATCATGAGCAAAGCCGAGAATGCACCCAAATACCTGAATTCTCCCGAAACGGAGCTGTTCCTTAAAAGTGAGAACCTGTACGGACTTCATATCGCTAAAAAGACAAAAGAAAAGTTTTTCCTTTTGTGTGAGGGATATATGGATGTGATCGCCCTGCATCAGGCAGGCTTCAATAATGCGGTCGCATCGTTAGGTACTTCGCTTACGGAACGTCAGGCGAAGAAGATAAAAGGCTATACCGATAACGTGGTCATTACCTATGACAGTGACAGCCCAGGTAAAAATGCCGCAAAGCGTGCCATACCGATCCTTAAGAACGAGGGCTTGAATGTCAGGATACTGGACATGACTCCTTACAAGGATCCTGATGAGCTGATAGTCGCAAAGGGCGCCGACGAATACAGAAAGAGGATAGAGCAGGCGGTAAACGGCTTTGATTTCGAGGCTAAGCTCCTTGAGGAATCGCACGATCTGGAGGATCCCGATTCGAAGACGCAGTTTGACCACAGGATAGCAGAGACCATAGCAAGGATTGACGATCCTTTGGCGAGAAACAACCATATAAACGCCGCAGCAAAGAAATACAATATAGATGCTGTAGAGCTTAAAAGGCTTGTAAACAGTATCGGGTCGGCGCTTAAGATACAGGAAGAAAACGAGAAGATAAAGACTGAGCTGAAAAAGACAAGGGAAATTAAACCCGACGCAGCCCGTAAGAATACGGAATGTCTTTTACTGAATACGATCATCCAGTACAAGAATGCATATCTTGCAATTAAGGATGTGCTTAAACCGGATGATTTTCCGGACGAGACGGAACAAAAAATTTATGATTTTATCTGTAAGGATTACGAAAGAACCGGATCGGCAGTGGGTGCCGGTATTATCGATAAATTCGAGGAAGCCGAAGAGCGCAAAAAGGTGGCAGACATACTGATGGTATCCGGTGATTTTGAAGATACAAACGAGGATGAAAGGAGGAAAGCATTCGCTGATTATGTGACAGCCGTAAAGAAAGCGGCGATTGACCGTAAGGCCGGGGAAGCGATGAGCGCAGGAGACGGTGAAAGACTCAAGGTCTTGATCACCGAAGAGGATAGCCTCGGGAGCCTTAGGAAAAAGCTGCTAAGTATCGATCTGTCGTAGCGATGCAAAAGAGTATGGACCAGCAGGGACAGCAGAAGCTCCAGGAAAAGCTTAAGGAACTTCTGAGCATGGCAAAAAAGAAAAAGAACGTTCTCGAGTATCAGGAGGTTAATGATTTTTTCAATGATATGGAGCTGACTGAGGATCAGATAAACCATGTCTACGATTTCCTGGACAATAACGGAGTTGATATGCTCAGGGGATCGGTTTCCGATGACGATGACATTTTAGACGGTCTCGATCTCATGTCCGGAGATGAAGAGGATATCGATATCGAGAACATCGACCTTTCCATTCCCGAAGGGATCAGCATTGAGGATCCTGTAAGGATGTACCTTAAGGAAATCGGAAAAGTCCAGCTATTAAGCGCGGATGAAGAGATTCATCTTGCCAAGGTAATAGAAGACGGATTTGAGATCAAACAGAGGTGCCACGAGCTTGAAAAGAAGCTTCGCAAGCCGGAGAGCCCGGAAGTAAAAGAGGAGCTTACAAAGAAGCTTGAAGCTTTAAAGAAGGACGGAAAGAAAAAGATAGATGCGGGAGAGGCTGCAAAGAAGCGTCTTGCCGAGGCAAATCTCAGACTTGTCGTATCCATCGCTAAAAGATATGTCGGAAGAGGCATGCAGTTCCTTGATCTGATCCAGGAGGGTAATCTGGGTCTGATAAAGGCTGTAGAGAAATTTGATTACAATAAGGGCTATAAGTTCAGTACTTATGCCACATGGTGGATACGTCAGGCCATCACAAGAGCGATCGCCGATCAGGCACGTACCATAAGGATCCCGGTTCATATGGTTGAGACCATTAACAGGCTGATGCGTACACAGAGGACTCTTCTGCAGGAGCTCGGGCGTGAACCAACCCTTGAGGAAGTTGCAAAGGAAATGAAGATGCCCGTGGAAAGAGTTGCTGAAATCCAGAAGATATCTCAGGAACCTGTTTCCTTAGAGACTCCCATCGGTGAAGAAGAGGACAGCCATCTTGGTGATTTCATTCAGGACGACAATGTTCCGATGCCTGCTGATGCAGCTGCGTACACTTTGCTTAAGGAACAGCTCCTTGATGTTCTCGGAACCCTGACCGACCGTGAGCAGAGAGTCTTGAGGCTGCGTTTCGGTCTTGATGACGGAAGGGCAAGAACTCTTGAAGAGGTCGGGAAGGTATTTGATGTTACGCGTGAACGTATCCGTCAGATAGAGGCTAAGGCTTTAAGAAAGCTCAGACATCCGAGCCGAAGCAGGAAGCTCAGAGATTTCCTGGAGCAGTAATGATCAGGGACAACATAAAACTGAGCGACAGGCTGATGATGTCTGTTAACATGGTAACAAATGGGTATTCTGTAGCGGATGTCGGATGTGATCACGCACATACCTGCATATATCTTGTAAAAAAGGGTATTGCGCCAAGGTGTGTGGCAATGGATGTCCGGAAGGGTCCTTTATCTCATGCGGATGCCAATATCAGGCTGTACGGTCTTGAAGGCTGCATTACCACAAGGCTTTCGGATGGGCTTGACAATCTGGCAGAGTGCGAGACGGATGCCGTGATCATTTCCGGTATCGGTGGGACTTTAATGGTTCAGATACTCGAAAAAGGATTAAATAAAGCTGCGGCTGCAAAGGAGCTGATCCTTCAGCCGCAGTCGGATATAGGAATGGTAAGGCGTTTCCTGCGTGAAAACGGTTTTGTTATTGTTTCCGAAGCTATGGTAAAGGAAACGGGAAAGTTTTACAACGCCATAAAGGGTGTGCCCTGTGGCAACAAAGTCTGTGAGAAAAATGCCGACGAGGAAGTCTTTGATGAATTCGGAAGGCTTCTTTTAGAAGGAAAGGATCCCGTGCTTTCGGAATTCCTTCAGGTCATGCAACAGAAAACCGAAAGAGTGCTTGGCAGGATCAAAGAGGAGGGCTCGGAGGAAAGCGTGGAGAAAAAAGCCTTTTTTGAAAACTACGGAAGGCTTATAGAAAAGGCAAAGCTTTTTTATACCGTGAAAACGGAAAAAATAAAGTGAAAAGGAGAAGATGAATGGGGAATTGCAAGGTTACGGTAAACGGGGTTACGGTAGAGTATGAAAAAGGTGCCGCATACTTGGAGGTGGCGGACGATTACCGGGAAAAGCAGGATGGTGACATAATCCTCTGTACTGTAGATGGGAAGTTATGCGAGCTTAACAAACGGATCGAGGAAGACTGCACCGTAAGCTTTATTACCACAGGAGAGACCATAGGTTACGAGACATATTGCAGAGGTATCATTTTCCTGATGCTTAAGGCTTTCGACAATGTGTTCGGAAAAGAGAAGATAAGTAAGATTTCCGTGGAGCACACACTCGGAAGGGCTATATACTGTGATTATGAGGGCAGCCTTACCCTTGACGATAACATGCTTGCGCAGGTAAAGGCAGAGATGAAAGCACTTGTCGGTGCGAATATTCCCATTATCAAGCATTCTGAAAAGACGGGCAAGGTCATAAAGATGTTCAGGAAACTGGGAATGCTTGACAAGGTTAAGCTTTTCAAGTACAGGAGCGCATCCACGACAAATTACTATGAGCTTGACGGATTTGTGGACTATTTCTATGGATATATGCCCGCAACTACAGGTATTCTTAAGTATTTTGACCTCCAGCTATATGATGAGGGATTTGTGATACTTACTCCCGATCCCACAAATCCACAGGTGGTATGTGCGCTTAATGACAGACCGATGCTTTTCAAAACCCAGCATGAGGCAAATGAATGGGGAAAGATAATGGGTCTGGAGTGTGTCGGAGACTTAAATGAGCAGATCTGTAACGGAGATATAGAAGACCTGCTCCTTGTTCAGGAAGCTCTTCAGGAGAAGAGGATAGGTGATATCGCACAGCAGATAAAGGACCGGGGCGGTGTTAAATTTGTTATGATCGCAGGACCTTCTTCTTCGGGTAAGACCACCTTCTCACACAGACTTTCCGTTCAGCTGAGGACCCTGGGGTTCAAGCCCCATCCCGTGGCACTGGATAATTATTTCAAGAACAGGGAAGATACACCGAAGGATGAGAATGGCAATTACAATTTTGAATGTCTCGAAGCCATCGACGTCGAAGGCTTTAACAAGGATATGCTTGCACTCTTAAAGGGCGAGACCGTTCAGATGCCTAGTTTTAACTTTAAGGTCGGAAAACGCGAATACAAGGGTAATACCCTTAAGCTCAACAAGGGTGACATCCTGGTCATCGAAGGAATACACGGGTTAAATGATGCATTGTCCTACTCGCTTCCGAAGGAAAGCAAATTTAAGATCTATATAAGTGCGCTCACACAGCTGAATATAGATGAACATAACAGGATCCCGACCACAACGACGAGACTTATCAGACGTATAGTAAGGGACGCAAGGACAAGAGGAACTTCCGCGCAGGGGACAATTGCAATGTGGTATTCCGTAAGGCGCGGTGAGGAGGAGAATATCTTCCCGTTCCAGGAGCAGGCAGACTGTATGTTCAATTCTGCACTCGTATATGAGCTTGCAGTTCTTAAACAATATGCGGAACCGCTTCTCTTCGGAATAGGCGAGGATGAACCGGAGTATCAGGAAGCAAACAAGCTTTTGAAGTTTTTGAAATACTTCCTCGGCATATCAAGTGAAGGGCTCCCGCATAATTCCATCGTCAGGGAATTTGTCGGCGGAAGCGTATTTCCTGTTTGATAAGTTTAGAATTTGAGGTGTTTGCAGGATTGCGAGAGTTGCTTGCAACGAAGCAATCCGTATCATAAGTATGTTTTACATGAGCAGCACGGATGGTCGCGACAGGTGCCAAGGCTTTATGCCCCACACATCGTTGAGGAAAGTCCGGGCTTCACAGGGCAGGGTGCCGGATAACATCCGGTGGAGGTGACTCCCAGGAAAGTGCAACAGAAATGATACCGCCGTCTTTGACGGTAAGGGTGGAATGGCGGTGTAAGAGACCACCGGTTTTCCGGTAACGGAAAATGCTGTGTAAACCCCACTCGAAGCAAGACCAAACAGAGAACCATACGGCGGCCCGTCGTGTTCTCGGGTAGGTTGCGTTCCGGTTCGGGAACGGATCGGAGGAGCTGTCCGGTAACGGGCAGTCTAGATAGATGACCATCTATTACATAACCCGGCTTATAGTGCTGCTCTAATTAATAAAGATCACGGCGAGGTTTTAAATGAATACCAGCGGTGTATTTACTGCCATAAAAAAAGACGGTACAAGGTATTACCGCGCGTCGGTAACAAATAAAGAAAAACATATCAGCCTCGGCAGCTTTAAATCAGAGAAAGCTGCCGGGGCTGCTTATGCTCTTGCGACGGAAATACTAAAAGGCCGAGAGGAATATCAGCCGGAGGACTATGAAAGGGTTCTGGGCACAGCTGATCAAGAGGAAAAGCTTACCTTTGATAAGTGGATCATGCTGCTAAACTTAAGAAAAACAGGAATATACTGTAAGAATCCCATATATCTTTACGGGAAATATTTTGTGTACTACCTGGAGAGAAATCTTGAACTGACGTTTGATGCCGATGAGTTCTTTTTCTTTCAGCGACATAAGCTCCAGAAAAGGGGAGGTCACCTTTTCTACAGTGATTTCGGCATGCAGTGCAGCCTTCTGGCCAGGTACGGAGTGAAGAGCTTTGCGGTAGAGGGCAGGGATTATATTTTTAAAAACGGAAACAACAGGGATTTCCGAAACGGAAATCTGTTTGTGATAAATAAATACAACGGGGTTTATGTTAAGGAGGAGCAGGGCAGAAAAAAATATGACGTGAAGATACACGTAATGGGGAATGTTTCGGTCGGAACCTATACGGATGAGGTTGAGGCGGCTATTGCATATAATAAAGCCGCCGACAGGCTGGAGGAGGCTGTCAGGAAGAAAAAGAATAATCGGAGATTAAATTCGGTATCTACAAATGTAGAAAACAACATCTTGGGTAATGAGGCAATCGAGACCACAAATCCTATGGGTGAACAAGAGGATCAGACAGCCGGAAAAGACGGTGTGATAATCAATGAAAATATAGGGAAAAACACGAAAAATGCAGCAGTTTCAGCTCTTGATAAGGATGGCGCAAAAGGTCGGAATTCATCCGGTTCGTACCGAAACTGGAGAAGAAATTATATAGAAAATCTGTCTTCAAAAGAGTATTTTGAGGTCTACGAAAAATTAAGATTTTCTAAAAAATTTAAGAAATATATCGAAAAAATGTAATAAAAACGTAATAATTACTTGCAAAATTGTAATGAAGGTGGTATACTGTTCTCCGGACACGAAAAAAGACGGAGAGGTAAATCATGAACAGGTTAAAAAAGATACTTGTGTTTTCGTTTACTTTTATACTTATGACCGGCAGCATTTCTGTCTTTGCGGCTACTCCGAAGAGCGATACAGTTACGGAGAAAAAGACGGAGGAAGCCGATAATGCTAAAGATGAAGATGTAACTGCTGCTGTCACATCGATCAGGGAGGCCGGCATTTCACTTACAAAGTCGGTATATGATTTCTCGGAATATGTAAAAGAGTCAAAAAAGAAAATCTCTAAGCCTAAGACAACGGGCGTTGTTGAGATATCGGTCAGCACGAGCATCGGAGATACCGAAAGTAAAAGATATTCGGACGTGCTTACCTATAGATACAATTCCAAGATGACAAAAAAGATTTCCGATAAGGAGTACGAGATACTGTGCAGGATAGTTGAAGCCGAGGCAGGAGATCAGGATGTTTACGGAAGGATACTGGTTGCGAATGTCATTTTAAACCGTGTTAACTATAAAAAAGAGTTTGAAAATGATATTGAAGGTGTTGTTTTTGAAAAAAACCAGTTTGCTCCGGTGGCTGACGGATCGTATTACAAGGTCGGCATAAGCTCTCTTACGAAGGAAGCCGTTGACCGTTGCCTTGATGGCGAGGATTATTCGGACGGTGCACTGTTCTTCTTCATGAGATCTGGAACGACAAAGAATACCGCAGCATGGTTCGATTCATTGAAATTCATCTGCAAGTACGGATGTCATGAGTTTTTTAAGTATTAAAAGTTGAGCGCAGCTTCAAAAGTTGCGCTTTTTTATTTTTTGTTTGACCTATATACCCGGGTTATAGTATAATTAAATGGTATATGTTTTTGAAGAGGTATGAATAGTGGATAAAAAAGACCGTTTGATCGCCTGTCTGCTGTTTGCCGCATTTTTGGGGGCAGGTCTGCTGGCAGCTTTACAACTGAATATCCCTCCCGTACTGGATGAAGTCGGAACGCTGGCCAATTCGGCATATATGGCCGGATATGACTGGACGGAAACTGTTTATACCATGGGAGGCTTTTACTATAAATACGGGATATCCCTGTTGTATGCACCGTTCCTGAAGTTCATAGATGACCCGTATATTGTATATAAAGCGATGCTTTCACTTAACTGTCTGCTCTATGCTTTTGTTCCGGTTATGGCATATGCAATCTTAAGAAAGCATTTAAGAAAAACCAGAATGTATGCCGTGCTTGTTTCAGCAGCATGTGCTATGATCCCGAGCTGTTTCATATTCCAGCTCTATGCAAAGGCGGATTCTATACTGATCGTGCTTCCCTGGGTCGTTCTTTATCTGCTTATGGAACTGAACGGAACGGAGAAGGGAAAGAAAAAGACACTTTTTAGCTTCAGCCTTTCGTTTATCTGCATATTTGCGTACATGGTACATACAAGAGGTATAGTGATCATCATCGCAGTAATCCTTACATTGCTTATTGTGGGGCTTATCTCAAAAAAATGCCTTGTAAATATTCCTGTATTTTTGGGGACGATGGCGGTTATGCTTGTTGCAGACAAGCTGATAGGGAATGTATTCTACGAAAATGTTTACGGATATTACGGGACATTGCATGCGAGCGCAGAGAGCTTTGAATTTGACTATCTGTTAAAGATTTTTACGGCAGAAGGCTTCGGTACAATGATAAAGCTTATCACCGGCTGGCTGTTTACCGGACTTACATCAACCTTCGGGCTTATCGGTATAGCCGTTATAGGCGGGATTGTCTGGTTTATAAGGGACTTAAGGAAAAAGCCGTGGAAAAACATGGCAAAACGTGATCGTGCAGGGCTATCCGGTATTGAAGAAGGAAACGGGAATGATGCCGACGACGATCAAATTGAAGAGAATGATAACGGTGAGAGGATTTTCCTTGTATATGCGGTCCTGAGTTTTCTCGGAGTTTTCGCGATGGGCATATTGTTTTTCTTCCCTCCGGTACACAGGTATCTGACGGAGGAAGCGCTTCTCCGTTCCGACAGACTGATATATGAAAGATATATGGCGGCGGCTTTCGGACCGGCTGTCATGCTGGGACTGCATCTCGTTACTAAAAAACTGAGGGACAGGAAAGCTGTCCGGATGATGCTCTGGGTGAGGATAAGTACGGCGGTTCTTTTTGCTGGAGTTGTCACAGTGTTTCTTCTTAAAGTCGTAAAGTATATAGAGGGAGTTAAGGGTAATTCCAGGTATCTTATCGGCGTATCGACGTTTTTACAGATAGAGAACGGATCGACCAATGCGGTAATGCCCGATATTTCACATTCACTGCTGCTGTCCGCCCTGATGGGTTTTGGCGTATTTGCGGTGATATGCATTGCTTCGTATTTTGTGAACGGTAGCGGCAGGATAAAATACACGGTGTGTACGGCTGTAACAAGCGGAGCCGTGATTGTTGTCTTTCTGGTGATCGGTGTTGTGGCTTATAACAAGATAAGGCTTTCCCGTGACGAAGTACTTATGGAATGGACGCAGGAGCCTGTAAGCTTTATGCTTGACTTGCCGGAAGGGGTGAGGAAATACCCTGTTTTCTGGGATGCGAGCGCAAAGGACATAAAGCATTATCAGTTCCTTCTTAAAAGCTACCGTATAGGTTCTTACTGTACGGTTACCTCAAAAGCGGACAACTGCTTTGTGATAGCAAAAAAGAATCATTACTTAAAGGAATATTATGACAACGATTATTACTGTTTCGATGACTTTGATTATGAAGGAGCGAACAGGGATGTGGTATACGTAAAGGGGAAAGAGCTTGCCAAGTACCTTGAAAAGAACGGAGTCGGAGTAACCAAGTATAAGGGCAAGACCAAGAAGGCCGAGCTTCCGGATCCGATCATGCCGTATGTGGGACCTTGAGAAAATTGTTGAGGAACGAAAATGAAACTTATAATTCAGATACCCTGCTATAACGAAGCGGAAACCCTGACGATAGCCCTGGATGCGCTTCCGAAAAAGATAGAGGGAATAGACAAGATAGAGTATTTGATAATAAACGACGGCAGCACCGATGAAACCGTGCAGGTTGCACGTGACTGGGGTGTTGATTACATTGTGCATTTCTGCACGAACAGAGGTCTGGCGAAAGGCTTCATGGCCGGAATGGACGCTGCTCTCAGAAACGGCGCAGATATCATAGTCAATACCGATGCCGATAACCAGTATTGCGGTGACGATATTGCAAAGCTGGTACAGCCTATTCTGGAAAAGAAAGCCGAGATAGTCATAGGAGAGCGTCCGATAGACTCTACAGAGCATTTTTCTAAGATGAAAAAGAAACTGCAGCATATCGGAAGCAAGACAGTGCGTATAGCTTCGGGAACCGATATACCGGATGCACCCAGCGGTTTCCGTGCATACAGCAGGGAAGCGGCGCTGAGGCTCAACGTCATAAACCAGTATACCTATACTCTTGAGACCATAATACAGGCGGGACATAACCGTATCCCCATGATGTCCGTACCGGTCAGGACAAATCCGGAGCTTAGGAAATCACGGCTGTTCCACAGCATGTTCGGATATGTAAAGAAATCGATGGTCACGATACTCAGGTCGTTCCTTATGTATAAGCCGCTTAAATTCTTCGGTGTGATAGGCACGATATTCTGTCTGCTCGGAACCGTGCTCGGCATAAGGTTCATTGTATATCTGTGCATGGGTCAGGGCTCCGGACATATTCAGTCGCTGATACTTGTGGCGATTTTCATGCTTACGGGTGTAATTTCTTATCTGATCGGCCTGCAGGCTGATATCATCGCCGCAAACAGAAAGATACTTGAGGATGTTCAGTACCATGCCCGGAGAACGGATTATGAGGTTGAAGAAATAAAGAAACGGCTTATGGAAAAGGAACAGGAAAAAACTTTCGGGCAGGAAGAAAAAGCGGAACAGGACAGATAAGAGCCGTTTAAGGAAATAAAGAGGTTTTTTATGAGTTATTTGGATATAAACATTTCCATAACAGCAGCCAGCTACAGTGGCAACAAAGGCGCTGCAGCCATGCTCAAAAGCTCGATAAGTCAGCTCCATAAATTGTACGGGGACAGGCTGAGCATTGATCTGATGTCCGTTTATCCGGATTCCGACAGGCAGCAGATACCTTATGATTTTGTAAATATCGTTCCGACAAAGCCCGAACAGCTGCTGTTTATCGCATTTCCTTTGGCGCTGCTCTACAGAGGACTCGGGTTTATACCGGGAGTAAGGCCGCTGCTTAAAAGGAATAAGATATTAAAGGCCTACAGCGAGACCGGACTTGTAATAGACGAGGCCGGCATATCCTTTGTTGACAGCCGCGGTTTCATAATGAACACCTATGCATTTGTTACAATGGCGGTACCGATGCTTATGGGAGCACCTGTAGTGAAGTATTCCCAGGCAATGGGGAGCTTTAACAGCTTTTTTAACAGGCAGTACGCAAAGATGATACTTCCGAGATTAAAGCTGATCTGTGCCCGCGGCGATATCACCATGGAGAACCTTAAAAGCATAGGGGCTGACAAAAATGCGGTCCTCTGCGCGGACGGAGCCTTTACGATGGAGGACACCGGACTCGGAGAGCAGAGAGTAGATTTAAAAACAGAAAATGATGATTTTTATAAAGGCGAAACAGTAGGAGTATCCTTAAGCAGCGTTGTTGACAAGAAATGCCGTAAGCTCGGCATAAACTATAAGAGGATCATGACGGGAGTCATCAATTACCTGAACAGGCACGGCTACAATGTCCTTATCATTGCAAACGCCGCAAGGCTGAACAGTAATAAGCCCCGTAACAATGATCTTATGGTATGTGACAGCGTGTTCTCATATGTAAAGGATAAGGAGAAGGTTCGCTGGTACCATGAGGAGATGGATCCCGAAGAGATAAGGGAATATATAGGAAGGTGCAGATTCCTGATAGCTTCCAGATTCCATGCGATGATAGGCGCGCTGCAGAGAAAGGTGCCGGTACTGCTCATCGGCTGGAGCCATAAATATAAGGAAGTCCTGGATATGTTCGGTCTTGGTTCCTACGCGTTCGATTATTCCGAGATGGGTTCGAAATCCGATCGGGAGGCTGTGATAAGCATTGTCCGTGAGTTTAAAAGGATGGAAAGGGACGAGGCTTCCATAAGGCGACTGATAGATGAGAATTATGACAGTGTCATGGAGAGCTCACGCAGGAACATAAAAGAGATATCCAAGGTAATCGACAGTACGGACTGTGAGGGAGCGCGAAAAAGCTTTCCGGATTTTAAGAATCCTGAAAAGTATATGGGGGATTTCCTTAAGTTAAGACGCGGATATGCGACAGATCCCGAGATCAGGAAGAATGCCGCTTCGGGCGGTGTGGTGACAGCCCTTCTGGTAAGCCTTCTGAAACAGGGGGAAATCGACGGGGCGTTTGTCACAAGAACGGTGATAAAGGACGGGGAGCTTTCATATGAAAGCCTTATCGCGACCGATGAAGAGACGATAAAAAGCTGTTCTTCAAGCATATATATGTATATGCCGCTTTTAAAGGAGCTTGACAAGATCAGAAAATTTAACGGCAGGGTTGCGGTCGTGCTTACGCCGTGCCTTATGAGGTCGCTAAACGCATTGCTTAAAAATGACAGAGAGCTGTCGGAAAAGATAGTCTTAAAGCTTGGGCTTTTCTGCAGCGGCAACCACGAAAAGGAAGCTACTCTGATGTCCTTAAGAAAAGCGGGCGTATCCCTTGAAGGAGCCGAAAAGCTCTACTACCGCAGGGGTAACTGGCGGGGACGTTCGAGCGTCATCTATAAGGACGGGACAGAGAAGGATTTTTCGTATACAAAGACACTCTGTGCGTATAAGAACGCATACTTTTTCGAGAAAAAGAGCTGTATGCTCTGTCAGGATCATTTTGCGGAGGGCGCAGATATAAGCTTCGGTGATATCTGGCTGAAGAAGATGAAAAAGGAAGGGGTTAAGACCACCGGACTGATAATAAGGACCGAGGCGGGCAGAAGGCTTTACGAGCTGGCTGTTAAGGCGGGTGATATCACCGACCGCCATATGAGCGTAAATGACTGCCTGAAGGGACAGAAGCGTGCACTCTGCTTTAAGTACTGTCTGGCAAAAGCTAAGGAAGATTTTTATTTAAAGAACGGAAAGAACATAAAGCTTGACACATCCGAAAAATGCAGGTTAAAACACAGGCTGGCGTTCATGCTGGCGGAGAAGAACCGCGCATTTTCGGAAGAACACCCGGAGCTTCTGGAAAAGATACCGATGGAGGCAATATATCTGTACATGTGCTTTATACGGGTATTGTTGAGCTAAAAGTAAACAATCAGAGGAAAAGGAAATGGAGAGTAACGGCACCAAAAGTAAAAAGAATACAATACTGCGCGTGATAAAAGCTGTATTCCTTATTTTGGTGTTTTTCTTCCTCGGCAAGTACTTTTATGATAATTGGGATACGATAAAGAACCTTGACATAAAACCGGATATCGGCATCTTTATCGGGTCGATGCTGCTATATTTCGCATATAAGTTTACGCTTGCTTCCCTGTGGCATTACATAACCAGGGTGTATAAGGCGGAGATAAAATATCCCGACGCGGTGAGGAGCTATCTTTATTCAATTCTCGGCAAGTACATCCCGGGCAAGGTGTTCATGCTGGCGGCAAGGGTTCCCGCGTACGAAAGGGCGGGGGTGCCCGTTCGCAAAGTGGCAGTGAGCTTCCTGTTGGAAAACCTGTGCACTCTGCTGGGAGCCGGCTTCCTGTTCCTTATATCGCTCCTGTTCTTCCCGAATGATGTCCTTTCGGACTATATGCCCGCAGTCATTATATTCATTGTGCTGTTTTTTGTCTGCATACATCCGAAGATACTGAATTTCTTTTTGCGGATTATAGGGAAGCTTATAAAAAAGAACGATATGGAGATTGATTTCTCCTATCTGCAGATGCTGAAAATAGTAGTTCTTTTCATTGGGAACTGGATGATAGTCGGTACGGGTTTTTATATGCTTGCAAGCTCCATCTATCCGCTGCCTGTATCCGAACTGCTTTTTGTCGGGGGAGTTTACGGATTATCAGCCATAATAGGGATCATAAGCATCTTTGCACCGTCCGGGATAGGCGTCCGGGAAGGTATTATGGTCCTTGGGTTATCACTTATCATGCCTTCGGAATATGCCGTGATAATAGGCGTGGTATCAAGGCTCTGGGCGACTGTCGCCGAGCTGATACTGGTGCTCGGAGCTTTTATCGCCGAAAAAGTTGGAGGGCACAAAAAAAAGTGAATTGCAATTTATGTATCATCGTGGTATAATACGGATTTGAATAAGCATGAGTCGGTTTGGGATGAGCGATCCGTATGATCACAGGGGGCAAAACAGGAACAGAAAGAGGAAATGACTATGAAGATCATCTATCACAGTACAAGAGACACAAAACTTACGGCAACGGCATCGGAAGCGATCCTTAAGGGTATAGCTCCCGACGGCGGACTTTATGTGCCCGAGACTGTTCCGAAGCTGAAAATAAGCTTTGAAGCTCTGGCAAAGATGGATTATGCACATGTTGCATACGAAGTAATGAAGCTTTTCTATACGGATTTCACCGAAGAAGAGCTTATGGCATGTATAAACGGAGCATATAATACCGAGAAATTCGATACCGAAGACATAACAACACTCGTAGAGGCTGACGGAGCTTATTATCTGGAGCTTTTCCACGGAAGGACAATTGCTTTTAAGGATATGGCGCTTTCCATTCTTCCCTATCTTATGACGACAGCTGCAAAGAAATGCGGTGCAAAGGAAGAGATAGTCATTCTTACGGCAACTTCGGGAGATACCGGAAAAGCTGCGCTTGCCGGATTTGCAGATGTTCCCGGAACAAGTATAGTCGTGTTCTATCCCAAGCACGGTGTAAGCCGCGTTCAGGAAAAGCAGATGGTTACACAGACAGGGAAGAATGTCAACGTTATCGGCATTGAGGGTAATTTTGACGATGCCCAGACAGCCGTTAAGGCTATGTTCACTGATGAGAAGCTGGCAGAGAGGATGAAGGCTAAGGGCTATAGATTCTCTTCAGCAAACTCAATAAATATAGGAAGGCTTATACCTCAGGTTGCCTACTATGTATATGCATACTCAAGACTTATGCCGAAGGAGATTAACTTTGTGGTTCCCACAGGCAACTTTGGTAACATCCTTGCAGCTTATTATGCGTACAAGATGGGTGTTCCGGTACATAAGCTCATCTGTGCTTCAAACAGGAACAAGGTTCTGACCGATTTCTTTGAGACAGGAGTATATGACAGGAACAGGGATTTCTTCCTTACTCCTTCACCCAGCATGGACATCCTCATTTCTAGCAATCTTGAAAGGCTTATCTACGAGATTGCGGGAGAAAGCACTACAGCTCTTATGAATGATCTTAAAACCAAGGGAAGATATGAGATAGCTTCCGAGATGAAAGAAAAGCTTGAAGTCTTTGTCGGCGGATATGCCGAGGACGAGGAAATGGCGAAGGCCATAGCCGGGCTTTATAAAAAGGAAGGCTATATCGTTGATACCCATACCGCAGTTGCGACAGCAGTTTACAATAATTACAGGAATAAGACAAAGGACGATACCTGTACGGTCATCGCTTCTACGGCAAGTCCGTATAAGTTTACCCGTGCGGTACTTAACTCCATAGATCCCGAATATGACCAAAAGGATGACTTTGAGCTGTTTGATGAGCTGAACAAGCTTTCGGGCGTTCCGGTACCAAAGGCTATAAAGGATATCATCAGTGCTCCGGTACTTCACGATACCGTTTGTGCAAAGGACGGATTAGAGGCCGAGGTCGTAAAAATTTACGGATTATAGTCTTGATTTTGTCCGATCGGGAGAAATGTTTCCCGAAAAATGATAAACATTTGAGAAATTTACATTAAAAATGATGTTATTCTTGACATTTTTATAAATGTAGGTTATAGTATAAGCATACGGGTGGGAAAGTTTCATTTCCTCACAATATCAGCGTGAACAGGAGAAGGATAATGGCAAAGAGAATTCTTGTATGTGATGACGCAGCTTTCATGCGTATGATGATTAAAGATATTTTGACAAAGAACGGATATGAGATCGCCGGTGAGGCTGAGAACGGAGCCGTAGCGGTGGCAAAATATGCTGAGACAAAACCTGATCTGGTTATGCTGGATATTACCATGCCGGAGATGGATGGTATTCAGGCATTGAAGAAGATCAAGGAATCGGATCCTTCGGCTCTGGCTATCATGTGTTCCGCCATGGGTCAGCAGGCTATGGTTATCGAGTCCATTCAGTCGGGTGCAAGGGACTTCATTGTTAAACCCTTCCAGCAGGATCGTGTAATAGAAGCCATAAAGAAAGTTATCGGATAAGATTTTATAGACTTTGAGAAACCTGTCCATTAGGACAGGTTTTTTAAGTAGAACATATTTGGAGGAAGAAAAATGGCAGGCAGTACTAAGAAAAAGAAAGAAAAAGAGATAAAGAACGCTTGGCTTAAGTATGACGAGAAGCAGCTTAAAGAGGTTGATGCCTTAAGTGATGAATATATAGACTTTATTTCGGAGTGCAAGACCGAAAGGGAATGCGTTGAAAAAATAGTTGAAATGGCAAAGAAGCTTGGCTATAAGAATCTTTCATCGGTGAAGAAGGCAAAGGCCGGAGACAAGCTCTATGCCGTAAACAAGGGTAAGGCCATAGCTCTTTTCATAGTAGGAAAGGAACCGCTTGAGAAGGGCATGAAGATACTTGGAGCGCATATTGACTCCCCGAGGCTTGACATTAAGCAGAATCCTCTTTATGAGGATACCGAGCTGGCTCTTTTGGAGACACATTACTACGGCGGCATCAAGAAGTATCAGTGGGTTACCATCCCCATGGCCATACACGGAGTCTTCTGCAAGAAGGACGGGACTACCGTAAAGGTTGTCATAGGTGAGGATCCCGCGGATCCGGTAGTCGGGATATCAGACCTTCTGATCCATCTTGCACAGGACCAGATGGACAAGAAGGCTGCCAAGGTGGTTGAAGGCGAGGATCTGAACGTACTTGTGGGCAGCATTCCTTTGAAGGATGAGGAGAAGGACGCCGTAAAGGCAAATGTCTTAAAGCTTATCAAGGATAAGTACGGAGTAGATGAAAAAGACTTTTTATCGGCAGAGCTTGAGGTGGTACCCGCAGGACGCGCAAGACATTACGGACTGGACAGGAGTATGGTCATCGGTTACGGACAGGATGACAGGATTTGTGCATTTACTTCCGCAAAGGCACTGTTTAACTGCAAGTCTACGGACAGGACGGCGGCATGCATCCTGGTTGATAAAGAGGAAATCGGCAGTGTAGGTGCTACCGGCATGACCTCGGCTTTCTTCGAGAACACGGTTGCAGAGCTTCTCGACAAGTGCGGAAACTACAATGAGCTTAAGGTAAGGCTCGCGCTTCAGAATTCACATATGCTTTCATCGGATGTAAATGCGGCATTCGATCCCAACTATCCTTCGGTAATGGAGAAGAAAAACTGCGCATATCTGGGAAGAGGCATGGCGTTCAGCAAATTTACCGGATCCCGTGGTAAGTCGGGCTCAAACGACGCCAATCCCGAATATATCGCAAAGCTTCGCGCAGCTCTTGACAAATACAATGTATTTTACCAGATGGCTGAGCTTGGAAAGGTAGATCAGGGCGGCGGCGGAACCATTGCTTACATCATGGCTAAGTACAATATGGAAGTTATCGACAGCGGCGTTGCACTTCACAACATGCATGCACCGTGGGAAGTTGCAAGCAAGGCTGACATTTATGAGACAGAAAAAGGTTATGAGGCTTTCTTAAAGGAAATCTGATATGAGTAGATTCGGAAAAAGAATGGCAGACAGGTTGTGCGAGAAAAATATCAGGCATCAGCTGTATTCAATATACTTTTTTGCGATACTCCTCCCAATGCTCGTTATAGGAGGAGTACTTACGCTGTATGTTTATTTCTATTCCGGAAAAGTAACAAGGATACTCTTCCTGTGCATTTTGATAATAGTGACGGGAGCACTGATATCATATATCGTGATATCGTTTTTTGCCAGCCATTTTTCGGGAAGGATAAACAAGCTCAGGGCATCGATGCACAATGTCAGTAATGAGGATTATGAGATGTCCGATTCCTTAAGGGGAAATGATGAGATAGCCATTGCCTACGAGGAGCTTAAGAAGACAGCCCAGCTGATAAAGGACAAAGATTCCGAGGTGTTCCAGACAAAGCTTGACGCAGAGCGCTTCGCAACGGAACAGCAGATGATGGAATACAAGATGCTTTCAAGCCAGATAAATCCTCATTTCCTGTACAATACACTTGAGGCTCTCCGTATGAGAGCCATAGCCGAGAAGGACAGGGATGTGGCAACCGGTATAAAGCTGCTCGGAAAGTCTTTGAGATATGTCCTTGACAACACAGGAACCGTTTCGGTACCGCTGCAGCAGGAGCTTGATTATATTGAAAACTATATAAAGATCATAAAATTCCGGTTCGCCGAGAGGATCAGCTATGAGTTCAAGGTAGAGGATGAGATCGATACAAAGGCATACAGTATATTGCCGCTTCTTCTGCAGCCCATAGTGGAAAATTCGGTAAGCCACGGATTGGAAATGGTTGAAAACGGTACGCTGAAGATCACGGTAAGGGAAGGCGTGGACGAAACTATACAGGTCATCATTGAGGACAACGGAATAGGCATGAATCCCGGAACCTTAAGAAGCGTAAGGCTTAAGATGGAACGTCTCGAACAGGTGCCCGCGAAGAGCATCGGACTATTTAACATAAACAAACGTATCAAGCTGTTTTACGGCGACAGGTACGGCATAGAGATCGACAGTGAGGAAAACGTCGGAACGAGAGTTGTCGTAACCCTGCCGATGAGACCCATATAACAAAACGAAAGATGCGCAGTATCGTTTTGTTACCGGAGAAACGCTTAAAGGCGTTTTCGAGGTGACATTGACAAGATAAAAAGGAGGATTGCCATGACGAATGAAGAAAAAGTTTCCAAGTTCATAAAGATGGTCGAGGAAAGCGACAATATCGTATTCTTCGGGGGCGCCGGAGTTTCTACCGAGAGCGGTATCCCTGATTTCAGAAGCGTTGACGGACTCTATAACCAGCAGTATGATTATCCTCCAGAACAGATAATAAGCCATTCCTTCTTCATGAGGAATCCTGAGGAGTTCTACAGGTTCTACAGGAAAAAGATCCTTCTGGACGGCATAGAGCCGAACATTACGCATATAAAGCTCGCAGAGATTGAGGCAAAGGGTAAGCTGAAGGCGGTCGTAACCCAGAACATTGACGGGCTTCATCAGAAGGCAGGCAGTAAAACCGTTTATGAGGTTCATGGGACCGTGGCCAAGAACTATTGCATGAGGTGTCATAAGTTTTATTCCGGAGACGACATGATAAGGCTTATCGATAAGGACTGCGAAGAGAGGCTGGAGGCCGGAGAAAACATTGACGGAAAATTAAAAAGCGGGAAACGCCGTTTCGGTCTTCCGAAATGTACGGAGTGCGGAGAACTCATTAAGCCGGATGTCGTTCTGTATGAGGAAGGACTTGATGATGAGACATGGACAAATGCCTGCAGGTCGATAAGCGCCGCAGACATGCTGATAGTCGGAGGTACATCATTGGTTGTTTATCCTGCGGCGGGGCTTCTTAACTATTACCGCGGAAACAAACTGGTTCTTATCAATAAATCATCGACACCTTATGACTCAACGGCTAACCTTGTCCTGAACATGGGACTTGGCGAGGTATTCTCTAAACTATGACTACAAGACTTTTATCATATCTGAAAAACTACAGAAAGGAGTGTTTTTTGGCTCCTTTCTTTAAACTTTTGGAAGCCGTGTTCGAACTGACTGTACCGCTTGTCATCGCATCACTGATAGATACGGGACTTGCTGAGGGCGGCGAGGGAAAACCCTATGTTATAAAGATGGTGCTTATCCTTGTAGCGTTTACTTTCCTTGGTTTCGGATTTGCGATTACTGCGCAGTTCTTTGCGGCAAAAGCTGCAGTAGGTTTTGCGACCGAACTCAGACACGCCATGTTTTCTCACATAATGAAGCTTTCTTTTAAGGAGAGTGAAAAACAGGGTACGGCTACGCTTATTACAAGGATGACGAGCGACATTAACCAGATGCAGACTGCGGTAAACATGACGCTGCGTCTTTTCTTGAGGTCTCCGATAATCGTTTTCGGGGCGATGATCATGGCGTTTACCGTGGATGTGAAGGCTGCTCTTGTGTTCGTGGTGGTCATCCCAATCCTGTTTGTCATTGTTTTCGGACTTCTGTATATGACTCTTCCGAGATTCAAAAAGGTTCAGGAGGCACTTGACAGGCTTTTGGGACTCACCAGGGAAAACCTTACAGGCGTAAGAGTAATACGTGCCTTTGGTCTCGAAGACAGGGAAATAGTTAATTTCGAGGAAGAAACGGGAAAGCACAGAAGGCTTCAGGAGCTTGCCGGAAGGCTTTCGGCTCTTATGAACCCGGCAACCTATATTGTCATAAACATAGCACTTATAATACTGCTGTATACCGGTGCCATAAGGGTTGAGAACAAAGTCTTATCGGCAGGTGCGGTTGTTGCCCTTGTCAACTATATGTCTCAGGTGCTTGTGGAACTGGTCAAGCTGGCGAATACCTTTATCACCATAACAAAGGGACTTGCCTGCGGGCACAGGATAACGGATGTGCTTGAAATACCCGAGGGCATGGAGATAAAGGTTGTTACGGACAGTGACGGAAAAACGGACAATCAGGCGGTAAGATTTGATCATGTATATATGAAATACAGTGAGGGCGGTGAGGATGCCCTTGAGGATATAGACTTTGAGGCTGCTTACGGAACGGTTACGGGTATCATAGGCGGTACCGGATCGGGTAAAACCTCCGTTGTAAATCTGATACCCAGGTTTTATGATGTGGAAAAGGGTGCAGTCCTTGTAGACGGCAAGGATGTAAGGGATTACGACATCGGAGAGCTGAGGAGAAAAGTAGGTTCGGTAATGCAGAAGGCTGTCCTGTTCAAGGGTACAGTGCGTGAGAACCTGAAATGGGGTAACGGTTCGGCTACGGATGAGGAACTTAAGGAAGCCATGAGGATAGCACAGGTTTCGGATATTTCTCTGGACCGTGAGGTTGAGCAGGAGGGAAGAAACTTTTCGGGCGGTCAGCGTCAGCGTCTCTCAATTGCGAGGACCATGGTCGGTAAGCCGGAGATACTTATCCTTGACGACAGTTCGTCCGCACTCGATTATGCAACCGACGCTGCACTGAGGAAAGAACTTAAAAAGCTGTCCTGGAAACCTGCGATATTTATAGTATCCCAGAGAGCGTCAACGATACAGCATGCGGATATGATACTTGTCCTCGATGACGGATGCCTTGTCGGGAAGGGGACTCATGACGAGCTGATCGAGACCTGTGATGTTTATAAGGAAATCTATGCAAGTACCGAACAGGGTTAATTTAAAAAAGTACTTGCATTTCGCGAAAAAAGTGTTACAATACAGAATGAAAGAAAACAGACGGGAGCTTGCATAACAGGCTGAGAGGAAGGTGTGGCCTTCGACCGGAAACCTGATTTGGGTAATGCCAACGTAGGGAAACTATAAAGTCGTAACTATCGGAGCTGCCTTATCAGGTAGCTCTTTTTGGGTAGGAGAATTTCCCTCCTGCTCGAGTAAACGGATAGAAGGGGAGCGCCTTGTATCTTTGAAATTTTAGCGATGGGAAGCCGTGTTTCGGCGTGAGAGGGGAAAATTGATTCCCGACCGGCAGGATAATTATCCTGTAAAAATACGAGAGGAAAAAACGATTCGGCGCCGGAAACAGGCTCCGAAAGAGAAAGGTACGAAAATGAAGAATTCGAAAAGCATTCTGAAACTGGTCGTACTCTCTATGCTCATCGCTATAGGTGTTGTGATATCTCCTATCCTGAGAGTAGAGGGTATGTGCCCGATGGCACACTTTATAAACATAGTGTGCTCTGTATTTATGGGACCGTGGTATTCACTGTTGTGTGCGTTCATAATAGGGATAATCCGTATGGCAATAATGGGGATACCGCCGCTTGCGCTTACGGGAGCCATCTTCGGAGCGTTCCTGTCAGGCTTATTCTATCGTTTTTCAAAAGGAAAACTGATATTTGCGGTTCTGGGTGAAATAATAGGAACGGGAATAATAGGAGCCATAGTATCCTATCCCGTCATGTCCATTATCTGGGGGAAGGACGGACTCAGCCTGTTCTTCTATGTACCGTCATTTATCTGCGGAACGCTTATCGGAGGAAGCATAGCATTCTTTTTCTTAAGAAAATTCGCCGACGCCGGCATGCTCGCCAAAACGCAGGACATGCTCGGAAGCAAGGTATTCTCGGATAAAAGCACGATACTTTCAAACTCGATACTTATTGCGACATTCGGAGCCATACTGTTCTTTGTATTTTTCATGGTTCCCCAGATTTTCGGTACCGAGGGTGCCGTATGGGGATATCTGGCATACGGTTCGATAGGTGTTTTCCTGTGTCTTGCGGTGATATATTATATAGTAAAGAAAATAAAGAGCAAATAACAAAATAAAGATACATAGCATTGCTTTTTCTAAGGAAACGTTGAAGGCGTTTTCAAGGTGACATTGACAGACGGAAGATCAGGGTTATGATGGGAGGCAGGTCCGAATGATCGGTATTTACAGGGAACGGATAAGGGAAAAAAATCCTTTGATACATTGTATTACAAATCCGATTTCAATAAATCAGTGTGCCAATTCCATACTTGCTGTCGGCGCCAGGCCGATAATGGCCGAGCATCCTATGGAAGCAGGGGTAATAACCGGGAGTGCCGCAGCCGTTATGCTGAATCTTGGGAACCTGACCGATGTAAGGATTGAGTCAATAAGGATATCGGCAAAAACGGCACATGACAAAAATGTCCCGTTCTGTCTTGATGTCTGCGGAGCAGCATGCCTTAAAAACAGGCGTGATCTTGCCTTGTCAGTAATAAAGGAAAATATCCCTACAGTCATTAAAGGTAATTATTCCGAGATTTTTGCTCTTTTAAACGAAGACTACAGTTCCTCGGGAGTCGATGCCGATAAGCGTCTGTCAGAAGAAGAAATTGAGGAAGCGTCGGTAAAGCTTGCGGGGAAATATGATACAACCATACTTGCAAGCGGGAAGACGGACATAGTGACAGACGGAAAACGGGTGGCACATATAAAAAACGGAAGCCCGCAGCTTGCGACAGTTACCGGTACGGGCTGTATGCAGGGAGCATTGTGTTCGGCATTTCTCTCAGTGGCTGAGGGATATGAGGCGGCTGTGGCATCAGCGACGATGTTCGGGATCTGCGGCGAGCTGGCAGAAACCGAAAAGGGCAGCGGCACATTTATGGTAAATCTCTTAGACAGGCTCTCGACCGTTACGGATGAAGAACTTGAAGTCGGGAGAAGAGTTACCGAGATAAAGAAAGGCTAAGACATATGAAGAAGTTCAATCCAAGGTTATATTTCATAACAGACAGTACACTATATGAGAAAGACGAGTTCCTACGCCGTGTAAAGGCTGCACTTGACGGAGGCGTCACACTTGTCCAGCTGAGGGAAAAGGAAAGGACAACCAGAGAATATCTTGAACTTGCAAGGGCCGTTCATGATCTTACCTTAAAATACAATGTACCTTTGATAATTGATGACAGACTTGATATAGCCATGGCGGCAGACACGGAAGGAGTACATCTTGGACAGAGTGACCTTCCCATAAATATCGCAAGAAACATCTGGGGTAAGGATAAGATAATAGGAGCTACGGCAAAAACTGTTGAGCAGGCACTGGAGGCATATGAGCAGGGAGCCGATTATCTCGGAGTCGGAGCGATATATCCAACGACCACAAAGGTAAAGACAATACTTACTTCCACGGAAATGCTGGATAAGATCTGCCATACGGTACCTATACCGGTAAACGCGATCGGCGGATTAAACAAGGATAACATAGATGTTTTAAAGGGAATTCCGATAGCCGGGGTCTGTGTTGTATCTGCAATAATGAAGGCAGACGACCCCAAGAGCGCAGCGGAAGAACTGTCAAAGGCAGTATCAGACAAGCTAGGTATTATGTGATATTTCCTTAAAGGACAGGGACAGACACAATTTCATTAAGTTGGTGTCATTCTGAACGAAGCGAAGAAGCTTTTATGTAAGATCCTTCACTGGCGCTCAGGATGACAAAAGTCTGAGCGAAAGCATTAATAGTACGGTAACACAGCGGTTCACCGGGGGCACCACCTTGGATCGCTTTATAAAAATAATACTAATATCGGAAAGGAAGAAAAGATGAAAACAGTATTATCAATCGCGGGAAGCGATTCCTGCGGAGGCGCCGGTATTCAGGCAGATTTAAAGACCATGACAATGAATGGTGTATATGGGATGACGGCCATTACGGCACTGACGGCCCAGAACACGACCGGCGTAAGAGCTATTTCGGAGGTAACTCCGGAATTCTTAAAACAACAGCTTGATGCTGTATTTGAAGATATTTTCCCCGATGCAGTAAAGATCGGGATGGTATCTTCCTCTGAGCTTATCCGGGTTATATCGGAAAGGCTGATATTTTACGGAGCAAAAAACATAGTCGTGGATCCTGTCATGGTGGCAACAAGCGGCTCAAAGCTTCTTCAGGATGAGGCAATAGACACGCTTACGGCCTATCTGCTTCCTATTGCGAGTGTAGTAACTCCGAACATACCCGAAGCCGAGATACTGTCGGGCATGAAGATCGAAACAGTGGAAAAGATGCAGGAGGCAGCAGAGTACATTGGGAAAAAGTTTAAATGTGCGGTACTGCTTAAAGGCGGACATAACATAAACGACGCAAACGATCTCCTGTACAGAGAAAATAAGCTGACATGGTTTAACGGGAAGAGGATAGACAATCCGAACACCCATGGAACCGGATGTACCCTGTCATCGGCAATAGCATCCAACCTTGCCAAAGGGTATGATCTAGAAGAAGCTGTTGGAAAGGCTAAAGAATACATATCGGGAGCGCTTGCGGCCATGCTCGACCTTGGGAAAGGAAGCGGCCCGATGAAACACAATTTTGATCTTACGGGAAAATTCGCCTGAAAAGGTAATAAAGGAGATTGCAATGGGAAAACAGAAATTTGACGGATATGCAGATAAATATGATGAGTGGTTCATGAAAAACGAAAACCTTTTCACAAGCGAGCTTAGGCTTTTTGAAAAGGTATTAGGAGATATCAGCGGAAAGAAGCTTTTATCCGTAGGCTGCGGCAGCGGTCTTTTTGAAAGTTATATCGATTCATCAAACATTGACGGCATAGAGCCTTCCGAGGACATGGGAAGGATTGCCGAAAAAAGAGGCGTCAGAGTCATAAAATACGGACTTATCGAGGATGTTGACCTTCCGGATGAGTCTTACGATATCATATATTTTAACGGAAGCTCAAGCTATATCGAGAACCTGGTTCCGGTTTACGAGAAATGCCTTAAGGCCGTTAAGAAGAACGGGAAACTGATCTTACTTGACGTTCCGAAGGAAAGCGCATTCGGCTTTATGTATCTTTTGGGAAAAAGCCTGAACACTTACGATCATGAATTCTTAGAGGGGGCAATGCCCGAACTTCCTTATCCTCTAGCACTTGCAGCATCGGGTGTATGGCATACTACCGAGGAAAAGATTGAAGTATTAAAGAAGCTTGGCATTAAAGATTTTTCGTTCTATCAGACGCTTATAAAGAATCCTCTGTATACAAACGAGGAACCCGAAGAGGTTTCCGAAGGATACAAGAGCGGTGGATATGTTGCTATCATAGCACAGAAATGAGGTAAACATGAAATTAACAGAAACACTTTTTTCTGAAGTAAATAAACTTTGGGACAAGTCTGCGGAGAAAGAATTTCTGATAAAAATGGCAAAGGGAACACTGGCTAAGGAAAGCTATCGCTACTACATGCTCCAGGATTATTTTTACCTTCTTGATTACAAGAGGATCATGGAGAAGCTTCTGGGTCTGGCCGAGGACAGTGAGGTAGCGGGCTTTATAAAAGCGGTAATAGATGTAGTCGTAGAAGAAACAGAACAGGTTCATCTGCCTGCGATAAAGAAGCTTGGACTGAGTGAGGAAGATATAAAGAAGGAGAAGCTTTCTCCGGTAATAGCCGAATATATAAAGTTTTACTTTGACGAGATCGATAAATACGGACTTGAGGCAGGAATGATCGCCCTGCTCCAGTGTTCATGGAACTATGCATATATCGCAAGGAAGCTCTGTGACCGTTACGGGGAAGACATAGAGAAGTCATACTACAAATTCTGGTTTGATGCATATGTTTCCGATGATTATGTAAATAACAATCAGATGTGGATAGATATCGTAGATAAAAAGATCGATTGTTCAAGTGAAGAAAAAATCACCAATCTCCGCAGGATATTCAAGACCTGTGCAGAGTTTGAGAACAAATTCTGGGACTGCGTAAACGGGGATTGAAAAAACGGGGTGACAGGTTCCGATATGTGACTATATGTGACTTTGGGAAGGAAGAGGGTATCAGACACTTCCTCTTGGCCAGGAAACGGGCAGAGGAAGCATCTGATACCCTCTTCCTTTTGCAACTTGAAAAATTTTACTGAATTTAACAAAAATCCCTTGCATTCCAATAAAGACGGTGTTATATTGATGGAATACAGTCTCTTTGTGGATAAGACACGCGAGTTCGTCGGCAAAAACAATGGAGATATAGATACCGGAGTAAAGGAAGCCGTAGACTGGTGCATAGCCAACAATATACTGAGGGAGTTTCTTCAGAAAGAGAGGAGTGAGATCATCATGCTTTCAATATTTGAATACAATGCAGAAGAAGAGCGCCGTAAGCTTTTGGCGGAAGTTGATGAAAACTCTGCCCAGTTGATAGAAAAAGGGAAAGAAATGGAACGAGCGAATACAGAAAGAGAGAAGCAAAGAGCAGATGCAGCTGAAGCAAGGATAAGAGAGCTTGAGGCAAAATTGGCAGAAATGTCAAAATGATGGATTTTTTACTGTCTAAAAAGCGACAGGGATATTCATAGAGGATATGATTGTCCCTGTTATTTTTTTACACCCAATAAAGAAAAAAATTCCAAGAAAGGAATTCTTTCAAAAATGATAGAATTCTTGACTTTATTTGGGGAAATATTGTAATATTAATATGAATTTTTGATTTATTATAGTTATTGTTTCAATGGCAAAAAGACCTTGAGTGATCGGGGTAGTTTTACAAGAGGGGTAGCGACTATGAAGAAAGTGACTTTTTTGAAGGCGTTAGTTGCAGTATTGGTACTGGGGATAGCAATATGGTTTTTGCCTGCATCCGTTATGGGTTCGTATAAAAGTGCTTTTTTGGAAATAAATGCAGGAGTGAATTCACAGATTGTTTATATTAATGAGAACGGAGAAAGCAAAACTTTACCTGAAAGTACAAATATCATTGTTTTAAGTGAAACATATTTAAATTCCAGTAAACAAAACAACGATGATGGAGACGGCGCAGTACTAAATGCAGGTTGGTATTTTGTAAATGAATCTATAAGTATAGAATACCCTATAGAACTTAGAGGGGATGTAAAACTTATTCTTGGCGATAGAGCCGGATTAAGCATAGGTTCTTTGGAAAAAGATTTAAAATATGGCATTTATGGTCAAGACTATAATTTGACAGTTTATTCTCAATGTATCGACCCATACGACCTGTCTTATGACAGTCCCGCCAGAACAATGGGAAGTCTTTATGCTGCCGGAGATATAGTCGGTATCATGGTAAAAAAGCTTACGATAAATGGGGGATATGTAATTTTTTCAACCGGAGCATCCTCGACCGGCTATGCGGGAGCAGAAGTAAACAACATGGAGATAAATGGCGGAAGGATCCAATTTAGTGGTAGAGATCAAGGAGCTATTATAAATGATAATCTAATAATTAACGGTGGTTCGATTAATTTTTTTCTGTTGTGGAACCGTGATCAAGGGCATAACAGTATTTGCGGTCCGTTAAGCAGCGGAGCACTAAATATTTATCTGAATGGTGGAAATATATCTACATCAGGAATAGGTGGAAGGCTCGGTAAGATTTACTTAAATTTTAAGAGTGAGAGTGATGACATATTATTTCAACCGTCAAGATATCCGGATAATTATAATTTTTCTGTAGCGCCCGGAAAAAGTTTCGCATTGCATCATCCTACAATCAGTCAGATAGTACCTCTGAAAAACGATGGGGAAAATTGGAAAGATTATAATAATATAGTCGTGTATTATTCTACTATATCTCTTGCTAAAGGTAAATGTAAGATAACATTTAAATTTGATGACGGCAGAGTTTGGGAAACAGCAGTAGATTCCGGTACGAGCTTATATACAATTGAAGACGCTAATAGTGAAATATTCCCAAAAACTCAGTCTCCTAATTTTCGATATTTTTATATATATGTTAATGGAGAGTTTGATGAACAATATGGTTCTTTTCAATTTATTAGTGATTGTACTGTTTATGTAAGATATTCGGGAAGCGTCGATGTTCAAAAACTGAAAATTGTTGATGCAGTGTATAATGGTTCTGCGCAGAAACCTAAAGTGATTTATGATAATGATATATTGGGAGAGAGATATTTTGTCAGTGGCTATTCCGGAGGCTGGTATGACGGACAGTATCAAATTCGGCATTACAAAAAGGGTGAAACAGTATTACAGGGACCGCCGGTTGAACCGGGGGACTATATTGTGACTTTAGAAGGGCAAGAATATTTAAGTCTTATCGGTACTGTTGATATACCATTTAAGATAGTAAAGAAGAAAGTGACTGTTTCCGGGATAAGAGCAGAGAATAAAGAGTTTGACAATACCGCCTCAGTAGTTCTTAATTTTGATAATGCTGTATTTTCAGACATTATTGAGGGAGATGTATTGGGAATAACCGCAGACGGTTCTTTCGTAGATTCGGCTATTGGCGAGAATAAAGAAGTAAGGCTTAGTAATGTTGTTTTAACAGGTGATAAAGCCGGTTTCTATACTCCTGTAATAGAACAGGAAATTACAGCCAACATTACAAAACGAAAGATCAGTATCAAGGCTTTAGATCAGGAGGTAGTATTAGGGAGACAAATAGATACAGGAAATGATAAATACAGCATTACTTCGGGCTCTCTTTTGTCAGGACATAGTTTGGCAGCAGTAAGTCTTAGTTCAAGTTCAACGGATACAATTACGGATTCGGGTAATATTAATGTTGGAAGTGTTGTTATTAAAAATGGTGAAAAAGATGTTACTGACTATTATGAAATAACAATTCTTCCAGGTACGCTTACGGTGGTTAATGGTGCCTTGTCATCGATGACTTCTCCAAACGCAAAAACGCTCCAATATAACGGAACTCTTCAGGAATTAGTAACAGCAGGAACATCAAATGACGGAGATGTCTTGTATGTGTTAGGGCAGGATGATGTAACCGCACCTGCTTCAGGTTACACCGATCAGATACCAAGGAAGAGAGACGCCGGAACATATTATGTATGGTATATGCTTAAAGGCAATTTAACTCATGTGGATATCGCACCTGCATGTATAGTTGTAAAGATTAAAAAGAATCCTATTACTATAACTGTTTTAGATCAGAGGAGTAAAAAAGGAGAAAGTATTGTTCAACTGACATATACTTTATCCGGAACTATTGTTTCGGGAGATGATCTGAGGATTACTTTATATACAACTGCGACATCGGCTTCTGCGGCAGGAGAATATCCTATAGTTGCATCTTACAGTGGAAATGATAACTATGATGTAACTGCTGTGAGTGGTACATATACTATTGAAAAACCGGATCCGACGGGAACACCCACGCCGGATCCAACAGGAACGCCGACACCGGATCCGACAGGAACACCGACACCGGATCCAACAGGAACACCCACGCCGGATCCGACAGGAACGCCAACACCGGATCCGACAGGAACGCCAACACCGGATCCGACAGGAACACCCACGCCGGATCCTACGGGAACACCCACGCCGGATCCTGCGGGAACACCGACACCGGATCCGACAGGAACGCCGACACCCGAGCCTTCGCAGGAGCCCGGGAAGGATCCAACACCAATACCTTCACAATCTCCCAATCCCATGGATCCGGATGATCACGGCAATGTCGTAGATACGGTTACAACCGAGGATGAGAAGGGTAATGTAAATACACATACGGTTATAGAGTATTCTGATGGCAATGTCAGGGAGACGGATGTTACGGAAAAGAAGAATGGTGACATCATCGAGAAAGATGTTGTCAGTGACAGCGAAGGAAATGTGATCCAGACATCGGTTGAAACTGTTTCAACTAATAAGAAAGGAACCGAAATCTCTGAAAAGACAGTGGTAAATAATGACGGCTCGCAGGAAAACAGCAGCAGGACCGAAACCACGTCAGGAAAGGTAACCGAAAAGTATTACAGTTTTGATTCAACCGGAACGGGTATATATACGGTAAATACCACGACCGCTACCGGAGGACAGAGAACTGTAATTTATGAGCTGAACTCTTCAGGTGAGGCAACACTTGTTTCATTTGAAACCACCGGTAAAAAAGCAAAAATCCCGGAGGAGATAACGGTCGGAGATAAGAAATACCTTGTTGAAAGGACTGAACAGAGCTTTGTAACGACAAAAGCTGATACAAGGAATGATAAGATCAGGATCGTTGCCAAGATGGCGTTTATCAGGGACATAACCTTTAAGGTTGAGATAAACTTTGACAAGGTTCCTTCCAAGAAGGCGATGAAAGCTTGGAGCACCGTTATAAAAGCAGCTAAAAAGTGTACTGTAAAAATAACCACCTCGACCAAGAAAGAGTACAAATCCCTCAAGAAAAGCTTCGCCAAGAGGCTCAAGCAGATCAAAGCGGACACAAAGAAATTTACGTTTAAAAGAATAAAGAGTAATTAAGCAAGAATCCCTCCCAGGTTCACATCCCGGGAGGGATTTCGATTTGTCATCCTGAGCGTTAGCGAAGGATCTATTGAATAAAGATTCTTCACTTCGCTCAGAATGACATTAATATGCTCAGAATGACATTAATATGCTCAGAATGACACTGGTTTTTACAATATACAATGCCATGGAATATTGTAATTAGAACCTTTTATTACTTAGTAAATACGAAAACATTCCATGACAGGGGCTTTACGCTTGCAGAGTATACGCCGTCCTTAAGTACGCCCTGCTCGTTCTTCTTGGGAACGAATATCTCCTGGTTATCAACTGAACTTACCATCTCAAGCTCTTCGTCGGTGCAGAAGGTCTCATAATGCTCAACCTTGTTATATCCTTCGAAGCCCTTGATGTCAACGTTAAGAGCATAGCTTTCATCCTCGTTCCTGTTGATAGCAAATACGGTAAGTCTTTCGTTTTCCTTATCCCATGCTGATGCGGAATCGATGTAATTAACGCCTTCCTTGCCTGTGTACTGTGAAGTATCATCTATTGCATATCCGGGCATATCATAAGTATCGGACTCAACAGCTGTCCTCATGGATGTTCCCTTTGCAAGAGAAAGCATCTGCATATATGCATAATGAGAAGCGGTCTTCCATACATTGTCATGATCGGATGCGCAGAGTGCACCGAGTCCGCCGGTCATACAGCCTATCTTTACCCTGTCTGCGTGGCGCAAGAATGCAAGCTGTATGGAAATGAACGAGAGCATATGAAGGATTTCCCTGCCCGGGAACATGAAATGCTTCATCTTGTCGGGGTCATGGAGAATGTAAGGCCTTTCGGGATTGAACCTGAAATGCGATCTTGCCATATTGTATCTTCCCCATCCCGGATTAAGAGGACTGCATTCCCTCATCATGCAGCCGTATTCGTCGAAGGAGATCATGACCTTCTTGGGTGATCTGTGCTTTGCCGCAACAAAATCTATCATGGCAGCTTCTGTGTTGATAAAGTCTTCATAATAGAGCGAACCGCCGAGCAGCGCCTTTACATCCTTGGGAGGTGCGCTGTGATAATGATGTACGGAAAGATAGTCAACCACGTCGTAGCACTGATCGAGCACCTTCTCGTCCCATACGGGATAATGATCCATGAATGATGCCGATGATCCGCAGACACCTGTCTCAATGGAAGCATCTATCCACTTGATGGCCTTTGAGGTTTCCTGACATCTGAAGCCGTAGCCCTCGGGATTACCCTCCCATGAGCCTAACTGCCAGTGACCGTCCATCTCGTTTCCAAGATAAAACACCTTTACTCCGTAGGGCTTTTCATGCCCGTTTTTCTTACGAAGATCCGACCAGTAGGAACCGCCTGCAAAATTGGTGTATTCAACAAGATCCATGGCGTCCTGCATTGTGCCGGTACCCATGTTTATCGTATAAAGTGATTCTGTATTGATTTTTTCCGCCCACTGCAGATATTCATCATGTCCCACATCATTGGGGATGAACTGATACCAGGCGGGATCGAGATGTACCTTCCTTTCGGATTTGGGACCGATGGAATCCTTCCACTGCCATGCGGATACAAAGTTTCCGCCCGGAAGCCTGACTGCAGGAACACCGGTACTTTTAAGAGCGTTAATGACATCGCCTCTGAAGCCCTGTTCGTCTGCTGTGGGATGCTTGGGATTGTACATGAATCCGTTGACCATTGTTCCTATCGGCTCTAAGAATGCCGAAAAAAGCCTGTTTGATATCTCTCCGATCTCAAAACTCGGATGAACCGTTATTTTTGCCATTACCTTCCTCCTCTGTTGTAAACCCTGTTTGCTTGCGTCTAAACTTGTAAGGCGTAGAAATCGTACTCTAAACCTATGAAAATTTTAACACTCGGGGGTGTCTGTTTCACTCTATTCTTTGCTTTATATGTGCTAAAAATTGCGAATTTTCCCTTGACAAAACCGGCTTCCTGATATATTATTTAGTACGACGCAAAAAGGCTCCCGAAGGCATACTTAAGCTTTATGCAGAGTATGGCTCGGGCTATTTTATATCCGGAGGACGATATGAAAAATACATTAAAGAAACTGTTTGTAATTTTCGTTCTTGTTTTAACCGTTCTGGCTTTCGCTGCATGCGGCAAAGATGAAAAGGACAATAAGGACGAGGATGACAAGAAAACCGAAAAGTCAGAGAAATCCGATAAGGATAAGGATGATGACGATGATGACGATGATGATAATGGGAAAAAGTCGGATGATGATGAGGATGACAACAACAAGAACCCATTCTCGGATGATAACGAAACCACACCCGAGCCTACAGCAGAACCTACCGCTGAGCCTACTGTAGAGCCCACAGCAGAACCTACCGCTGAGCCTACTGTAGAGCCCACCGCTGAGCCTACTGTAGAACCTACCGCTGAGCCTACCGCAGAACCTACCGCTGAGCCCACAACCGCTCCCGATTTCGATAACGGCGAATTAACCGGAGTTTATAAACTTGTTTCTCTTTACAGCAGAGGAAGTGATCTTGTTTCTGCCGAAGATATCGCTACATTTGAGAACGCCGGAATCTTCTACGGATCACTGGAAGTAAAGGATGACGGAACCGCTGTTTTAAGATTTGAAGGAAATATCAGACAGCTGAATTATGACGACACAAGCTTCTATGACGATACAGATTCAATGACATATGAGATTTCAGATACCAATCTGGTTCTTACCAGTGCAGTACAGAAGATTATCGCAACATTTGAAAAAATGGATGCCGCTGAGCTTGAAAAGTTTGGTATGATTTCATCTCTTGATGCCGATCAGTATGCTCAGCTTTTTGGGCAGGTAGTAACCAATATTACTGTTGTTACGCCTGAGCCTACAACAGTTCCCGATAATACGGGCATAGACGTTTCGGAATGGGAAGGTTCTTATAAGGTTGTCAGCCTTAAGACAAGCGGCATGGAGACCATGACTGAAACCGTACTGAGCTTATTGGAGTCAAAGGGACTTACAGTAGGTATTGTTGAGGTAAATGCAAACGGAGTCGTAACAATATCACTTTTGGGAAATGAATTTAGCGGCACTTTTGACGGAGTAAATGTTACTGTAAATGGTGTGTCGGTTCCTATTGTTTTCGAGGGTGATACCGTAAAGCTTGAGCAGAACGGCCAATCTATAGAGTTTAAAAAGATGGCTCCCGAGGAAGTCGGTTCTTTAAGAGTTGCTACCACTACTGAATTATATTCACTATTTTAATGATAACAGGTGAAAAAAATGTCTAAATCGGAAATCCTTATGGATTTTTGCATGATACCGGCATTGCTTATAGTTAATTTCTGTTTTGGGAATGTACTTCATCCCGGGATAATGCTTGCTGTGGGTATCATACTTATCATAAAGGGCGGTGATGTCTTTGTAGATGCCGCCACATGGATAGCTGAAGTTTCGGGTATCCCGAAGCTTATTGTAGGTGCAACCGTCGTAAGTTTTGCAACTACATTGCCGGAGCTGCTTGTTTCGGCGATGGCCGCAGGCGAGGAAAAAGTAGATATGGCTATCGGCAACGCCATAGGAAGCGTTACCGCAAATCTCGGTCTTATCATGGCAATAGGCATAATCTGTATACCTGCTGTGATAAAGAGGAAGGATTATCTGCTAAAGACCATTCTTATGCTTGGTGCTGCAGTAGTCATAGTTGTGGTCGGCAGTTTTGCCAAGGCCGGAAAGATCGAGGGCATCGGAACAGTTACGAGTATTATCCTTATCGTGATATTCGTTATAGCCATGACGGACAATATACGTTCTGCCGTAAAGGCTGTTAAAAGCGGTTCTGAGGAAAAGCTCGGTCCCGAAGCCAAGACAAAGACAGTTATCATTTCAAATATATTTAAGTTCGTTCTCGGAGCTCTCGCAATAGTATTCGGAGCGGATCTTTTGGTTGATAACGGAAGTGCGATCGCCAAGATGATCGGTATAGAGGAACGTGTAATTTCCGTTACGATAATAGCAATCGGAACATCGCTGCCGGAGCTTGTTACCACCATTACGGCTGTTATAAAGAAACAGTCCTCTCTCGGTGTCGGCAATATCATCGGAGCCAACATCATGGATCTGACCTTTATTATGCCCATATGTAACCTGATTTCCGGAAAGCCGCTTCCTGTATCAGAGTCTGTAGCGCTGATTGATTTCCCTGCATGTCTTGTTGTAGGATGCGCCGCCGTGATCCCGATGCTGATAACCAAGAAATTTACGCGTGTTCAAGGACTGGGTATGCTTGCCCTCTACATTGTGTATATGGTTCTTACGGTCTTGGGCGTAGCGACATTGAAATCCATGTTTTCTTGATACAAAGAAAGAAGAAATATAATGTTACCTTCAGATCCGAACATATTATTAAGCTATATAAACACAAAATTGAGGGATGAGTTTTCATCCCTCGATGACTTTTGTGATACTCTTGACGTTGATAAGGAAGAGCTCACAGAAAAAATGAACTCGGCAGGCTACAGATACGATCCTGCGACAAACCGGTTTGCATAACAGTGGGGACGTGGGACACATATTTGTCATTCTGGGTTTCAACGAAGTGGGAGAGGGTATCAGACAGTTCCTCTTGGCCAGGAAACGGGCAGAGGAACTGTCTGATACCTTCTCCCTGTTTACAATTGTCCGAGCGACTTTTGAACCAGTATAAAACCATTATAGTGTCATCCTGAGCGAATCCCTATGTCATCCTGAGCGTCAGCGAAGGATCCTTTGCCATAATGTTATATAACATTATACATAAATCCATAAAAACCACCCATTTTAGCATATAAACAGTATGAAACATTACCCAAAATCTACTTTTTTAACTTTTTTTGAAGGATTTTTGGCATTTTTTCCAAAAACGGACACTTTATATATGAAAGACCCATGAAGGGAGAAAAAACCTATGATGCAAAATGAAGAACGGATAAAAGAGATGCTGGCGGCTGCCTCAATGTTCGATGCAAGTGTCGGTGGGTATGTTTTGGTAGCACTCATCTCATTTGCAGTCGCGGTAGCGTTTACACTGCTATGCATAAGATGGAAGCAGAAAAACGACCAAAGGGACGGTCCTGTCAATCAGAGGGACGGTCCTCTCAATCAGAGGGAGGGTTCTGTGATTGAAACCGACACACGGGACAATTCTTCTGTTGCAAACGATCCACAAGGTGAATCTATGACAGCAGATGGAGTTCAGAGTGTTAACCGGAAAATCGATTGACAAAAAGTGTAGCAAAAGATATCCTATACAAAGTGATCAAAAGAAAAGGAGAATGAAATGAAAAAGAGTAACAATGTAAAATCCATTGAAAACAAAGGCTTCAGAGCATATCGGGGGGGGGTACCTAAATAGGGTAATAGCTGTTTTATTATGTGCAGTAATTGCAGTTTGTCTTTTACCTGTTATGGAGAAAAATGTAAAAGCAGCGCCAAAACCTGATTATACGATTATATTTTCGGGTTCTCTTATCAATCCAGTGAAATCAGGATATTATATTGATGAAGATGGATTACCTGTTGGTTTAACATTTCAAATGTGGGATGATATATTCTCTCTGCCTTCTACTCCGGGGAACTATTATCTTTATGATTCTGTTATTTCTTATAGTGAGAGTTGGAGTATTACTTCGGGAACATACAATATTTGTTTGAATGGAAAAAATATAATAGGAGGGGCTGATTCACCAGTTATATATATTAGTGGATCTGAAACAGTCTTAAATCTGTTTGATATCAGCGGGAATAATGGAAAAATAACACATCAAGAAGGTCGTTTTGGTAACGGGATTGTTATAGATAATGGTGCTACGTTCAATATGTTTGGCGGAGAAATCTCTGGGAATGAAACAGCTAATAATACATACATAGATGGAGGAGGTGTATATGTTAAAAACGGTACATTTAACATGTATGGCGGAAAAATATCAGGAAACACAGCTGCTGGTAATGGAAATAATGTATATATAAATAATCATAATCTTTCTGCTTCTATGAAAATGGTTGGTGGTACTATAGATGGTGGTTTTTCTGATAATCTCAACTATTATGTTACTATATCTTTCAATTCCGGATCCGGTTCCGGAACTATGACTCCGCAGTATATATATAGCGATAAGAATACAAGACTAAAATTTAACGAATTCACAGCACCCGCAAATACGGTGTTTGACTATTGGAAGGTGGGCGATACTACTTATGCTGATGGCGCAAATATCTGTGTAAGTATAAATACTGAACTTATAGCCCAATGGAAAGCTAAACCTGCTATCAACCCAACTGTTGATATAACAGGCTGGAAATACGGGGAGTACAGTAATACAACAAATGATCCTGTGGTATCAGGTAATTCCAGCAGTGGAGAGACTACAATTTATTACGAGGGAACGGGTTCAACAAGTTATACAAAGAGTAAAAATATACCGGTTAATGCAGGTACATATAAAGTAATTGCAGAGATAGCTGAAACCGATGCTTATGCATCGGCTACGGTAAGCAAGGAGTTTTCAATAGCTAAAAGAACGGTTACGCTTACATCGGCAGGTGCAGAAAAGGACTATGATGGAATACCATTAACGAACTCAACAGTTAGCGTCAGCGGAGACGGTTTCCTGACCGGTGAGGGAGCAACATATGGTGTTACAGGGTCTCAGACCGAACACGGCACGAGCGACAATAGTTTCACCTATAGTTTAAATTCCGGAACAAGTGCGGATAATTATGATATTAAAACAGTAAATGGAGAACTTAAAGTTAACAAGCGCAACATTACCATAACAGCTAAAGATCAGTCAGTAGAACTTAACGGGAATTTTGAATCAGGAAAAGATCAGGTAACGCTTTCAGGTTCCGGACTTGCAACCGGACAGGAACTTACCGAAATAACACTTACCACAGATATTACAACGACTTCGATCGGAACCGGAGAGTTGACCCCAAGTGCTACAAAGATAATGAGCGGTACGACAAATGTTACGGATAATTACAATATAAATTATGAAAAAGGAAATCTGACTGTTACTCCTAAGTCTCTTGGAAGTGATGCTATAAGGCTGTCAGCGGAGGAGCTTGCATATGACGGCACCGCCAAGACTCCGGAAGTTTCGGTTTATGACGGAGAAGATAAAATTCCCACATCTGAATATGCTGTTAAAATATCGGATAACGTAAACGCCGGAACAGCAACGGTTGAAGTTTCCGATGTCGCAGACGGAAATTATACTGTTAAAGGTACCAAAACATTTAAGATAAAAGAAGCTGAAGTTACAGTAACTGCGAATGATCTTAGTAAGGCATACGGTGAAAAAGACCCTGCATATACAGCGGCAGTAAAAGGGCTAAAAGGAAACGATACTGAAAGTGTCATTAGTTATACTTTTTCAAGAACTGAGGGAGAAGATGCGGGAACTTATGTGATCACTCCGACCGGAGATGAGATCCAGGGAAATTATAAAGTAAGTTACGTACCCGGAAGCTTTGTTATAAATCCGGTTGATCCTGAGTATTCTGTACCAAAGGGACTTAAGTGCGAAACAGGAAAGAAATTAAGTGATATAGAACTGCCGGACGGCTGGAGCTGGGTTGACGCGACCGCATCGGTAGGAGAAGCAGGAAAGAATACCTTTAAAGCTGTTTTTACTCCTAAAGATAAGGTAAATTATAATGTAGTAGGTAATATCGATATTACTGTGGAAGTTACCGAGGCAAAAAAAGAACCGGATACTAAGCTTGAACCGGATTCAAAACCCGAACCGAACTATAATCCTACACCTGTTATAACGTATATTCCGGAGGAACCGGATACTGTTACTGATACTGTAATCAATAATGATGGTTCTGCTACAACTACAACAAAAATCAAGAATGAAGATGGTACGGTAACAGAGTCGACTGTCAGAGAGTGGCAGAACGGTGATAAAAACGTTACCGAGATCATAAAGGATGCTGATGGCAATACATTAAGCACTCTTGTAGGAACTGTCAGGATAAGTAAAAAAGGTACAAAAACTGAGAGAACAGATATAAAGAAAGCGGATGGATTCCACAGCAACAGTTCTGTAAAGACTTATAAGTCAGGTAAGGAAGTAACCTCATCTTCAACAACCTTTGCTAATGGTGCAAAACAGGCTTACACCGAGACAAAGAATGCAGACGGTACTCTGACACGTAAGGTAATGGATACCAATACCAAGGGAAAGTCAACGCTTACAGTGACGACGAAAAAACTTGTGAAGACCGTAACAAAATACAAAGTCACCGGTGATGGTAAGATAAGGCTTACGAGTCTTAAAACAGAAGGTGACACCGCCATCATCCCCAAGACTGTAACCTTTGACGGACAGAAGAACATGATTGTTTCCTTAGGCAAGGGCTTGTTCAAGGGCATGGAAGGTATCAAAGAAATCTACATCTATGCTGAAAACCTTAAGAAGATATACGTCGGAGCCTTCGACGGTGTTCCTGCAGATGCTAAGTTCTACATCAAGGCTACAACCACAAACTGCAAGAAGATAGTCCGCATGATCAAGAAGTCCGGCTTCGGAAAAGTTGACTATACAAAGATATAAATTTAATGTCATTTTGAAATATTAGTGGTATTCTGAAAAATTAGTGTCATTCTGAAAACTCAGTGTCATTCTGAGCGAAGCGAAGAATCTTTTGCAAAAATGATCCTTCGCTGACGCTCAGGATGACAAAACGGAGAGGGTTTAGTTTTTTTGATGCTTTTTCTTGGGATTTTTCTCGGAATTATAAAAAAC
>JAEEGJ010003990.1_pt1 | contig 52315 bp, 48 predicted proteins | sample 8958761 | NCBI WGS metagenome assembly JAEEGJ01 (sample SAMN16246546, study PRJNA631951) | gut metagenome | biome: gut microbiome; feature: rumen; material: RS-attached | host: Bos | place: Iran: Karaj | collected 2018-10
CAGACTCGTGAGCACATCCTGCTCGCTCGTCAGGTTGGTGTTCCCCAGTTGGTTGTTTTCATGAACAAGTGCGACCTTGTTGACGATCCCGAGCTTCTCGACCTCGTTGAGATGGAAATCCGTGAGCTCCTCAGCTCGTACGATTTCGACGGTGACAATATCCCCGTCATCCGTGGTTCGGCACTTGCCGCTTTGAACGGTGAGCCCTCTGGCGTGAAGAACGTTGAGGATCTGATGGCTGCTGTTGACAGCTGGATTCCTCTGCCTGTCCGTGCAGTTGACAAGGATTTCCTGATGCCCGTCGAGGACGTGTTCTCAATCACTGGTCGTGGTACCGTTGCTACCGGCCGTGTCGAGACAGGTGTTATCCACACTGGCGACCCCGTTGACATCATCGGTATGGGTGCTGAGAAACTGAAATCGACTGTTACCGGTGTCGAGATGTTCCGCAAGATTCTTGACGAAGGTGAAGCTGGCGATAACGTGGGTCTGTTGCTCCGCGGTATTGACAAGGACGAGGTGCGTCGCGGTATGGTTATCGCAAAGCCCGGTTCGGTACATCCTCACAAGAAATTCGAGGCAGCCGTTTATATCCTGAAGAAAGAAGAAGGTGGTCGTCACACTCCGTTCAAAGACAATTATCGTCCGCAGTTCTACTTCCGTACGACTGACGTGACCGGTACCATCCACTTGCCGGAAGGCCGCGAGATGGTTATGCCTGGTGACAACTTGACCATCACTGTCGAGCTGATCAGCGAAATCGCTCTGAACGAGAACCTGCGCTTCGCTATCCGCGAGGGTGGCCGCACGGTTGGTTCTGGTCAGGTGACCAAGATCATCGAATAATAACTGTTCGATACAAAGGGTGGCAAAGCAGCCGCCCTTTCCAGGGGCATAGTTTAATGGCAGAATGGCGGTCTCCAAAACCGTAGATGGGAGTTCGATTCTCTCTGCCCCTGCAAAAAGGATCTCAAAGGGAAATGAGATTCAATGCGCAAAAAATAACTAGTTATAAAATGTCGAAAATCGTTAATTACGTAAAAGAAAGCTACGACGAACTTGTGCATAAGGTGTCGTGGCCAACTTTCAAAGAACTCCAGAACAGCGCTGTGGTAGTTGCAGTTGCTGCATTGATTCTGGCTTTCATCGTGTTTGTGATGGATGTGGTATTCGGAGTACAGGGAATACACGAGGGAGAAGGCATGGGATTCTGGAAAGGTTTATTGGGATACTTTTATTCGCTCATCGTCAATTGATAGTTTCATTATTGTCTGCTACGGCTTCACCTTGCTTCCCAATATATTATTGAGGTCCTGCGGCAGATGCACTGATGAGAGAAATTAAGTATAGTTCACTGTTTTCTTAAGTTCTACGACATTATGGATAAGCAATCTACGAAGTGGTATGTGGTTCGAGCCATAAGCGGCAAGGAGAAAAAGGCGAAGGAGTACATAGAGGGCGAGATGAGCAAACGCGGCTGGTCCGAGGAAGTTCCTCAAGTTCTGGTACCGACGGAGCCTGTAGTATCGGTTCGCAATGGCAAGAAGGTTATCAAAGAGCGCAACAGCTTTCCGGGATATGTCCTGATTGAGGCTGTGCTCCGCGATGAAATCATACCTGTGATTCAAAATCTGCCTAATGTTTTAGATTTCCTGCGTGATGTTGGGGGGAAACCGATACCGATGCGCCAGGTTGAAATCAATCGCATCCTTGGCAACATGGATGAGATGATGATGTCCGGAGACGCTGTCATGGAACGCTTTGTTGTGGGCGAGAATGTTAAGGTGGTTGACGGACCGTTCAGCAGTTTTGAAGGCGTAGTGGAGGAGGTGAACGAGGAGAAGAAGAAACTTAAGGTGACCGTTAAAATATTCGGTCGCAAGACCCCGCTCGAACTCGGCTTCAATCAGGTAGAGAAGGCATAGTGAACGCAGTGGTTACGTACTGCAAAAAAAGGTTTAACTAACGCATTAAATTTAATCTAAATGGCAAAAGAAGTTGCAGGATTGATTAAATTGCAAATCAAAGGCGGCGCAGCCAATCCAGCCCCCCCAGTGGGACCGGCTCTTGGTGCAAAGGGTGTGAACATCATGGAGTTCTGCAAGCAGTTCAATGCTCGTACGCAGGACCAGGCTGGCAAGATTGTGCCGGTGATCATCACTGTTTACACTGACAAGTCCTTTGACTTTGTAGTGAAGACTCCGCCTGTGGCCGTCCAGCTGAAGGAACTCTCCAAAGCACAGAAAGGTTCGGCAGAACCCAACCGTGTGAAAGTGGCGTCTGTCACTTGGGAGCAGGTCCGTCAGATAGCCGAAGCCAAAATGCCCGACCTTAACTGTTTCACTATTGAATCAGCGATGAGCATGGTGGCCGGAACGGCCCGCAGCATGGGTATCACCGTTACAGGAGAGAACCCGCTGGCGAAGTAAAATCAACCTAATTGGGAAACCGTGGTAGCATGTCGCAAGGATGTGCGTTGACCACAAAAAAGAGAAAAAATGGCAAAATTAACCAAAAAGCAGAAAGAAGCTTTAGCCAAATTCGACAAAACACAGGTCTACTCGTTGGAGGAGGCTGTGGAAGTTGTGAAGAACATCACTTACACCAAGTTTGACGCATCGGTGGATATCGACGTGCGTTTGGGTGTTGACCCCCGTAAGGCGAACCAGATGGTGCGTGGTAGCGTGACGCTGCCTCACGGCACTGGTAAGACCGTGCGTGTGTTGGTGCTCTGCACTCCCGACAAGGAGGAAGAGGCTAAGGCTGCCGGAGCCGACTATTATGGTCTTGATGAGTATATCACCAAGATTAAAGGTGGTTGGACAGACGTGGATGTGATCATCACGATGCCCAGCTGCATGCCTAAGATTGGTGCCCTGGGACGCATCTTGGGTCCTAGAGGACTGATGCCGAACCCCAAGACGGGTACCGTCACGATGGAGGTTGGCAAGGCTGTTCAGGAGGCCAAGGCCGGTAAGATTGACTTCAAGGTCGACAAGTTTGGTATCATCCATACCGCAGTGGCAAAGATTTCGTTCGACAGCAACAAGATTGTCGACAACGCCCGCGAGGTGCTTCAGGCAATTGTGAAGCTGAAACCCGCCGCTGCCAAGGGAACCTATGTGAAGAGCATCAACCTCAGCAGCACGATGAGTCCTGGAGTCAAGGTTGACACCAAAGCCGCCACTCTGTAACAATTAATTATTGAAAGGTCATTATGAGAAAAGAACAAAAAGACCAGCTGATCGACCAGTTGTGCGAAGAGATCAAGGCCTATCCGCTTATCTATATTGCTGATATCGGAGGTTTGAACTCGGTGCTGACCAGCAAGCTGCGTAGAGCCGCATTCCGCAAGGAGGTCAAGCTGGAAGTCGTCAAAAACGCTCTTCTTATCAAGGCTATGGAGCGCACCGGAATGGATTATTCGGAGCTCTTCCCCGTGATAAAGGGCGAGACAGCCATAATGCTTTCGAACACCAACAATGCTCCTGCGAAGCTCATCAAGGAGTTCCGCGAGAAGGAGAAGGGTGCTCAGAAGCCGGTTCTGAAGGGCGCCTATGTAGAAGAGAGTTTCTATGTCGGAGAAGAACATCTTGATGCACTTGTCAACATCAAGTCCAAGAACGAACTTATCGCCGATGTGGTTGCTCTGCTGCAGTCGCCGATCAAGAATGTTGTTTCTCAGCTCCAGTCGGGTGCCAACACCATCACTGGTGTTTTGAAAACATTGGAAGAGAAAGCCGAATAGGCAAAAGCGGGTCGGGCTCTGCTAAAAGTCCACAAAAAACAAACAAATCATCAATTGTAAAACAAATTAAATCAATAAAGTCATGGCAGACATTAAAGCTATTGCTGAAGAATTAGTTAACCTAACTGTAAAAGAAGTAAAAGAACTCGCTGACATTCTGAAGGACGAGTATGGTATTGAACCCGCCGCTGCAGCCGTTGCCGTTGCCGCTGGTCCCGCTGCCGGTGCCGCCGCCGCCGCTGAGGAGAAGACCTCCTTCGACGTTATCCTGAAGGGTGTGCCCGATGCAACCAAGAAGCTTGGTGTTGTGAAGGCTGTTAAGGATATGGCCAGCTTGGGTCTGAAAGAGTCCAAGGAACTTGTCGACAACGCTCCTAAGCCCGTTAAGGAAGGCGTGAGCAAGGACGAGGCCGAATCCTTGAAGAAGGCTCTTGAAGAGGCTGGTGCCGAAGTTGAGGTCAAATAGTCAATACTATTGATTTCTACGAGGAATAGGGCCTCCGGCGAACCCGGAGTGCCTATTCCTCTTTGCTATGCAAATCGGTAGAATGGGCATCCATTCCGAGGCGCATGTATGTTTGACTTTGTTCTCTCCCTTGTGAGCAGTAGTACCCCCCAACTGAGTTTACCATTCAAATACGAAATAAAAAACAAGTCCCTTGGCTAACAATCAATCTATCGAAGTAGTAAATTTTGCATCTGTACGCAAATACGAATACCCTGACTTTCTCGATATACAGCTCAAGTCGTTTCAGGATTTCTTTCAGATAGAGACGAATCCCGACAACCGTCTTGACGAAGGTCTTTTCAAGGTTTTCAAAGAGAATTTTCCAATATCGGATGCACGTAACAATTTCACGTTAGAGTTTCTCGACTATTTTATAGATCCTCCCCGTTATACGATTGAGGAGTGTATCGAAAGAGGCTTGACCTACAGTGTCCCGCTGAAGGCCAAGTTGAAGTTGTCGTGTAACGACCCTGAGAATGAAGATTTCCAGGCTATAGAACAGCCTGTCTATCTGGGTATGATACCCTATATGACACCCAAGGGCACATTCGTTATCAACGGTGCTGAGCGTGTCGTGGTGTCGCAGTTGCACCGTTCGCCCGGTGTTTTCTTTGGCACACAGTTCCATTCTAATGGTACGCAGCTTTACTCCGCCCGTATTATCCCGTTCAAGGGTTCGTGGATGGAGTTCACCACCGACATTAATAATGTGATGTATGCCTACATAGACCGTAAGAAGAAATTGCCCATCACCACGCTGCTGAGGGCTATCGGCTATGAGACAGATAAGGACATCTTAGATATATTCTCCCTGGCCGAAGAGGTGAAGGTGAGCAAGGCGAACCTGAAGAAGGTCGTGGGCAAGCAGTTGGCTGCCCGTGTGGTGGATACCTGGACGGAAGACTTCGTGGACGAAGATACCGGCGAGGTGGTCTCGATGGAGCGTACTGAGGTTGTCATTGAGCGTGACAAAGAGATTACCGAGGAGGATATTGAGAAGATTATGGAACTGGATGTCAAAACGATTCTCGTGAAGGTAGAGGATCGCGACGGCATTGACTATTCCGTGATCTACAACACCCTGAAGAAGGATACAACCAACAACTCGAAAGAGGCTGTTGAATATATATATCGGCAGTTGCGCAATGCCGAGCCACCAGACGAGGAAACCGCCCGTGGTATCATCGAGAAGCTGTTCTTCTCGGATAAGCGCTACGATTTAGGCGAGGTGGGCCGTTACCGTATCAACACTAAGTTGAATCTTGACATCCCAGACACGACCCGTGTGCTGACCCAGACAGATATTACCTCAATTATCAAATATCTGATTCAGCTTATCAATCAGAAAGCCGACGTGGACGATATCGACCATCTGTCGAACCGTCGTGTGCGTACCTCGGGCGAGCAGCTGTACAACCAGTTTGGCGTCGGTCTGGCCCGTATGTCGCGTACTATCCGCGAGCGCATGAATGTCCGTGACAACGAGGTGTTCACCCCGACTGAGTTGATTAATGCCAAGACCCTGTCGTCGGTCATCAACTCGTTCTTTGGCACCAACCAGCTGTCGCAGTTCATGGATCAGACCAACCCATTGGCAGAGGTGACCCACAAGCGCCGTATCTCGGCCCTGGGTCCTGGCGGTCTGTCTCGTGAGCGTGCAGGCTTCGAGGTTCGTGACGTTCACTATACCCACTATGGCCGCCTGTGTACGATTGAGACTCCTGAAGGTCCTAATATCGGTCTGATTTCTTCACTCTGCGTCTATGCTAAGATTAACAACCTTGGATTTATCGAGACGCCTTATCGCCGCGTGGAGAATGGTAGAGTGGTCTTGGATGAGGCTCCTACCTATTACACTGCCGAGCTTGAAGAGAATAAGACGGTTGCACAAGCCACTACTCCGCAGGACGAGAATGGTAATATCTTGGCCCAGCGTGTTAAGGCACGTCGCCAGGCTGACTTCCCCATTGTGTCGCCCGAAGAGATTGACCTTATTGATATGGGGTCAAACCAGATTGCTTCTATCGCTGCATCCTTGATTCCGTTCTTGGAGCACGACGATGCTAACCGTGCCTTGATGGGCTCCAACATGATGCGCCAGGCTGTGCCGCTGCTCAATCCGGAGATTCCCATTGTGGGTACTGGTATTGAGAAGTCGGTGGCAGAAGACAGCCGCGTGCTGTTGAATGCCTTGGGAGATGGCGTGGTAGAGTATGTCGACTCCACTAAGATCGTTATCCGTCACAACCGCACGGAGAAAGAGCGTTTGGTCTCTTTCGACGATGATATCAAAGAATATAAACTGACCCGTTATCAGCGTACCAATCACTCCACATCGATCAACCTGCGTCCTATCGTGAAGAAGGGCGACAAGGTGAAAAAGGGACAGGTGCTCTGCGAAGGCTATGCCACCCAGGGCGGCGAATTGGCTTTGGGCCGCAATATGATGGTGGCCTTCATGCCTTGGAAGGGATATAACTTTGAGGATGCTGTGGTGATTTCCGAACGCGTGGTGCGTGAAGATATCTTCACCTCTGTGCATGTTGAGGAGTACACGCTGGAAGTTCGTGAGACCAAGCGCGGTCTTGAGGAACTGACCCGAGACATCCCCAATGTCAGCAACGATGCCACCAAGGACCTTGACGAAAACGGTATCATCCGTATCGGCGCCGAGGTGAAAGAGGGCGACATCCTCATTGGTAAGATTACGCCTAAGGGTGAGTCTGACCCCACTCCCGAAGAGAAACTCCTCCGTGCCATCTTTGGCGACAAGGCTGGTGATGTGAAGGATGCTTCACTGAAGGTGCCCCCATCGGTGCGTGGTGTCGTGATCGACAAGAAACTCTTTGCCCGTATAGTTCGTGACCGCAAGCAGCGTGCCAAGGAGAAAGAGTTGCTCGCCAAGCCTGAAGAGGAGTATAACAATGAGTTGGCAGAACTGAAAGAGAAGTTGGTCGACCGTCTGTTGATTATCCTTGCCGGTAAGACCTCCAACGGAGTCTATACCAACCACAAGGAAGAGCTGATCCCGAAGAAAGTGAAGTTCACCTCTAAGGCCCTGAAGGCAATTGACTATACCGAGGTAAGTCCCAACAAATGGACTTCGGACAAGGATACCAACAACCTGATTAAGGATTTGTTGAACAACTACAATATTAAGAACCGTGAGATTAACGGTCGCTTCACCCGTAATAAGTTTGCCTTGACCGTGGGTGACGACCTTCCCAGCGGCATTGTACAGATGGCCAAAGTGTATATCGCCATGAAGCGTAAATTGCGCATCGGTGATAAGATGGCAGGTCGCCACGGTAACAAGGGTATTGTGTCCAAGATAGTGCGTGCCGAGGATATGCCATTCCTTGCTGACGGTACTCCGGTCGACATTGTGTTGAATCCTCTAGGCGTGCCTTCGCGAATGAACCTGGGTCAGATTTATGAGACTGTTCTAGGTTGGGCAGGTAAGAAACTGAACAAGCGTTTCAAGACCCCCATCTTCGATGGTGCTACCTTGGAGCAGATCAACGGCTATATGCGTGAGGCAGGGCTGCCCGAGAATGGCAGAACCTACCTATACGACGGCGAAACGGGCGACCGCTTTGACCAGCCGGCCACCGTGGGCTATATCTATATGCTCAAACTGCACCACATGATTGACGACAAGATGCATGCCCGTAGCATTGGCCCGTACTCCCTCATCACCCAGCAGCCCCTTGGCGGTAAGGCCAACTTTGGTGGACAGCGTTTTGGTGAGATGGAGGTTTGGGCACTCGAAGCTTTTGGCGCATCGCATGTGTTGCAGGAGGTGCTCACCGTCAAGTCGGACGATGTTGTGGGACGTGCCAAGGCCTACGAGTCTATTGTCAAGGGAGACAATATGCCAGTGCCCGGTATTCCCGAGTCGTTCAACGTCTTGGTACACGAATTACGTGGCCTAGGCTTGGAGGTAACATTTGATTAATTCAGAATTAAGTTTTTAGATAACCAACGCTTAATTCTTAATTCTTAATTCTTAATTAGATAAAGATGGCTTTTAAACAAGAATCACAGTTAAAGAACGATTTCAATTCGATAACCGTCAGTTTGGCTTCACCCGAGTCCATCAAGAAACGCTCGTATGGTGAGGTGACCAAGCCCGAGACAATCAACTATCGTACCTACAAGCCCGAGCGCGACGGCCTTTTCTGCGAGAAGATTTTCGGCCCCACTCGCGACTGGGAGTGCCATTGTGGTAAATATAAGCGTATCCGTTACAAGGGCATTACGTGCGACCGTTGCGGCGTCGAGGTCACCGAGAAGAAGGTGCGTCGTGAGCGTATGGGCCATATTGAGCTCATTGTTCCGGTAGCCCACATCTGGTTTTTCCGTTCTTTACCAAATAAGATAGGTACTCTGCTCGATGTACCCAGCAAGAAGCTTGAGCAGGTTATATATTATGAGAAGTACATCGTTCTGCAGCCGGGTAAGGCTATGTTGAACGAAGTACCTGTCAAGAAGCTCGACCTCTTGGCTGAGGAGGAATACTATTCCGTCCTTGAGAGCCTGCCCGAAGGTAATGACCAGCTTGACGACAGCGACCCCAATAAGTTTATCGTTGGCATGGGTTCCGAAGCGCTCTACAAGCTGCTTTGCGAGCTTGACCTCGACAGAATAAGCTACGAACTGCGTGACCGCGCTTCCAAGGAGTCGTCCAACCAGCGTAAGCAGGATGCTTTGAAGCGACTGAACGTCGTGGAATCTTTCCGCGAGAGCCGCAAGCGTATGCAAGCCCGTGGCATGGACAACCGTCCCGAGTGGATGATCATGACGATTATTCCCGTCATTCCTCCCGAACTGCGTCCTTTGGTGCCGCTCGATGGCGGTCGCTTTGCCACCTCCGACATCAACGAGCTCTATCGTCGAGTCATTATCCGCAACAACCGTCTGAAACGTCTTTTTGAAATCAAGGCTCCCGAGGTCATCATGCGCAACGAGAAGCGTATGCTCCAAGAGGCAGTGGATTCTCTGTTCGATAACAGCCGCAAGGTATCCAGTGTCAAGTCTGAGAGCAACCGCTCACTCAAGTCGCTCTCTGATTCGCTCAAGGGTAAGCAGGGACGTTTCCGTCAGAACCTTCTGGGTAAACGTGTCGACTACTCTGGCCGTTCCGTCATTGTGGTCGGTCCCGAGTTGAAGATGCACGAGTGCGGTCTTCCTAAAGACATGGCAAGCGAGCTTTTCAAACCCTTCATCATCCGCAAACTCTTGGAGCGTGGTTTGGTGAAAACCGTCAAGAGCGCCAAGCGTGTTGTCGACCGTAAGGACCCCGTGGTGTGGGAAATCCTCGAGAATATCTTGAAGGGTCATCCCATCCTGCTGAACCGTGCTCCTACGCTGCACCGTTTGGGTATCCAGGCCTTCCAGCCCAAGTTGGTCGAAGGTAAGGCTATCCGCCTGCACCCGTTGGTGTGTACGGGCTTCAATGCCGACTTCGATGGTGACCAGATGGCTGTGCACGTGCCCCTGGGCAATGCGGCAATACTTGAGGCACAGTTGCTGATGCTTTCTACCCATAACATTCTCAACCCCGCCAACGGTGCTCCTATCACCGTCCCGTCGCAGGACATGGTCTTGGGTCTATACTACATGACCAAGCCCCGTCGAACCACTGAAAAAGAGGTTGTGAAAGGTGAAGGCTATCGCTTCTACTCACCCGAAGAGGTGATTATCGCCTACAACGAAAAGCGCGTCTCGCTTAATGCCTGTATCAGTGTCAAAGTAAATGCTGGCGGTCGCGACGAGTTCCAGTTTGTTAAGACTGATAACACCTTTACGGAGGTCATCAAGGATAAGGATGGAAACCTTCTTACCGATATAGATTGCAGCACTCCTGCCGAGATAGCTGAGCGCAGCCGTACAGAATACGAGATTCGTAGAGATAATGATGGTAATCCTATCGTGGATGCTAAAGGCCATTATATCAAGACCGACCGCATCCGTACGACCGTGGGCCGTGTTATCTTCAACGAAGTGGTGCCGAAAGAGTACGGCTATGTGAACCTCGTTTTGGGTAAAAAGTCCTTGCGCGACATTATCGGTGACCTCTTCACCGCCTGTGGCAATGCCGTAACGGCTAACTTCCTTGATGATATCAAGAACATGGGTTACCGTCAGGCATTCCGTGGTGGCCTTTCGTTCAACCTTGGCGATGTCATCATCCCTGGTGAGAAAGAAGAACTCATCGAGAAAGCTAATGAGGAGGTTGAGGAAGTGTTGGGTCAGTACTCCATGGGTCTGATTACCAATAATGAGCGTTATAACCACGTTATTGATATTTGGACGAATACCAACAATAAGCTGACCGAGACTCTGATGCGTCAGCTAAAGGCTGACAACCAGGGCTTCAATCCTATCTACATGATGTACGATTCTGGTGCTCGTGGTAGTAAGGAGCAGATTCGTCAGCTCTCTGGTATGCGTGGTCTGATGGCCAAGCCTCAGAAGGCTGGTGCCGCCGGTAATGAAATTATTGAAAACCCCATTATCTCCAACTTTAAGGAGGGACTGTCGGTCTTGGAGTACTTCATCTCCACCCACGGTGCCCGTAAGGGTTTGGCTGATACCGCTCTTAAGACTGCTGACGCAGGTTACCTTACCCGTCGTCTGGTAGATGTCGCCCACGATGTGATTATCAACATGGAAGACTGCGGTACCCTGCGCGGACTGCCCACCACTGCCTTGAAGAAAGGTGAAGATATCGTTGTTTCTTTAGGAGAAAAGCTGTTGGGTCGTACCTCGGTCCACGATATTTATCATCCCCATACTGGCGAGCTCATTGTCCGTGCTGGTGAGGAACTTACTGAGGATATCTGCAAGATTATTGATGAGTCACCCATTGAGGAGGTCGAGATACGTTCAGTTCTCACCTGCGAAGCCAAGCATGGTGTCTGTGCTAAGTGCTATGGCCGTAACTTGGCCACTGGCAAGATGGTTCAGAAAGGTGAAGCCGTCGGCGTTATTGCAGCACAAGCTATCGGTGAGCCTGGTACTCAGCTGACCCTGCGTACCTTCCACGTGGGTGGTGTGGCCGGTGGAAACATCGGTACCAACTCCAGCCTCGTAGCTAAGTACGAAGGCCGTCTGGAAATTGATGAGCTCCGTGCAGTTCCCTATACCGATGATGAGGGCAATAGCTACCATATCGTTATGGGTCGTTCAGCCGAAATGCGCATTGTTGATGAGAACACCAATGTGACCTTGTTCTCTGCCCTGCTTCCTTATGGCGCTAAGCTCTATAAGATGAGTGGTGAGCATCTGGCTAAGAACGACTTCATTGCTGAATGGGATCCTTACAACGCCGTTATTATCTCTGACGTGGCAGGTCGTGTGGCATTTGAGAATGTCATCGAGAATGTTACCTACCGTGTCGAGAGTGATGCACAGACGGGTCTGCAGGACAAGGTGGTCATTGAATCGCGTCAGCGTACCAAGAACCCCACCCTCAATATTGTGGATGACGAAGGCAATATCCTGAAGGTCTACGACCTCCCCGTCGGTGCCCACATTGGCGTAGACAAGGGTCAGACCCTTAAGGCTGGTGATATAATGGTCAAGATACCTCGCAGCTTCGGTAAGGCTGGCGATATCACGGGCGGTCTGCCTCGTGTCACCGAGCTCTTCGAAGCCCGCAACCCGTCCGACCCTGCTGTGGTGGCTGAAATCGACGGTATTGTCAGCATTGATAAGAAACTCAAGCGCAACAACCGTCAGATTACTATCACTAGCAAGACTGGCGAGCATATCACCTACCTCATCCCCACCTCCAAGCAGATTTTGGCACAGGACAGCGACTATGTCAAAGCTGGCACACCGCTTTCTGATGGTGCTATCACCCCTGCCGATATCTTGGCTATTAAAGGTCCTATGAAGGTGCAGGAATATATTGTGAACGAGGTGCAGGAAGTCTATCGTCTCCAGGGTGTGAAGATTAACGATAAGCACTTCGAGGTGATCGTGCGACAGATGATGCGCAAGGTCGAAATCGAAGATCCGGGCGACACCCGCTATCTTGAAGGCGAGTTGGTCAACAAGATTGACTTCCATGAAACCAACGATGAGATTTTCGGCATGAAGGTAGTCGAGGATAAGGGTGACAGTGAGAATATTGAAAATGGTCAGATTATCACTGCCCGTGCGCTGCGCGATGAGAACTCCATCTTGCGTCGTCAGGATAAGACCCTCATCACAGCCCGCGATGCTAAGCCTGCCACAGCGCGCCAGATACTTCAGGGTATCACACGTGCATCGTTGCAGACCAAGAGCTTTATCTCTGCCGCCTCCTTCCAAGAGACCACCAAAGTGCTCACCGAGGCTGCTATTAACGCCAAACGTGACTTCTTGGAGGGCATGAAGGAGAATGTCATTGTCGGTCATCTCATTCCTGCCGGCACCGGACTACGCGAATATGAGAACCTTGTCGTGGGTAATAAAGACGAAATGGAAGCTGCTAACCGTTAATTCTTTAAAACTATGGCTATAAATCAGAACAACCCCGCAGTTAAAGACCTGAAACTCGACATATCCCCCGATGTGGCGAAGGGTACCTATAGTAACCTTGCCATCATCTCTCACAGTCCTTCTGAGATAATCCTTGATTTTGCCCAGATGCTTCCGGGCAACCCCAATGCACAGGTGCGTTCGCGCGTTATCATGAATCCGATTCATGCCAAGCGTCTGCTCTCTGCGTTGGCCGACAATATCAAGAAGTATGAGCAGAACTTCGGTACAATTGTTGAGCCACAGGCTCCGCTCAATGCGGACACCGTTCCCTATGACATTCTAGGCAAGGCCTAAGTTGGCTTTGCTATCTATAAGAGCCGTGGCAACATAAGTCGCCACGGCTTTTTTAAACGAACCCATTGAATATGATAGACCAAATCATCGAATACAACAAATCGTTTGTGGCAAATAAAGGCTACGAACAATATGTTACCGACAAATATCCCGACAAGAAACTGGCCGTTCTCTCTTGTATGGACACCCGTCTCACTGAGCTACTGCCTGCAGCACTTGGGCTGAAGAACGGGGATGCTAAGATAATCAAAAACGCAGGAGGACTCGTTATCTCAGCATTCGACTCGGCCATGCGCAGTCTCATTGTAGCCATTTACGAGTTGGGTGTAAACAACATCATGGTTGTGGCACACTCGCACTGCGGAGCCTGTCACATGAGTTACGACCATTTCCACGACCAGATGCTTGCTCGTGGGGTTACCGACCAAACCCTTGACACTATCCGCAAGTGCGGCATCGACCTTAGTCACTGGCTCGAGGGCTTCAAAGATACCCACGAGTCAGTACGTCGCACGGTCGAGACTATTCGCACCCACCCTTTGGTACCCACCGACATCATAGTCCGGGGCTTTATAATCGATAGCGAGACCGGCCTGCTGGAAGAAGTGACAGAACAATAGGGAGCGGTTCTATTTGCCTGTTTCCGGTACGGCTATGCAAGGGTAATTGACTCTTGCAAGATGCTGTTTGGGATTAATCTCGGAGGATAGCTAAAGAACCGTTGGGCATGACCTTGACGATGCGACTGGAGCCGGTAGGAGCGTGGTGGAAAGATGGGTGGTCGGGTAGGCAGCAGTCGATTCGCTTCATTAGAAGAGGGTTTATTTCTTCGTAACAGCCGGGGGAGGAGGTGCCGGAGAGATTAGCAGAGGTGCTGACAATGGGACTACCTAGTCGTTGGATCAGCTGTTGGCAGAAGTCGAATTGGGGAATGCGCACGCCTATGGTGCCATCGGCGGCGGGGAGGTTGTCGGCGATGGGAACGGCGAGCATAGAGGCGGGCAGGATGACAGTGGTGGGGCGTAGGCTGTGGAGCAGCAGTTGGAGGGCCTCAGCGGGTGTGTCGGGTGAGAGCATCTGTTCGGTGGCGAGGATGAGCATGGACTTGCTGTGGTCGCGCTGCTTGATGGCGTAGATTCGTTCTACGGCATCAGCATCTGAGGCATCGCAGCCAATGCCCCAAATAGTGTCAGTGGGGTATAGGAGGGTCTGCCCTTTGCGAAGGGCTGTAAGTGCAGTGATGAGGATGGCGTCGTACATTGTTTTTTAGTTAAAATTTAGTGCAAAGATACGATTTATTCAGAAATTTTCGTATCTTTGCAGGATAGAAATAATCGCAATAGACTGGATTGGTAATTTTAAAATATTAATAATCAAAACAATCTAATTATGAACAGTATCCTTAATCTTTGGGAGACAAATCGCCCGTTATGTGTTTTAATAGGCGTTTTGATTGTTGTTCTCCCGTTTTTGCTATTCTACCTGAACAAGGCTAGAAAGGAGCACCCCAAGGGCTTGATCGCTGCCGCACTGAGTAACATGGGCGAGCGTTTTGGCTATTACATCATGAATGCCGTGCTGGTGTTGTTTATCTGCTCTAAGTTCGGTATTTCGGACGAGGTGTCTGGCATCATGTTCGCGGTGTTCTACTTCCTCATCTATGTGCTAGCCTTGCCTGGCGGTATCATTGCCGACCGCACACAGAACTACAAGAGCACCATCATATGGGGTATCATTGTGATGGCGTTGGGTTATGCCATCCTCTCCATCCCCGTGTTCAGCGACCACGGTGGATTCTCGTGGGTGCTGGTCATCACCATGCTTGCCCTCGTGCTGATTGCCTGTGGTAACGGCTTGTTCAAAGGCAACCTGCAGGCCATCGTGGGTCAGTTGTACGACGACTTCGAGGCCGAGGCCGCCAAGAAAGGCCCCGAGGCACTGGCACAAGCCAAGGAGAAGCGCGACAGCGGATTCCAAATCTTTTACGTCTTCATCAACATCGGCGGTGTTATCGCCCCCTTTATTGCCCCGCTTATCCGCAACTGGTGGCTCCAGACCAAGAACCTAGTTTACAATGCCGACCTGCCCCGCCTCTGCCACAAGTTTGTCCAAGGCACCACTGAGGGCAACGACATGGAAAACCTCACCAACCTCACTCAGCAGTTCCCCGATGCAGCCGCCGACATGGGCCGATTCTGCAACGACTACCTACAGGTCTATAACACGGGTGTCCACTTTGCCTTCATCGCTTCAGTGCTGGCCATGCTCATCTCGCTCCTCATCTTCCTCGGTGTTAAAAACCGCCTGCCCAACCCCGTCAAAAAAGCCGGTTCCAAGACCGAAGACTACACCCCCGAGGAGCGTCAGGCCAACGCCAAGGAGATCAAGCAGCGCATGTATGCCCTCTATGCCGTGCTCGGCGTAGCCGTCTTCTTCTGGTTCTCATTCCACCAGAACGCCCAGTCGCTCTCCATCTTCGCCCGCGACTTTGTCGACACCAGTGCCATCCCGCCTGAGATTCTGCAGTGCATCAACCCGTTCTTTGTCATCATTCTTACCCCCATCGTCATGTGGATATTCGCCTCTCTGGCACGCAAAGGCAAGGAAGTTTCCACCCCGCGCAAGATAGCCATCGGTATGTTCATCGCTGCCTGCGCCTACATCTTCCTCATTTGCGTCGCAGTTGCCAACAACTACCCCTCTGGCGATGCTTTCAAAGCCCTGCCTGAGGCAACCAAGATGGCTATGAAGTCGAGTCCTTCGATACTGATTTTGACCTACTTCTTCCTGACAGTGGCGGAGTTGTTTATCTCGCCTCTGGGTCTGTCGTTCGTGTCGAAGATTGCTCCTAAGCACCTACAGGGTATCTGCCAGGGCCTGTGGCTGAGTGCCACCGCTATTGGCAACCTCTTCATCTTCCTCGGTGTGAAGATGCTCAACGCCTTCCCGCACCAGTGGATGACATGGGGTGTGTTTGCCATCTTCTGCCTCATCTCAATGGGCGTGATGCTGGGTATGCTCAAATGGCTCGAACGCATCACGGCCGACAGCAAATAGTCAGTATTATTAACTCATACATGTCAAAGCCGACCCCGAAAAAGGGTCGGCTTTGCTGTTTTGGGTCAATCGTGGATTATTTCCACGCGGCTGCGGCCTTCGCCGTGGCGGGTGACGCGGATTTGGGTGCGGATGCGCTCGTTCAGCTCCTCGCGATGGGATATGATACCTACTCGACGATTGCTCTGTCCAGCAATGTCCTGTAGCTTCTCGAGGGTGGACATGACGCTGTCGAGGTTTTTTTGGTCGAGGGTGCCAAATCCTTCGTCAATGAAGAGGATATTGACGTTGAGGTCGGGCCGGTTGAGCGAGGATAGCGCAAGCGATAGGGCGAGCGACACCATGAAACGTTCGCCTCCCGACAGCACGGTGACACTGCGCACCTCGTCTTTGTTGTAGCGGTCGAGGACGAGGATGGAGAGCTTGTCGTTCTCCTCGTTGCAGGTGAGTGTGTAGCGGTCGGTGATTTGCTCCAGATAGAGGTTGGCGTTGTTGAGAAGGGGACGCAGGATATAGGTCTGCACCAGTGTGCGGAAGCGGGTGCCGCCGAAGTAGTGGTTCAGTTTGTCCCATCGGGCGAAGGTCTGCTGACTCTCTTCCAAGGCTTGTTGGGCATTGGCTAGCAGCTTTTGGTTGTCGGTGTTGGTTTCTAGTTGTTTCTTCGCAGTAGCGATGCGGGCATTCTCCTGTTCTTTTTGTTCGATGAGCTGCGTTTTTTGGCTCTTGAGCGCGTTGATGTCAGGGATGGGGTCGGTAGCTTGCAGTCCTAATGTTTCGCGGGTCTGGGCTATGCTTTTGGTGGCTTCGGCAAGGGCGTCGGTGGCGGAGCGGAAGTTCTCATCGGTCTGTTTGACGAACTGTTGGGCGGTGGGCAGAAGGGTGGCCTGGCGGATGAGGTGGTCGAGGTCTTGCTCGTTGCGGCCCGTTTGGCGGTACCACTTGTCCAGCACGGCGTGGCTCTGGCGGAGGGTGTCGTCGAGCATGTCGAGGCGGCTGTGTATGGCGGTGACAGAGGACGACAGCTTATTCCACTCCGACAAGATATTGGTGGAGGGGTGTTCCTGAGCTATATGGGTGGTGGAACTTGGGAATTGAGGATTGAGGATAGAGAATTGGGAGTTGAGGGTGCTGCGAATGTCGGATAGTTGGTGGAATTGGGTGTTGAGAATTGAGAGTTGAGAATTGAATGTGTCGTGTTCGGCTTTCCGTTGGCGGTATTCGTTGGCGGAGGTCTTTAGGCTGAGATGGGTTTGGGACAGCTGTTGCTGCCAGTCGGGGTAGAAGGGCGACAGTCGTTCCGACAGGGTGTTGGCAAGTTTTTGTAGCTCCTCTTTTTCGGTGGCAATTTGTCGGTTGAGGGTGTTGATACTCTCGGAGTTGATGTCGAGCGCGTGGGTGGCGTTGGAGAGATCTTTCTGCGCGGTGATGAGGGTGGTGTCCAACGGTTTTTTCTCTTTCAGCAGTTGCTGCCATTGGAGCTGGAGGGCTTCCACTTGCTGCCGATGCTGCTGGTAGGTGGTGATACTTTGATCGGTTTCCTGTAGAATGGCTTGTGCCCGCTCGGCGAAAGTGTCGTCGTAGGCGATGCCTTCTTTCTCCGTTGCCTGATGCAATGTCTTTTCGGCATCAAGTGTGGTGCGCTGTTGGTTGGCAAGGGCTTTCTCTTTGGCAGCAATCTGTCCGGCAAGGTTGTCGCGATCTTGCTGGGCTTTGTTTTGTTGCTCAAGGGCATGGCTGTAGTCGTGCGACCGCTGCAATTGTTCCTCTTTCAGAGGGGAAATGATTTGAGTTAGTTCCTCTTCGAGAGGCAGTTGAGCGATGGGCTGTCCGCAAAGGGGGCAGGTGTCGGCATGAATTTCTGCCATGCGTGCGCGGAGGCTCATGAGGGTGTCGTCGACGCTGCTACTCATGGTGGAGTAGCGTTTCATAGCTTCGTCTGAACGTAGTTTTGCCTGCTCGGTTTTCTGTTTGGCAAGAAGATAGTTTTCTTCGAGGGTCTTAAGACGTTCGCGAGCCTCGGCTATTTCCTTGGTGGCAGAGTCGATTGTCTGCTGTTGATCGACGAGTTGGCGATGCTGATTAATCCAGGATTCGAGATGGCTCTTCCGTTCGGCAAGTAGGGTCAGTTGCCGGTTGATGTTGTCGGGGTTGAGTGCGTCGCGTTGTTGCTGGATTTGCTGTATGGCGTGTTCCTTTGCCTTCACGGCCTCGTCGGCTTGTTTGAACGCTGCGGTAGCTTGGGCCACCTTGGTCTTTAATGGGTCGCTGGCACTCTGTGTCTTTGCCAGCTCGTCAGCGAGTTGCTGGGCTTTTTTCTCATGGGTTGCATAGGTGGTGAGATACACCAATGTCTCGTCGGCCTGAGCGTACAGCGTTTCGCGGTCGGCACATTGTTGCAGCCATTGCGACTGCTGTTCCAGTTGTTGCGTACCGAGGTCTAGTTGCTCTTTGCGCCAGTTGAGGTCGGAGGAGAGGATGCCGAAGGTGTCTTGGCAGCTTTTCAGTTGGGTCTGTGTGGCCGACTGCTCTTGTGTGGCCCTGCGCAGGAGTTGCAGTTGTTGGCGTTCCTGCTCGGTGGAGAGCCAGTCGGTGGCCAACTGCTTGTAGGAGAGGTATTCCTGTCTGGCTTGTATAGCCTGCGTGGAGGCAATGCGTTGTCTGGCATTATCGGCTTTCTTTTCGTTGTCAATAATTTGCGAGACATGTCCAATCTGGTCTTCAACGAGCGAAATCTGCTGTTGCAGTTTTGCGACCGTCTGGCTCCGCTCTTCTATCTGTTGCGACAGCTCGTTGATCACCTCGGGCGGGAGGATGTGTGCTGCTTCGGTCTGATAGGTCGTCTCGGCAATCTTTTTATGCTCATTGGCACGGTCGTAGAGGTTTTTGATAGCCATGCCGTAGGTGGAAAATTTCTCGGTATTGGTCAGTTGCTCCAATATTATCTCACGATCCTTTTTATCGCCACAGAGGAATGCCGCGAACTGCCCTTGGGCCAGCATCGCCATACGGTTGAATTGCTGGAAAGAGAGGCCGATGGCGTGTTGTATGGGGTTGTCTCGAGTGTCGACTTTCACCTCGTCGGCATCGCCAATCTTTACTGTCCATAGGATATCGCGATATGTTCCGTTTCGGGTGTAGCCGAGTTCCAGTTTTGCCCGATAGTCGATGCCGTCGTTGCCCTCAAACAACACTTCGCTGTAACATTCATCTTTCGACGAGATACCTAGACGGGTGTATTGATGGAGGCTGTTGATGCTAATCGTCTCGCCTTGGCGGTTTTCGAAACGGTTCTCTGTAGGATTGGCCACGCCGGCAATGCGTGGGGTGGTCTTGTACAGGGCCATGGCAATGCCGTCGAGCAGCACGGTCTTGCCCACTCCGGTGTCGCCCGAGATGAGGAATATGTTGGCCGGTGTGCCTGTCGACGGGCTGACAAGGTCGTGCTCGAAATCGATGTCGGCACGCTCGATGGAGGCAATGTTGCGCAGATGGAGTTCCTTGATTCTCATTTTTTTGACCTCCCTTCTTCTTGAATGTGTTGGTACTCGGTCTCAATCTCCTCAAAGGCACTACGTATCTCTTCAAGAGAGAGTCCGTTGTAGTGGTCTATGGTTTGTTCGATAAACTTCATTGGCTCTGTGGTCATCTGCTGTAGGTCTGCCACCTCGAAGATGAGCTTTTCGGTTCGTTCTTTCTTGTCGGGCAGGTTGGTCCATAATATCTTTGGATTGTAACGAATCTCGTTGTTGTAGGGTTCAAGCAGGTCGTAGACCTGTTGGTTGAAGTCTGGAGATAGGTCGGTGGCATAATCCATCTTGAAACGGATGTACCCCCGTCCACCTTCGTTGGCAAAGGCCTTCACGACGTCGAGTGCCTCCTCTTGGCTTTGGGCGTAATGGTCGGCAGGCAGTTCGTTGAAATGACGCAACTCGTCGATACGTAGGCGGGTGAGTTGCACATCACCGCCATGATGCTCAATCTCCACTAGACTGACCGTGTGTGGATATTTCTCGTCGCAGCTAACGTGTAGCGCGCTGCCCGAATAGCGAATGATGCCCGCAGGGTAGTGGCTCACCTCTTCGTGTTCGTCGTTGGATTGGCCGATTGTCTGAGGGCGGTGGATATGTCCTAGGGCAAGGTAGTCGTACCCGTTGCCCATGTCGGTAGGGGCGAGGGTCTGGATGTGTCCGATGTCGAAATCGTGTCCGGTGAAGTCCATTCCCGCCACAGCCGTGTGTCCCATCATCACCACGGGGAGTCCGCTGGTGTTCTCTCTGTCCACATAGTCCAACAATGCCTGCAGGGTCTCTTTCTTTGGGGCGACTATGTAGGGCAGGGCGATGATATAGCCTTTCCCTTCGAGGCGGACAAGGTAGTCCTCCTGCCAGCCGTCGGGTTGAGAGGTGCAGTCGCTGGCTGGGGGACGACCAATCAGTGTCACTTTGCCAAGCCTCCACACCACGTTATCGGCTTGTATGCGCGAAGCCGAGTCGTGGTTGCCTGCGGTGATGACAATCAGCATCTCGGGATAGCGGTTGTGCAGGCGGACAAAATAATCGTTGAACGCATGTTTTGTGGCTGCACTTGGCTGTTGGATGTCGAATATGTCGCCACTCACCAGCAATGCGTCGGGACTATACTTCCCGCACCAATGGTCGAGTTGATCAAAGAAATGCTGATGTTCGTCCTCGCGACCATAGTTTTGATACATGACCTGCCCTAGATGCAGGTCGGCAGTATGGAGAAATCTCATGGGTGGAAGTTTTTAATGCAATAAGTATTGTTTTGCCTGACGAATCATGTCGGGATGGCAGTTGAGCAGCTCGGCAATACGCAGGGCCTCTTGAGGCACCTCGTCGCTAGTGTCGGCAATAAGCGAGTAGTCGATAAATCGGTTGATGGTCTGTGCAGTCAACGGCATGTCTGCCAGATGTTCCACAAAGCCTTTCACCCTGAGTCGTCGGCACTCCACTCCCAACTGGCTGTAGTGGGTGGTTATCATGGTGATGGAATTTCGTTGTTGCATGATGGAGACAATCGCTTGCACCAGAGCCTTGCCCTCGACGGGATTGGTGGTGCGGGCAGGCTCGTCAATCAGTACTAGCAGGCGTTCTGTTTCGCTGCGTTTCATCACGTCGCTGATGCGTGTAATCTCGGCAGCGTAACTGCTGAGGCCGTTCATCTCGTTCTGCTCGTCGCCGATACAGAACACCACGTCGTCCACAGGCTTCATCCGCGCGCTTGTGGCAGGGACGGGAAATCCAAACTGGTACATCAGCTGTGCCACCCCGATGCTTTTCAGCAGTACGGTCTTGCCCGCCATATTGGCTCCGGTGACCAGCGTCACGCCTGGAGCTAGCTCGATGTCGATGGGTTGGTAGCGCAACCCCACTGCTTCGTTGTGCTGTTTGAGCCGTGGGTTGAACAACCCTAACAACATGGGCTGGGCATCATTGTCTATATTGTCGGGCTTTTGGAGTTCCCATTGTTGTGCCAGCGTTGCACGTGCCAAGGTGAAGTCGATATAGGCCATCTGCTCCAAAGTCTCCGTTAGCCTATCAGCGTAGGGCTGCAGCTGGTCGCACAGGCGGGCAATCACCTGCTGCTGTATGTCGTTCTGCTCTGCCAGCAGTTCGCCCATCAGCTGGTCGTCGGCTTGTTTCATCTGTCGGCGCAGGGGTGCCAGTCGGCTGTCGTAGCTGTCGTAGATATAGAAATTGGGTATACCCGTATTGTCGGGGTCGAGCAGTTGGAACACCTCTGTCACATCAGGCAGGCCGAACAAGTCATCGGCTTGCAACTCGGCAAGGGCCTTGCGGCTGTGGCGGCACAAGAATGCGAGGTTCTTTACTTCAAACAGCTCCACTTCGTCGAGTAGAATGTGTGACCGCAGGCTGTTCAAGGTGGTACGCAGGTCGTGCAGCTGCATCAGTTGGTGCCGCAGCACGGTAAGGGGCTGGGCGTAAGTGGACGATTCGATCCGTTGGCGTAGTGTCGCCACTGAGTTTTGTTCCAGCTCTAATTCCTGAGGTGAGGTGAGCAGTGGCTGCTCGAGCATCCTCCGCCGTCCTGCTGACGACATCAGTTCCATGTTTTCCGTCACATACGCCAGTCCGGGCACCTCCTTTATCTTATTTTGCAATATCATCATGGTGTGAGATTCCTTTTTTACGTTGCAAATTTACACAATTGTTTTCAATTATTATATGTATGGGCGAAAATATTTTACCACATCTCTGCCCGATAGGATGTTACGGTGCGGTAGTAAAAAAAGAAGAGGGTGTCTCAGTTGTGAGACACCCTCTCCGTTGGTGGTATTATTGATTAATACTCGTGTACGAGACGGACGGAGCAACCGGTGGAATAGGTCACGTTGTTGCGCATGGCGTTGGCATTGGGGCCGATGTGGAAGGTGTAGCCCGTGGTGCCGTTAACATGGCTGGTGGTCCAATAGTTACCGACGGTGCCTACGTTAGAGGTGCTGCTGCTGGTACGCTGACCGGCGGCGGGCAGGAACACGGCACCAGCGGCCTCCATCAGAGCCCAGTTGGCAGCGTTGTAGACATTGGAGGTGTAGCTGCTGTCGGAGTTGACAAAGGTCAGGCCCGAGGGGCAGGTCCAATCATCGGGAAGCAGGATGAAGCCGGGAGTGTTCTCCACAGTGGCCATACCTCTGAGCTGGGCGGCATTGGGACGCAGGGTCAGGAGGTAGGTCCACTCGGTGGAAGTGAGGGTACGCCAGAGGGCGGTCTGGTTGCCACCGTTGATGATGGGGTTGTAGAAGCCCCAGTCGGCGTTGGCATAGAAGCCGGTCAAGTCGTTACCGTTCGGATCCTCGGTGTACTCGGTATTGTTAGTGGTGGTCTCATAGGGCATGTAACGGCCTGCGCCGCCATCCCAACCGCTGGTGCCATAGCCGAAGAGGTCAATCCAGTCGGAGCAGTAGGCCTGCATGTAGACATTGTTGTTGGCAGCACCAGCAACATCATACTGGTTGACAGCAAAACGCCAAGTCTTGATGCGGGGACGATACTGGAGGTTGCCCTGCGAGAAGTTGACCTTGGTGTTGGCGCTGACGCTGAAAATACCGGGAAGGGTACCCTTGATGCGAGGATGCTCCAACTCAAAGATGCGGTTGTTGAGGCTGTCGAAATAGAAGTTGTAGGTGTTGTTGAGACTGTCGATGCGGGCATTCAGGGCTGCCACCTCGGCTGCGAGGGAAGAGTCCACATAGGCCTTGTTGGCTGCATCGAGTGGGTCGGTGGGAGTGTAGACGTTCTTAATCTGATTGTAAGCGTTGTTGTTGATAGCAATAACATCGTTCAGGCCCTGAGTCTCAGTGGTGATGAATCCGAGGTCGTTGTAGAAGTCGCTGAGGTTAGTGGGGTGGTTCAGCACGCTGTCCCACTCGATGGTGGTCTGGTTGTTGCTAGGCAGCACCACGTAGTTGCCGTTGACATAGAGAGTGTCACCACTGACAGAGAGCGTAAGGGTCAGGTCGTTGATGAATTCGCTCAGACGGGTGGGGTGGTTCAGCACGCTGTCCCATTCGATGGTGGTGGCACCAGTGCTGGGAGGCAGGATGACGTAGTTGTTGCCGCCGACGAACAGGGTGTCGCCGCTGACGGAGAGATTCAGGTCATTGATGAACTGGCTGAGGCGGGTGGGGTGGTTCAGCACGCTGTCCCACTCAATGGTGCCGCGGCAGTTGCTGGGGAGGACGACATAGTTGCCGTTGACAAAGAGGGTGTCGCCACTGACAGAGAGGGCGAGGTTCAGGTCGTTGATAAACTGGCTGAGACGTGTGGGCGCATTGCGCAGGCTGTCATAGCGGTAGCCCCAGTTGCGGAACATGGGATCCTGCTCATTGTACGACCAGTCGTCGCTCATTCTGTCGGCAATGGTAGCCCGGTTGGCGTAGAGGGCATAAGGCACAGCCAGAATCTTCTGTGTGGCAGAAAGGGTGTAGTTGATGCCTCCGGCGAGGTCAACCTCACTCTTGATAAAATAAGGTCCGTTGGCCCAGTTGATGTTGGCAAAAGCATCCGAGTTGTCGCCAACAATAAGGGTGAAGAGACCATTGGCGTTGGTAGCGGCAACTTCTTCCTGCTGGTAGATAATGGTACCCATAGCAGAGCCTTGGAGGATGCTGATGCGTACACCGACGTTGCGGTTAGTTATGAGCTGTCCCGCAGCGTTGCGGGCGACGGCTTGGTAATTGAAACCTTTGGGAGCCTGTGCATAGAGTGTTGCAAAGGTGAAGATTGCTAAAAGCGTAGTTAGAATTTTTTTCATGACTATTTGGCCTTAATAATTTTATAAATATTCTTTTTTGTCTGATCGGGGGTTGCCACGTGGAGCATGTAGGTTCCGGCAGCCAGTTGCTGGAGGTCGATAGTTTGCTGGCCTCCCTGATAGTTGCCTCGCGACAGGATTTGTCCATTGGCGTTGTACAGTGTGTAGGACAGCTGCATGGGCTGGTCGCACTCAAGGATGACGTAGTCGGCTGTGGGGTTGGGGTAGAGTGCCACACCCACAGTGAGCGCCTCAATTCCCTGATACTGCGCGTCGCGGGCAGTAATGGGCTGCTGCACACCTTCGGAGAAGGACTCGGTGATGTTGACCACCGTGACGGCCGGGGCATAGGCAGTCTTCACTGCTATCTCGCCCCCACTGAAACTCAGCGAGCCCGTCACACTGGCAGCGTCGCCGCCAAAGCTGGTAATGGCTTGTTGGGCCCGCAGGCCGCCACCCCAGCACAACAGTGCTAGAAGCACAATGGCTGAAATTCGGGTTTGTGTTTTCTTGTGCATATTATTTAGTCTTTTTATTATTCCTTATTATAGCCGGCATTGCCGTCGGTGTTGCGGATGCCCACATTCAGCACCTCGATCTCGACGCGGCGGTTGTGGAAACGGCCTTCGGGCGTGGTGTTGGTGTCGATGGGATACTTCTCGCCGAAGCCTTCAGGCACCATGCGGCTAGAGTCGATACCCTTCGACTGGAGATAGCGGATGACCGACTTAGAGCGGTTGAGAGACAGCGTCTCGTTGTACGAGTCGGAACCCAGACTGTCGGTGTGGCCGATAATCTTAATTCTCATCTCGGGGAAGGCATTCATCATCATGGCAACCTCGTCAAGATGCGGATACGATTCGCTGCGCAGACGATAGGAGTCGAAGTCGAAGTTGATGTTGAACAGGCATATGCGCTTGTCGCTGATGTCTACGCCCAGTTTGATAAAGGCATACATCTCGCCAAACGAGTAGCAGTCTTTGCGCACATACTCCAGACTGTCGCCAGAGACGGGACCGGGCTTGATAATATACACGGTGTCGGTCTGCGTGGTAGTGGTGGTGTCGTGCTGCTCCACATACACGGTGTCTTGCACATACACAGTGTCGACCTGCTGCGGTCCGCGAGGACGCTTCTCCTTGTTCTTCCAGCTGTCGTCGAGCGGGAGGGCGATGCGCAGAGCCACCTCGATGCCGCGATTCTTACGGGTCTCCTGATAGAGCTCGGCACCGGGAATCAGATGGTTCAGGATAATGGAACGGTCGTTGTCGGCAACCGTCGGGTTGTTCAAAATCTCGCGCTGTGCGAAATTGTTGAGCAGTCCGAGGTTGTACCCGGCCTCCAACGACATCAGGACGGGTATCCCGTTGGTAGGAATCAGGAAGTCGATACCGCCGCCCAGCAGCACACTCGCGTCGTATGGGTGGATATCGGCCTTGGTAATAGTCGTGTTGCATCCCTCGGGGTAGTCCTCCTGGTCGAAATAGGTGACCTTGCCACCGTAGGCCATGTTGAACTGGGGCGCCACCATCAGGTAGGGCGACACATAGCTGTTAGGAATGCGGAAGTTGTACGTAATGGGCAGCCGGAAGTCCACATAATGAGCCTTCAGGCGATAGCGCACATCCTTCCACTCCAAGCTGTCGGCGCGTCCCACCAGCGACACCTCAGGACGGATGGCGAGGTTCGACTTGCCCAGATGGAAGTGGCCGAACAGGCCCACCATTCCCTGGGGCTGCAGGAAGTGCTTGTAGATACTGATGGGTTTGTGCGAGTAGACCATGTCGGACAGGTTCAGGCCGCCGCGCACACCGATGAGGTTGCGGGGGAACAGAATCGGGCCCTCGTATGTTGTGTCGGTATCATTCTTCGTTGTAGGTTCTTGGGCAAGAGCCATGTTGGTCATCAGGACCACCGAAATGATAAGAAAAAATACGTTACGTTTCATAAGCTACTTGTCTAAGGATTTAAAATATTTTTCTGCCATGTTGTCACCGTCGTTCCAATAGCGGTAGGTGCCTACATCGGATATACGGCCCCATTCGTCCTCCTTGTCGATGATGTACTCGGCATACTGGAAATTCTTCAGGCCCGTCTTGGTGAGCGTGCCGGAAACCACCGATGCCGTTTTGCTCCATGACGACTTGTCGAGCTGGATGGTCTGGATGCAGTAGACGGTGATGTTGCTGTCCTCACCAATCACGCGGGCGCGCTCAGCGTTGCCGATGACGTCGTTGATCTGAGCCTCGTCGAGGAAGATGGTGTCGCTCTGGCCCTGGATGTAGTTAATCTTGCCGCGGAGGCTCTGGCCGGAGAACTCCATGAACAGTTCCACAAAGTCGAGTCTCACACCGTCGGATGCAAACTTACAATCCATCGGAGACGCCTTGAACTTCCCTTTGATGGTGGCGGGATTCACACCCTCGTGGATGACAAATCCGTTCATCGAGAGCTGTTCCTGGATATGCTCAGGAATGACATCATAAGGGATTTTTCCATAAGGCTGGGGCAGCACAATCGTGTCGTTACCCTCCTTCAGGCAGCCCGTTAACAAGAAAAAGGGCAGTGCCATCAGTGCCAAAAGGATTCTTAAATGTTTGTTACACTTGGTCATAATTATATTTATTAGTTATATTCCTAAAATGCAAATATACGTTTTTTTCTGGAATAACAATCGTTAACCTCGAATTTTTTTTTCGACGTCCTTGTTTTGCTGCCATTTCGCGTCTTTCCTCTCCACGACTCGCCGCCCCTTACCGTATCGTACGGATTCCTACCGATTCTTACCGATTCTTACCGATAGCCATGTCGAATAAGGCTCCTACAGCGATGAAGGACCGTTGAGCAATCGCCAAGAATGGGAGGGTTGGTAAAGGCTGGGTGGGGGGAACGTTAAGGTGTGTAGTGGTGCGGGAGGGAGGAGGATGGGATGCGGGAGGGGAGGTGAAGGAAAGTGGGAGGGGTGGGGATAGGGAGTGGGAGGGGTTATGGGCGGGGGCATTTCATCACGTCGTAGACGGGGCATTGCAGCGCGTCGGAGAGTTGCTGGCAGGCTTCGGTGGAGTTGAGCGTGTAGCCTTGTGGCGAGGTGGGGTTGAGACAGACCGCCACCAGTCGCGAGCGTTGCAGGACGATTAGTTTCCCGCCGCGGCGGGTGTATTCGGCGTAGGCCTCTGGGGTGATGAAGAGCTTGGTGAAGTCGCGCACTACCAGCACGGTGTCGCGTATGGTGGGTTGGGCGGCGAGGTATTTCAGCAGGCGGTCGCTGACCGCGCCGGCGGCGAAGAGGGTGCTGCCGTGGCGGAACAGGTCGTCCTCGCCCCTACCCAGCAGAAACACCGAGGCGATGCCGAGGTCGTGTACCTTGCCGCCGCTGTCGACGGCCCAAATTCCCGACGGGATGTTGGCGAACTTGGCGCGCAGGCTGTCGTCGACCTCGGGGAGGTTGATGAGTCGGTAGACGAAGCGGGTGCGGGAGATGAGCTGCTGCAGGTTGGGCGAGACGGCGGCGCCAGTGGCGAGAATCATGGCGTCGGTGACGGTGGGGGAGGCGAGGCTGAGGCGCGACAGGGCGCCGTCGACTACGGTGAGCTGCACTCCGCGTTGGCGGAAATCGTTAATCTGCCGCCGCAGCATTCCTGTGGTGGCGGCTCCGGACAACAGTATTTTGCCCGGGCAGAGCACCTGTGCCGTCACCAGGCGGCCCAGGGCGGTGCGCTGTTCACCCACGCCGAGTATGTCGGACACCAGCCGCCGTTGGGTGTAGTGCCGCTCGGAGGTGATGAACTGCATCCCCTCGTACAGCCGTATCTCGGGCTTGGCGGTAGCGTAGACAGAGTCCACCTGTTCACCGTCTACCCCGATGGAGGTGACGGCGGTGGAGATGCCCAACTCGTCCAGTCGGCCCAACAGATAGTTCAGGCAGACGGTCTTGCCGGTGTTCTTTTCAAGCCCTACAATCGACAGGCTCCGATAGTTACGTATGTCCTCAACAAATGGCATTTCGGCTGCAAAGGTACGTTTTTTTTCCGACATAGGGCAAAAGTGGTGCGCGTGGGGCAATAAAAACGCTTGTTGCGCGTTATCGGTGGCATGAAGAAATCACAGACAATGAAGAAACTGGTGATGCTATATGTGGCGTTGCTCGCCCTCGCTGCCACGACTGCCTGCAGGAGCGGGAGGAGAATTGCTTTGTCTGATAACCCAATCTGCGCCACCTCGTTTGTAAAGGCTGAAATACAGTATCGGACAGACTCGGCTGTCTATGTGAAATGGGGTGAATCAGAACCGTTTGATTGTCAGCCTCTCGTTGACTATCTGTGCCGCTGCCGTGCGCGAAAAGAGCCATTGAAATTTCTGTCGTCGGTTGTTGTCAGATTGTACGACGACAGCAATAACGAATACTCGCTGGGGTTCTCAGCAAGCGGAAGGTGCTTAAAAATAGGAGGGGGGACTTTCCGAATGTCGGAGCGCGACGCTGTCGAAATTGAGAAATTGTTGGCTGCCGCCAGCGTGTCGGAGCGGTATGGGACGCTGAAGGGACGGGTGGTCGAAAGTGGGACAAAGCGGCCATACATGGCGGCCAATGTGCTGCTCAAACAGAATGGGCAATTGGTGGGTGGCGCGACTACGGACGAGGATGGTTGCTACACCATTCGCCACATCCCGTTCGGCGACTATACAATCGAGGTCCATGCCATAGGGTGCAAGCCTCTGGAAGAGGATGTGACCATAGGGTATCCGACATTCGCGATTAGGCATTTCGTGGTGGATTTTGATTCGTCGCGCATCACGTGTGCCTTGCCTGTAATAATTGACATTGGCACCTCTGACAAGGATACGTCGGGTGGGGCGATGAACATATCAACATCTAATGACAATGACAGCTACCCCTATCGGATAACCATGATTGCGGCACCATTGGACATTATGACGGTTGTCGACATCCCGCCGGAAGCGTTTGATAGAGGATGGCATTATTGCGACACGGTTGTTATCTCAAATCCCGATACGATACGCCGTATTGTGGATGGGATGATAGGCGGGGCAACGCCCAACAAGAATGGGGGGATAGACACAAGAGGGAAACTGATACTGAAATACCACGACAGGGAGGACATGACTGTATACTACGACAGGCTCTATATGATGCTGGGCGGCAGATACTATTATGCCGATAAGGATGTCACGGGATGGTTAAATGAATTAATGGAGCAAGCAAGAAAACAAAAATGAAGAAGATAGTCCACACAATTAGGGCGAGGCGCATCCACTTTCTGTGGATATTTATGGCGACATATATGTTGCTCCATGCACCATGGGTAATATACTTGCTCTGCAATTTCGACGAGTGGGTCCGTGCCACGGAGAGCGAGCCGTGGCTCGTGGTTTTGATAATGATAGTTTTGCCGGTTGTTGTAGCAATCTTGCTCGGAGTCTTTGCCTATATCGTTTATGAGAAAGGAGCGACGCGGAAGATGGTGTACATCTGCCCATTGGTGTTTTTCGTGGTGTTGCTGACGTTGACCTATCTACGTTTGGCCTTCACGGACTTGGGCGCGTTAATCTTTTGCTCTGTGCCAGCGTGTCTCTACGCATTGGAGATATTTGTAGCCACATCACTCGCCGCCCCGCCTGAGAAAGAACTACATCATGATGACATATCACAGTTATGACAAACAAAATTAACGACCCATGAAGAAACTATTAATGTGTGCGGCGATGCTTGCCTTTGCTGCCAATGGTTGGGCGCAGAGCGTGGTGGTGGGCGACACGCTGGAGGCGCGGTTTGTCAGCCGTACGGTTGAAGAATACTTTGCCTATTGGGGGAAGAGTCCTTATGCGCGGCTGCCCAAGCACAACATCACCTTGATAACGGGCATCGACGCAAAGCTGTTGCCTGATACGGTCGCCGGGCTGCCCGTCAGGGTATTGAAAAACGAAAAGCTGCTGCGCAAGCGGAAAAACCGCGAGCTGACGAAAGACCCAATCTACTGGGTGAGGCTGCTTGTGCCAGACCCCGACACAATCATGATAGATGTGGTATTGGTGAAGTGGGATGTCTCGTTTGAAGGAAGAAAGATAAAGATTGAAGCCCACTGTGGAGGGGATATGGGCTATATCCCCCATGGGCGCTTCGTGTATGATGAGAAAGTAGAAAAATGGAATGAGTTCTTCTATGAGGAACTGCGGGAGCAAAAGGCAAAAGAGTTCGATGGTATATTCCACGATGCCGTTATTCAAGAGCGTACCATTAATGATACGGCTTTAAAAGGGATGTTGATTATATATCACTACAATTCGTCTCTACCTCCCGATACGATAAGAACTAAGCGTAGTGGGGTGCGAACAATGCATATCTACCATGGCAGTGAGATAGAATATCCCTATATGCAAGAGCTGAAGGTTGAGGGCGTTGAGGTGAAGGTGAAGTACTGATAGTTGGTGTTCAAAGAAGAACGACGAGAATGGGTTGAAAGAACACTGGGAGCAAGACCTACAGAAAGCCCGCGAGGCCGGTAAGCGAATGGCTGCGAAATAAATTCACACCCATTGCCGAAGATATTACATCCACCCGGAAGACACACTGGGCGGATGTTTCTTTTTTACCTTTCGTTGAAAATAAAGTTCTTTGAATTTTGGGAAAAGTTGTATCTTTGCAGTCCCTTTTTTGTCGGACTTTAGATGGCCGACGATGATGAAAAATATTGGAATCAAAATAAGTAACAGAATGAAGAAAGTAATTGTAATATCAACCAGTCTCCGACCTGGTTCGAACAGCAATATTTTGGCGGAGCAGTTTGCCGAAGGCGCGAAAGCCGCTGGGAATGAGGTGGAGTTTGTTTCTCTAAGAGGGAAGGAAATCAAGTTCTGTATCGGCTGCCTGTCGTGCCAGAAGACTGGTGCCTGCGTCTTTAAGGACGATGTGCCGGCCATTATGGAGCGTGTCTTGAATGCCGATGTGGTCTGCTGGGCTACGCCCGTCTACTACTATGGGATGAGCGGCCAGATGAAGACCCTCATCGACCGTATGAACGCCATGTATCCCAAGGACTACCGCTTCCGCGATGTCTACCTGCTGACAACGGCCACCGAGGATGCCGACCACACTCCCAAGGGTGCCGAACATGGCTTGAAGGGCTGGATAGACTGCTACCCCAAGAGCCGCTTGGCGGGCACCCTCTTCTGCGGTGGCGTCAGCTTCCCTGGCGACATTGCCGAAAATGACAAGTTAAGGGAAGCCTACGAGATGGGCAAACAGATATAATGAACATAGAGGACTACCGCAACTATTGTCTCTCATTGGGCGAGGACGTAGAGGAAAAGTTCCCCTTCACAGCGTTCCACTATGCGTCCAACGTGTTGGTGTTCTATGTCTGTGGACACATGTTTGCCTTCTTCGACTGCGACCATTACACCGTCGTTACGCTCAAGTGCCAACCCGACCGTATCGAGGAACTGAAGGAACAGCACTCCTGCATCGGCAAGCCTTTTAATGAGTCGCCCAAATACTGGATTGGCGTCGACCCCAATACCGCTTCAGACAGCCTTCTCAAAGAGCTTACCCGCATCTCATACGAGATAGTAAAAGCAAAGTACAAAGCAAAGAGAACCACGAATATCACAAATGGGCGGTAAGCACGACAAAAACAGTACATGGTATGACCGAGAAAGAGAAACAACAACACGGTGAACTGTATAATCCTGCCACAGACTCAGAGCTGAAAGTTGACATGCTGCGGGCAAAGGAGTTGTGCTTTGAGTATAACAACCTTTCTCCGGCGGATGACGAAGGCAGAAGCGAAGTGCTGCGTCAACTGTTGGGGCGTGTAGGCGAGCGGTGTTGCATCATGCCTCCCTTCTGGTGCGACTATGGCTTCAACATTGAGGTGGGCGACGACTTCTTTGCCAACTACAACACGGTCATCCTCGATGGAGCAAAGGTGCGCTTCGGCAATCATGTCTTCATAGGACCCAGCTGCGGTTTCCACACCGCCCACCACCCTCTTGACGCCGAGCGTCGCAACACAGGTGTGGAGTGGGCCCATCCCATCATCGTAGGCGACAACGTATGGATAGGTGCAGGGGTGCAGGTACTCCCCGGTGTGACCATAGGCGATGGAGCCGTCGTAGGTGCCGGCAGTGTGGAGACCAAGGACGTGCCACCCAATACCGTTGTGGCCGGCAACCCCGCCAAATACATAAGATGTGTGGAGTCTTCGCTAACAGATTCATAGTGGGTGTACAATGCATTCTATAGATGCATTGTACATGGTGGTATCTATGTTTTTTTTTCAATAGACTGTAACATTTCGGTACCTTTTTGCGACTACTATATAGGACTAACAAAAAAACATCTATGCAAAAGACAAAACTGACAATGGTAATGCTGGCCGCTGTGCTGTTCGGTGGCTGTGCCCCGTTGGCGAAGGTGGTGTTCGGCATCGATGAAATCAAAAAGGTGGACGAGGAGCGCATCGCGTCATTCTTTGACGAAAGCCGTGAGAAGGTGTCCTGTTCGCAGATTGAGACCACTGCGGCACAGGTAGACAGCCTTATCCGCCTTGACCTCGACAGCACCCAGATGCAGCATCGTGCACAGCCTGTGCAGGTGCTCTATTTCGACGGTGACTCCCTCATATTTTGGCATATCAACTGCTACACGCAAAGCGGATTTCTCTCCTTCGATTGGAACAACCACGGCTCCTTTGTCCATTTTCCCCCGTCGCCAACCGTGGTTTACGATCCGCATCACAGCATGACCCTCGACCGCTATCGTGCCATCATCCCGGAACTGAAAACGACGACCCGCTACACCGTTGTCATCCTTTGGAGCAATATGCTCCGCAAGGTGTCGCGCAAAGCTGTCGAAGCGGTGGCTGCGAACATCAAAGGCCGAGGTGATTGCACTCTCCTCCTCGTCAACACCGACCGCTGGTGGGTGGAATACCTAACAAAACAAAGAAATAGAGAACTCAAAAACAATAATTCTTGTTTGCCGATACACAATGATGTCGTACATGGTAGTTGAATCTATGGCCGCATTTTGCCTCGGTGGAGACACAATAGAATCACTAAAGTTGCGTTATAACCAATAACAGTTGTATTAACTTTTGGCAATGGAGCAGCTTTTCTTTAGTTTTGGATGCGAACACAAATGGCGTGAGATCCAAATTGAGCCTGTAACGAAGTATTATTCCTACAAATTGTTGGAAGAGACTGACCCCATTGTCTCGGATTCAAGGTATATCGTCAAAAAAGGCACGATGAGATATGATTTAATGACCTATCAAAATTGGTCGCAATTCCTCATATCCGAGAAACTAAAGTCTCTTCTTGAAAAGTACAATTTCAACGGCTACAAATGCTTTCCGGCTGACATAGAAGGCATTTCTGAAACATACTATGGATGGCTGAACATTAATGAAGTCGGCCCGATAATAAAAGAAGACAGAGACAAGAATCTTTTGTGGTTTGACTTGAACACATGGAAAAACTATGATATTTTCCACCTCAAAGACACATATATGAATGTCTGCACAAAGGAGGTGAAGGAAGCCATCGAGAGGGAGAAGAATTCCAATATCACGTTTGACCCTTGCTATGGAGTAACAAATGTTAATGCTCGGTGAAACTGACCGGATGAAACAACAAACCGAAGTCAAACAATAAACACATTAAGACAATGAAGAAGACATTGATGCTATGCGCGGCGATGATTGCCCTTGCCGCCTGCAATAACAGCAAGGTCGCAAACGATACGGATAGTACATTTGATACGGCCACCCCTGTCGCAAACGTACCAACGGAAGAGGCAATCAAGGATTCTGTCGACAAAATGGGGAAAGACTCTATCTACGGTGAGCTGCCATTGTCATTCGATTTTATAAGCCGAGAGGAATGGATAGAGTGGGTCAAAAGCTCAGTCCGTTATGATAGAGACCACGATAGTATTACTTTTGATTCTGCTATTAAACTCTATAGCAGTTATGAATGGATAACGAGGGATTCTATTGAGAAATGGTGGAGACAACGATAGGCATAGATATACCCATGCACACCCCAATCAAGACCCTGGCTATATGCGCGGTGGCGCTGCTGCTGGCCGGATGCTGTAATCAAGCCAATCACCTTGTTGCCAACCGCACTTACGAAGCCTTCGAAGACGATTTGAAACTGAAATAATCACCAAACGACTAACGAATATAACAATGAAACCAACACATTTATTCACAACACTGGCTCTCTGCGCTGCCCTTGCGGCTTGCGGAGGTAGCCAACAAAAAGAAACAGCAGACACCATGAATCAATCTCCAGAACCTGGCACGGACGGCAACAAGTACGTGCCCTACGAAGAGCGCACGGGCGAAGAGGCCATTGTCTACTTTACTCGTGACCTATCGGCCAACGGCCTCATCAAGGCTTATGAGAAAGTCAATGGCAACATTTCCGGCAAAGTGGCTGTGAAGCTGCACACCGGCGAAAAGAACGGCCCCAACATCATCCCCCACGAGTGGGTGAAGGCATTGATGAAGAAAGACCTCAAGGACGGTACCATCGTGGAGACCAACACCTATTATGAAGGCGACCGCTACACCACCGCACTGCACCGTGAAACGCTAAAGGTGAACGGCTGGACTTTCGCACCTGTGGACATTCTCGACGAGGAGGACACCGTCACCCTACCTGTCGTGGGCGGCAAATGGTTCACCTGCATGTGTATGGGCAGCCACCTGACCAACTACAACTCGCTCGTGGCTCTCACCCATTTCAAGGGTCACACCAAGGGCGGCTTCGGCGGCTCGAACAAGAACATCGGTATCGGCTGCGCCGACGGCCGCATAGGCAAAGCATGGATACACACCACTCCCGGTCAGGATGACCAATGGGACATATCGGAAGAGGAATTCATGGAACGCATGACCGAGAGCACCAAGGCCACTATTGACCATTTCGGCGATAGAGTCTGCTATGTGAACGTGATGCGCAACATGTCGGTATCGTGCGACTGTGAAGGACTTGCAGCCGAACCCGTCGTGACACCCAATGTGGGCATCCTCTCTTCCACCGACCTGCTGGCCGTAGACCAAGCCTGCATCGACATTATCTATGCCATGACTGCCGAAGAGCACCACGATATGGTGGAACGCATCGAAAGCCGTCACGGACTACGTCAGCTCTCCTACATGAAAGAACTCGGCATGGGACACGACCGTTATATCCTCATCGACCTGGACAACGGCGGCAAACGCATCACCGCAGCCGAAGCTGCTCAAGGCCTTAAACCGTTTGTACAAAAATAACCGTATGGACCGTAATACACAAATCATCCGCACCAGTTGGGTGGGCATCGGTGCCAACGTGCTGCTGGCGGCGTTCAAGGCCGTAGTGGGTCTTTTGGCTGGCAGTGTGGCCATTGTGATGGACGCTGTCAACAATCTGAGCGACGCCCTGTCGAGCGTCATCACCATCTTGGGAACAAAACTCTCAGCGCGTCCCGCCGACCGCGAGCACCCCTTCGGCTTCGGCCGTGTGGAGTATTTCAGCGCCATCCTCATTGCCCTCATCGTGCTGGCTGCCGGTGTCACCTCGCTGGTCGAGTCGGTAAAGAAAATCTTCGCCCCCACCACACCTAACTACACTACCGTAACATTGGTGGTCATCATCGTGGCTATCGCCGTCAAACTGTTGCTGGGCCGCTACGTGAAGCACAAGGGCAAACAGCTGAAGAGCGACGCATTGATAGCCTCTGGCTCCGATGCGCTGTTCGATGCCATCATCACGCTGGCAACGCTTGTCTCGGCAGGCATCATGCTGCTGTGGGGTGTATCAATCGACGGCTATCTCGGTGCGGCCATCTCTCTGCTCATCGTCAAGGCGGGTTTTGAGATGCTGGCATCGCCCATCAACGAACTGTTGGGCAAGAAGGTGTCGCCCGAGTTGACTCGCCAAATCAAGCACGATGTGGCGGGGCAGGAAGGTGTGCGCGGTGTGTTCGACCTAATCCTCCACAGTTACGGCCCCGACGTGATGATTGGCTCGCTGCATATCGGCGTCGACGACACGATGAATGCCCATGACATCCAAGGACTCACACGCCGCATCTCCACCCTGATGTACGAACGCTACGGCATCATCATGACTGTCGGCATCTACGCCGTAGCCACAGGCAAGGGACCCGTGGCCGAACTGCAGAGCAGCGTCATGCAAAGGCTATCGCAACACAAGGAAATCGTGCAGGTGCACGGCTTCTATTATTCCGAGAAAGAGCAGATGCTGTCAGTGGATGTAGTGCCAGACATCTCCATTCGCGATGAAGAAAAACTTGTCCGTACCCTTACCACCGAGTTACAGCCTTTGGCTCCAGGTGTGCAAATCATCATTGTAGTCGACCATAATTATAGTGAGTGAAATAACTAACGAACTTCATCTTTCCTCTTATGCACCCTATTGATTCTTTTTAGTGGGGCTTGCTATCTTGAATGTGGTGGCGATAAATAATACACTATAGTTTAAGTGATTAAATGCTGTGGGCAAATATTTTTGACTCTATGTGGGTGTGAATCCAAATATTTTTTGTATATTTGCAATCAGTATTTTTTGAGTCTATTATTAATTAAAAAACTTATAATAAAATGATTACGAAATTAGATGATCTTCTGGAACTCGTAAAGAGCAAGGAAAAGAAGAATTTGGTGGCTGCATACGCTAACGATTCCCATACCATCGGTGCCGTTAGTGCTGCTATCGACAAGGGCATTGTCAATGCCACTCTCGTTGGTGATATCGAAACTATCAAGAAAGTTTGTGCCGAAGAGGGCATCAATCCCGACAAGTTTGAACTTGTGCAAGAGGCCAACGACAATAAGGCTGGCGCACTTGCTGTGAAGCTCATCAATGAGGGCAAGGGTGACTTCCTGATGAAGGGTCTCCTGTCGACCGACAAGTATATGCGTGCCATCCTGAATAAGGAGTGCGGTCTCATGCCTGGTAAGAAGAACGATATGTTGACCCACATGGCTGTCATGGAGGTTCCCGCATACCACAAGCTGCTCGTCTGCTCCGACATGGCCATTATACCGGCTCCTGACTTCAAGCAGAAGACTGCCATCATGAACTTCCTCATCCAGGTTTCGAAGAGCCTTCAGAACCCCAAACCCAAGGTGGCTGTCCTCGCTGCCACTGAGCAGGTCTCTATCGGAATGCCTGCTTGCGCCGAAGCCGCATGGCTCGGTATGCAGAGTCTTCGTGGTCAGATACCGGGTGCAGTGGTTGACGGACCGCTGAGCCTTGACTGCGCCATCGACAAGGAGAGCGCACAGACCAAGAAGCTTACTTCCGATGTGGCGGGTGATGCCGACTGCCTGTTGTTCCCCAACATCGAGAGCGGCAACATCTTCTACAAGGCCTGTACAAAGTTTGCACATGCCGAACTTGCCTGCATGGTCATGGGTGCACGTGTACCGTGTGTCCTCACCAGCCGTGGCGACAGCGCCAAGACTAAGCTCTACAGTATTGCACTGGCTGCCTTGCAGTGCAAATAATTATTATTTATTAGGGCTCGCCTTCCATGTGACGGCGAGCCTTTTTTTTGTGTTATGGATAAATGTTTTGAAGAATTGAAGGGTGTTGCCATCACTGTATGCGACAAAGAGGGCAACATATTGGACATGAACACCACGTCTGCCAACGTGAACAGCCATGGGCAGAAGATTATCGGCAACAATTTGTTCGACTGCCATCCTCAGCGTGCGGCAGCCATTTTGAGAGATTTGTTGGAAAACGAAAAGTTGAACGCCTACACCATTGAGAAGAAAGGCGTGAAGAAACTTATCTATCAAGTGCCTTGGTATGAGAATGGGGAGTTCGGCGGGCTGATAGAGCTGTCGTTGCCCATCCCCTTTGATATGCCTCATTATGTTAGAGGTTAATGAATCGAATGGTTTTGACTAAGTATTATTTGATGAAACATAAACGTGTGGCCGCCTTGGTGGCTTTGTTGTTTTTCTCAACCCAGCTGTTTGCGCAGGGAAAGATTTCGGGTAAGGTATTTGATAGTAAATCAAATTCGCCAGTGGAGTATGCTACTGTTGCGGTGTTGAACGCCAAGGATTCTAGTCTTATCACTGGCACGGTGACGGAGAGCAATGGCTCATTTTCAGTGAAGGTGGCCTATGGACGCTATCTGGTGAGGGTGTCGTTTATGGGGTATGAGACTTTCGTCTATCCTAATGTGGTTGTGCTGAGTGAGAAACATCAATCTTCGAATTTGGGAAAGATGTTGGTGTCGCCTGCTGCTGTGATGATAGATGAGGTGACGGTGACGGCGGAGCGCACGCTGGTGGAATACCAGCTTGACAAGCGTGTGGTGAATGTGGACAAAAACCTTGTGTCTAGCGGTGGTACGGCCACCGATGTGTTGGAACAGGTGCCGAGCGTGTCGGTGGACAACGATGGCAATGTGTCGCTCCGCGGCTCGTCGAATGTGAAAGTGCTTATCAATGGGCGGCCTTACGAGTTGATGGGGAATGACTTGGAGACGTTGTTGGAGCAGATTCCTGCCAGTTCGGTGGAGAGTGTGGAGGTGATTACCAATCCCTCTGCCAAGTACGACCCCGAGGGCATGAGTGGAATCATCAATCTGAAATTGAAAGAAAAGACCTCTGGCGCGTTGGGACTGAACGGTGTAGTGAACATGAATGTGGGAACTCCGCTGCCGTTCCTTATTCCCGACAAGCTGCCTCGGGTGATTCCCACCACGATGGGGAGCGTCAGTTTGAACTATACAACAGAGAAATATAATCTCTTTTTCACCCTCGACGGGGGTATGCGCAGCCGTGGCAGCGTGTCGCATTCCAACATCCGCCGCATACGCAACGGTGCAGCGTGGAGCCACGACACGCTAGACCAGTACAGCATTCGTCGCAACTACATGGGTAGCATGAAGGTGGGTGGAGAGTACTACTTCAACGACAAGAACAGCCTGCTCTTTTCTTACCAGTTGCGTGGTGGTGTACGAAACAGAATGAGCCAAATATTTTCGACCGACTTGCTCAACGAGAACCATCTGCTCGACTATACTCAGGCCGATACAAACAATAATGGCAACGTGAACCACACGTTCAATTTGAGCTATATCAAGAAGTTTGAGGAAAAGGACCGTGAATTGACGGCCGATGCTACCTTCTCGATGCGGCATGTGCAAGGCAATGGTTTTCAGGAGCAGATATACGAAAACCCATCGGTATTATGGGACCACTACTATCTGCGCGAGACTGAGAGCGAGAACCATCATCAGGCCCTCAACCTGAAGGTGAATTATGTACATCCTTTTGCCGAGAATTGGAAGTTGGAGACGGGCTATGAGGGCCGACTCGACTGGCCAAATCAGAATGCAATCTATTATCGAACTGAGTACGACCCATTGACGCACGAACTATACAGATACCACGACACCGTCTCGTCTACACATTTCGACTATACCCAGCAGACCCATGCCGTGTATTTGACCGTGGGTGGGAAGATTACCGACCAGTTGTCGGCTCAGGCGGGCTTAAGAGAGGAATACTCTTACCTGTATGGACACGACATCAACCACCCTGCCACCGAGGCAGTGCACAAGGACTATTGGAAGTTGTATCCGACCATGCATATGTCGTATGAGATTAATAAGAGCAACAGTATGCAGGCAAGCTATAGCCGCCGTGTGCGCCGTCCTCACATGTGGGACTTGAACCCCTATCTTGATGTGCGCGAAGGGCAGGAACTGGGTTTTGGCAATCCCAATCTCGACCCCGAATTCACCAATGCTTTCGAGTTGTCGTATAACTTGAGTCTGGATAAGTGGAATATCTACACCTGCGCCTATTACCGTCAGACTAACAACATGATGACACGCTATGGCTTCGTGTGGGATTCGGCATCGCAGCAGCGTTATTCGTGGTGGATGCCCTACAACCCCCAGTACGACGGCTATTGGGCCAGCACATGGCAGAATTTGGACAAAGGCTATAACTATGGTTTGGAACTGATTGTGGATTGGCAGATATTGAAATGGTGGAAACTCAACGTGAGCGTAAACCTCTACAAGAGTGTCATAGAGGGTACGGCATTGCTCGACAATAAGCGTCAGGAGGCACTGCAGGCTAGTGGCAAGTTCTCTTCCTTTATGACGCTGCCGAATGATTGGACGGTGCAGTTCTCTGGGCAATATTTTGCCCCGTGGCTCGACTTGCAGACGACAATGTTCCCTGCCTATTGGTGCGACTTGGCTGTGAAGAAGGATGTGCTGCAGAAGCGCGGTACTATCAACCTGCGTGTGGGCGATGTGTTTGCCACAGGCGGCTGGGGACATGAGACACATACCGAGCAACTCGACCGTTTGGTTCATGCCCGTCGTATCTCGCCCACCATCTCAGTGGGGTTCTCTTATAAGATTAACAATGGTCTCAAGCAGAGACCTGCTCAGAATGAAGATGACGAGTCGTCAGACAGTGAATATTAAAATCCGCGACTGTGAGGGTCGCCGAGAGGTCTTTGACATTGTGCGCAACCGTTTTGTGGCACTTACTCCCGAGGAGTGGGTGCGCCAACATGCCATCCACCATCTGCACTACGATTTGGGCTACCCGCTCGAACTCATACAGGTGGAAGGTGCCATCACGCTCAACGGCATGACACGTCGCTGCGACATTGTGGTGTACGACGAAGCGGTGCGCCCGTTCATCATTGTCGAATGTAAGAAAGAAACGGTGCCTCTATCACAAAAGGTGCTTGACCAGGCATGCCGGTACAACTTGGTTTTGCAAGTTCCTTACCTTTGGTTGACAAACGGCGTGCAACAGGTCTGTTGTCAGGTGGATTTTGGGGCAAAAAAGGTCGTTTTGATACCAAAATTGCCAAATAGTCATAAAAAAAGTTAAAAAATAAGGGTTTGGGGTGTCCGTTTTCGTACTTTTGACAGTATATAGTAGAAGATGAAAATTCACACCGATGCGAGAAGTCGACAAACAGATACTAGCAGACCACTATTTGGACCTATATCAGATGGCCTATTCAATGCTACAGAACAAGGCAGATGCAGAAGATGCCGTACAGGAAGCATTGGTAGTGACTATGACACGCCAGCTTTGGGGGGATCCTTGTAGGTATTGCACTGCGGTGTTGCGCAACATCTGTCGAAAGATGAAGAAAAGCAATGTGATGTTGATAGACTACATGTTTGATATACCGAATCCGGTAGGGAATACCGACAGCCTGCGACTGCATCGATTGATGGACTTGCTAGATGCAATGCCAAAGCACACGAAAGAGATTCTTCTCTTACACTATGAGAAAGGTTATTCGAAAACTGAGATCGCCGAAATGAAAAACGTATCATTGTCAACAGTGAAAAAGATATTTAAAAAGGGACAGGAACAATTGAAACAGCAGTTAATTGAAATGGAAAAAAACGATAAAGACATATTCAAGCCATGAGTAATTTAGAACATCTTCTTCGTCGATATGGAGAGGGCAACTTATCTCCAGAGGAATTAGCAGAACTGAATCAGCTGACTCGTCGCGACCAGGTGTTGGCATCTGCCCGACAGCAGGCCAACGCCATACACCGTCGCCGTTATGGTGTGGTGAGCATGGTGGCCGTGCTCGCCGTGACAGGAACCGTCTTTTTTCTACACCCCTCAGCGGATAAAAATATTGCCGAAATGCCGGTAGTGGCACAGACCGAGGCGCCTAGACTCACTGAACCAGTAGCCGAACCCTTGTTGAAAGCCAATGGGACAAATAAAACCGTCTCAGTTCAAACCACTCGTCAACACGATACGGCAATAATAATGCCAAAGTCCACCCCAATCTCCTCCAAGCCTGTGGAACAACCCGTGGATGTGGAGGCTGTTGTAGAGCAGATGGAACCCGCCACTATTGTCGACGAGACTATTGTAGCATGCAATACCGATTGTTCGCCCGACTCGGTCATCAACGACATTTGGAAGTTCCTTCGTACCTGACGAATTTTTGAATCATGAAAAAGACACTCTTTCTCCTGTTTCTAGTCTGTGCCACAAGCATTATGGCACAGACCGATTTGTACAATCGCTATTCATCCCGCACCGATGTCCGGGTGGCGAGTGTCACCAATTTCACCCTCGATACAGGCATCACCGCCGACGTGACGCTCCTCGAGGCAATAGATGATAGCAGTTGGGAGTGGCTCTGTTCCACATTCGGACTTGCCACCCCGACCAAGGAACAGGAGCAGCAGATGGAAGCTGGCTGGGATGTGACCATGTTCACCCAACGCAGCCGTCAGGACCCCACAAAGCCCGCACCCGTTGTGGACGAGCATATCGACCAAAATAATTCATGCTATTTGGGTGTTTCCTACCTTTCCCGCACCATATATATTTTCTGTTGTAGCACAGAGAAACAGTCCGATGTAGTGATTGCCTACCTGATACGCAAGATGAGCAGTATAAAACAATAAGTAGACCATGTCATGTCCTTTCGCCGATGCATAGTTGTGTTGATGTTATTGCTGGCATCCTTGTCGGCAAAAGCACAAACCTTGCATGGCTATACGTTCACCACTGGCGTGGACAGCACCAAATGGATTACGCTGACCGATCCCGACACTTTCAGAACATACGAACAAACTACTGTCACTTATTCCCCTTTTGTGGAACTAGATTTTCCATTCGGATTTTTTGGAACAGAAATACACTCTATTAGTGCGCACATTTTGGTTCATCACAAAATTGCTTAGGTGTAGCTATGAGAATCTGAAGTCGTGTAGAGCGAGCAGCCTAAGCGTGAAGTAGCGTTCGTCGCGGAAGCCGTAGGCCATGCGCTTGAGGGTTTTTATTTTGTTGTTGATGCCTTCCACGGGACCCGTGGAGACGGGTTTGTCGAAATAGGCAAGAATGCCGTCACGGTGAGATTCGATGGTATTAGCCAGTTTTGCGAGTTCAGGGATGCGTGCGGACCTGGCAGAGAGGAGCCATGAGTTCAGATGGGCTTCGGCCATAAGTTTGGATTCAGAGTTCCAAATAAGCCTGATGTCTTCCTTGAGGTAGTAGGCCACGGAGAGGTCGCGGTTGAGCTCCAGGGCGGCATTCATCCGGTCGATGTCCTTCTGCTCGGTGAGGTCGGAGCGGTTGCGCAGGAGAATGTACTTGGTGCCTTTCACGATGCTGCTCCTGCATTCGCCAGTGCCGTCCTTTTCTTTGGCACGCTCTTGGTTGACGATGCGTCTACGCACCTTGTCGAGGGCCTCGTTGATGAGTTTGACCACATGGAAGTGGTCGAAGACATATACGGCATCCGGGGCGTTCTCCCTGACGGCAGATATGTATGCGGCCGAGAGGTCAGATGCCACGGCCTCTATCCTCACTCCGGCCTTCTTCACCATCTTCCAAAATCCGTCGAGGGCGTCGGCACCCTTCCCGTCGCCGACATACACGATGCATCCCGTCTCGAGGTCTACGACAATCGTCTTGTACACATGCCCTTTCTTTACTGCGAACTCGTCTATGCCGATGACCCTCAGTCCCGATATGTCCGGCTTGGAGTAATTGCGTTCGAGGTAGTCCTTCACCATCTCCTTCACCGTGTTCCACGACAGGTTCAGATGTGTCGCCACCGACTTTATCGACGCCATCCTGCACAGCTCCACGGCATATCTGGCCAGGCGTCGGGTGTACGTCGTCTGTGGTGCGGCAAAGTGTATGTGCTCCTGGCTCACGTGGTGGCACTCCTTGCACTCCAGCCTCTGCACCGTCATCCGCAACACCACGGGCTTGCCCCCTATCGGCACTGTTCGGAACTCCCTTGTCACCACTCCCGACCGTATCACATCGCTGCTTTTGCATCGTGTACAATAAAACTTGCCCTTCTTCGTTCTTATGTGCAGTACAATGGTCTTTGACCCGTATTCGGCACGGGTGCATACCTGCTCACGGACTCCGTGCTGATGGTATAAATCGCTTGGGTTCATCTTTACATCGTTTTTTTTCTTCATTACCAAAACGTTGATGAACCCCTTTTTAGTATTCTACCTAAGCTATTTTATGAAGAGCCAGTTAACCTCGGAGACATTTTCGTTGGTACTGTTGGATCAGAGCCAGAATATTCAGAGAAGAGAGTGGTATGTGGACTCGTTACTTCAGATGGAGACTGGTGCACAGCTGCCCTTGGATATTCCGATGGATGTTGACACGCTGGAACTATGCTTGGTTGGCTATCGCACGTTTTGTTTTCAGAAAGTGTGCAAGTACGTCCCTGTCCATAGGCATTCACTTTACTTCCCCAATGTATTCACCCCCGATGGGGATATCAACAACCGCTTCACCGCCATCGGTGTGAGTATTGCCGAGTTCGAGATGTGGGTATACGACCGTTGTGGTGCACTGATGTTTCACACCACCGATATGCAAAAAGGTTGGGACGGCACCAGCGGTGGTATCAAATGCCGTCAGGAGGCGTATGCCTACACTTGCCGTTATCGACTCAAGCAGGAACAATGCTATCAAATCCACACGGGCACCGTCTTATTGCTGCGGTAGGTGCGTCGCACAATATTTCTCCTAACTCTCCGTTATAGAGAAAAATCAATGCAGATGAAAAAGTGGATAGCTCTATTTCTAATGTTGTTCATCGCAGAGACAATTGTCTTTGCACAGGTCGACACGACCGATGCCCCGCTCATATTTACCCCTGTAGATGTTGACGCGGAATTCCCCGGCGGGTTGGAGGAATTGATAATGTTCGTCTGTATGAATGTGGAATACCCAGAGCAGGCTCACAAAGCAAATGTCGAGGGCACAGTCTATTCTTCATTTTGTATCGATAGGGACGGCTCGGTGTCTAATATCACAATCTTGAAGGATATAGGCTATGGCTGTGGCGATGAGGTGGTGAAAATGCTGCAGTCTATGCCTCGATGGAAACCCGCGAGGGTCAGAGGTAAGAATGTCAGGTCTGAGTTCAGCCTCCCTGTTGCCTTTACTCTTACCGACGATGAGGGCATTGAACCTAAAGAAAAACGTTGCCGCACTCAGGCACAACTCTATAGTAAGTCAGTACCACAAGATGAGTGAACATACCTGTCACTTTGAGAAACTGCCACTCAACGATGAGACTAATAAGAAAACTATTGATACTATGTTCTGTATGCCTTCTCTCCTCCTGCAGTCGTAGTTGGTACGAAGTGCGAGCGATGGAGCAACTGCTGGATGCCCGCTTGATGGGTAAGGTCAAGTTCGTCGACCGACAGGAGCAATGGATAGTCTTCGGTGGCGACGGAGAGAAGGTGGTACTCTTCGATGTGCTGGATACAAGTGCCTTAAGCCACTCAACCAATGCTATGCTGCCCTACGATAATACAATGATAGAGCGAAGTTTTGCCCATAGCCCCCTCTATCCCCATTTGAACCATACGGCAGGCTATTATATCGGCATGCAGGATGACGACCAGCTACAATACCTCTTCTATGACACAATGGGTAGACACTTAGTTTATTATATTTCCATAATGTAAGATGAATAATATGAAAATAGTCTTTTTGTTTGTTGCAATGCTTTGTGCCTTAGGGTTAATGTATTCCTGTAATGGTAGGACGGACAGCTCCATGCAAAAGGAAACAAAGAAAGTCCGTCCCTTAGACTGGGAAGGACGCTATCTCAGCCCAGAAGGAGAGCCTAAACAGGTGTTGGAAGTCAAGGTGTCAAAGGATGAGGTGTCGTTCAACTACTCAATTGTCAAGGACGGCAATGCCTGCTATTCTTTGGCAGGAAGGGCTATTCTAAAGGTTGGCGATTTGGAATGGGATGACGACGAAGAAGGTGTCGCCTATCCGGTGGACGAGTATGTCTACGACAGTGCTTGCTACATGGCAGTTAGGATTGAAGCCGACAGCCACAGGCGGGCAAGGATTGTCACCGACGATGAGAGAGTGTTAAAACTGATAGGCGAGGATGCCGCTACAATGGTGCTCGTGAAGTAAAACTAAGCCCAATGGAACCATTATTCTGTATTAGAAGTAAATATACTGAGAAAGAGTATGTGCACTTCAACCGTGAGTTGATTTCCCGCAACAATAGTAGCCGTTGGGTAATAATCGTCCTTCTTGGCTTGTTTGGTATAGCGTTTATTGCGGTAGACATCCACAATAGGGGACAGGTGGTGGCAGGTGCTGTAATGGTATCAATATCGCTCTTCTTGACTTGGTGGTTCACTCTTGGGTTTGCTCGTCGTGCGAGGCGGTATTACGCTAACGATAAGATGGTTCAAGACTTGGAGTTCGAACTCAAGTTCTATGATGACCATCTCGAACAGTTCGAGCCTAATGGCTATTTCTCAATGAGCTATGACAAGTTCCACAAGATTTATGTGACCAAGTCCAGTGTCTGTCTCATGCGTTCTCTGTCGGCAGGCATATTTATTCCGCTGGCAGATTGTCCGCAAGGGTTTGTCGATTTCATCGAGACGGTCAAAGAGGAGTATAACCTCTAATCGATTAAGGGACTTCAAAAAATCGCCCAGAAAGGGCCTAAACAGATTTAGCCCAATGGCAACGCCTTGGGTAAAGCAACGAGTTACAGATAACGCCCTGTAAGGGCAAAACCCTAAATCCGTATTTTCTGAGCCAACCTAAAGGAATTTTATTTCTTTCAATTGGCACGACAACCGTTCCCCCTTGTCGGTTACGAGCTGTAGGTGCCCGTATCTGTTCACGTCCAACAGGGTGGCCTTGATTACATGCCCCTGATAGCCATACAGGGCTTCTTCTCCCCGTCTGAGCAGCATCTGTAGGTAGGGAGCGTCCAATGAACCCATGGGGCTGTTCCACAATTCCTCGTAGCGGTTGGCAATGCACTTCAGCAGCCTCTCCAGCACCTCGTCCAATGCCCATTCCTGTCCCGTCAACAGCTTTAATGACGTAGGGTTAGGCACCCATGAGGGGAACGCCTCTTGGTTCACGTTCAGCCCGATGCCTACTACAGTGCCGCCTATCCGCTCGCCCACAATGCGGTGGCTTATCAATATGCCGCAAATCTTCTTGTCGTCCACATAAATATCGTTGGGCCACTTGATACGCACACGCCTCTCGCTCTCTGCCACAAGGGGCATCAGCCAGTCCGTTATGCCCAGCGACACCGCCTTCGTCAGCTGGTATTGGTCGGCAATGGGCAGCCATGTCGGCTTCAGCACTAGGCTGAAAGTAAGGTTCTTGCTTGGTTCTGCCTCCCAGTGGTTGCCCCGTTGCCCGATGCCGGCGGTCTGCGTGCGGGCAACAATAACGGTGAACTCCTCAGTCTCTGAGAGATTGAGGAGTTCGCAATATTGGTTGGTCGAAGGTAGGGTGTCGAACTTCTCTATCTTCATCCCGCCCGACCTACACGGTCATTATCTCCTTCTCCTTGGCAGCGAATATCTTGTCGCACTCGCCAATGAACTTGTCGGTAACATCCTGTATCTCTTTCTCCACCTGCTTCACCTCGTCTTCGGGCACCGACTTGTCTTTCAGTTTCTTCACCTTGTCCATCACGTTGCGGCGGGCGTTGCGGATGTTCACCTTGCTGTTCTCCACCTCAGCATGTGCTGCCTTGGTAAGCTCTTTGCGGCGTTCCTCGGTCATAGGGGGGATGACGATGCGCAAAATCTCGCCCTCGTGGCGGGGAGTGAAGCCCAGGTTGGCATCAAGGATGGCCTTGTTGATAGCACCGATGATGGTCTTCTCCCACGGCTGGATGATGATGCTGCGGGGGTCGGGCGTGTTGATGTTCGCCACCTGGCTGATTTCTGTCGGGGTGCCATAGTAGTCGATTTTCACGCCTTCAAGCATGGCGGGGTTTGCCTTGCCCGAACGGATTTTTTCCAATTCTTTGTTCAAGAAGTTGATAGCACTCTGCATGCTATTCTTCGCTTCTTCGATACAGGCTTTTGATAAGTCGTTCATGATATTATGTGTATAGATTGTTTGAATGCTTGATTGTTTGAATGTTTGGTTAGAGGCTAGAGTAATTCGGGTGCGGCAGCAATTTTTAGTTTTTAGTTTTTACCTTTTACTTTCCAATGCGTCAGCCAAATTATCAATTTTCAATTTTTCACTTTTCAATTCACCAAAGTTCCAATCGCCTCTCCCTTGACCACCTTCAGCAGGTTGCCCGGCTGGTTCATGTCGAAGACGTAGATGGGCAGGTTGTTCTCCTCGCACAGCGCAAAAGCAGTCAAATCCATTATCTTCAGTTTCTTGCCCAAGGCATCGGCAAAGGTAAGTGTCTCATATTTTGTTGCCGTGGGGTCTTTTTCGGGGTCAGCGGTGTATACGCCGTCCACTCTAGTGCCTTTCAGTATCACGTCGGCCTTTATCTCAATGGCTCTGAGGGTTGAAGCGGTGTCGGTCGTAAAGAACGGATTGCCCGTGCCGCCACCGATTATCACCACGCGTCCCTCCTGCATCGCCTCAATGGCTCTGCGGCGCGACATCTCTTTACATATGGGCTCAATCGCCAAGCCGCCAAGCAGTTCGGTCTTCATGCCCTGCTTCTCCAGCTCTGCCTGCAGTGCCATGCTGTTGATAAGCGTGGCCAGCATGCCCATATAGTCGCCCTGCACGCGGTCCATGCCCTTCGACGCGCCACTCAGCCCGCGGAAGATGTTGCCGCCGCCAATCACGATGGCCACCTCAACGCCCTTTTCCACCACTGCCTTGATGTCCTTAGCATATTGTTCCAGCATCTCGGGTGCAATGCCGTAACTTTGCTTCCCCATAAGCGACTCGCCGCTCAATTTCAAGAGTATCCGATTATATTTCATCTTGTCTGTTATTTGTATTAAAAATCTTATGTAATATGACGCTTCCCAGAACTCCGTTCTGGGCTATTCTGTTCAGCAAAAAGATACTACTTTCCCCACTCCAATCGATAGAAATAGCCAATCTCAGGATTTACATCCTCCAACCCAATCAATGATACTAGGACATTTTTGCCTTGTGTGCCCATATTGTTCTGTTATTTAAGCTATTCCCATGATTAATTCTCTTCAAAGCCATTTTCTTTTCTGATGCAAAAATACACTTTTTTTTCGATATAATTCCTTTTTTCTAGGAGAACGTATGAAAAATATACGTTGATTCGCTCTTTAGAGGGCTTCTATAAATCACCTCGAAGAGGTGTGACCATTAATAACACCGTACAAGCAATGCACGGTGTCGCGACCGAATGGGAGCAACATCGTATATTGCGTAGTGCGGTGATAGTCCAAATGTGGCTAAACTGCGTCTCGTAGAGACGCGACAATGAAAACGAATAAATAGAACTCACCTTTATTCCAGCAATCATATTGGCTTCATTCGAAACATGTCTACTATTGTTCAGATGAGGATTCGTTGTTACATGTAAGTTTTGCCATGGTGGTTTTCTTCTCGCTCCCACATTTCTCCACTATTTATACCTTAGTAATACTTTAGTTATACTATATAAGATTAGAAAACTGAAGTATAACTATAGAATAAATATAGTATAAATAGCGAATGAAAGTAAAGGCCACACAGGCAAAAATAGGGTTTGGGGGGGCGTGAAAGAGGAATTATTTTAATGGGTTTATATTTGTTTGGAATTGAGTGGTATATGAATTATTTAAATTTATTTAACAAATTATATTGTTAAAAAGTGCAACAAAAACGACTTTTTTCAGTCTATACTGTAAAAAGGGTAATAATGCCCGCACGACAAATTAATACTTCTCATCATGAAAAAAGACAGAAAACTTGCAATCGTTTTATTGCTTATCGCATTGGTTATGACAGGTGTTACAGCGGGTTGTAATAAGGAAAAGCAATGCGACTGCCAGATGTCGTCACCTTGTCCATGGTGCAATGTGGACAATCCGTTAGAGGAACTTCCGTGGATGAAAGCCCTAATCGAGAACAGTTGTGAGCTAGCGCCCGGAAGTTTCAACATCTATGCCTGCTTGCTGGAGGACGGCAGTCAAGCCTTCCTGTTTGATATCATGCCGACGTGCAGCGACCATCCGCGACAGCTGAAAAACTGCAAAGGGGAAACCATCGGTTATAATAACGGAACGGACGGCGTGGTAAGCGGTGACTTTAATGTCGACTGGAACAGTTTGAAATTAATCTACGTCAAATAACAAACAGCCCTCATCATGAAAAAAGTAATACTTCTTGTCTTAATTCTCAATTTTCAATTCTCAATTCATTAAGGGCTCAAGGCTTCGAGTGGGTGAAGACCTACACGGGAGAGGAGGTCACCTCCGGAGTGACGACGAACCAGCTGATAGGCTCTTGCGTCGACTCTGCGGGAAATCTCTACATCCTTGGTGAGTTCTCTCCACAAGCCCAGTTATGCGGCGAAAGTCTCCTGCCTTTTGACATAATCACTACGCCAATCCAGCGTGCCGTCGTGATTGCCAAGCTCTCCCAGTCAGGTGAACTTCTATGGCACAAGGCTATCTACAATGGCACTACCTCGTGCTATGCTTATGCCTTGCGCATGGTGGGTGATAGTGGAATCATGGCAATGGTGCAACTCGAATTGCCATACGATGCTGGGGGCTATAGTGAGTATAAAAACTTGTACTATTTAGATACTCTACTTACTGGCAACGATGACTACCTAATGTCTACCGACAGTGTGGGCAGAAAACAAAATGCCTTCATCTCGTTTGATTTAGATGGTAATGTCACTGAACAGCATTTTGTCTGTGTTGGATACACGGACTCAATAGGTAATATCTTGACCCCAAGGTTTATTCGTGGAACAAACCTTGACAAGATGACAACAAATTTACTGACAGGGGAAAGTTTCAACATTGATGCCGACGGCAACATCTATGTCATTCGTAGCGTTCATGCCGACATAGTTATTGGCCCGTATGACCCTAATACAGCCGATTATCGCATGTGGAGAGTTGACGACGGTACAATAGGAGCCATGAGGATAGCGGTTGACGGCACCCATTTCCTGAAATACGAAATACCTGATCCAACTTCCTTGTCGAATCAGCAGATTCTGAAATTCTCACCCCATTTCGATAGTTTGTTGGATGCCGTATATATGTTCGACTCTACCCTGTACTACAATGTCCCCACCTCAGAAGTCTATTCATTCGAAATGGATTCTCAAAACAATTTGTATTTTAATATGGAAGCGCATTCTGTACTGAGTGGTCTCAGAATTGCAAACTCCAATTCCCTTTATTTAGGCGATTCCACTATAAGGCCGACATGGATCCTTAAATACAATTCTCAACTGGAAGCAACAGGATTAGTTCAGTTGTCGTATGAATCAACCTCCAATAATCCTTCATCAGTAGGGATATTATTAATGTATCCGTATATTGATAACAACACAAATTCCTTATTCGTTCCAGGAATGGTTGATTGGACAGAGACAATGGAGCATTTTTTCTATAACGATGATACCCTTGATTTTGCTAATCAGACAGCATTTTGGCTTCGCTTGGACAAAGACAACCTCAGCCTTCTATCCTATGGACAGGCACGATCTGTTGAAAACGGAAGGTGTGCTGTCCCCCTCTTGGCGGCTTACAACAACAGAGTTTTTGCCCAAGCAAAGTTTATGAATGGTATGTACTTTGGTGATATGTTATATTCTACATCCAATAGTGGTGATTGGGACAGATGGCTCGCCATTTGGGATTATAGTGGTCGTGCGATAGACCTCCCTATACATTTCAATGTTCGTAGTCCAGAAAATATATTTAATTCTCCAATTATCAAAGACAGCATTTTGTACCTAACAGGAAGTGCGTATGAGGATGTTACTTTCGGCGACATCACAACTCACAATTATGGATATAGTCAGGTATTTATCGCCAAGTACGTTGACCCCGC
>JAEEGJ010003993.1_pt1 | contig 52275 bp, 49 predicted proteins | sample 8958761 | NCBI WGS metagenome assembly JAEEGJ01 (sample SAMN16246546, study PRJNA631951) | gut metagenome | biome: gut microbiome; feature: rumen; material: RS-attached | host: Bos | place: Iran: Karaj | collected 2018-10
CGTTTTCCAACTGCCTGACGGCATTGACCATCTCGGTCTCACTGTGTCTACTCTTCTTCATATGACAAAGTTAATCGTTTTTGTAAACTTTAACTCTGTCCGACTTTAAGGGAAGGCTACATTTTAAGGGGTGGCTACAAACCCACAATGTGGGCTGATTCTTGCATTTAGCTGAATATCCTCCACCTACACTCCACGCCTCATTCTGCCAAGGACAGCCCTGACCACTTTCTCCCATTCTTTGGGATTGTCAGTATCGAATGTGGTCTGATGGGGCAATCTGTGGAACATTTTGTAAAACGTTCGGCGGACAGGGTGCTTTTGCAGATCTTCCGCTTTTAACAAGGCGTAGAAACAACGGTCTGTTCCGGCTTCCGTGTAGGGGAATCGCAAACAGATTCCCCTACATCCAGCCGTTACGATATCCCCCTCCCTGTAATCGTCCCGATATTCAAAGACCGCTCCTACGCTTGCCAATAGCGTATGACGATTGTACCATTTCTGATATGAATCTGTTGTTTTCGCCTCAGAACACGAATCCCAGCCGGATGAAAAGCGATTGAGGTTTGGATGTCGTTTGAACATAATAACCCATATTAGGACGTTCATTGAAAACATCCGGATCCCAGTAACCTGTCAATGATTGTTCGTAGCCGACTTTTAATGCAATATATTTAAACTTCATCAAAACGCCGGCCTGCCAACCGATTATGGTAGGCTTTGTCAGCAAATAGTCCGGCACTTCACCAAGGTCGTCGGCAACCCGGATACCAAAACAAGGACCCGTCATGGCCGATACTCGGAAACCCGTTGGCGTATCCACAAAACGATAACCCACGTTCCCTTCTAGCTGGGCATAATTCACTCGAGTATATCCACCCTTTGTATTCAAACCAATACCGCCCGTGAAATCCCACCGGGCTACAGGAAGCGTATAATCTACACCCGCATTGGCGAGACGCCATTCGCTATGTGGTTCCAGACTCTTCATCTCGCCGGAATAGTTTACACCATACCATACAGTCCAGCGCTGGGCTGCCGCCGGAGAGACAACGCTTATCAAAAAAAACAAGAATACAATTTTTTTCATTGCGGCTATTGTTAAATTCTTCTTATGGAGTTCAATCTCTTGATAAACAATGTTTTTCTGAAAACACCCCTCCTCTCACAAAGGTGGGCTGTTTGTAGTTATTAGCTGAGTATCAGTCGTTTGCTCTCCACGAGATTCTCCCGGATATAAAATGAATAAACTAAAACATGAACCCAACGTGCAGCGTCAGCTGACCGGCAATTTTTTGTAGAGGTATCGAATAGAGCTGATCGCTAGAATTGTATCGGGACTGTTCATAGCTAATGCCCTGCCATCGGTATCCAACCATCAAACTCAAGGCGTGTCCATTCCCGATACGCAAGTCACAACCAAGGCCAGGTTCGAGGAACAAAGGCATACTGTCTCCCGAACTCCGCTTTCGACTGACGGGGTAACCAATATCAACCGACGTGAATGGAGACACTTTCCTTTCTAGAAAAGATATCTTCTCCCTGAAGAATAGTTGTAACATGTTTTTATTTACATATTCATACCCAGGCTCCTGTCTGCCTCCAGGATATAAAGACTTTTCTTCCCCCAGCGGGCAGAAATGCCCCATACCGACGCCAAGTCCAAGAAAAAGATGCGGATTGAACTGATAGCCTCCAACCAGGCTGGCACTCGCTTGTGGCTTAGTCAATGGACCCTGCTCTTCAAACCCCACTCCCCCATGGACATCGATTCCAAATCGAAAGCCCTGCTGCGCATAGGAAAAAGGAACGCTCAATAGCATCACGAAGATGCTCATTATCCTAACTATTGTTTTCATAAAAATTAGTTTTAAGCTGTGCTTGATGTGTTTTCTGTTGTAAAGATGCACAAAGATTGACAGATGTTGCGTTTCCGGGCTGCAAATTCATCTTACAAAGCGGGTTTTTGGTGGTTTTATAACACACTGATAATCATGTAATTACAGAATGGAAGGACAGCATGTAAGAAAATTAATCTTACACGGCAAAATCGAGGACTCGACAATTAACCCGTAAGCGGCTGACTATCATACAATTAATAAATAATCGCCTTTCGGCCTTCTAATACGGGCTTGTAAGGTATTTCCACAGAATGAAAATTCAGCCTCTATTTTCCATTCTGTGGCCGGAAATCGCTTGCATTTGCCCGATTCGGGGCCACAGAATGGATTCTGGCCCCGAATCTTCATTCTATGGCCGTGCCGCCGGCCGGGCAGACCCGGAACAGACAATCAGCTAGGCGGGCAGCAGGGAGATGGCGGCGACCCTGCGTGTAGCTGGGGTAATTTTGAAGCGGTCGTCGATGCGGCGGCCGGCGATGGCGACGATGATTTCGTCGCCATTTTCGTTGGTGGTGGTGACGACGACCACTTCGCGGCGTTTCTGCTCCACGTCGAGCTTGAGGTCGGTAAAGAAGTCGCTGAGGAGTTTGGTGCCGCGGTGCATGCCGAAGGGGCGGAAGCGGTCTCCTTCGCGCGGGGCGCGGGCGGCGAGGGGGAGGCGGACCTTGTCGGCGTCGATGAAAAGGACGTCGTCGGGTTTCTGTTTCGGGTCGAAGCCCGGCGTTACGGTGAATGTGCGGACGTCAAGGCGGAACGTCAGGTCGTCCGGGGCGGCGGCGGCCAAGGGATAGACGCGCAGTTCATTGCGGTCCTTGACCAGGCGATGGGTCGGCGAGAGGAATTCCTTACCGCTCAGGGCTTCCAGCGAGCGCTCGATCTGGTCGAGCTGGTCGGGGTTGAAGCCGTAGCCTTCCAGCAGTCGGTAGAGCCACCAGCCTGTCTGCCCTTTGCGCAGCAAGGCGGGGATGTCGATGGCCAGCACGGCGTCCTGCCCGTGGCTGACGCTGTCGCGGGAGACGCTGTCGCGGCAGAGGCCGTCGCGGCCCTCGGCAAAAACCTGGTCGAGCAGTTGCTCCATCTGACCGAAGTGCCGCATTTCCGTGCGGAAGGTCTCGAGGAACGAGGGATTGATCCGGGCCAGTTCGGGGAACACTTCGTGCCGGATGCGGTTGCGAGGGATGGAGATGTCGGCATTGGTCGCGTCGATGCGGAATTCGACGCCGGCGCGGACGGCATGGGCTTCGATCTCGCGGCGGGAGAAGTTCAGCAGGGGGCGGATCAGCGTCACGTCTTCCGCGCCTGGCAGCGGGACGGATGCCCGGATGCCGGACATTCCGCGCATGCCCGTGCCGCGCAGCAAGTGCAGCAGCAGCGTCTCGGCACTGTCGTCGAGATTGTGGGCCACGGCCAGGTGCGTAAAACCCTGCTCCCGACACAGTTGCGCGAACCAGCTGTAGCGCAGTTCGCGCGCCGCCATTTCCACGGACAGGCCGTGGTCGGCGGCATACGCGGCGGCATCGGCTTCCTGCCGGAAGAACGGCACGTCGTGTGCGCCGCACCACGCAGCCACCAGGGCCTCATCGCCGTCACTGTCGGCACCCCGCAGATGGAAATTGAAATGCGCTACGGCCATGGGGAGCCGCAGCGCACTGTGGAGGAAAAGGTCCGCCATCGTCATCGAGTCGATGCCGCCGCTCACGGCGAGCAGCACCCGGGGTCCCGGGCACCCGGCCGTAAGCTGCGCCAAGGCGCTGTCGAAGCGGTCCTGCATCGGAGCTTATTTCTTCTTCTCGCCGAAGGTGTAGGTGAATCCGATGGAGAAGAGCTCCTTGAACTGGATGCCCTTGCCGTCGTAGTACTCGTCCTTCGTACCCTTGCGGAGCTTCGGGACCAGCACATTGTCGTCGTAGATCATGTTGGTGCGGAGCGTCACCGAGAAGAACTTCGTGATCTTGGCTTCGGCGTTGACATCCCAGAGCACCTTGATGTTCTGCGGTTTGTTGAGATAGTCGGAGAAGAGGACCAGCGAAGTGCCCACCTTGAAATCCTGCACCTCCAGTTTGGCGTCCACCTTCAGCTGGGCACCGAGTTCAAACCGGGCGAACTGGTCTTCGGCATTGCCGTAACGCGTACGGAGTTCCTGGGGCTTGACCATCGTGACTTTGCCCGTCAACGGGGCGAAGTTGATGGAGATGTTGGGGGTCGGCGTATAATCGATACCAAGACCTAGCGAAGTATAGGCAGGGGCGAAGAAATCCGACACCAGCTCGACATCGCCTTTATAGCCCGGCGCGAACTGGGTCCGGAAATTGAAGACGGCCGAAAGATAGAACTTCTCGGCGGCCTTGTAGCCCAGCTTGCTGTCGAAAATCAGCCGGTCGTCACTCTTCTTGAAACCGGTCTCGAAGCTCTCGATGAAGCCGTAACCGGCCTGCAATTCATTGGCCCAAAGGATCTTTCCCTTGGTCAGGTTGGCATACAGGTCGGCATAGGTATTGAGAGTCAGCTGCCCGGCGCCGCCCGCCGCCCACTGCATCAGGGACAGCTGGGAGAAACCGATGGTCGTGGCGATTCCCTTGTTCCATTCCGCCTTGGGTGCTTCTTCCGCGGCAGGAGCCGCTTCCTGGGCAAAGAGGGAAAGGGTGGCAAAAATGGCGCAAACGGCCAGGAATAGTCTTTTCATGGTATGTCGGATTAATAGGCTCTTGCAAAAATGACCCTGCGCTGCGAAGGCTTGCCGCTGTAGACGCACTTGCCTTCTTCCTCGCACACGCACGAGTCGATGGGGATGCAACGGATCGTGGCCTTGGTCAGATCCTTGATCTTCTCTTCGGTTTCGGGCGTGCCGTCCCAGTGGCAGAGCAGGAAGCCGCCCTTTTCGATCTCGACCAGGAACTCTTCCCAGGTATCGACCTTTCGGATATTCGCATCGCGGAAGGCCAGTGCCTTGGCGTACAGGTTCTTCTGGATTTCGTCCATCAGGGCGGCCACGTGGTCGGCGAGGCCTTCCTGCGGGATATTTTCCTTGGTGGAGGTGTCGCGGCGGGCCAGCTCCACGTGGCCGCCTTCGAGGTCGCGCGGACCGATGACCACGCGCACCGGCACACCCTTGAGCTCCCATTCTGCGAACTTGAAGCCCGGGCGGAGATTGTCGCGGTCGTCGATCTTGACGCTCAACCCCTTAGCTTCGAATTCGGCCTTGAGTTCCTGCATCCGCGCCAGGATCGCCTCCCGCTCCTCGTCTTTCTTGTAGATCGGCACCATCACGACCTGGATCGGGGCGAGGGCCGGCGGCAGCACGAGACCGTTGTTGTCGCTGTGGCACATGATCAGGGCGCCCATCAGGCGGGTCGATACGCCCCACGAGGTGGCCCACACGTACTCGAGCTTGCCTTCCTTGTTGGCGAACTGCACGTCGAAGGCCTTGGCGAAATTCTGGCCCAGGAAGTGCGAGGTGCCGGCCTGCAGGGCCTTGCCGTCCTGCATCATGGCTTCGATGCTGTAGGTATCCAGGGCGCCGGCAAAGCGCTCGGTCTCGGACTTATGGCCGATGATCACGGGCATCGCCATGAACTCGCGGGCAAACTTCGCATACACGTTCACCATCTTCTGCGCTTCGGCCACGGCCTCGTCGTAGGTTGCGTGGGCCGTATGGCCTTCCTGCCAGAGGAATTCGGCCGTGCGGAGGAACAGGCGCGTGCGCATCTCCCAACGCACCACGTTCGCCCACTGGTTGCACAGGATCGGCAGGTCGCGCCACGACTTGATCCAGTTCTTATAGGTGTTCCAGATGATGGTCTCGGAAGTGGGGCGGACGATGAGTTCCTCTTCGAGTTTGGCGTCGGGATCGACCACCACGCCCTTGCCGTCCGGCGCCACCTTGAGGCGATGGTGCGTCACCACGGCGCACTCCTTGGCGAAGCCCTCCACGTGCTCGGCCTCGCGGCTGAGGAACGATTTGGGGATGAACAGCGGGAAATAGGCGTTCACGTGGCCCGTCTCCTTGAACATCCGGTCGAGCTCATGCTGCATCTTTTCCCAGATGGCGTAGCCATAGGGCTTGATAACCATGCAGCCGCGCACGGCGGACTGCTCGGCCAAATCGGCCTTTACCACCAGATTGTTGTACCACTGCGAATAATTGTCTTCCCGGTTCGTGACCTCCTTGTTCGAAACCTCTGCCATAACTTTTTTATTGGTATAAAAATTGATATATTTGCGTAAATTAAACGTCGGGCCCTGTTTGGTGTCCAATACGTGAAACGCAAAAATACAAAAATAAACTTACACAGGAGGTAAAAATGAAAAACAAACGATTCGGATTCCTCGTAATCCTTGCTTTTGCGGCACTTGCCAGCTCTTGTGGTACGTCGGGGTACTACTCCTCATCGGTGTACGACGACGGGATTTATTATCGCCCTACTGCCCAGTCGCGCGCCAAGATGGTCGCCGAGCAGCAGGCCCAGCGTGAACAGCAGCGGCAGCGTCAATACGATCAATATCTTGCAAAAGACGAGGACGGAAATCTCTACGTGGTGACGGAACTTCTGGACGGCGAGACCTATGAATCGCGGCTCCACAAGTTCGACAGTCCCTGGTACACCAACTCCATCTGGTACGGTGGCTGGTACTCTCCCTGGTACAATCCCTGGTGGTACTCCTACCCTTACTACGGCAACAGCTGGACCTGGGGTTACGCCTGGCTCGACAGCTACTACGGATGGGGATATCCCTACTATTACGGACGCTACAACCCGTATTACTACAGCTGGGGCGGCTGGTATGATCCCTGGTACTGGGGCGCCGGCTACGCAGGCTGGTACGGTCTCGAACGCTGGGCCTACCGGTATGGTCCCCGCGACTACTGGTATCACCACGGTCACGTAGGTCCGGGTCCGGGCCCCAGCAAGCACGGACACAACGTAGTCTACACTCCGCGCAACAGCGCAACCGGCAGCGGCATGTACCGCACTACCGGAACCTCGGGAAGCCGTGGCATGTACTCCACCCGTCGCACCAGTTCCGGCGGCACCGTGAGCACCCGCACCTCTACCGGAACGGTCCGCAGCAATACTGGCAGCAGGCCTACCCGTACCGGCGCCAGCGGCGGTGGCAGCTACTCCCGCTCGAGCGGCGGCTATAGCGGCAGCAGCGGCGGAGGCAGTTACAGCGGTTCGAGCAGCTCCGGCGGCTTCAGCGGCGGCTCTTCCGGCGGCGGACGCAGCGTGAGCGGCGGCAGCCACAGCGGCGGCGGCAGACGCTAACCCATTCCCACAACCCTCTTAAAATTTGAACAAGACATGAAAAAGATAGCAACGCTCTTCCTGTCCTTGTGCCTGGCGGCCGGTCTCTTCGCACAGACCGCGAACGACGCCCTCGGCATCGCACAGGAATATACTGAAGGTACCGCACGCTCGATGGCCATGGGTAATGCCTTCACAGCACTTGGCGGCGATCTGGGCGCCATCGGCATCAACCCGGCCAGCTCCGGCGTGATGCGCTACTCGCAGCTCACCTTCACGCCTTCGATAACCACGACCCAGCACAACACGGACTACCTGGGCAGAAGCGCCTCGACGCGGAATACCGGGATGACCATCTCGAACTTCGGCACCGTGCTGAGCTTCGACACCGGACGCTACGACGGCCTGCTGAACTACAACTTCGGCTTCGTATACAACAAGTCGAACAGTTTCCGTTCGGCCCTGCGCGCCGAAGGTACGACCGACAACTCCTCGATGCTGAGTTCCATCGCCGCCGGCCTGGAAGGCATCGAATGGGAGACGATCGACCTGGAGAAGACCAGCAATCCCTACACTTCCACCTATGCCTCCTGGCCCGGCATCCTGGCCTGGAACACCTACGTGCTGGCGCCGCTGTCCTTCCTGGGCGGCAAGTACGCCGACGTGAATGATTCCTACATGGCCTCGACCGAAAACTACAACGAGCTTTTTGACGAGCTGAGCATCGGCGGCCCCCTCAACCAGCGTTTCAACCGCAAGACCCGCGGCAGCAACGAGGAATACGCCCTGAACTTCGGCGGCAACTTCTCCGACTTCCTCTATTTCGGCATCAACGTGGACTTCCACACCATCAGCCAGACCACGGAAGAATACTATGAGGAGAAAGCCCAGAACCCGGACCACTTCCAGGACGGTTTCGTCTCGATGGACAACAGCTTCTGGCTCCACACGGTAGGAAGCGGCGTCAACTTCAAGTTCGGCGCCATCGTCACGCCGTTCGCCGGCCTGCGCCTCGGCGCCACGGTGACCACGCCGACCTGGTACAACCTCACCGACGAGTGGGACTACACGATGAACACCGCCTTCAACAACGGCAACACCTACACGGAATACTCTCCGACGGGCACCTATGCCTACAAGATCAAGACTCCGATGCGCTGGAGCGTGGGCGCCGCCTACACCTTCTGGAACAGAGGCCTGATCAGCGTGGACTATGAGGGCGTGAACTACGCGAACACCCGCATCAGCGAAATCCGCGGCGGCGAAGGCAACTACACCCAGGAGAACAACTACATCGAGCAGGCCTTCACCAACGCGCATATCATCCGGGTAGGCGCCGAGATCCGCGCCACCGACTGGCTCTCGCTCCGCGGCGGTTTCCAGAACTACTCGCCGGCCGTCAAGGGAGGCGCCAGCCGCAAGGCCTACAGCGCCGGCCTGGGCTTCAACATCAGCCCGACCTTCTCGGTCGACCTTGCCTGGAGCCGTCTCGCCGGCACGGCCGACACCTTCCAGCTCTACGACGACTACTCCAGCGCCGTGACGGTTCCCACGGGCACCGACTGGCACAGCATGAGCAAAGCCGTCTGCACGCTGGCGATCAAATTCTAAGAAAAGCACCGGCATCGGGGCCTTCGGCCGACAGCAGGTCGATGACCGACAAGTCCGGAATGAAACCGGCACCCGGTTCCCGGTTCACGAAAACCTGATAATAAGCCTGCTCGCAACCATATTCCGCGAGCAGGCTTCTTCCTTTGTATTTGGGCTGGATGACACTCCGGCCATCGAAGAGATGCCCGGCCGGAGCCGGAGATGACACCGTTCCGTAATCCTTGACGAAAGACTCCGTCAGGGAAACGGGGGTGGAAAGGCCGAGGAGTTCCAGCAGCTTTTGCAACAGCTTCCCATTCAGGTCGAAGAGAAAGGCCGGCTTGCTTTCCAGGATGGGGACCAGTTCATCGGCATAGTAATCGTAGAAAGCAGATGCATTGTAGGCGGCTTCCAGGGCGCGGATATGGTGCTGGAGCCAGGGTTCGCTGTAATCGATGCGGATGTCACGGATGGGGCGGCTGCGGCGCTCTTCCTTCATCACCGGGATGGAAAGGTCCTCGGGACCAGCCGCCGAGAAGATCCGGCAGCGGCTGCGCCACGACTGCTTCTGATAGGCCTCGTGCTGCTCGATGAGCACCCGGTCGCTGTGGGCGATGGCAAAGAAATACGATACCGGCGGCAGATAAGCCGTCGTCAGTATGCTGCAGGAGAAGTGCGGATCCGTCATCGGACGATGCCCCGCTTGGAAGTCTCGATGAAGCGCAGGATCTTGTCGCGATGGTCGCTCACTTCGAACAGTTCGCTCACCTGCCGGCAGGCATCCGACACGTTCAACCCGCTGTTGTAAATCAACTTGTAGATGGCGCTGATTTCGTTGATGGTCTCGATCGGGAAATTGCGGCGGCGCAGGCCGATCAGGTTGACGCCCTCGAAGACGGCCGGATTGCGACCGGTGATCGCATAGGGCGGGACATCTTTCGTAACCCCCGAAGCACCGCCCAGCATGGCGTGTTCGCCGATGTGGGAGAACTGGTGCACCATCGTTCCACCGCCGACGACAGCCCAGTCGTCGACGTCCACTTCACCGGCAAAGCCGGAGAAGCTCGAGAAGACGCAATGGTCGCCGATGCGGCAGTCGTGGGCAATATGCACATACGACATGATCAGGCAGTCGGAGCCGACACGGGTCAGGAGTTTGCCGCTGGCTTCCGTACCCCGGTTGATAGTGGCGCATTCCCGGATGGTGGTGCGGTCGCCCACCTCGACCCAGGTCTCTTCGCCATGGAACTTCAGGTCCTGGGGAATGGCGCCGATCACGGCGCCGGGGAAGACCCTGCAGCCCCGGCCTAGACGGACATAGTCGAAAATGGTCACGTTGGGGCCGATCCAGCAGTCGTCGCCGATCTCCACGTGTTCGGCGATGGTCGTAAAGGGAGAGATCGTCACGCCCCGGCCGATCCGGGCCCCGGGATGGACATTGGTCATGTTATCGTTCATCATACAAATCCAAGAAACATTTGAGTGCCTGGGTATTGACACGGTGGCCCGGCTTGTAGGCCGTTACCTTCCCCTGAATGGGACGGCCGGCCAGGCAGAAATCGCCGAGCAGGTCGAGGAGCTTGTGCCGGGCAAGTTCGTTTTCAAAATATGGTTTCTTTCCGCCCAGATAGCCTTTCGGTTCGTCGACTACCAGCGCGTTGTCAAGCGTCCCGCCTTTGATCAATCCCAGCTTGAGCAGGAATTCAACTTCCTGGAAGAAGCAGAAAGTCCGGCACGGAGCTATCTCCCGGGCATAGTTGTCGCCAGCCGTGAAGCCGGCTTGTTGAATGCCGACGACTTCTGAGCGGTAATCGATGGTTACTTCGAACGAAGGCGCAGCGGCGGGCTCAATGGTGATGCAGGAGTCGCTGCGTGTATCTTCATAGACGAAAGGCTCCTTCACAACCAGGACATCGCGCGGAGCCTCCTGCTCCAAGAGTCCTGCGGAGAGGAATGCTTCGGCATAGGGCTTGGCACTGCCGTCAAGGATGGGCAGTTCCGGCGCATCGAGCTCCACGCGTGCATTATCCACGCCCATCCCGTAAAGTGCCGAGAGCAGATGCTCCGCCGTAACGACTTTCACGCCCTTGCCGGCGAGCGAGGTACTGCGGCGCGTCTGGCTCACATACGCTACGCGGGCCGGCAGCAGGGCGTCAGGGCCCAGGTCGGTCCGGTGGAAAAGGATGCCCGTACCCGCAGGCGCCGGCAGGACCTGCATCGTGACGGGCTTTCCGCCGTGAAGGCCTTTGCCCGAAAAAGAGCAGGGAGCTTGTAGGGTATGCTGGTTCATCCTTTCCGAGAAATGCTTATTGGTCCGTGCCGCTCCGCTTGAAATGCGCGTAGGCACGCATATAGGTGCGATAATCCAGTGCAGGATAGCCCATCAGTTTCCGGCCGCTGGTGCGCACATCGCCGATGATGCCGCTCTGGCCTGCCAGGACCGTTTTGTCGGCCACCGAGACGTGGCCGGCAATGCCGGACTGGCCGCCGATCGTACAGTTCGCACCCACCTTGGCCGATCCGGCGATGCCGCTCAGGGCCGCCATCACGGTATCGTGTCCCACTTCGACATTGTGGGCTACCTGACAGAGGTTGTCGATCTTGACCCCCTTGCGTACGATGGTCGAACCCATTGTGGCGCGGTCGACCGTCGCGTTGGCGCCGATCTCCACATCGTCTTCGAGCACCACGTTGCCCAGCTGGGGAATCTTGCGATAGCTGCCGTCTTCCTGCGGAGCGAAGCCGAAGCCGTCGGCGCCGATCACCACTCCGGGGTGCAGGATGCATCCGTCCCCGATCACGCAGTCGTGGCCGATGCGCACGCCCGGATAGAGGATACAGTTCTTCCCTACTTTCACGCGGGGGCCCAGATAGACCTGCGGGTAGATATATGTGCCCTTCCCTATCTTTGCGGAAAAGGCGATGGAGCGACGCAAGGAAAGCCTGGCACAGAGCCGGTTACCGCGCTTGCGCGCAGCGCGCATCCGGTTGAAGAAGTCGAGCAGGACGGATACCGCCGCATAGGCGTCGTCCACCCGGATAAGCGTGGCGGGAACGGCTTGTTTGGGTTCGAACGACTTGTTGACCAGCAGGACGCTGGCTTTCGTATCGTAGATGTAATGCTCGTATTTGGGATTGGCCAGGAAACAGACATCTCCCCGCCGGGCCTGCTCGATGCGGGCCGGGCCCGTGACCACGGTCGCGGGGTCGCCCACAATCTCGCCGCCGAGAAGGTCTGCCAGGGTTTGCGCGCTTATTTCCATACTGTACTGCAAAAATAGAACTTTTAGCGCAAAAAATTTGCCATTTAATCTGATATTGCTAAATTTGCGGCGATTTGAGGGGACGCGAGGTCTCCTTTTTTTATGCAACAGAGTCACTATGATCCTCAAACAGACCATCGAAGCCCTTGCGCAGGAACATCTGCAGGGTACGGAGCTCTCCCTGGTGGAAGTCTCCGTCAGTGAAGACAACGACATCGAAGTGATCATCACCCGGGAAGGCGGCGGCGTGTCGATCGACGACTGCGTGGCGCTGAGCCGCTTCATCGAATCGCGCCTCGACCGCGACAAGGAAGACTTCTCGCTGATGGTAGGCTCGGCCGGCATCTAGGACAGACGAACAAGAATAAAAAAACGATATACAATGGAAGTCAATCTGATCAGCACATTCGCTGAATTCAAGGAACTCAAGAACATCGACCGTCCCACGCTGATGAGCGTGCTGGAAGACATCTTCCGCACCCAGCTCGCCCGCATGTACGGCGATGCCGACAATTTCGATATCATCATCAACATCGACAAGGGAGACATCTCCATCATCCGCAACCGGATGGTCGTCGAGACCGTCGAGGATCCCAACAAGGAGATCTCGCTCGAAGAGGTCCAGAAGATCGACGACTCCTACGAGATCGGCGAGGAGTATCCCGAAGAGGTCCCGATGTCGAGCTTCGGCCGCCGCGGCATCCTCAACCTGCGGCAGAACCTTTCCAGCCGCATCACCGACATCGAGAAAGGCAATCTCTACAAGAAATACGTGGACAAGGTGGGCGACATCCTGGTGGGTGAAGTCTATCAGGCCTGGAAGAAGGAAGTGCTGGTGATGGACGAAGACGGCAACGAGCTGGTCCTGCCCAAGAGCGAGCAGATCCCTTCCGATTTCTTCCGCAAGGGCGACACGGTCAAGGCCGTCATCCTCAGCGTGGAGATGCGCAACAACTCGCCTGTGATCACGCTTTCGCGCACGTCGAACCTCTTCCTCGAAAGACTCTTCGAGCAGGAGGTCCCTGAAATCTTCGACGGCCTGATCACCATCAAGAAAGTGGTCCGCATGCCCGGTGAGCGCGCCAAAGTGGCTGTGGAGTCCTACGACGAGCGCATCGACCCGGTCGGCGCCTGCGTCGGCGTGAAAGGCTCGCGTATCCACGGCATCGTCCGCGAACTGCGCAACGAAAACATCGACATCATCAACTGGACGACCAATACCCAGCTGCTGGTCCAGCGTGCGCTTTCGCCGGCCAAGATCTCGTCGATCCGCATCGACGAAGAGAGCAAGAGCATCCACATCGACCTGGAAGCCAGCGAACTGGCTCTGGCCATCGGTCGTGGCGGCAGCAACATCCTGCTGGCCGAACAGCTCTCGGGCTACAAGATCGACGTCTACCGCCTGGGCGACCAGCAGCAGGAAGACGAAGAAGACGTGCTGCTCGACGACTTCGCCGACGAAATCGACGACTGGATCATCGAGTCCCTCAAGAAGATCGGCTGCGACACGGCCAAGAGCGTGCTCGCCCTTTCGACCGAGGAGGTGATGCAGCGCGCCGACCTCGAAGAGGAGACCGTTCTGGATGTGCAGCGCATCCTCAGGGCAGAGTTCGAAAACTAAAAAATCATAAACGGGAGAAGCAAGTATGGCAGAAGGAACAATCAGAATCAACAAGGTACTCAAGGATTTCAACATCGGTCTTTCGACCCTGACCGACTTTCTCAAGAAGAAGGGCATCCAGGACGAGCTGACGCTCACCTCGAAGATCTCGGAAGATGTCTTCGCGATGGTCGCCAAGGAGTTCGGCAAGGAGCAGCTCATCAAGGAGCAGTCGCGCAAAGTAGCCATCAAAGTCAAGGAAATCACCGAGATGGAGAACAGCCGCACCGCCGTCGAGGAAGAAGAGCCGGTCAAGGAAGTCATCATCAAGACCAACGTGTTCACGGAGCAGAAGAAGGTGGAGACTCCCGCACCGGAAGCCGCTCCCAAGCCCGTCGTCGAGAAGCCGGCCAAAACCGAGCCGGAAGAGAAGGTTCCTTCCCAGCCCAAGGGCGATCTGAAGATCGTCGGTCACATCGACCTGACGCCCAAGAAGAAAGCTCAGCCCGAAGCCCCGAAGAAAGAGGTTCCCGAGAAGAAGGTCGAAGAGCCGAAGGCCGCAGAACCGGCCCCTGTCGTCAAGCCGCAACCTGCCGCTCCCAAGCCCAAGGAAGAAAAACCCGAGAAGCACGAAGAGCGTCCCGTGGTGGAACACATCGAAACCCGCGTAGAAAAACTCGCCGGTCCCAAGACCGTGGGTGTGATCGACCTGTCCCAGTTCGAAAAGAAACCTTCCACCTCCGAGCACGGCAAGAAAGACAAGAACAAGCGTGAGCGCATCCACAAAGGTGCTGCCAAAGTCGATATCAGCAACCCGAAGAACAGCGTGCCCGCGCGTCCCGGTGCCAAGGACAACGCCGCCAAGGACAGTGCCCGCAGCAAGGGTGCCAAGAAGGGTGAACGCTTCAAGGCCGTCCGTCCCGAATTCGACAGCGACGAGATCCAGAAGCAGATCAAGGAGACCTACGCCCGCATGACCGAAGGTCACGGCAAGACCAAGACCTCGAAGCACCGCCGCGAGAAACGCGAAGAGATCTCCCAGAAGATGCAGGAAGAGCAGGAGCGCCAGGAACTCACCAGCAACGTGCTCAAGGTTACGGAATTCGTGACCGTCAACGAACTGGCCATCCTGATGAACAACACCCCGGTGACCAAGGTCATCGAGGCCTGCATGAACCTCGGTCTGATGGTGTCCATCAACCAGCGTCTCGACGCCGAAGCCCTCGTGCTGGTGGCCGAAGAGTTCGGCTACAAGATCGAATTCGTCACCGCTGAGATCCAGGGTGCCATCGCCCAGGAGGAAGACAAGGAGGAGGACCTCCTTCCGCGTCCGCCGATCGTCACCGTGATGGGTCACGTCGACCACGGTAAGACCTCGCTGCTCGACTACATCCGCAAGACCAACGTGATCGCCGGCGAGGCCGGCGGTATCACGCAGCACATCGGCGCCTACAACGTCGCCCTCCCCGACGGTCGTCACATCACATTCCTCGATACCCCGGGTCACGAGGCCTTCACGGCCATGCGTGCCCGCGGCGCCAAGGTCACCGACCTGGCCATCATCATCATCGCGGCCGACGACGCCGTGATGCCGCAGACCGTCGAGGCCATCAACCATGCCCAGGCAGCCGGCGTCCCGATGATCTTCGCCATCAACAAGATCGACAAACCGGGCGCCAACCCTGAGAAGATCAAGGAGCAGCTTGCCAACATGAACATCCTGGTGGAAGACTGGGGCGGCAAGTACCAGTGCCAGGAAATTGCGGCCAAGAAGGGTATCAATGTAGAGGAACTCCTCGAAAAAGTCCTGCTCGAAGCCGACCTGCTCGAACTCAAGGCCAATCCCAACAAACTGGCCGTGGGCAACATCATCGAATCGTCGCTCGACAAGGGCCGCGGTTATCTGGCCACAGTACTCGTGCAGAGCGGTACGCTCCACGTGGGCGATCCCATCGTGGCCGGCTGCTTCGCGGGCCGCGTGAAGGCCATGTTCAACGAGCGTGGCCAGCGCCTCAAGGAAGCAGGCCCTTCCACCCCGGTCTCCGTACTCGGCCTGAACGGCGCGCCGACTGCCGGCGACACCCTCAACGCCATGGAAGACGAGAAGGAGGCCCGCGACGTGGCCAACAAGCGCGAACAGCTGATCCGCATCCAGGGCATCAAGACGCAGACCCACATCACCCTCGAGGAGATCGGCCGCCGTATCGCCCTGGGCAACTTCCAGGAACTGAACATCATCGTCAAGGCCGACGTGGACGGTTCCATCGAGGCTCTCTCCGATTCGCTCATCAAACTCTCGACCGAAGAGATCCACGTCAATGTGATCCACAAGGCCGTGGGTGCCATCTCCGAGTCGGACGTCCTGCTGGCCGTGGCCTCCAACGCCATCATCATCGGCTTCCAGGTACGCCCGATGCCCAATGCCCGCAAACTGGCCGAAAAAGAGCAGATCGAAATCCGTCTCTACTCGGTCATCTACGACGCCATCGAAGAGGTCAAGAGCGGTATCGAAGGCATGCTCGCTCCCGAGGAGAAAGAGGAGATTACCGCCAACGCGGAAGTGCTCGAAACCTTCAAGATCTCGAAGGTCGGTACCATCGCCGGCTGTATGGTCCGCGACGGCAAGCTGACGCGCAACGCGAAGGTCCGCGTCATCCGCGACGGCATCGTGGTCTACACCGGTACGCTGGGCTCGCTCAAGCGCATGAAGGACGATGTGAAGGAAGTCGCCGCCGGCTTCGACTGCGGTCTGAGCGTGGACGGCTTCAACGACATCAAGATCGGCGATATGATCGAGGCCTACCAGATTGTCGAAATCAAACGCAAACTGTAACAAACCTTTACCGCAATGGATCCGCTGCTGGCCATATCCCCCGTCGACGGTCGTTACGCCGCCAAGACGGCGGAACTGTCTGCCTTCTTTTCCGAATGCGCACTGATGCGCTACCGCGTCCTGGTGGAAGTGGAGTATTTCATCGCCCTATGCGAAATGCCCCTGCCCCAGCTCGAAGACGTTGACCCGGAAGTCTTTCCGCAACTGCGGGCCATCTACGGCGACTTTACGGCGGAAGACGCCGCCCGCATCAAGGAGATCGAGCGCCGGACCAACCACGACGTCAAGGCCGTGGAGTATTTCCTGAAGGAACGCTTCGCGGACCTCGGTCTCTCCGCCTACGCCGAATTCATCCATTTCGGCCTCACCTCGCAGGACATCAACAATACCGCTACGCCGCTCTCCCTCAAGGAAGCGCTGGCCGAAGTCTACATGCCCGCCCTGCGCGAGCTGCTCGACATGCTTTCGCAGCGCGCCGCGCTCTGGGCCGACGTTCCGATGCTGGCCCATACGCACGGTCAGCCCGCATCCCCGACGCGTCTGGGAAAAGAACTGGAGGTATTCATCGTCCGGTTGAAAGAGCAGCTGCGCCAGCTGGAAGAGCGGCCCTACCCCGGTAAGTTCGGCGGGGCGACGGGCAACATGAACGCCCATTACGTGGCCTATCCCGACATCGAATGGAACAGCTTCGCCGAGCAGTTCGTCGCCTCCCTGGGCCTCAAGCGCTCCTACCCCACCACCCAGATCGACCACTACGACAACCTGGCCGCGATCTTCGACGCCCTGCGCCGGATCAACACGGTGCTGGTGGACCTGAGCCGCGACTGCTGGCTCTACATCTCGATGGAGTATTTCGGACAGCAGCTGGTGGCTGGTGAAGTGGGCTCCTCCACGATGCCGCACAAGATCAATCCCATCGACTTCGAAAATGCCGAAGGCAACCTGACCTACGCCAACGCCATCTACGACTACCTCTCCTGCAAGCTGCCGGTCTCGCGCCTGCAGCGCGACCTGACGGACTCCACCGTCTCGCGCAACATCGGCGTCCCCATCGCCCACTCGCTGATCGCCATCCGCTCGCTGCAGAAGGGCATCGGCAAGCTGATCCTCAACGAAGACCGCGTAGCGCAGGACCTCGAGCGCAACTGGGCCGTCGTCGCCGAAGGCATCCAGACCGTACTGCGCCGCGAAGGCTTCCCCAAACCCTACGAAGCCCTCAAAGCCTTGACCCGCACCGGCGAACACATCACCAAAGAAGCCATCAGCCACTTCATCGACTCCCTCGACATCGACGACGCCGTCAAAGCCGAACTCCACGCCATCACGCCGCATAACTACACGGGCCGCTGACCCGGACGACCATCTTAGCATCTGTCCAAGAATTCCATGGTATTTCTTGGACAGATACTCTTTCCGGCGGCAACTGTCCAAGGTTTTTGTCGTATCCTTTGGACAGTTTATTTCTTTTTAAGCGGGAAAAGAGCGGCCAGCACTTCAACGGGCATCCTGAGGAGCCTGGCGATTTTGGCGTTGTCGGCATTGTAATCAAAGTGCAGCACCTTCGCCAAAGACAGTTTTTCATCCTTCCCTAACAACGTGGCTTTCTGTCCATTATACTGCTCTTTGCAGATTCGGTAGACAACGTCGTTCAACTCATCGTCGGTGTAGAATATCGCATCACCCACCATTGCGGCAATATCACGGTAAGACTCTATCTCCTTGGACAGCTTATGGAAATAGTGACGCGCATCCCGGAAAACCCCTTCCCCGATATCCAGCCGACAATAGTTCATTGGCGAGAAATACCCATCGACTATCTGGTAGGACAGAGGGTAATCGGCCTGTCTTGAATGGACGAACGCCCGCCTTTTCAATATATTGACGTCCCCAAACAACGATGTCTGACGCTCCTTGGCAATGGGATTGAAATAATAGCTGTTCGCACCATATGGATACGTGAAGGGCGTCTGGTCGGGATCGACGACAAAATTATTCCGGTTCGTATAGCCGATCTGGTTCCGCAGCGATTCGAGTGTCTCTATCGCTATCGGTTCATCGCAGTTGAACCGGCGCAAATCTCTCTGGCCACCATTCTTGACCAGATACCAGCGCAGGCGTTTCTTGAATAGTTCAAAAAACGCCAAAACCTCTTCCTTACCCCCACAAATTACGAAGTGTACATGATTGCTCATGATCTCGAAGGTGATGATCTGCACCTGCGGACAATCGTGTGCACACATCGCCACCAAAGTCATGGCAAACACATAATCTTCCGGATTCCTGAAAATGACCGGCTGCTTCTCTCCGGGCGTGCATAAGTGCCAGATTCCACCGTATTTTCGCAGCGTCATTTGGAAGACGCGTCGACAGCGTTCTTCCTTCTCATAGAAAGTGTGTTCCTTAACCATATTCAATCCTCCATCCGTTATCCACCACCAACATGGTTATGGTCAAACACAAAGATACAACGGAGAAGCCCCGATTACAAATACAATCGAAACAAAAGAGCAACTGTCCAAGAATAGCTCAGGTATTCTTGGACAGAAGGCGTCTCTGCGGGCAACTATCCAAGAAAGTAGCCCGATTCCTTGGACAGATTGAAGAATCAGAACGGTTCTTGCCCTGAGTGGCAAAAAAGAAAAAGGCGCTCTCCTTTTCCAAGGGAGGGCGCCTATTCCTTTTAACCTAAAAACTTAACCTATGAAAAAACTATTCGACTGTAGGTTAAGCAAAGGGTGTGCCAAAGTCGGATTCCGATCAGAGAAGTCCTTCGGGAATATCGAGGGTGATGACTTCGCCGTGGATATTGACGATGAGTTCTTCGTGAAGGGGGATCAGGACTTCGCCGCGGTCTTTTGTTTCGACGGTTAGGACGATGTTGCCGCCGTAGTCGCTGAAATCCACGATTTCGCCGATGATGCGCCGCGTGCGGCTGTCGCGGACCCTGAGGCCGATGAGCGTGTCTTCCTCTTCTTCCTCTTCTGCGGCGAAACGGACCTCGCGGCCGACCAGTTCTTCGGCCTGGGCGAGCGTATCGACATCCTCGAACTTTACGATCAGGCGATTGCCTTTTTCCTGCAGGGATTCAAAATAAAAAGGAACCGGCAGTCCATCGAATTCGATGAATACCGGTTCCTGTACGTTCAAATCCTGCGGACTGTCTGCCGGGCGGCTCAACACCACTTCTCCGGCTGCGCCCCAGGATTTCAGCACCTTCATCCCGAAAACTACGCTTCCGGATTCTCAGCGGGAGCCTCAGCTTCAGCAGCGGCGGCAGCAGCCTCTTCGGCAGCGGCCTTGGCGGCAGCTTCAGCAGCAGCGGCGAGCTCAGCCTTCTTCTTGGCGATCGCTTCAGCGCGCTCCTCGTTGACCTTGGCCTCAGCCTTGATGGCAGCCTTGGCGGCAGCTTCGTTGGCGCTGGCGATGGTCTGCTTCTTGGAGGCCAGTTTCGAATCTTTCTGGGTCTTCCAGGCAGCGAAACGGCGCTCGGCTTCCTCCTCGGAGAAAGCACCCTTCGCTACACCACCCTGGAGGTGTTTCTTCAGCAGGACACCTTCGTAGGAGAGGATGCGACGGGCGGTCGTGGTCGGCTGGGCACCTTTGTTGAGCCAGTCGAGGGCACGTTCACCATCGAGGACGATGGTCGCGGGGTTTGTGTTCGGGTTGTAGAGGCCGATCTGTTCGATCAGACGGCCGTCGCGCGGTGCGCGTGCGTCAGCGACGACAATGTGGAAATACGCGTAATTCTTCTTGCCGTGACGCGAAAGGCGGATTTTAACAGCCATTTTGCTTTTGCTTTAAGTTAGTAATCAGTTCAATAATTGTAACTTCCCTATCTTCTCGAGAAAGGGCCTGCAAAGATACGGATAAATTTTGAAATACAAACTTTTTTAAAGGGCATCGACGACCCGCTCCATGTGTTTGCCGTTGGAGCCCTTGATCAGGATGGTACGTTCCTCAAGCGGGTGCTCCGTCACATAGGCTTTGAGGTCTTCGATGGTGGGGAACGGCAGGATCCGGGCGTATCCTGCACCCAGTGCTGCCGCTGCGGCCGTGAATTCGTTGCCTACCAGATAAATCTCACCCGAGACGGAAACGGCGTGGCGAAGAATGGCCATGTGCTCGTCGGCCGAGTCGGGACCGAGTTCCAGCATGTCACCCAGCATCAGTACTTTGCCCGGGAATTCGGTGGCGGCGAAATTGTCGAGGGCGGCCCGCATGCTCGAAGGGTTGGCGTTGTAGGCGTCGATCACCAGCGTGTTGTGGGCGGTCTTCACCAGCTGGCTGCGGCTGTTGGAAGGGGTATAGGCTTCGATGGCTGCTACCATCTTCTTGAACGGGACTTCGAAACAGGTACCGACGGCCAGGGCGGCCATCACATTGTCGGCGTTGTAGTCGCCCACCAGATGCGTGGTGATGGTCACGGGCTTGTCGTCATGCGTGAGTTCGAGTTTCAGGAACGGGCTGTCCGGCGTTGCGGGCAAGACCTTCACGTCCTGCTCCCGGACGCCGTACTTGCGGACGCGCAGGCCGGGTCGGTGCGAAACCATCTCGCACAGATGCGGATTGTCGGCATTGTAGAACACGACGCCGCCCCGCTGGCGCAGGATATCGTAGAGTTCCCCTTTTGTCTTCTTGACGCCTTCGAAAGAACCGAATCCCTGCAGGTGCGCCTTGCCTACGGTTGTGATCAGGCCGCAGGTGGGCTGGACGATCTTCGTCAGCTCCGCGATTTCGCCCGGGGCGCTGGCACCCATTTCCACGACGGCCATGTCGGTGCGTTCGTCGATGCGGAACAAGGTGAGCGGCACGCCGATATGGTTGTTGTAGTTGGCCTGGGTGGCGACCAGATTGTATTTCTTCGACAGGACGGCGGCTACCAGTTCCTTGGTCGTGGTCTTGCCGTTCGTTCCGGTGATGCCCACGACGGGGATGTCGAATTGTTTGCGATGATAGGCGGCCATCTGCTGAAGCATGGCCAGGGAATTCTCGACGACGATGCACTTGCGGCCGCGGTAAGCCGTGCCTTCCAACAGGAAACGGTCGACAACCGCATAGCGGGCACCTGCCTTGAGCGCATCTTCCGCAAAATCATTACCGTCGAACTTCTCGCCCTTGAGTGCGAAAAACATCGTGCCTTCCTTGATGTTGCGGCTGTCCGTCGTAATGCCCGTACACTTCCGGTAGAGCGCATACAATTCTTCAACTGATATCATGGTCTTGTCTTATTTTCCTGTTGAACCGAATCCGCCGCTTCCGCGACTGCTTTCCTCGAGCACTTCCACGGGCTCCCACTGCACCGTCTCGTGGCGGGCGACGACCATCTGCGCGATCCGCTCGCCGGGGTTGACCGTGAAGGGCTCGTTCGAGAGATTGACCAGCACCACTTTGATCTCCCCGCGATAGTCGGCGTCGATGGTGCCGGGGGCATTGACGATTGAGATGCCGTGTTTGGCGGCCAGGCCGCTGCGCGGACGGATCTGCGCCTCGAAACCTGCGGGCAGTTCGATGTGAAGGCCGGTGGGTACCATCGCCCGCTCCAGCGAACCCAAGACCAGCGGTTCCTGCAGGTCGGCACGGAGATCCATGCCCGCAGACAGCTCGGTGGCATAGGCGGGCAGCGGATAGGGCGAGTGATTGACGATCTTCACTTTCATACGGCAGCTCTTCTTTTCTGAACTACAAATATAACAAATGCAACGGCAATATAGAGCAGCACGAAGGCAGAATGTACGAGGATTTTTGCCCAGACACCCATCTCAGGGAGCAGCATGCTCAGGCCCCATACGCCCAGACCAGCCGCTACCAGCAGAATCACCACGCCCCAATTATAGGGGATAGGATAATGCTTGCGGCCCAGCAGGGCGGTCAGCAGCAGCATCGTCACATAGCTGGCGATGTGGCCCCAGGCCGCCGCATGGTAGGAGTAGCGCGGCATGAAGATGAGATTGACCACGATGGTGACGACCAGGCCCGCCAGCGTGATCCACACGGCGTAACCGGTCTTTTCGGAGAGTTTGTACCAGATATTGACGTTGAACAGGATGCCCGTAATCACATAGGCCATCAGCATGATGGGCGTGATGTCGAGACCTACGCGGAAGTCCTTGCCCAGCAGCAGGCCGATCTCATCCATAAAGAGCATCAGCACCACGAAGCCGAACATGCAGAAGGCCGTGAAATAGTTCAGGACCTTGGCATACGTCTGCTTGCTGTCTTTCTCGCGCTCGCGCTGGAAGAAGAAAGGCTCCGCCGCATAGCGGAACATCTGCACGAACAGCTGCATGATGACGGCCAGCTTCACCGCGGCCTGATAGACGCCCAGGTCGGCGCGCCAGTTCACCGGATCGGCATTGACGAAGCGCATCAGCACGCGGTCGAGCACATCGTTCATGATGCCCGGGAGGCCGGCGATCATCAGCGGGAGCGAATAGACCAGCAGCCGGCCGATCAGCTTGCGGTCGAGCTGGAAAGAAAGCTTCAGCAGCTCGGGCGCGATCAGCACGAGGCAGACGATGCAGCTGACCAGGATGGCGAAAATCGGATAGGTGAAGTCGGGGGTCGAACTGACGAAACGCGTGAGCCAGAGGCTGGAACCCGCCGCGAAGCGTTTGGCCATCACCAGGTAGAGCCACAGGTTCACCGCCACTTCGGTGAGGATCTTGACGGTCTTGATGACGGCAAACTTGAGGGCCTTGTGCTCGTGACGCAGCTTGGCGAAAAGGATGGCCGTCGTACAGTCGATGGCCAGGATCAGGCCGCAGTACACGATCATGTTCCGGAATCCCGGATAACCCATCGCCGTGGAGATGTCGCCCGAGAAGGCGATCATGCAAGCCAGGAAAAGGGCGCAGATGCCGAATACCGTGACAAATGCGTTGGAGAATACTTTCCTGGCGTCTGCACCTTCTTTGCTGGCGTAGCGGAAGCAGCCCGTTTCCAACCCCAGCGTCAGCACCACCTGGAGCATGGCGATGTAGGCCATGAATTCAGATACTACACCATATTGCGCCTGTGTGAGGACGCGTGTATAAAGCGGGACGAGGGCAAAGTTGATGACCCGGGCCAGGATGGTACTCAGTCCATAGATGGCGGTTTCGCCGGCGAGTTGTTTGAGGGGATTTGCCACGAGTGTCGTGTTTGTCTTACAAAAATAAGAAATATTCGTTAAATTTGGGCTGCGAAAAACAGATATAAACGTTTATACACGTCATGAAACGCCTATGCATCTATATCCTTGCGGCCCTGGTCCTGTTTGCGGCCTGCAAGAAGCCCGACAACCCGCAACCTGCTGAAGGCACGGAGGAAACAACCACGGAACAAACCCCTGAAACGAACAATCCGACAACCACCACTATGAACGAACAACCTGCTGCCCCCGCCGACAAATGGGCGGAACTCGGCGAAGAGCCGATGCTCAAGATCAAGACCACCGACGGCACGATGACCGTCAAACTGTATGCGGAGACCCCGCTGCACCGCGACAACTTCGTGAAACTGGCCCGCAGCGGCTTCTACAACGGCCTGCTGTTCCACCGGATCATCAAGGGCTTCATGATCCAGGGCGGTGACCCCTTCACCAAGGACTCCACCAAGATCGCACAGTTCGGCACCGGCGGCCCCGGCTACACCATCCCGGCCGAAATCGTAGCAGGCAAGACGCACAAGAAAGGCGCCCTGGCGGCCGCCCGTCGCGGCGACCAGGTCAATCCGGCCAAGGAATCGTCCGGCTCGCAGTTCTACATCGTCCAGGATGAAGAAGGCTGCAAGCATCTCGACGGCGAATACACCATCTTCGGCGAAGTGGTCGACGGCCTGACCGTCATCGACAAGATTGCCTCCGAACGCACCGACATGCGCGACCGCCCGATCCGCAAAGTGGAAATCATCTCGATAACACCTGCCGAATAATTTTTACTGCTACCCGACTTTGGCACACCCTTTGCTTAACCTACAGTCGAATAGTTTTTTCATAGGTTAAGTTTTTAGGTTAAAAGGAACAGGCGCCCTCCCTTGGAAAAGGAGAGCGCCTTTTTCTATGCTATCTTCTGCCAGGAAGTTACTTCTTCCAGACGTGGAGGATTTCGCCGATATACATATAGTGGATGCCCAGGCCGGACCGTTCGTACCACTCGCGTTGTTCCTGCGGGAGAAGGTCCGCGTCGAATTGCTGCGCATAGATCTTCTTGCACTCGATGGCAAGATCCGCTTCGGCATAGATCGGATTGCCGAGTTCCGTGAATTCCACCGTCAGGCCGGCACCGGCTACCTTGTCTTCATTCCGGCCAGAGGCGCTGCCCAGATAACTCAGTTGAGGCCGCATCGATTCCGGGAAGTGCGTTACCGTGAAATAGTCGTTCTCTTCCATAAACTGGTGCGTGTACCGGCTGGTCGAGACATAGACGATGAAAACGGGTTTGTTCCACAGTTCCCCGATCGTACCCCAGGAGATGGTCATCAGATTCATCTTCCCTTCCTTGCCCGCTGAAACCTCCAGCCAGTCCCGGTCGATCATCTGGAGCGGATTCAACGTGATTTCGGTCGGTGCAATTTCCTGCCAGGACTTCGCCTGGACGTCATTCCGGACTTCTTTACCGCAACTCATAAGCAATGCCATTGAAAGGATAAAAAGGATAATCTTGTTCATATTGAATGGGTTAATCACCCGCTAAGATAGCTATTATTTCTTGAAAACTAAGGGATAGCCGTGCCATGGAATTCGGGGGCGGAGGTGGCGGCGGCCAGGGCAGTGAGATTGTCGGGGCGGACGCCGCTGCCGGGCATGATGATCAAACGGTCGCCGGCATGGCGGACCAGGCGGGCAATCAATTCCCTCCCCTCCCAGGCAGTGGGTGCCATCCCCGAAGTCAGCAGACGGGTGCAAAGGAGCGAGATGATCTTGTCGACAGCTTGGAAAGGATCTTCACTGCAGACATCGAAGGCGCGGTGGAAGGTCACGGAGAGCGGGCCGGCGGCGGCGACCAGCCGCCGCATGGCCGGCAGGTCGATGGCGCCGTCGGGCGTCAGCGCCCCGACGACCACGCCGGCGACACCAGCCGACCGGCAGAAGGCGATGTCCGACTCCATCTGGCTCACAGCCTCTTCGTCGTAGACGAAATCCAGGGCGGAAAAACCACCCAGGGAGAGGTGAGATGCCCGGTCAGGCCGGGCATGACGATTGGCGGCTGGCCGGGAGCCGGAGGCAGGGCGGATAAGGACATTCACGGGGATCGAGAGTCGGGCGACGGTTTCGCGGATTAAGTCGCGGGGCGGGGTGAGACCGCCGACGGATAGGTCGGTGCAGAGTTCGATGCGGTCTGCACCGCGCGCCTCGGCGGCGAGAGCTTCGTCGAGGGTCGTGCAGCACGATTCGATGAGGAGAGATTCCCGGTCAAGCTGGGAATGACGGGCGGAGGCTGGCTGGGCTTGGCGTTCGAAGTCGCGCCAGAAGGCTTCATCGTCGTCGATCCGGGGGTAACGCTGGGCAAAGCCGGGAACGAGCGAACTCATAGCTGCGAAAGGACGCGTTTGAGATCTTCGTCCAGGGAGGTGTTGTAGCCCTGCGAGAAATAGACGATCCGGCCGAAGCTGTCGCAAACGGTGATTACCGGTTTCTGGCGGGATTCGCTCTTGCACCCGGCGCACAACATCTCGAGGATCGAGCCGTCGGCATCGTCGACCGGAACCAGTTTCGACAGCCGCCCCAGGGAATCGTCCTTCGAAGAGGCCATCGCACGGCCGACAGCAGGGCCTGCCATCAGCAGGGGCCTTCCCCATTGCTCCAGCACGGGAACCAGCGTCTCCAGCTGACGGACGGCATGGCTTGTCGGTTCATCGCGGTCGCCCAGCACAGCCAGCAGATAGTAGCCGCGGCCAGTCTGCTGCAGGAAACGGTCGGCATCCATCGTGCCCAGTACCGAAATCCGGTCGTCGGCGCTGCGCATCACCAGCGGGACCTGTGTGACGGCATTGGGACTGACCGTGAAGAATTCCGTGTGCGAGAGCACGCTGCCGTCAGCCAGGCGCGTACCGCTCGTAAGCATGTAACACCCGACTTCCACTTCCAGCGGGAAAACAGTATTCCAGGGATTATGGTCGGAATCTTCGCCGACGGTGCACAGTTCCGTCTTGCGATACGACTCACCGGACGGTCCGCCAGGAATAAGGGAAGACAGCGTAAAATGGTAGTAATACTCCGGTGTCCCCGAACCTTCATACAGAACGTCGACCTTTCCTTTCGCAATCCTTTCGTCTTCAATCAAAGTCGGCGTTTCTCCAGATTCAAGGGCAGCTTTTTCATACAGATCTGCCTCAGCCTGACCTGTCAGCGGATCGAGACGGGCCTCCAGCCCATTGGCACGGCAGAGCGCGACAAAGAAGATATCCCGGTTCATTCGGTCGGCCTTGCGGCTGAGCATGACGTCTGCCGGCGCCATCCGCAGCCCTTGCGGGTTGCGCTGCGCATCGGCCTCGATGTTCTTTCCAATCCATTCGGCCACTTCCTTGCGGGATTTCAAGTCGAGACTGGCCAGCGCGCTGAAATAGGGTTTGAGCGGTTCCAGGTCCACTCGCGGACAATCACGAAGCGGGTTGAACACGCCATCGATATGCGCATAAGCGTCTTCCAGCACGTCAAGCGTCACGTCGCCGCGGTCCTTTTCAGAGAGCGAGGCGAGGAGCGCACGGGCATTCGCATCGTCATGCGCCGCAAGGAAGGCATCGATAACGGCCGCGTTGCCTTTGGGCCGCGCCTCACGGAACGAATCTTCGTAGCGCAGACGCTCTGCATTGCGGGCCACTTCCTCGTCGGTAGCGCCCGAAGGCAGCGGGTTCTCGGCCGGCGGTACGATATCCAGATCGATGGCACAACGCTCTCCGACCGTATGGTCAAGCGTCACCGTCACCGCTTCCCCATCGATTACGGCCAGACCGAAGCGGTCGGCTTTTGAAGCCCATGCCACCATATCTCCCAGCCCCATATCGAGCGCAGCCTGTCCTTTCCGGTCGGTCTGATAACTGGCCACCGTGTAATACTCGGCGTAATTATAGATCTTGAACTCCACGTGGGCTCCGGCGACAGGTTTGCCCTTCCCATCCACCACCGTCACCACACTCCGACGGGCAGGAACGTATCCCCGGATCACATTGATTTCCGTGTAACAAGGTGTACGCTGGATCACATCCTCGTCGCCGTGATAATCGCCGAAAACTTTGGTATGGAGAATCATCGCACGGGATACCGGCCCTGTGAACCAGGCCATGTTGAGCCGCGGCTCCGGCTCGCAGGCACCCATGAACTGCCATTTGCCGTCCACATAGACCTCCACCCAGGCGTGGTTGTCGTCGGTATGGGCCCAGCGCGGCGTATAGACCTGTCGGGCGGGAATCCCGGCGGCGCGCAACGCCGCCACCGCCAGCACGGATTCCTCGCCGCAGCGTCCCACGCCGCGCTGGATGGTTTGCAACGGCGAAGACGTCCGACCGTCTGAGGGCTGATACGTGGCCATCTCGTGGCACCAGTGATTGATCTCCAGCGCTGCCTCCCCGATCGTCATCCCCTGCACACGGGCACAGAGCGTATCGGCATACAGCGTCCGGAAGTCGTCGAGCGGCTCGTTGTTGACACGCAGCGGCAGGACGAAATGCCGAAACTCCCTTTCGGGAATGTCCCAGCCCATCCGTTCGCGAACCTCGAGCGTCTTGTCGACATTGGCTTCCCAATAGGTGTAGGGATGGGCCGCCAAGTCGGGATGCGGCATATAGGCATACAGGAAATCGATGTACCCTTCCGCTTCGCCTTTCGGCTCGCTCCCGCAGGCCACCAGCGCCAGGACGACCCCGAGCGCCTGCAACGGAAGCATCAGTGAATGAAGGAATTGCCGATATCGACCCCCTCGCTTTTGAGGGGGATCAGTTTTCGTAATATACTGATTGACAAATGTGTACATTGCAGCGAAAAAAGGGGAAGAAGGGGACGGAAGGGAATAAGGGGATGGAGAGGACGGAGGGGACGGAAGGATGGGGCGTTACTGGATGGTGACTTCATCGACGAAGATGTGGGCCTGGCCGCCGGCGCCCAGGTGCCATTCGGGCAGAGTGCCGAAATTTCGCGCCACCACTTTGACATAGCGGGCGTTGACGTTGACGGGAAGCGTAAATTCGTGGATCTGGCAGTTGTAATCCTGCGGATCGACATCGTGCTCCAGGCGGCGCTGCCGTACGAAGTCCTTTCCGTTGCGCGAAGTGTAGAATTCCACCCAGACGGGCAACACAATCCACGAACGGGTATCCTGCAGGAATCCTGCGCTCAGTCGGGAGAGATGCTTCTCGGCTCCCAAGTCGATCACAGCCTCGAAGTCGCTGTTCTGGTAGCCCTGCCAACCGCCCAGGCGGAAGTTGGTACTGCCTCGCACTCCGTCGACGATCGCCTGGTCGCCGCCGGCGCTGTAGAGCCGGCTGTACGGATGGGCGATCTGGACCTTATAACTGTTCTCAACACGCCGCAGCGTGGTCTGCGTCGTAAAGCTGCGGTTGCCGTCCGCGTCGGTGCAATAGGCGTAGATCGTGCAGTTGCGGCTTACCGTGAAGGGCCGCTGATACAGATCGAAATCACCGCCGGCCACGCTGCCTTCCGGCACCATCTGGTACCAGATGCGGTTGCCTTTGGCCGGGGACTCGATCTCCACTTTGGTAAAAGCGTTGAACACCGGGGAGGGCACGACGAAGACAGGATTTTCCACGATGGTCTTCTCCACGGCCGAGTAAGGCCGGTCGTCCTCCCGGGCGCCGAAGCGCAGATTGGGTTCTGCATCCATACCGAAAATGAAGGTCGTTCCCTGGGCGATATCGGCATAGGTCACGTAGGACTTCCTGTAGGGCAGGCCGTCGCGCATCACGTGGTTGATGTAGCGGTTCGTGCTGCTGGTCCGCGGCGCGCGCAGGGTGAAATCCCGCCCGTTTTCGAGATGGATCACGGCATTGCGGAACATCGGCGAACCGAATACGTACTGGTCGCTGCCCGGGGTGACGGGATAGAAGCCCAGTGCGCTCATCACGTACCAGGCCGACATCTGACCGCAGTCTTCGTTGCCGCAAAGGCCGTCCGGCGCGTCGGTGAAGAGTTCTTCCATGATCTTGCGGACAATCCGCTGCGTCTTCCAGGGCACGCCGACATAATTATACAGGTAGGCGATATGGTGGCTGGGCTCATTGCCCTGGGCGTATTGCCCCACCATACCGGTCATATCGGCGACCTTCAGGCCGCCGGTATCGCTCGAGGTCGAGAAGAGCTCGTCGAGCCACTGTTCCATGGAACTGTCTCCGCCGCTGGCTTCGATCAGGCCGCTGATATCGTGCTGTACGTGGAAGGAATACTGCCAGGCATTGGCCTCCGTGTAGTGGATGTTGGCCTCTGCGGGATCGAAGGGATCGAGCCAGATGCCGTTGAGGCGGGCCCGCATGAATCCGGTGGAGGGATCGTAAATGTTGCGCCAATACTGCGAACGGCGGAGGAATGTCGAAGCGGTACCGCGTTCGCCCATCCGCTGCGCTACCTGCGCGATGCACCAGTCGTCGAAGGCGTATTCCAGGGTCTTGGAGACGGATTCATGCTCCTTGTCGGCCAGGACCAGTCCGTTGTCACGATACACATCGATGCCGAATTCCGGCCGGTTGGCGGTCTCCACCAGGGCCTTGAGGGCTTCTTTCCGGTCGAAGTCGGTGATGCCTTTGGCCAGGGCGTCGGCAATCACCGGCGCAGCACTGTAGCCGATCATGCAGTCGGTTTCGTTGGCACTCAACTCCCAGCGGGGCAGTTTGCCCTGTTCTTCATAGATCGAGAGCATCGATTTGATGAAATCGACCGTCCGCTTCCGTTCGATCAGATTGAACAGCGGATGCAGTGTCCGGTACGTATCCCAAAGCGAGAAGATATGGTAGCGGTCCCAGCCGTCCGTGCGGTGGATCTTGTGGTCCATGCCGCGGTATTCCCCGTTTGCGTCGGAGTAGAGGCTGGGGGCGATGGCCGTGTGATAGAGCGCCGTATAAAAGATGCGCTTCGTCGTGTAGTCGCCTTCCACCTCGATTTTCGAGAGGAATTCGTCCCACGCCTTGCGGGCTGACTCTTTCGCAATATCGAACGCATAGATGCCGCCTTTCTGCAAGGCTCCCTCCGATTCGAGATTGGCACGGGCGTTCGTCTCGGAAACCGAGGAGATGCCCACGCGGACAAGCAGCTCCCGCGCGCGGGAACGGCCGGATGATTTATCGAACGTAATCAGGGCACGCGGCTGGTCATCACCTTCTTTCGGTTCCTCGATCACCATTCCGGCAATCGGGCGGGAGAATTCCATATAGAAATAGACGATCTGGTCGTCGGCCCAGGAGTGGGAACGACGGTAACCCTGGACGGCATAATCGCCTACCTTCGTGATCCGTGCACCCAGCATCTTGTCGCGCGGGACCAGGTCGAGTACCAGCTGCGGCGTGACGCCGGCAGGGTAAGTATAGCGATGGAAGCCGCTGCGACGGCCCACCGTCAATTCTGCTTCAACGCCCCACCGGTCGAGGAACACTTTGTAGTACCCTGCCTGGGCGGATTCCTTGCTGTGGGAGAAACCGGATTGGTAGTCCTCTTCCCTGTAGGGAAATTCCTTGACGGGATCGAGACCCGCAACGGGCATCACACGGATGTCGCACAGGTCTGCGCAGCCGGTGCCGCTCAGGTGGGTGTGGCTGAAACCCTTGATGAGCGAATCACTATAATGGTAGCCTGAACAGCCGTCCCAGTTGTCCTCGCGAGTGTCGGGGCTCAGCTGGACCATACCGAAAGGATAGGCTGCACCCGGGAAAGTATGACCGTGGAAATCGGTTCCGACCATCGGGTTCACCAGGTCGGCATATTTAGTGCGCAGCACGCCGGCGGACAGCAGGAAAGGCAGGCCAGCCGCCAGGACGAAGAGAATCAGAAGCTTTTTCATAATATGTAAAAATAGGCATTTTTTTATTATTTTTACCGAATAATTGTTCTCAAGATGAAAAGAATCCTGTTCGCGCTGGTCCTGACGCTGTTTTTCTTCCAGGACGTTATGGCCCAGTCCGGGCCCATCGTCTACAGTCTTCCCAGGACTACCGTCAGCCTCCGCGTCAACGCCCGCCGTGAAGCCTTCACCGCCGGACCGTACGCCCAATATGCCCAGAAATACTTCGGAGTGGCCGCTCCCACGCAGAACCGCACCACCTATACGTTACAAGCCATCACCCTGACGCCCTATGTGGAAGCCGATCCCGCTTCCCGTTATACGGTGTCGATTCCCGAGCGTGCCTCGGCCGGTTTCCTGCAGATGTGCAGCCAGGGCCTGGTTGCGATGTCCGACAATTACACGGGCCAGCCCGCCGCCTGGCGCTTCGCGCCGGTCGCGGGCGCAGCCTCCTTTGAAGGCATCGACCCGCAGGGCAACCTGGGCAGCGAAACCACCGTCCTCTACCAGGCCGTCCTGACCGACGAAGGCTATGAACGCGTCCCCGTGACCCAGGACAACGTGGTTGAAAAATCGGCCGACCGAAAGGCCGCCGACGCTGCTGCCACGATCTTCTACCTTCGTGAAAAACGCCAGCAGATTGCCACGGGCGATACCGACGCCACCTTCAGCGACGATGCCCTCCGGGATGCCATCCATGAGATTACCCGTCTCGAACAACGCTATATGAGCCTCTTCTACGGCATCCGCGAAGTCTCCGACCTCGAGAAGACCTTCGACGTGACGCCCGATCCGGAAGCCAGAAACCAACGTTACACGGCCTTCCACATCTCCGACAAGAACGGACTTCTGCCCGCCTCGGTCAACGAGGGCGAAGCGGTGACCGTGGAGTTCATCGTCGAGCCGCTGGCCACTCCCGAAGCCTCGTCCGACCGTTCGAAGGAGCCACTGGTCCACTATCGCATCCCCGCCATCACCCGCTGCCGCGTGGTGCAGGGCGGTGCAATCCTGCTTGAGAACCGCGTGCCCGTCTACCAGCTCGGGGAAGAGAGCACCCTTCCGCTGAATATCCTGTTATCGAAATAATCTCTCAAAAACACTTTCATCATGCCTATCCGCAAATTAGAACCCAAGTGCGTTTGGAACAACTTCTATTCGCTTACCCAGATCCCCCGTCCCTCGGGACATACGCAGAAAGTCGCCAAATTCCTCGTCCAGTGGGCGAAGGACCGCGGCATGGAAGCCTTCCAGGATGAATGCGGCAACGTGATTATCCGCAAACCCGCCACGCCCGGCATGGAAGACCGCAAGGGAATCATCCTGCAGGCCCACATGGACATGGTCCCGCAGAAGAACAACGACAAGAAGCACGACTTCACCAAAGACCCGATCGAGACCCGCATCGTCCACCAGGACGACGGTGACTGGGTGTATGCCTGCGGCACCACCCTCGGCGCTGACGACGGTCTCGGCGTAGCCGCCGCCATGTCGGTGCTCGAATCCGAGACGATCAAGCACGGTCCCCTCGAGGCGCTCTTCACCGTGGACGAAGAAACCCGCATGGTCGGTGCCAAGGCCCTCAAGCCCGGCATCCTCAAGGGTGACATCCTGCTCAACCTCGACTCCGAGACGGAAGGCGAACTCTACGTGGGCTGCGCCGGCGGCATCGACGCCAACATCAGCTTCAAATACAAGGAAGAACCCATGCCCAAGGGCTTCAAGGCCCTGAAGATCGTGGTGACCGGCCTTCGCGGCGGCCACTCCGGCATGGAGATCAATGAGGGCCGCGGCAACGCCAACAAGGTGATGGCCCGCCTGCTGCTCCCCATCCTGCGGGACAACAAGGGCAAACTCGCCAGCTTCAACGGCGGCAACATGCGCAACGCCATCCCGCGTGAAGCGGAGGCTGTCGTCGCCGTCCCGGCCGAGAAGGTCGAGGCCGTGAAAGCGGGCGTTGAAAAGACCGCCGCCACCGTAAAGGCCGAACTCGCCCCCATCGATCCGGGCCTGGTCATCACCGTCGAAGGCATCCGCTGCGGCAAGGTCATCGCCGGCAACACCGGCCTGAAGCTCGTCAAAGCCCTCTACGCCTGCCCCAACGCGGTCGACCGCATGAGCCTTGAGGTCGAAGGTCTGGTGGAGACCTCCAACAACCTGGCCATCGTCCACACCGACAAGGGCGTGATCAACGTCAATACGCTGCTGCGCGGCTCTACCGACACGCTCAAGATGGACCTGGCCGAATCGGTCCGCGCCGCTTTCGAGCTGGCCGGCGCCAAGGTCTGGTTCGACGGAGCCTATTCCGGCTGGAGCCCGAACATGGCCTCCCCCATCCTCCACACCATGAAGGACCAGTACAAGAAACTCTTCGGCAAGGAGCCGGCCGTGATGGCCATCCACGCCGGACTTGAATGCGGCATCCTGGCCGGCGCCTATCCCAACTGGGACATGATCTCCTGTGGTCCGACCCTCAAGTCGCCTCACTCCCCGGACGAGCGCTGCTATGTTCCTTCGGTCGCCAAGTGGTGGCAGTTCATCCAGGCGGTCATCGAGGATGCGCCGAAGAAATAATTTGTCAAATAAAAAATTATCTCTATCTTTGCAGCCCTTTGGGAAAATCCCGAAGGGCTTGTTTATTAATTATTACCTACTTATGTTAAAACAGTACGAAACCGTTTTCATTGCAACTCCCGTTTTGTCTGATGTCCAGATGAAGGAAGCGGTTGCCAAGTACACCGGTCTGATCACCGAAGCTGGTGGCAAGATCGTGTGCCAGGAGGACTGGGGCCTGAAGAAACTGGCTTACCCCATCCAGAAGAAAACTACCGGCTTCTACACCCTGATCGAGTTCCAGGCCGAACCGGAGTTCATTGCCAGATTTGAAACACAGTTCAAGCGTGATGAGCGCATCCTCCGCTTCCAGACTGTATCCATGGACAAACACGCCATCGCTTATGCCGAGCGCCGTCGCGCCAAGATGAGCGGTGCCGCCGCACCGGCCGAAGCACCCGCCGAGGCTCCCGCTAACGAATAAGGAGATACAACTATGGCACAGAACGATGACATCCGCTATCTGAACCCCGTCAATGTCGAGGTCAAGAAGAAGAAATACTGCCGCTTCAAGAAGGCAGGCATCAAATACGTCGACTACAAGGACGCCGAGTTCCTGAAGAAGTTCCTCAACGAACAAGGCAAGATCCTTCCCCGCCGCATCACCGGCACTTCTCTGAAATTCCAGAAGAAGGTCTCGCAAGCTGTCAAGAGAGCCCGCCACCTGGCCCTGCTCCCGTATGTAACCGACCTGATGAAATAAGGAGGATTAACCATGGAAGTCATTCTCAAACAAGACATTCAGAACCTTGGTAACAAGGACGACATCGTGACCGTGCGCAACGGTTACGGCGCCAACTGGCTGATTCCCCAGGGCCTGGCCATCATGGCCACCCCGACCGCCAAGAAAATCCACGCCGAGAACATGCGTCAGCGCGCCCACAAGGAGCAGGCGCTCCGCGACGCTGCTGAGAAACTCGCCGCCCAGCTCGCAGAGGTGACCGTCAAGGTCCCCGCCAAGGTGAGCGAGACCGGCAAGGTATTCGGTTCCGTGAGCAACATCCAGGTTGCCGAAGCCCTCGAGGCCGCCGGTTTCAACGTGGATCGCAAGAACATCACCCTCGTGGGCGAAAACCTGATCAAGCAGGTGGGCGACTACGAAGCCGTGGTCAAGTGCTACAAGGACATCAAAGCTACCGTCAAACTGCAGGTAGTCGGCGAAGAAGCCTAAACGAATACGGACAGAAAAACAGGACATGCCTATGGACATGTCCTGTTTTTTTATATCTTTGTCCCAAACACTCAAACACTTATCTGTCATGAAAAGAATCCTCTCGACCCTGGTTATCGCGCTGATGGCGATTACTCTGACCTGCTCTTGCGACATCTTGTTTGGCGAAGAGGGCAGCGGCAGCAACGAACTTGCCGGCACTTCCTGGAAACTGGACAACCAAAGCGACCCGGTGTATTACGGCGCCCATGTCGTCTATCTGGTGACGATCGGCAAGACGAATGAATTCACTTTCACCCGCACGGTGGACGGCACCGAATACACGATGAAAGGCACCTACGATTACGATGGCGGAAAGGGCAAGGCCTATCTGTACAATACTTATGGTGACGACCAGACTTCGGAGTACTGGCTCACCTTTACGGTCAGCGGCGATACAATGGTCCTCACCTACAGCCTTCGCGACGTTACGCTGACCAAGGTCAAATAATCAAAGATGTGTTCTGATAATAGACGCGCCCATGGCCTGGCGCGTTCTTCATACTGGCGCACGATGTATGACAAGTGCTCCCAATAGCGTCAAATAGCCGCCATTGGGAGCACTTATGCGTCTAACACGTCAGAGATTCCGCTCGATATCACTCCAGCGGAGTTTCTTTCCAGAGAGGAAGAAGCGGAAAACGATGCTTCCGTCATAGAGTCCGATGTTGTTACGCTCTTCTTCGAAGGGGGACGGATCTTCGTCGCGGCGCATGCGGCGGTAGTCGCGGTGCGCCGTCCAGACGGATTTGAAGAAACTCCAGCGGCCCGTTACCAGATAGACGGCGGCGGAAGCGCCGTCGAGGAGCATCCTGATAAAGATGCGGCGTCTGCGGATGCTTTCCGGAAGGTTCTTGTAGAGCATCAGCAGGTTGTTGCGGTAGTTGAAATAGAGTTTCTGCGGCGAATTGTTGGGCAGGGTGCCGCCGCCTACGTGCCAGACCGTCGAAGCGGGCACGCACCAGACCTGATAGCCCAGGAGCTTGGCCCGCCAGCAGAAATCAATCTCTTCCATGTGGGCGAAGAAACTGTCGTCCAGGCCGCCGAGATGGTGGTACAGTGCGCTGCGCACCATCATGCAGGCGCCCGTCGCCCAGAAGCACTCTTCCGGCGTGTCGTACTGTCCCTGGTCTTTCTCCAGATTCGAGAGGATGCGGCCGCGGCAGAAGGGATAGCCGTAGCGGTCGATGAATCCGCCGGCCGCGCCTGCGTACTCAAAGCGGTCCCGCTCGGCCATGGAGAGGACCTTCGGCTGGCAGATGCCCACATCGGGGTGCTCTTCCATGAAAGAGACCAGCGGTTCGAGCCAGCCTTCGCCTACTTCGATGTCGGAGTTGAGCAGGATATAGTAGTCGGCGTCGATTTCGCGCAGGGCGCGGTTGTAGCCGCCCGTGAAACCGTAGTTCCGGTCGAAGCAAAGCGTACGGATTCCGGGATATGCCTCCTTCAGCCAGTCCACGGAACCGTCGGTTGAACCATTGTCGGCCACCACGATGAAGGAGCCGCAGCAGGAGGTCCGTTCCACCAGCGTAGGCAGGTAGGTTTGAAGCATCTTCAGCCCATTCCAGTTGAGGATGACGACGGCGATATCCATGGTCAGCGGAGTTTGATGAACGATTTGCACAGGATCCGCATCAGGGCCATCAGGACGAGTGCTCCGGCAATCAGGATGCTGACATAAAGCTGTTCGCGGATGCGGTGGCGCAGGATCACCACGTCGGGATCCTCTTCCAGCACTTCGGCCAGGTTCACGTCGTCCAGCTCGACATTGGCCCATTTCGACACGATGGTTCCGTCGAAGAAATACACGGCGCCGCCGTTGCTGCGGTTGAGGGTCATGAGCGACTTGCGGTCGGCCGGTTCGTAGTCACCCGAGGGACCATACATAATCACCTCATGTCCTTGCATGAGCGCCGCTTTGCGGAAACGGTCGATGCGGTCGATATGCTCTTTGTCGAGCGATTCGGGGCTGTAGACCGTCACGGCCAACACCGGTCCTTCCATCCGCTCGAGCGTGAAATCGACCTGGGCCATCTTGGTCGAGCCGCCCACCTGGACGGTCTTGCTGTCAAGGTAGGTCCAGCTGTCGTCGGGCAGATTGTCGAGCGTGAATTCTTCCGTATGGCCGTCCTTGGTATAGAGGAAGGTCGTCTCGAAGCGCGCCTGGTTCTCTTGCGCGAGTTCATCAAGGCTGTTGCCTACGCGGTAGGCCGTGAAATCAACCTGGGGGATGGTAGCCAGCGCGCGGACGGAAACGGCCAGCGCCAGCAGGGCGAAGATGCCCACGAACAGCCATTCCATCCACGCCGGGGCCAGCCGGGTCGCCCGTTTGCGTCCCAGAAAGATCAGGAAGGCAAGCACCAGCAGGATCACGTTCTTGATGAAAGTCTGGGTATTGGTCAGATGGATGGCCTCGCCGAAGCATCCGCAATCGCTGATGGGATTATAGAGCATCAGGTAGAGCGTCAAGGCCGTGAAAAAGGCCATCATCAGGAGGGCGACCCAGGCGATGATGCGGATGCGCAGGCCGCTGAGCACGCAGATGCCCGTCGTGAATTCAACCGTAGCCAGGCCCATGCCCAGCAGCACGGCGGAGGATTGCAGGAAATCCAGGTGCATGAAGTCGAGGTACTCCTTGACAATGAGCCCGGTCCCGACCGGATCGAGCAGTTTGAGTGCCCCCGACACGATAAAGGTCAGGGCGAAAATCACCCGGCAAAGGCCACGCAGGAATCTCATAAGGCGGCGTCGATTTGGTCGCGGATGCGGCGGAAGATGTCGGCGGCGGGGAGCATATGCCCCTCGCTGTCGCTGCAGTCGATGCGAATGAACGAAGCGTCGAGTGCGCACTGCTCCTCATAGAGGGCCCGCACTTTCTCCTGGAAGTGGATGTCTGCTTCGTGGATGTCAGTCTTGCCCTCCAGATAGGAGCGGTCGCCGCCCTTGCGGCTCGCGCGGAGTTTGGCGTCCACGAAGCCGATGGGCACGTCGAGGAAGAGGTTGAGGGTCGGGCGAGGGATGTCGAAATGCTTGTATTCGAGATCGAAGATCCAGTCGCGGAGCGCATCGGATTCCGCCCGGGTGGGGAGCTTGGCGCACTGGAAGGCGATGTTGGAATAGACATAGCGGTCGAGCACGACCACGCGGCCCTGGTCCATCCAACTGCGGATCTGGGCGGCTGCATCCCGCCGGTCTTCGGCGAAGAGCAGGGCGACGAGCTGGGGATGGACCTGGTCGATCGAACCGAAGTCTCCCCGCAGGAACTTCGCGATGAGCTCGCCGTAGACCGGCGCGCTGTAGCGGGGGAAGTGCAGGTATTCCACTTTCCGGCCCAGGGAGGAGAAGTAGGAGGTAACCATCTTGAGCTGCGTCGATTTGCCGGCGCCGTCCAAACCTTCGATTACGATCAGCATATCGTTTTTTTTCTTATATCTTTGTATTCAACTTGTAAAGATACAAAAAGAAACGACATCATGGAAAGCGGTCCGACGAAAATCATGGGGATCATCAACCTGAATCCCGACTCGTTCTACGAGCCTTCCCGCGCCGCGACGGAAAGTGCCTTCCGTCGCCGGGCAGACAGCCTGCTGGCACAGGGAGCCGACATCCTGGATCTGGGCGCCGTGTCCTCCCGGCCGGGGGCGACGGACGTCGGCGCAGATGAGGAATGGGCGCGCCTCGAGCCTGCCCTCGAGACGCTCCGGCGCTATTACCCCGGCGTCACGGTCTCGATCGACACCTTCCGTTCCTCCATCGTGGTAATGGCCTACCAGGCCATCGGCCGCTTCTGGGTCAACGACATTTCCGCCGGAGAATGGGACGACGCCATGCTTCCGGTCGTCGGCCGGCTCGGCCTCCGCTACGTGGCCATGCACCACCAGGGAACGTTCGGGACGATGCACGACGACTATCACTACGACAATGTGGTAGAGAGCGTCAAACAGTATTTCCGCGACTTCGCCGTCCGTGCCAAGGAAGCCGGCGTAGCCGACTGGATCCTCGACCCGGGTTTTGGCTTTTCCAAGAGCGACCAGGACAACCAGACGCTGTTCGACCATCTCGACGAACTGAAGTCCTTCCGCCGTCCCATCCTGGTCGGCGTCTCCCGCAAACGCTTCATCTGGCGTCCCCGCCTGCTGACCCCGCATACCTGCGACGCCGTCGTGCGCGAATACGAAGAACGCGCCCAAGCCATGGGCGCGTCCATCATCCGTCGGCACTGATCCAATCCTGGCTGATAAGTATCTAATAAACAGATGATTCCGAAAAAAAAGCCCCCGCTCGACGAGCGGGGGCTTTTTCAGCTATAAACTGTAAATCAGGCAGATAGCCTCCATGCGCGTCTAGAGCGTACGGTATTTTTTGCCGTATTGGAGCTGCTGTTCGAGGAAGTCGTTGCCGTAGACGATCTTGTAGTCGACGGTTTCGCCGTCCTTGACGACCGGGACGATCTCGGGGTTGATGAAACCGCGGTACGGTTTCAAGCCGAGGCTGGCGTAACGCGTGAGAACCTCCTTGTGGAGTTCGGGATCGATGTCCACGGCGTAGTTCAGGACCAGGGCTTTGCCGGCTTCGTAGTCGCCTTCGGATTTGATGCGCTGGATTTCAGCGAGCAGTTCGCCGAACAGGCCGCGGAGTTTCTCGAAGTCGTTGATCACGAAGTAGGTCTTGCCGTCGCGGACTTTCTTCTCGATGACGTTGTCGGCACGACCGTGCTCATAGCACCAGTCGGCGATCAGCTTGCGGTTCTGCATATGGGCTTCGGTGTTCTTCTTGCCCAGTTCGACCCGGCTGAACTGCGTCATGATGCCGTTGCGGATGTAGCTCATATAGGCTGCCTTGTAGGCTTCGGGGCTGTCGAGCAGGCCCAGTTCCACCAGTTTGGGATCGGCTACATAATAAAGACCGAACAGGTCCGCGCGCGCCTCTTCGAGCGTGGAGGTGAATTCCTTCAGGGCATTGGCGGGCGTGGTCTCGAGCAGCTGGCCGGAGCCGTGGCCGAGGCACTCGTGAAGATCGGTGTGGAGATTGTCGGTGATGCTGCCGTATTTCTTGCACAGGTCGATTTCGGCCTGGTCCCAGGCAAACTCGCTCAGGACGCTCTTGGGACGCTGTTCCGAAGCGAAGGTATAGGCATCGGTGATATTGGCTATGGTCACCGACTTGGAGCCGTGTTCCTTGCGGATCCAGTCGGCGTTGGGCAGGTTGATGCCGATGGCCGTGGCCGGATAGTTGTCGCCGGCGATGACGGCCACGTTGATGACTTTGGCCGAGACACCCTTGACCTCTTTCTTCTTGAAACGGGGATCCACCGGGGAATGGTCTTCGAACCACTGGGCGTTGCCGCTGATGATCTCGGTGCGGCGCGAAGCCTCGCGGTCGCGGTAGTTCACGATGCCTTCCCAGGATGCCTTGCGGCCGAGCGGATCGTCATAGTCCTCGATGAAACCGTTCACGAAGTCCACGTCGCTCTGCGTATCGCCCACCCAGGTGATGTTGTACTGGTCCCACATCCGCAGGTCGCCGGTGCGGTAGTATTCCACCAGTTCGTCGATGTATTTCTGCTGGGTCTCGTTCTCGGCGAAAGGACGGGCTGCCTCGAGATGGCCGATGATGACCTGGATGGCAGGTCCGTAGAGGCCGTCGGCCTTCCACGTCTTCTCGACAATCTTTCCACCTTCCTTGACGACCTTGCTGTTGAGTCCGTAGCTGATGGGGTGCGGATCGGACGGATCTTCCATCTTCGTATAGAAGTCGTTGACCTCCTTCGCCGTTACGCCGTCATAGAAATTGACGGCGGAGGCTTCTACCAGGTCTTTCTCCGTTCCCTGATACTGCAGCGTGGGATAGAGTTCGGGATCGTAGATCACCTGCAGCAGGAAATCCCGGCGGACGGGATCTTCGCCCACGGCGTCCATCAGCGTGGCGAAATAATCCTGTGCGCAGGCAGGCACGATCTTGTCGTTGGCGTAGTGATGGTGGATGCCGTTGCTGAAGAACACGCGCTTGGCATAGACCAGGAAATCGCTCCACTGCGCGCCCTTGCGCTCACCCTTGTAGTTCTCGAGGATGTCTTCCAGCAGATGCCGGATCTCGAGGTTGTAGCGGAAGTTCTGGTCCCAGGTGATGTCGCGGCCGGCCTTGGCGGCTTCGCTCAGATGATAGATGTACGATTTCTGCTGGAAGGAGAGTTCGTCCCAGCCCGGCACCTGGTAACGAAGCACCTCGATGTCAGCGAATTCGTCGATGGAGTATTGGAAATCGGGGTCGCCGGTCTTCGAACCGCAGGCGGTCAGGACCAGGCCCAGTCCGGTAGTGATGATCATGGCTTTGATAAGTCGCATATACGTAGAAAATAAAGGATTGGCACAGTTTTTCCTTGACAAAGATACGGAATTTTCCTATCATTGCCTTATGAAACGGATTTTGGGATTTCTGCTGGCACTGCTCTGCGTGACTTCCTGCCACTGGTTCGATCCGGTGCAGAAAGACCGCCACGCCCTGCTCGTGTTCTTCTCAGGCAACAACAGTCTCTCCGGCTACGGCACGGAAGACCTGCAGAACTTCATGGACGCCTACCTGCCGACCGGCCGCGACAAGGAGAACTACGTCATGGTCTATTACCACTTCACCGACCAGACGCCCACCCTGAGCCGGCTCTACAAGGACCGCCAGGGCCAGACCGTCGAAGAGACCATCAAGACCTATCCTTTCTCGACGAATTCCGCCTCCGCGGCGACGCTGGAAACCGTCATCCGGGATGCCGAGCAGGCCTATCCCGCCGAACACCACGGCATGATTCTGTGGTCACACGCTACCGGCTTCCTGCCGGCCGGCTACTACAATAATCCCCTCGAATCCATCAAGGGAGAGTCGATGATGAGCGTCGAAGCCGACCCGTACGCCTTCATGGTCAAGTCGTCCGAACCCGATTCCAAGAGTTTCGCGGAAGACCACGGCAGCGAGATGGAACTCCTCGACCTGCAGAGGGCCCTGTCCAACTTCCACTACGATTACCTGATCTTCGACTGCTGCCTGATGGCCAACATCGAAGTCGCCTACCAGCTGCGCGACTGCTGCGACTATCTGCTCATGTCTCCTACCGAAATCCTGGCCGACGGCCTCCCCTACGACCAGATTACCCAGCCGCTGCTGACCCTGCCCCCGGAAGAGGCGCTCCGCCTCATCGGCGAGAAGTATATGAGCTACTACCGCGGTTTCTCGGGCGCCTACCGCTCGGCCACGATCACGCTCGTCAAAACCCAGGAGATGCAACGGCTCGCCACGGCCTGCCGGCAGATCTTCAAGGACCGCAGCGATGCGATCATGACGCTCGACCGCTCCAAGGTCCAGCCCTACTTCCGCAACGGATGGCACTGGTACTACGACCTGGACGACTTCGTGAGCCAGCTGGCCGATGGCGACGAGTATGTGGAATTCGTCCGGGCGCTCTCGGATGTAGTCGTGTACAAAGACGCCACCGAGCACTTTATCGACGTGGACATCAAAAAGAATTCGGGTCTGAGCATTTACATCCCCAGACCCGGATACACGGTGTTGAACAATTACTACAAGACCCTGGCCTGGAACAAGGCGACAGGGCTGATTCCGTAATTATTTCTTGTTCTTGAAATAGCGGTTGTAAAGGCCCTCGAAGCCTTTGCCGTGGCGTGCTTCATCCTTGGCCATCTCGTGGACGGAGTCGTGGATGGCGTCGTAGTTGAGCTGTTTGGCGCGCGTAGCGATGGCCTTCTTGCCTTCGCAGGCACCGGCCTCGGCTTCCATGCGTTTCTTGAGGTTGGTTTCGGTATCCCAGACCATTTCGCCCAGCAGTTCGCAGATCTTGGCGGCGTGCTCGGCCTCTTCCCAGGCGTAGCGCTTGAACGCGTCGGCCACCTCGGGATAGCCCTCGCGGTCGGCCTGACGGCTCATGGCCAGGTACATGCCCACCTCGGAGCATTCACCCCGGAAGTGATCCTGCAGGCCCTGCCAGACTTCGGGGTCGCAACCCTTGGCCACACCGAGCTTGTGCTCGTCGACGAAGGTCAGTCCGCCTTCGCTCTGGACCAGTTCGTTGAATTTAGCCTTGGGAGCCTTGCACTGCGGGCACCGCTCGGGCGCCTCGGGTCCTTCGTGAACGTAACCGCAAACGGTACAAATCCATTTCTTTGCCATGATTTCTATGATTTTAAGTGTTTTGTAATTTAGAATCGTTATAAACTATTACAAAGATAGATATTAATTGTGCTTTCACAAAATTATTTTCTTATCTTTGCGGCCTGCCGAAAAGGGAAACCTTTTGGTGCAATGGGAGCCGGGCCCGATCCCGGCTTGAGTAACACATTTTAAATTCAAGGCAATGAAGCATTTCGAACTGCAAGGTAAGAAGAGAATTACCGGCAAGAAGGCAGACGTCAAGAGCGTCCGCAAAGAAGACAGAGTCCCTTGCGTCATCTACGGCGCTGGTATCGAGAACGTTTCTTTCTCCGTTGACGAGAAGGAGCTCAAGGGCCTCACCCACACCCCGTACTCCCACATCGTGGACCTGAACATCGAAGGAGAAGCCCACCAGGCCATCCTCAAGGCGATCCAGTATCACCCGGTGACCGACCGTGCCCTCCACGTCGATTTCCTCGCCCTCGATCCGGCCAAGCCCGTGACCATTGAAGTTCCCATCAAGATCACCGGTAACTCCATCGGCGTACGCCAGGGCGGCAAACTCAACGTTCCCACCCGCAAGCTCAAAGTCTGCGGCAACATCGAGAACCTTCCCGACGAACTCCCGGTCGACATCACCGAACTGGGTCTGGGCAAGCAGATCAACGCCGGCGACCTCAAGTACGACGGTATCCAGATCGTCTCGCCGAAAGGCACGCTGGTCTGCGCCGTCCGTGCCACCCGCAACTCCGCCGCTGCAGCTGCCACTACGGCTGAATAATCTCTTCTTATGAACTATCTTGTCGTCGGACTGGGCAATATCGGCGCGGAATACGCCGCCACCCGACACAATATGGGATTTATGGTATTGGATGCCTGGGCTCAGGCATCCAATGCTGTTTTTACGCCGGGCCGCTACGGCGCGACGGCTGAAATCTCCTTCAAGGGCCGCAAATTCATCCTGCTGAAGCCTTCCACCTACATGAACCTCAGCGGAAAGGCCGTGCACTACTGGCTGCAGAAGACCCGTATCCCGCAGGAAAACCTGCTGGTGGTGGTCGATGACTTCGCCATCCCCTTCGGGACGCTTCGCCTGCGCAAGCGCGGCTCTGACGGCGGACACAACGGGCTCAAGAGCATCGACTACTCCCTGGCCAGCGACGACTACGCCCGTCTGCGCGTGGGAACGGGCAACGGCGGGTTTGCCGAAGGCCACCAGGTGGACTTCGTGCTGGGTGAACTGCTGCTGGAAGAGAAAAGGGCGATGCCCGAATTGCTCGAGCGTGCCGTGGCCTGCATCAAATGCTATGGTACCGAGGGAATCGACCGGGCGATGACCCAGTTCAACCGCGCTCAGTCTTCCGCGTCGCCGGCATCTCCGACAAAAAACGAATCGTAGAGCGAATCCATGTCGCGGCGCTCTTTTTTCGTAGGGCGTCCCGTACCCCTGTCACGACGGATGAAGAAAGTCTCCACCGGTGCGTGGAGTTTGTCGAGTTCGCTCTGCGGGGTCAGGTTCTCGGCGTAGCCGGGAACGTCTTTGGCACCGACCCGTTTCTCGAGCGGGGCCAATACCTTAAATGTATAAAGAACGGGGCCTTTGCGGACCTCGATGCGGTCGCCAGCCTTCACTTCGCGGGAGGGTTTGACGTCGGCACCGTTGACGGTCACCTTACTGCCCTTGCAGGCGTCGGTCGCATCGGTGCGGGTCTTGTAGACCCGGATGGCCCAAAGATATTTGTCTATACGTACGGAATCCATGATGGCTGGTGGGGATGCAAAAAAAGAGCCGCATCGCTGCGACTCCTTCATTTTTCTCAGAAAACCGAAAAGCTTATTTGGCAGCTTCAACAGAGGCTTTTCTGAAGTCCTTCATCAGCTTGCTGATGTTGAGCGCGTTCTTGCGAGCACGGGTACCGGCAGCTTTGTTGCCCTTGGTCACCTGAAGATTGGCGTTGGCTTGGAAGAGCGCAATCTCGGCATTGATTTTTTCAACGAGTTCTTTCATGGGTTTTAGGTTGTTATGAATTGATAATTACGTATAAATTCTTATTACTAAGCGCTTACGAAGGTAGGGAGATTCAGCTAATTCTCCAAATTTTATACTGAAAAAATGCAAATTTCTTTCGTTTTTTATTAAAAACCTCCCTTCAGGACCTTGTAGAGGCCATACCGGGGGCTATCTTCCTCCCTGTCAATCCGATATCCAGTTTTCGGGGTAGCTTTGGTCGAAACTGCCTGCGAGGAGCGTGTAATGGCAGGCCAGGTGCCTGAAACCATGTGCGTCAGACAGGCCCGGATGTTCTCTTCCTCGACGCCGAAATCGTGGAAGACGTCGTCGGGACGGTATTTGTCGGGGATGAAACCGTCGTAGGGAATCGATTCACCTGCCGAGTTCTGGTTGAAGAAGGCGATGGGCAGGAAAACCCACTGCAGCTTGCTGAAATCATCGTTCAGATAGGCTTCGTAATCATCGTTCGAGCCGGGATACATCAGGACATACATACCGTTGGGCTTGCCATAGGTCGTATCGCCCACCATCTGCAGCTTGTCGCCCATATAGGGCCGCAGGCCGTTGATGACCATCTCGCTGGCGGAGGCCGATCCGGGACCGACGATGAAATAGATGCGGTCCGGACGAAGCGCATTCTCGTTGCTCTTGACAATGGAAGTGTTCTCCTCGTCGGAGAAGGACTTGTCGAGGCTGGCCAGATAGCTGTTGTGCTTGCGGACGACATAGGGTTTCCCGACCGCATCGGCGGGAGCCAGGCAATCCATCAGCAGCTGGCTGGCGCGTGAATCGCCGCCGCCGTTGTAGCGCAGGTCCACGATCAGCTTCTTGACTCCGGCGCTGCGGAAAGTGGTCATCGCCTCGGTGATGTCATCGAGGAAATTGGCCTTGAAGGCCATATAGAGGAAATAGCCCACCGGCTCGGTAAGCCCCGGGAAATCGCCAGGCTGGAAAACACGGGTTATCAATGAGGTACGCGTAGAGAGCGACTGCGCCATCGAGGCCGTGAAAGTGGTGTCGCGGCCATCCTTGAGCCGGAAGGTCAGATTCTGGGGAGACTTGTAGTAATTCTTCTGGAAATACTGGAGTTTCTCGTTCGTGAAGCCCGTCTCGTCTTCCTGGACGCTGACACCGTTGATGTGGGTGAGCTGGGCGCCGCGGGTGACGCCGTAGCGCTCGAGCGGGGAGCCGGGCCAGACATACCGCACACGCAAATTGTAGTCGTTATAATATTCGTAAGCCTGTCCCAGGCTGATGCCCCAGGTGCCGGAGATGACGCCGGTCTCATCGGAGATGTATTCTTCTTTGTCGCACATCCAGCTCCAGCGGTCCTCCCTGTAGAGCATCCTGTCGAAGAAATCGTAGATGTCGTAGTCGTATGGCTTGAGGGTGGCGTTGCGGTCCTTCACTTCGTCCCGCCAGAAGTAATAGACATCCATATACTGCTTGCGGAGGAAGGATTTGGCTGCGTAATCGGGATCGGCGTCGATCTTCTGCTGTTCCTCGTCCGGAATGGGATCCCCGCAACCCTGGAAGAGGCAGGATGCGGAAAGGAGTGCCATAAAAAGAAGGATTCCGTGTATACGGTTGACTTTCATTTTCACGCTCAATTTGTTATCTTTGCAAAGATAAAGAATTTTTTCCATGCAATCCATCTCCTCCGTCATCGAAAGCATCTCCACGGCTGTCTGGGGCTGGCCCATGATCATCCTGCTGCTGGGCACCCATATCTTTATGACGATCCGCCTGAGATTCCCGCAGCTGAGCGTCGGCAAGGCGATCCGGCTCTCCGTCACCAAGGACCATCATTCCCACGGCGACGTGAGTCAGTTCGGGGCACTGGCCACCGCCCTGGCCGCAACCATCGGCACCGGCAACATCGTCGGCGTGGCGACGGCCGTAGCCCTGGGTGGCCCGGGCGCCGTTCTCTGGTGCTGGATCACCGGTGTCTTCGGCATGGCCACCAAATATTCGGAAGGCCTGCTGGCGGTCAAATACCGCGTCAAGACCAAGGACGGAAGGATTCTCGGCGGACCGATGTTCGCCCTGGAAAGAGGTCTCCACGCCAAATGGCTGGCCATCCTGTTCGCCGTCGTCACGGCCATCGCCGCCTTCGGCATCGGCAACACGGTGCAGGCCAATTCCATCTCGCTGCTCCTGAATGAGACCTACGGCATCTCGCAGTACCTGATCGGCGTCATCCTTGCCGTCCTGGTGCTACTGGTGATCGTCTTCGGTGTGAAAGGCATCGCAAAAGTCTGTTCGACGCTGGTTCCGTTCATGGCCGCCTTCTATGTGCTGGGATGCCTGGTGATCCTGGGCATGAACTGGCCGTACCTGGGCGAGAGCATCCGGCTCATCTGCCGCTCGGCCTTCACAGCCCGCGCGGCCGGTGGCGGTTTTGTCGGCTCGACCGTCCTGATCGCCTGCCGCTTCGGTATCGCCCGCGGTCTGTTCTCCAACGAGTCAGGCCTCGGTTCCGCCCCGATCGTGGCGGCCGCGGCCCAGACCCGCAATCCTGTCCGTCAGGCGCTGGTATCCTCCACCGGAACATTCTGGGATACCGTGGTGGTATGCGCCATTACCGGACTGGTGCTGGTGAGCAGCATCGTGGCGCATCCCGATATCGACTGTACGCAGGGCGCAGCCCTGACCAAGGCGGCCTTCGACAAGCTTCCGCTCATCGGCCCGATCATCCTGTCGGTCGGCATCGTCACTTTCGCCTTCTCGACGATTCTCGGCTGGTCGTATTATGGCGAACGCGCCGTCGAATACCTGGCCGGACACAATCCGAAGACAGCCCGGATCATTACCGGCATCTACCGCACCCTCTTTGTGGCCGCCGTCTTCTTCGGCTCGGTGATGAGCCTCTCGGTGGTCTGGAACCTGGCCGATATCGCCAACGCGATGATGGCGATTCCGAACCTGATCGCCATCCTGCTGCTCAGCGGGGTGATCGCACGGGAAACCCGGAAATATCTGTGGGAAAACCGGCTCGACGAGGCCAGCGACGAGACGCCGCCTACTTTATGACGTACACGTCTTCTCCGTCCTTGTGATAGAAATACTCTTCGCGGGCGAACTTCTCCAGGGAATCGCGCTCTGACTGGAGTTGTTCGAGCTTGCGGTCCATCTTCGTGATTTCCCGCTCATAGAATTCCATCTGCTGCCGCTGGTTGCGGAGCGTGATCCGGGAACGGATCATCTGCCCCACGTTGTTGGTGTCGAGGAAGCAGATGTAGACCAGGAAAATGAAACCGACGATGAAGTACTTGTTGAGCAGTACCTTACCGACGGGATGCTGTTTCCACTGGCTGATTTTTTCCTTGACCTGGGTAAAGAAGGACATGGCTGCGGATGTTTTCACAAAAATAATGATTATTTTTGACGAATGATTCAAGAATTGAAATATTACAAGCCCACGCTCGGCCAATCCTGGTGGCTGGTCCTGCTGATCCTTGTCGGCAGCCTCGTGGGAGGCGGGATCGCTCTTTTCTGGAGCAGCATTCCCCAGTCGCTGTCCTATTTCATCATGATGCTGGTACCCCTGCTCTGGTGTGTCATGAAAGGCCGTCTGGCCGAGCAGGCCGGGGTCCGTCCGCTGGCCATCCACGCGCCGCATTATGGAAAACTGCCCGCCTGGATGTTCTTCGTGCTCGCCGGCATCGCCTTGATTGCCGTTTCTTTCCTGGTCGAACCCCTGGCCAACCTCATCCCGATGCCCGACAGCATCAAGGCCATCTTTGAAAAGGCCTTCGTGGAATCCACGCTGTGGGACATGGTCGTCTCGACCTGCATCCTGGCACCCCTGCTCGAAGAACTGCTCTGCCGCGGCATCATGCTGCGCGGGATGCTCCCGCGGATGAAGCCCGGCAAGGCCATCTTCTGGTCCGCCCTGCTCTTCGCCGTCATGCACATGAATCCCTGGCAGGCGATCCCGGCCTTCCTGATCGGCCTGCTGATGGGCTGGATCTACTGGCGGACCCACAGCCTGTGGGCCACCATCTTCCTGCACTGCCTCAACAATTCCCTGTCGACGATTCTTTCCCGCGTGATGCCCGACGTGTCGATCGAAGCCAGCTGGAAAGACATCCTTCCTTCGAATATCTACTGGCTCTGCTATGCCGGCGCTGCCGTGCTGCTGGCAGTCATCCTCTATATCCTGCATGAAAAAACTCTATCCCCTCAAATTTCGTCCCCAGTGGATGCCGAAGGCCTGGGGCGGTGAATACTGGGACCTCTGCGGCTTCGAAGACGCCGCTTCCGTGGTCTCGGAAGGCTATCTGGCTGAAAACGACCTTCCCGATATCCTGGAAACCTACCTGGGCGACCTGGTGGGCGACGAGATTTTCGAATGGCACAATCTCTATTTCCCCCTGCTGATCAAACGTCTGGTCGTGAAAGACCGCCTGTCGGTGCAGGTCCATCCTGACGACACGGTCGCCGCCGAACGGTTTGGAGAATACGGCAAGACCGAGTTCTGGTATGTCCTGGAAGCGGAGCCGGACGCCCGCATCTGGATGGGCTTCAAGGAAGACACCGATGCCGGTGCACTCTATAAGGCCTGCCAGGAAGGAACGGCCGAGCAGCTGCTCAACGCCTATGCTCCCAAACCGGGCGACTGCTTCTTCATCCCGACCGGCACCGTCCACGCAGCGGGCGGCGGGCTGAAGATCGCCGAGATCCAGGAAGCCTCCGACATGACCTTCCGCCTCTACGACTGGGGTCGGGAATTCAACCCCGCCACCCGCCGCCAGATGCATCTCGACGAAGCGCTCGACAGCATCAACTACCGCAAATACGACGAAGCCGCCTGCAGCTGCCATCTGGAAACCGATCCCAAAGTGGCTGCCGGAACGGACGACCGGGTCCGCGTCCTGGTCGAAGACCCTCACTTCATCCTCACCAGCCTGTCGCTTACCGCGCCCGCCAAGGTTCCGATGGAAGATTTCAAGAGTTGTGTCGTGCTGCAGTGCCTGTCCGGATCGATGAATGTGGAAACCGACGGCGCAACCTTCCCGCTCGCAGCCGGCGAGACGATGCTCCTCCCCGCTTCGCTTGAAGACGTGATGCTTATCCCCGACGCCTGCGGCGTCCACCTCCTCCAAGCCCATCTCCCTCAACCTCCCAAGGACGACGTCTACGACGGCCCCGAACCGGAAGCGTAGCCGGAAGGGTTTTAGATGAAAAACCCATGGCCGCCCATGGCCGTGTGAATGGGAGGGGCCCAAGCTTGCTTGGGAGGGATGGAGCGAAGCGGAAGGTTTTTCAGCTAAAACCCTTCAGGCTACGCTGTAGGCAAGACGATTATTTCTTGACGAATTCGACGCGGCGGTTCTTGGCGCGGCCTTCGTCGGTGCTGTTGTCGGCGATGGGTTCGTGGGCGCCTTTTCCGACGGCGGTCAGACGCGAAGCGTCGATGCCGTTGGCCACGAGGGCGGCCACGATGGCCTCGGCGCGCTTCTGGCTGAGCGGATCGTTGACCTTGTCGGAGCCCGTATTGTCGCAGTGACCCTGCACTTCGAAGTTGATCGACGGATCGTCCTTCATGATTTTCGTAATACGGTTGATCTCACCGGTCGATTCGGGTTTGATCGTAGCCTTGCCGGTATCGAAGGTGATGGCGTAAGTCACGATCTTGCCGTCGGAAGCCAGACGGTCGTAGAGAGGGACGGCACCCTTGGCGATGCGGACATTCTTGATGAAATGCGTGCGGGGAGCGTCGCTGTTGCATTCGATGGTCAGCCATTTGGGGGCATTCATGTTGGGGATGTTGATGACCCGCTGCTCGTCGACATAGACTTTCAGCGCCCGCTTGTTGAAAGAAACGGCGATGTGATGCCATTTTTCAAATTCGATGTTGCGCAGTTCATAATCACCCGACCGCCAGTCATCACCGACTTTCCACCAATAACCAACGGTTTTGTCATCCGTCATCTGGTCCCTTTCGACATCGGTCTGCGATTCCAGCCGGAACTCGAAAACGTTTTCCCTCCAATTCTGGCTGATCTCATCGGTGCCCTCCAGCCGGAACCTTGCCTCGGCCCACCCGTGAAGGTCCGCACCGTTCTCCTCTTCCCAGATTTTCTCGTGGATGAAGTAGGCGTCGAACTCGAAGGTGAACTGCTCCGTGAGATAGGGTTTGTTCTCATTGAACAGCGGGGTGATGATGGCATCCTGATAATTGAGGCACTTCTCGCCGTTGATCTCGACAATCTCCGCATTTCCCCTGAAGATATCCCAGCGGGACGGGAACTCACCGAGCTGCTCGTTTTCCATCGTATCTTCAAAGATGATCTCATCGCCGGCGACGAAATCGTAGTTGTTCCATTTCATCTGGGCACCCTTCTTCACCTCCTTCTGCGGAGCGGCAGCTTCCTCCGGTGCAGTCATCTCCTCCGGCACGACATCCCGGGCCTGCTGCTGATTCTGTTGCTGGTTCTGCTGCTGGTTGTTCTTCTTGTCTTTTCCCAATTTCCCGTTGAGCAGGTCGTTGACGCCCTTCTCAACTTTATTGCCGATGTTCTGTTCGGCGGCGTTTTTCGCCCGGTTCTTGAGCCGGTTGAGCACATCACTCTGGGCATAGGCGCCGCTGCAGACCAGCAGCAGCGCGGTTATCAGCAATACGAGCTTTTTCATATCGGTAAAACTTTGATTTTCGTGGGGTTGCATTCCTACGCAAATCTAACAATAAATATTGAAAATGCAAAAGACAAGATTCCCGGTCAAGCCGGGAAGGAGACCAGGCCGAGTTCGGCGGCCTTTTGTTCCATGAGGGCGTAGGCGGCGTCGAATTCGTTGGGGATGATGCCGTCGAGGATGGCTTCCTTGACAGCCTCCTTGATGACACCGACCTGGCGGCAGGGCGGGATATGGTAT